>Ga0315900_10000214_pt1 | contig 104020 bp, 89 predicted proteins | sample LakEriMetagenome_FD_203521 | JGI IMG/M metagenome (GOLD analysis project Ga0315900, IMG submission 203521) | Freshwater fungal communities from buoy surface, Lake Erie, Ohio, United States - Buoy 12 MA114 | ecosystem: Environmental > Aquatic > Freshwater > Lake > Lake biofilm | place: USA... | reverse complement strand
GGGTTTATTTTTCCAACCGCAACCTTCGAAATCAAACGCTCTAAATCACCAATTTCTCTTAAACGCTGTGTTAATTCAAAATGCACTTCTTGGTGATGAAAAAGATAGTCGACCACCTTCAAGCGCTCTTCAACCTCCACTCGTTCTTTTAAAGGCAATACGAGCCATCGTTTCAACAACCTTCCACCCATAGGTGTTGTGGTTTGATCAAGAATTTGGGATAAAGTAACTGCATTTTCATTGACAGAATGCACTAGTTCCAAATTGCGGACGGTAAATCGATCAAGCCAAACGTATTTATCCTCTTCAATGCGCGAAAGTGACGAAATATGACCTAGCTTGTGGTGCTGGTTTTCATTTAAATAATGTAAAATTGCACCTGAGGCAACTATCCCTTCTTCCATCCCTTCAACTCCAAATCCCTTCAACGAATTTGTGCTAAAATGTTTGGTTAATATTTCCTGTGCATAATCGCCAGTAAATACCCAATCTTCCATTCTAAAGGAATAATACTGCTCGCCAAAAACATCCTTAAACATTTGGGTTTTGTTCTTCGGATAAATGAGTTCTGAAGGTTCAAAACCACTAATTAATTTTTCCAGGTAATCTATATCTCCTTGTGCCAATAAAAATTCTCCGGTAGAGACATCAATAAAAGAGATACCATGAGTTGTTTTTCCAAAGGAAATAGCACACAGAAAATTATTTTTAGATTGTTCAAGTACCTGATCATTAAAAGACACGCCTGGTGTAACTAGTTCTGTTACACCCCTCTTCACAATGGTTTTGGTCATTTTAGGGTCTTCTAACTGATCACAAATTGCAACACGTTGGCCCGCACGCACAAGTTTAGGTAAATAGGTTTCCAACGAATGATGAGGAAAACCCGCTAGTTCTATTTCTGCGGCAACCCCATTCTTCCTTTTGGTTAATATTATGCCCAAAATCCTTGATGTTTTTATTGCGTCTTCGCCAAATGTTTCATAAAAATCACCCACCCTAAACAGTAACAATGCATCTGGATGTCTCGTCTTGATTTGATTGTATTGTTTCATCAAGGGAGTTTCCGCGTGTTTTAAGTCTGTAGGTTTTTTTGTCAAGTATGTTTTTTTTGCGTTTTAAAGATAGTTATTTCTATTCGGTCCAAACAGTCTTTTTATATCCTATTCAAAATTTCTTTATTCAGTTTTAGCTGTTGAAAGCTTTACTATTCACTTCTTTTTTTTTACCTCACAATACCTAATTTTAAGGGCATGAGGTGTAACACATTTTTTTTTATCTGTTTAATTTGTTCATTAACACAAGCACAGGACATCAACTGTATGGTGTTAGATGAGGCAGAAAGTCGGTGTGGGGGAGGATATAATTGGTCAAGTACGGGTGTTTATCAAGACCTTATGCTCGGAAATCAAACATTCTTAGGAAAAAGCAAAAGCGGCACTTATTGTTCGGGGTTCACATTTAACGTGGCCTTTGAGACATTGAAAAAACTCAAGGTGCTTCCAGATACTATAAACTCCCAACTTAAGCGATTCCAACATGTTTGGTACGGCATCTCAGAGGAAAGCGTAGAAACACAATGTGTATTAGCACTTGAAGAGATGCAGTGGGGTTGTGCTATACCCTTACAAGAGGCGAAACCAGGAGACTTTGTACAATTCTGGAGAAATAATAATTCCGGTCACGCAGTAATTTTCATCGATTGGGTGAAAAATGTAAATGGACAACTAATTGGAATTACCTACCGTAGTTCTCAAAAGCACACAAATGGCATTGGTGTAAGAACAGAAAAAATTGGCGATGGAACTAAAGATGTTAATATAAAAAGGATATATATTGCGCGAATCGAAATATGACATTAAAAAAAAATAACAGAAAACTTAAACTTTGGGAGCTCGACCGCGTTACAGAAGAAGTTTATAAACAACAAGTAAAATTTCCACTTGTGGTGGTGTTGGACGACATCCGATCACTAAACAATATTGGTTCGTTTTTTAGGACCGCCGATGCTTTTATGGTAAAAAAAATATACCTATGTGGTATAACCGCTTGCCCTCCACATAAAGACATCCATAAAACGGCTTTAGGCGCCACAGAAACTGTAGCTTGGGAATATGCTGAGTCCGTGGTGGAATTAGCAGAACGACTGAAATCTGAGGGATACGAACTGTGCAGTATTGAGCAGGCGCAAAACACAACTAAATTGAATGAATTAACCATAAACCACAAACAAAAATTTGCATTATTTTTTGGAAACGAGGTAAATGGCGTGAAACAAGATGTAGTAAATCTATCTAATATTGTTGTAGAAGTTCCTCAATTTGGAACAAAACACAGTCTTAATGTGTCTGTCTGTGCAGGTATCGTTTTGTGGGAGTTTTCGAAACACTTCAAATTAATTCAATAATTCGTAAATTTGAGTATGAAACATCTACTGATTCTGTTTTTTCTTGGAGCGTTCGGGGTGAATGGTCAGCGAAACATTTTTATCCACTTAGATGCTGTTTATTCGAATAATGCGCTGGATATTTCAACGACATACTTGGCCTCAGATAATACCTTGTTTAGATTAGACCATTTTGATTACTATGTTTCAAATATTGTCCTAACCCACGATGGGGGGCAACAAACCATGTTCCTAAATCAGGTTTTTTTAATTGAGCCAACTAATCAAACTATTTACCTTGGTTTCCTTCCCATTCAACAAATCGAAAGCGTTGACTTTTTGGTTGGCGTCCCGAAAGAACTCAATACCCAATCTGGTGTGTTTTCGCAAGATATTTCAACTTACCCTGAAACTCATCCCTTAAGTTTTCAAAGCCCGTCCATGTACTGGGGATGGCAAGCCGGATATATGCACATGATCTTAGGTGGTTGGAATGACATAAATGGAAATAACAACATTGAAACCAACGAAGGGTATTTTGAACTTCACAATTTAGGAGACCAAAATCAACAATCGGTAAGTATTACCTCCGTTATACAGACCAACACCAGCTCCGACCAAACAGATGTTTTCATTAATTGTCACTTAGACCGTTGGATAGAAAATATTCCCTTGGGTACATCTGGGGTTGCGCATGGTTCTACTGGAGTAAATGAAATCCTTTTAAATAATGTAACCAATCAGACCGTTTTCGAACAATCTCCTACAGCTGGAATTCAACCTGTAGGTATTTCACAGTTCACATATTCTGTTGCAAAGGGCGAGCTGACCGTTTATTGTATAACGAAACATCTAAAAAACATACACCTCACAAAAGCGGACGGTACAATTGTATATCAGCATAATTTCACTGAAAATTGCGATAAATTGGTAATTTCGTCACTTATCCCTGGTATATATTTCATTAATAGTGAAGATAAAAACGGCGTTTTCCAAAAAACTGTTTTTATCCCCTAAAATGTTTAGTAGATGTTCGCCGCCTCTTTTATATTTTGTCGGCATATTTTTAATAATGTTGGCTTGTAAAGCTTCTTTTCAAGAAGGCCAAGGGGCAATAGAACCACAAGATGTTAGTTTTATTCCCACACCCGAAGACAATCCGCTAAGTGATAAAAAAATTGCCCTGGGTAGACAACTTTTTTTTGACAAGCGGCTATCAAAGGATGGTACTGTATCCTGTGCAAATTGCCATGATCCGAAAAGGGCATTTTGCGATAATCTAACCACAAGTCAAGGGATAACGGGTCAACGGACAGAAAGAAATGCTTCGAGTTTACTAAATGCCGCATTTTTACCAACGGTTATGTTTGATGCACATTTGAAAACATTAGAATTACAAGTTATTGTTCCTTTACAAGAAGCCACAGAAATGGGACACAACATGAAGGAATTAATTCCGATCCTTCGCTCAATCCCTGAATACCAACAAGCCGCAAAGACAATATTCAATAGAGATTTTGATGCTTACGTGTTGACTCGAAGTATTGCATCATTTGAACGATCATTACTTTCATTTAATAGTCGTTATGATCAATATATAAAAGGCAGGTCATCTGTTTTAACCAAACAAGAAAAAAGAGGTATGGATTTATTTCTGAACCAATTGAATTGTGCTTCATGCCATCCACCACCCTATTTTACAAACTACAAAGCAGAAAACAATGGTGTTTATGCTGATTTTACCAAAGATAAAGGACGTTTTCGCATCCACTTGGACAGCACTGACATAGGAAAATTCAAAGTGCCTTCTTTACGCAACATAAGTTTAACGTACCCATACATGCATGACGGATCTTTTAAAAGTTTGGAAGAGGTGATAAATCATTATGCCAGTGGTGGAAAACAACATGTCAATAAGAACCTACTCATCAAACCATTTCCAATTTCTAGTGAAGACAAAAAAAGTTTAATTGCATTTTTAAGTTGCTTAACAGACACCTCATATCTTAAAGATTTTCGTTGAGTGGCAGGAAAATTCTAAAAATAGTGCCTTCTCCAAGTTCTGATTCAAATTGTATTTCTGCCCGATGATATTCCAAAATTTGTCTAACAACTGATAACCCTATTCCGCTTCCTGTAGTTTTGGTTGTGAAATGTGGCACAAAAATTCGATCTTTTAATTCGTTAGAAATTCCAACGCCATTATCCTCTATTTCTAAAACAAGTTGATTATTCAATATGTCAATTCGAACATCTATTTTTCCGTTTTCCATAGCGTGTGTTGCTTGAATTGCGTTTTTTAACAAATTATTCATCACCTGAATCCATTGACCTTTATCAATCAACACTTCAATTTTTTGCTTGGTCGAAGTGAAATTAAATCGTGTAGCTGTCTCATTTTGAAAAACAGCAATACAATTTTGCACAATGGCAACCAGATCTTGCTTCTCAAAAGTGGGCTCAGGCATTTTGGCAAAATTTGAAAAGTCATTTGCAATGCGTGTTAAACCATCAATTTGCTCAATTAACGAAGCCATCATTTTTTTAATTTTTTCCGTCATTGTAGGATCTGAAGGATCATATATACGCATCAAATGCTGGATACTCAACTTCATCGGAGTAAGGGGATTCTTAATTTCATGCGCCACCTGTTTAGCCATGTCTCGCCACGCCGATTCCCTTTCAGAGGATGCTAATTGTTTTGCGGCTAACTCTAAGTCATCAAGCTTTGCATTATATGCTTTCACAATTAATCCAATTTCGTCATTTCCTGTATAATCAATCTTTTCGTTATGCATTCCTAACCTGAGCGTACTGAGTTTTTCTTTCAACAAACGCAAGGGTGAAGTCAGCCAATTTGAAACGAAAAGTGCTATCATTATGGAAAGTGCTATCAAAAGAATAAAGACATTAATAATTGCAACGATGAATTGTTGAATTTGATTTTCATATTCCTTTTGTTGACCAAAATATTGCAAGTTTGCATACCCTAGCAACTTACCTTTAGAATTGTAAATAGGTTTATACGCTGAGATAAAAGAAAGAGAGCCTATCTGCTCATTATGTTTATGAAAACTCTTATTTGCTATTTTTAATTCTTGGAAAGCGACAGGGTTAATCTGTTCACCCATTAATCCGAGATTAAATAATTTGGGCCGTGAGGAGGCTACTAAGTATCCATGTGTGTCATACATATTAATATCGGTCACAAAAACTTTTGACAATTTGATTAATACTCCCTCCAAGAAGTTTCCGTCATTCTCAATGGAAATTCGTTGATTTGATGCTACTTTTCCTTTGAGTTCTTCCTCCACTGAATTTAATTTTTCATTAATGTTTTTACTTGTGTAATCCTCGTATTGTTCACTAACAAAAAGCCCGCTACCGGTACCAAACAGTATTAAAGCGAGAACAACAAGAAACACCAGAACAAATTGAATCTTAAAGGCAAGAGAAAATGAAGAAACGTTTGGTAGCTGTTTTACGCCTAATACGTAAGAGATTAACATGAGAATGCCCCAAAAAGAAAATACATAAGAAAAAGAGGTTGAGTAAGTTAACCACGTTGATTTTTTAACGGATAACACAACTGCATTATTATTACCTTTATCGAGGAGGTAATGGCTGTAACCATCTTTTTCGTAAAATTCTCCCTTTGGCTGGGAAGATTTGTTTCCTTTAAAATTAACTTCGTAACTATATGCCCCATATGATTTTGTAAGTTTTCCTGAAGCATATTTTGCAATGGAATAGTCCTCCAATGATAGTAGCGCTTTAGATTTTTCACTTATCAATAAACGCGGGAATCCTATCTCCTCTGGTATTTTTTTAGACTTTAGGGTCGCAAGAAATAACACTTTTTTATCCTTAACAATTAATGGTAAATGAATTATGTATGAAATGCCACTGAACTCATTTGGAATAAAGTACAAGGTGGAGTCGTTATTAACGCGAACACTGTGATTTACTAAAATATTCTTCGCTTGGTCCAACATTGAAGTCTCTTTGGATAAATAGGAAATACCGGCCGAGTCGAATAAATTAAATCGTATTTCAAAGGATTCCCACTCTCCCTTGAAAACTTTTTTTTCCAATATGTCACCAAAAGCAGAAATACTCAAATCTGCTTGATTGTTTTCTGCAACACTTCGGATAATTGCATTTGATACAAGTTTTTTCTTGATAAAAGAATACTCTTTTTCGATAGCTTGATTTCGCTCTACAGAAAGCAACTCAGCATACTTTTTTCTAAGCTCTTTGTCTTTGTTTTCGTTGTGTTCATTAGTGCTGATTACAACCGAAACTGTGAATAATGCTAAATTCAACAATTGAAATCCTAGCTTTTGAGAAAACTCTGTGCGCGTAAAAAAGTAGATATTTGTCAAAAATAAAAGTAAAGGAATTGCGGCAACAGCCAAAGGGTCTTCATAAATCAATACTCGGAATAAACCAAAAATTAAAAACAGAAAAATTGTAACGATTACCGAATTTCTGGCCGTTTCGGGTTTCGACAAAATACGCGAGGTGTACCATTCAAATGCATATTGCACAGAATAAAAAAGAAGCCCTAATACTATAAATAAAAGTAATGTGTTTTCATTCAGTGCAAAAATATTGTGAAGATCTAAAGGTATTGAAGTGTTCTTAACGGTTATTTGAAGAATCTCAAGGATTAAGAACCAATAGAAAATTAAGCTTAAAAGTATAACCCACCAAGACGCCTTCCACTTGATGCGTGACAATAAAGACAAAACATTGATGACAAATAAAGAAATAAGTAAAATATTTACCAATAAATCTAGAAAGGACTCCATCAAAACACCGCCATCAAGTATTTTATCTGTAAAGCTTGCTTGATTACCTGTTAATGCCGACATGTCAACAAAGCTGATTGCCAAGCGAATAATAAGTACTAAGGAAAATGGTAAATATGATTTCCAAGGATGTAGATAAAAGGAATTGTAAATTCCAGCCAGGAAAGACATTATAGCTAAAAATGTAAAGATAAAAAGACCATTTGTTACAATTAAGTAGGCATCTTTTTCGCTTTGAACCGCAGAAAACACAAAGTTGTTGTTTGCGTCTCTAACAATTAGCCCCTCCTCCTCCTGAAGACCGACATCAAAATTAAATGCACTCAAACTAGGGTTTACGTGATTAATTAGGTTTGTATTTGTATATGAATAATTCTGTTTAATTAAAAAACTCACACATACTTTGAATCGTTCGTCTTCTTTCAAGACTGCATAATACCACCCATTTTGCAATTGTGCCCTTCCATTTGTTGGGAATTGGGGCTGCGCATACTTAGATACGGGCAGCTTATTTGTATTCCAATAGATCAGGGAATCGCCTTCGTAGATGTGCACAAAAAAAGGCGAATTTGAAAAAGATGGAGTTTTCCCGTCTAAAACCTCTTCGTAAATTGCCAAACTCGTTTGTCTTGCTTCGCTTTCAAGATGGGAAAAGTTTCGCTGTAAACTTTGTTGAGTAAACTCTGAGCTGTTCTTGAGTAGAAATGGAATCCATCCAAAAAGAAGAAAAATGATTGAAAGGATATAAAATCGGTACTTCAAAAAACTATCCAACAACCACCTCATGGGATGAAGGATTTTAATTTATCGTGTAAACGCAAATATTCACCCTCTGAACGGTGATCGTTTTTAAAGATAAAATCTGCTTTATGTCTATGTGGAGCAATAAACTGGTCGTAGCAAGGAATTACATGGTTATTCCATTGATATAAGATGTCGTCACGCCTATAACCCCTCGTTTCTTGGTCTCTGTACAACCTCCTGTCTAGCTGTACCTCATGATTTACCTCCACAAACACTGAAAAATCCAAAATTTTGGGTATTTCAACAAAATGAAATAAAAATAAACCTTCCACAATGATTAGTCGACTCGGCCGGATGGTAAGTAGCACATTTTTATCCGGTGGTGCATTGAAAAAATACTCCTTTACAACAACCTCATTTCCATGCACAAGTGACTTTAAATCACGAACAAGTTTCTCCTCATATAGGGCAGTTGGCAAGTCAAAATTAACAACATCATTCAGATCTTTACGTTGCTCTTCTATAGGTCTGTAATAATTGTCCATAGAAAAAATAGAAGGATTTTCCTTGGAAAATGATTCCGACAGTCTACGCAATAGCGTGGTTTTACCTGATCCGCTACCCCCACAAATTCCTATTACCAACGGTTTTTCTTTTGTATACATGGTGATATTAAGCAAATATAAGAAACCTTAACGAAGTTGATTTGTTGAAAGTTTATGGAAATACTGAAATTTCGTCGTATTTTTATCAACTAAAATATTTTGAAAATGAAAAATTTATTTCTGTTGATTGTCTTATCTTTTGAAGGAGTCATGTCTTTTGCCCAAGGCAACTCAAAACCCGTGTTGTTAACAATCGGGGGGCGCGCACCCATGACAGATGAGGCCTTGCAAAACACCCAAGGAGGAAGCCTTTCGCTAAATCAAGCAAAAAAAGAAAATGGATTAATTGTACTATTTAGTTGCAATAGCTGTCCTTTCGTTGTCGGAACGCCTGATTTTCCAGGATGGGAAAACCAATACAATTCCCTACACGAGCAAGCATTAAAATATAATATTGGCCTTGTACTGGTCAATTCAAATGAGGGTAAAAGAAATGGCGCTGATTCTTTTGAAGAAATGCAAAAGCGTTCAGTGACACAAGGCTATATGATGCCTTATTTACTCGATAAAAACAGTAAAATGGCAGATCTTTTTGGTGCGAAAACCACCCCTCATATATATTATTTTGACAAGGAAATGAACCTAGTTTATATGGGTTCTATTGATAATATTGCTGAAAATAAAAGAAAAAAAGACATTCCTTATCTTTCTATGGCCATGCAGGCCCAAGCAAATGGAAAAAAATGCAAACCTAGTACAACCACCCCTGTGGGTTGTAGCATAAAACGTGTAAAAAAAGACTAACTATGATAAGATACTTTTCTCTTTTCGTTTCGGGGATTTTACTTCCTTTTTCGATGTTTTCGCAACAAGGTGACGGTGGAAAACCACAAGGGGCAAAATATAAAATAACCCCTTCGAAAACTGTGATTTTCAATGAGCCGAACATAACCGCTTTGAAAAACGAAGACGCAACTATTGATCATACAGGAACTGCACCTTGGCGCTTTGGGTATAACAACGAAACACAATTGGGATTCGAAAACAGCGGCAGTTGGCATACATTACCGAACGGCGATAGGGTGTGGTTGCTTGAATTAGCCTGTAAAAATGCACTAACAATTAACTTAACATTTACAAATCTTGATATTCCTGAGGGTAACGGTCTTTTCGTTTACAACCCATCTAAAGATTTTATTTTAGGGAAATTTACGGAAAATCATGTCTACAAGGGGGTTTTAGGGACAGAATTAGTCCCGGGTTCTCGAGTAGTTGTTGAATACTTTGTGCCTAAAAACAATCCTCAAGGGTATGTTAATATTTCTCGTGTTACGCACGGATATAGAACAGCTGAGGAGTATTCTGAAAAGGCATTTGGAAGTTCGGGTGCGTGCAATATGAACGTTAATTGTGCAGATGGTTTACCATGGCAGCAAGAACGAAACAGTGCCGTCATGTTGGTTTCTGGAAGTAATGGGTTTTGTTCAGGCGCGTTAATTAACAACACCTTAAACGATGGAAAACCATACGTTTTAACTGCTAATCACTGTTATTCTGACCCCACGAATTGGATATTTAGATTTAACTGGCAAGCAGCAGATTGCACAAATCCTGGAAGTTCGCCCACGTTCCAATCACTAAGTGGCTCCATATTAAGATCTCGAAGGACTCCATCAGACTTTTGTTTAGTTGAAATAACCGGTGGTTTACAAGGAAATACGGTGCCATTAACTTACAACCCTTATTTTGCGGGGTGGAACAATGGAGATGCAGCACCAACGTCTACGGTTTCTATTCATCATCCAGCGGGTGACATTAAAAAAATATCTTTTGACGATGCACCAGCCATAGCTAGTCAAGGGATGGGATCTACAGAGGCTAATTCGACCTGGACAGTTGAATGGGATAGAAATACCACAACTGAAGGCGGGTCGTCAGGGTCTCCTTTGTTTGATCAAAATCACAGAATTATTGGTCAGCTTTGGGGGGGCGGGGCTTCCTGCAGTAACCTAAGTTCACCAGACTACTACGGTAGGATTTACAGCTCGTGGGAGCCAGCGAATTCAACTAGTACAAATCAATTAAAATACTGGTTAGATCCAAATAATTCTGGTGCTGAGTTTATTGATGGTTATGACCCTTCAAACGCAACCCCAGTGCAAGTGGATGCTGGAATTGCAAATCCACAAGGAGTTTCGGGAACTTTTTGTGGTGGAACTGTAACGCCTTCGTTCTCTATTCAAAATAATGGACAGCAAGCTTTAACAAGTGCTACAATTACCTATGGTTTTGATGGTGTTCTAGATCAAACGTATAACTGGTCTGGGAATTTGCCACAGTGGCAATCCACTATCGTCTCTTTACCGGCTGCCACATTGAGCGCCGGAAACCATACTTTTTCGGCAAATATTTCGGGACCAAACGCAGGACAAACTGACGAAAACAGCAACAACAATTCAATTAGTTCCTCATTTAACGTAGTCATTGGTGGACAAACAGTTAACCTCAATTTAACGTTGGACTGTTACGGGTCGGAAACTAGTTGGGAATTACAGGATCAAAATGCCAACGCTGTTTATTTTGGAAGTGGTTATCCAGATGATGCTCCGGGACTTATTATCGAGCCATGGTGTTTAAACAACGGGTGTTATACGTATGTTATCATGGATTCATACGGAGATGGTTTGATTGGTGGGTTTTGGTGTGGTCAAGACGGAAGTGTAAGCATCGTATTTCAAGGAGACACATTGGCTGCTATACCGGAAGCAAATGCAGACTTCGGGGATCAAACAAGTATTCAGTTTTGCATTGGACAGGCAGGTATTTCAGCCATCCAAAGCACTGAAGTTGTGTTGTTTCCAAACCCGGTTACAGAAGGATTGCTACATGTTTCCACGGGTAATTTAGGGCCGTCTTACCTTTCAATTTATTCATTGACGGGTCAATTTATGATGGGGACTTCCTGTGTAAGCGAAAATAATCAAGTAGATGTTTCTTCATTGGGACAAGGAACCTATCTCGTAGAAATTGTAAGTCAAACTGAACATAAGACAGTTAAGTTTATTAAAACAAGGTAGCCAATTGTGGCGGGTATTTACATTCATGTTCCGTTTTGCCGGAAAAGGTGTTCCTATTGTGATTTTCATTTTTCAACAACATTTGAAAAATACCGTTCAAATCTAATTGAAAAAATTTCGCAGGAAATCTCCTTTCGTAAAAATGAACTCCAAGCACCCTTAGAAACAATCTATTTTGGAGGTGGAACTCCAAGTATTCTCGACAAAGAAGAGTTATCTCTGCTGCTAAATGAGCTTAAAATGAGCTTTGGAATCGACTCAGTGAAGGAACTCACACTTGAAGTTAATCCAGAAGATGTAACAAGAGAAAGCTTAAGCGTGTGGAAATCGCTTGGAATAAACCGCCTTTCCATGGGTATACAATCCTTGAAAGAGGCCGACCTGCATTGGATGAATCGAGCACACACAGCCATTGACGGATTTCTGGCAGTAAAGCTGGCAGATCAAGAAGGTTTTAATAGAATAAATGTCGATCTTATTTATGGGTTGCCTGACCTTTCTTTAAAACAGTGGGCTGATACCTTGGAAAAAATTATTGAATTGCCGGTAAATCATATTTCAGCCTACTGCCTCACCGTAGAACAAAAAACAGCGCTCTATAAACTAGTGAATAAAGGCGCTTTTAACATGCCTCTAGAGGAAGATGTGGCGGCTCAATTTGAACTCCTGAAAGAGGTTTTGCAAGGGAAAGGATTTGATCAATATGAGGTTTCTAATTTCGCGAAAAAAGATGGTGAAGCAATTCACAACACGAATTATTGGAGAGGCAAGCCTTATTTAGGCTTTGGTCCTTCGGCACATTCATACAATGGCAAAACGCGCAGGTGGAATGTTGCAGACAATTTAAAATACCTGAAAGCAGATTTCAATACTAAACATTGGTTTGAAGAAGAATTACTTAACGAAAAGGACAAGTGGAACGAACTTTTTCTTACCGGTCTGAGGACAAAATGGGGAGTAGATTTTAACGCAATAATTCAATTGGGGGGGATGCATAAATCAGAAGAAAATAGGCTGAATTATTGGGAAAGCCACGGTTGTTTAGTTCTAAAGGGTCACTCCCTTGTACTTACTCAAAAAGGTATGTTACTAGCAGATAAAATAGCTCAAGATTTTTTTAGAATAAGCTAGGCTATTTTATCATTAAAACCGAGAAGTAATACGTATTTTTGTGAAATGTCTAAACAAATCCGTTATGATAAAGCTTATTTGCGACTTGCTGAAAGTTGGTCAAAATTATCATATTGTAAGAGAAAACAAGTGGGGGCAATCATTGTAAAAGACAATATTATTATCTCAGACGGTTATAATGGAGCTCCTGCGGGGTTTGATAATTGTTGTGAAGATGATGCAGGCAATACGCATTGGTATGTTTTACATGCAGAAGCTAATGCAATATTAAAGGTGGCCAAATCAACTAATAATTGCAAAGATGCAACGCTTTATTTGACACACTCTCCCTGCAGAGATTGTAGTAAACTTGTGCTTCAATCTGGCATTAAACGGCTTGTCTTCAAAGAAGCATATAAAGATACAGCGGGTATTAATTTTTTAAAAGATGCTGGTCTCGAAGTTATACAACTTGAACAAATTGATGATGTCTGAAAACAGCAAGCCTAATTATTTTCTGCCTATTTATTTCGCGCTCTTTTTAGCCGCTGGGATTTTTATTGGAGACTTCATGAGTAAACCACTCGATGGAGAAAAGCTTAAAAATTTAGAGAACGTACAAAAGCTTTACGATGTTATGAATATACTTGATGAAAAGTATGTCGACAAAATAAATAAAGATTCTGTTTTTGATGCAACAATTAATGAACTATTACACAAACTAGATCCTCATACCAATTATATTCCCGCAGATCAAGTGGCACAAATGAAAGAATCCATTGAGGGAAAATTTGGTGGTATTGGTGTTCGGTTTTTTATGTTGAGGGATACTATTTGTGTGTCTAATGTCATACCCGGATCCCCCTCGTTTGACATGGGCGTTCTAGCAGGAGATAAAATCATAAAAATCAATGGGAAGAACGTTGCAAATGTGAAAATTCAAACAAATGATGTAATGTCTCAACTTAAAGGTGAGCCAGGAACCGCCGTTGGATTTTTAGTGCTAAGAAATAAAAAAACAATTAATTTCAACATTAAGCGTGGGATTATCCCTGTGCCGACCGTAACCTGTTCATACATGTTAAATGCAGAAACAGGTTACATACTTATTGAACAGTTTTCAGTACCAACATATCAAGAATTCATTCAGGCGGCACAAAAATTAAAAAGGCAAGGAATGAAAAAGCTAGTCCTCGATCTACGCGGTAATGGCGGTGGGGTAATGGAGTCGGCTGTTTCAATTGTAGATGAGTTTTTACCTGCCGGACGCATTATTGTAAGTGCCAAAGGAAGAAAATTCCCCGAACAGAAAGAAATAGCTTCGGGAGGTGGACTACTTGAAGATGTAAAACTCGCCGTTTTAATAAATGAATACTCAGCTTCTGCAAGTGAAATTGTAGCTGGAGCAATTCAAGACAATGACCGCGGCGTTATTGTTGGACGCACGTCTTTTGGAAAAGGACTTATTCAGGAAGACCGGGCAATGAATGATGGTAGCAGTTTAAGAGTAACTGTGGCGCGCTATTATACTCCAAGCGGGAGGTGCATACAAAAACCATATACTGGAAAATCTTATGAGGAGTATATTGCTGATCAGGAACGATTCAATGATCGACAATTGGAGTCTCGCGATTTGAAAAGTTTTCCTGACTCTCTAAAATTTAAAACACTCCTGAAAAAAAGAACAGTTTATGGAGGCGGGGGAATTTATCCCGATTATTATGTCCGATTTGATACAACAGGAATGGATTTGTTTTTTAGGGCATGTCGCGTTGAAGGCATATTCACCGCTTTTGCTTTTGATTACCTTGTGGATAAACGAACTAAATGGAAATCACTCACTGAATTTCAATTACAGTTCAGCGCATCAGAGGCATTGTTAAAATCGTTTTATGGCTTTGCCTCCACCTATTATAAAATTTACCCTTTCGAAAAACCAACAGCAATTAGCAAAAGTTTATTGCTTAAAACCATTAAGGCAGAAATTGCTCGTCAAATCTGGATAGAAGAAGGATACTATCGCATAATAAATACAGATGATAAAGAAGTAAATTCAGCCCTACGCGAAATAGATAAGTTCTAATCAATTTCCAACAATCTCTATAGCCACTTCGTTTTTCCGTCCAATTACCTGCCAGGGGGCATTATATCCTAAAAAATAATAATTGCTTCCTGGTTGAATGCCATTTTTTATCATCAACCCCACAAGTTTTTTTCTGTAAGAAGTTATTTTTTCGTCATTGGCATAACCCGAAAAAGAAATAACGGCTAATCGCTTCGGTTTCATGGTTACCAATTCCACATTATTAACTGTCGGATTAGGTAAGTCTTGGCGCTTGTATTGCTTTGGCATAACAAATGACATTGAAGGCGATGCACCCATCTCCATAAATACAGGAGAAGTCATCGCTATTTTCTCATCTTTCTCATTCTGACCAAAAATATACGAAGCCACTCTTCTAAAACCCTCACTGGAATTTTGTTCATAGTTGTTAGAATTTAAGGGGGTGTTAGCCATGATCATTGAGTCATACTGTCTAACTTCAAAATCTCCATAATCTTTGAGTACTACATATGTCGGGGTTTCTATTTTTTTTGATGTATAAGACATAAAAACTTGTGAAATTATAAACACCACGAGTAAGGTTGCTGAAACATAAACCATTCTTTTCATTGTTTTTTTAGGAGATTTGATGAGGTTTTTTTAAATTTTCTAAGTCTAGGAATACTAATAGCCTGAATGTATGGGTGTGAAGGATTTCTTTTTTCAAAATCTTGGTGATAATCCTCTGCTTTATAGAATTTGTTGAATGGCTCTAGGGTAGTGGTAATTCGTGTAAAGGTTTTGGCTGATTTTAATTGCTCGATGTATTTTTGTGCGCTCGCTTTTTCTTTATCGCTCTGGTAAAAAATTGTAGACCGATACTGTGTGCCTTCATCTGGACCTTGTTTGTTTAAGGTACTTGGATCATGTGAATTAAAAAAAACGCGGAGCAATGTTTCATAGGTGATCTCTTTCGGATTGTAAATTACTTTTACAGTCTCTGCATGACCTGTTGTTCCTGTGCAAATCTCTTGATAAGTAGGATTCTTAGTGCTTCCGCCCGAATATCCGCTTTCAGCTGAATAAACACCCTTAACTGATTCAAAAATAGCCTCTACACACCAAAAACATCCACTAGCAAAATAGGCCGATTCACGAGTCGACTGAGCGAAAGAAGGTAAAGAAAATAAGAAAAATAAGCCGAATGCTATACGAATCATAATCGTAAAACAAGTTTAGAGCGAAAGTGTTTCAATTTACTTTTTTCCCTTGTCAACTAAGTAAAGAACAACAAGCCCTAAAAACAACAAAGAAACAATGGCAATAGCTAAAATAATCGTTCCAGACATAACTTTTTTATAAAAATTACATCATATATAGCTATTTTATAATCTCTTATGAAAATTTTCGCCTGAAAATTGAGCAAAGAAACGTCATAGATGAGTATTTCAATTTTCAGTGAAATAAATTTTATAAACGTGATTGTCAATAGCTAAGTAGTGTATTCCAATAGACCTTTTAGGGAGTAACCATCCACCAGGTATTTTCACAAGATCAATTTCGGCACCCATTGAATTGTATACATTCGCACTAGTTGCGTCAGAAATTATTTTAACTGCGCTACCTTCGAATATTAAGTTATACGAATCACTATCTATTTGATAAACTTCTGTAATATCATTTGTAAAAAACAAATTAAAATCAAAACTTCTTAATCTTGGAGCAATTACTATTGGAGATGTAATCTTTTCAGATGTAATGAACCCTTTGGATGCTGAAGTCCAAGTAATTCCTTCTGTTTGACCCAATGATAAGACACCCCCAAGGTCTATTCTCCTGTTGTTTCCCTTAAAAAAATTATGCGCCGGATAATCAAATAAAAGGTTGGAAAAACACGAATAAAAAGCTCCTCCATCGCTTGGCGTATCTAATTTATATCCTAACAAAATAAGCCGACCGGATTCTTTATCAATAGATGCATCCGTGACGAGTCCATTTAAATAAATACTGTCTCTTAATTGAGCCTGTGCAGTATCCTGCCAGGTGCTAGGTAAAACATAGTGCTTACAATAAAAAGACCCCCAACTTTTGGAAAAAATATGAATGCTGTCTTGGTAAAAAACTACTGCTTCAGCATCAAAATTTGTGGTGGATGGTTGCGGCGTAAATTCTACTTGGTCTTCATATTTAAATAAGAGGCGTTGGGCAATCAATGTGTCGTCTTCCTGCTGAATTCCATTTAACGAAAAGGCATAAAAAGCCAAATCTTGACGCGTTCCGCTGTTGTTCCCGAAATCGCCAACATAAAGTAAAGAATCTGAAATCGCCATTCCTTCCCAATCTACATTCACCGCGTTTGCCAACGTGAAATAAGAAAGAACTTGACCTAAAGTGTCCAATGCTAATAACACATTCTGTCCTCCAGAATCATTTAACGATAATAACTTGTTATCGTACCAAAGAAGTGCTGATGATTCTTGTAACGATTCGGGTAAAAAAGAGACTACTGTAGTTGAATAATTTGTAAGACCATAAACACATGATCCATCATTTTGTACAGCCGATGGGTCAAAATTTGTTGCTTGAGGATCCACACAACCAACTTGTGCGATAAAAAGAAAATTTATGAAAAAATTAAAAAGACTAAAGAATAGTTTCATTTGAATAATTTAAATTGCCAATCCATTGCTTCTTTCGCAGAAATCAACTTAATTTCACGCAAATAATTAACAACGTGCTCAAATTCTGATTCGTTTTTTGTATTGAAATAATTCCAATTTGTTTCTTTTAACCAGTTTTTTACTTGACTTAGTTTTAGGTTGTATCGCCAAGCAATAATCTCTGCCGCTTGACTGTTGTTTTTTAATTCAAATGCTTTTTGGTGAACGACGGCACAAACCTGGGTCAAAAGTTCTTCATGTTGTTTAATTACTTCTCCCCTTGCAGCAATCACAAAGCATGGCCATGGTGTTACAACTTCATCAATGTATCTACACTTTTTTTGTTCTGTAAACGGAAATGTAGTATATTTTTCCCAAAGAAAACCCTGTGCCTCATTATGTTGTAGGGCCCATAGTCCTCCGTAAATATCACCAACCACATTGAACGAAATTTCTTCAATGTTCCAACCTTCTTGATGGGCCTTCACAAAAGTCATTAAATGAGATCCTGAACCTTCGCGTGAGATAGCAAAGGTGCAATTTTTAAGTTGTTCCACAGACGTAATATCCGAATCGTATGGGACGTGTATTCCCCAATGAAGAGGTGAGTTTACGTATACCCTTATAATTTTTGCATCAAGACCTTGAAGTATAGATTTAGTAATTCCTTCAGTAAGCAAAACCGCAACATCAATACTTCCGTTATGAAGACCCTTAACCATTTGTCCAGTACCGCCCGTCATATCTGACCAATGTAGCTCTACACCTAAGTCTTCAAAAGCCCCCTCTTCTATTGCCATTCTCCAAGGCAAGTTGAAATGCTCGGGAACACCTCCAATTTTAAATCGCTTATTTTGATTCATGAGAGAAATATTGCTTTTCATGTAGTTTTTTGTAGGCGCCATTTTTCTTAAGAAGTGTTTCGTGGTTTCCTGACTCCACCATTTTTCCTTTTTCCATGACCACAATTCTATCTGCGGATTGTATAGTGGATAAACGATGTGCGACTACAATAGAGGTTCTTCCTTTGGTTAATTTCAGCGTCGCTGCTTGTATAAGTCCTTCTGATTCATTATCCACACTTGATGTTGCCTCGTCAAGAATTAAAATTGCGGGATTGTATACATACGCGCGAACAAAAGAGAGTAATTGTCGCTGCCCAACAGATAAAGAGGTTCCTCTTTCACTTAGTACATGTTCATAACCATTAGGAAGTGACAATAGAAAATCATGTAAGCCAACCTCCATAGCTGCCTGATAAACCGTTTCTTTTTCAATGTCCTGATTTCCAAGCGTGATGTTTTCCATGACTGTTCCAGAAAATAAAAACACATCTTGTAATACAACGGCAATTTCTCTTCTGATGTTAGCTAAAGAAATCTCATGAAGTGGAACCTCGCCAATTCTGATTTGCCCTTGGTCATATTCATACATCCGAGATAATAAATTCACCAATGTTGTTTTACCAGAACCAGTAGCCCCAACAAATGCGACTGTTTCTCCAGGTCGAATGGTCAAGGAAAAGCCATTAATAACATGTTGGCCTTCACTGTAAGCAAAATGAATATTATCAAAAACAATCTGCTTGTTAAAATCCACGACTGTTTGTGGGCCAGCTTGTTGAACTTCCGAATGGTCGTCTAAAATTTCAAAAATACGCTCAGCCCTCACTACCCCTCTTTGCAGCACATTGTATTTATCGGCGAGTTGTCTAATTGGTCTGTACAACTGGTTAATCCATAAAGTGAATGCTATAATTTCACCATACATTAATTGTATTTCTCCTTGCGTTTTCCCCTCAACTTTTAATGCCCCCCAAACCAACAAAAAAGCAATGGACAAAGAACTCAAAAATTCAACCACCGGGAAAAATATAGAATTAGCCCAAATAGCCTGAATATGAGCCCTTTTATGTTCTTCATTAATTTTCTTGAAGGACTCAAATTCGTGTGATTCTCGATTAAATAACTGAACGACAGTCATACCTGACAGGTGTTCTTGTACAAATGTGTTTAGTGCCGTTACCGCTGTTCGTTCTTTTTGAAACGATTCTCGCATGGCTTTAGCAAAAATTCTTGTGGCGATAATGAGTAGAGGTATGGGGATTAAAGTCATTAGGGCTAATTCCCAATCGGTGTAGAACATTAAACTTAAAATAAAAAACAAGGAAATTAAGTCTCCTGTAATTTCCATTAGGCCAGCAGAAAACACTTCTGTAATGGCCTCAAGATCAGAAACCACTCGAGTTACTAAAGCACCTACAGGGTTTTTATCAAAAAACCGTGTGCGAAATGAAAGTATATGTGCAAACACTTTTTTTCTTAAATCTCGAATAAGGCTTTGTGCTAAAAGGTTTGAAAAATAACTGGATAGAACTTGAAGGCCTCCCTCCAAAAGAAGAAGAGTCACAATAAAAATTGACCAAAACAACAACTGATTAGCGTCTTGATTTTTTATGATGTAGTTGTCAACCATTTGAGAAATTAGGAAAGGACGAAGTGGCGCTAAAAAAGACAGACTAATTACTCCAATTCCAGATAAAATAAAATACTTCTTGTAAGGCCTAATAAGTATTAATAACCTTTTTAATAAAGGAAATACACGTCCTTTCTTTTCCATCAGTGCAAAAATACAAAACCTTAACGTGGGAATTTTATTATTCTTCGGCCTTTTCTATTTCCGACTCTATGATAATTTCAAAACCTTTACCAACTGATGACGTGATATCAATTGAAGAATTAAAATTTGCCAGTCTTTCTTGAATACTGTTCATTCCAACGCCGGTTTTGTAAGTGTTCATGTCTATTCCGACTCCATTATCACGGTATCTCAAAAACATGTTTTGGCTCTGAAAATCAATCTCCAAAACCACATTTTTCGCTTGAGCGTATTTAATGGTGTTATTCGTTAATTCTTGACAGACACGATACATATGTAAGGAGAAAGAATCACTTAATTTTAGCGGAGGATCATACATGTCAAAATCAAACTCAACGGTTGGATTAGATATTCTTAAGTTATCGAATAGATTTTCTAAAGCCGCTTTCAACCCGCTAACCTTTAGTACCGTTGGGTATAAATCCCTTGATATTCTTCTGGTGTCGTCAATAGCAATTTGCAATAATTGACCTATTTTAGACGAAACGTCTTCGTCGGATAATTGACTTGCCATTAATTTTGACATTGACAATGTGCCTCCTAAAGAATCATGCAGTTCCCTTGAAAACCTGTACTTTTCTTTTTCAACTGCTTCTAAAATCGCTTTTCTCTTTTCCTTCTCTAAAACCCTTTCGTTCTCGAGTTTTCTTCTCTTGTAAAAAACATAAATAACAATTGCCAAAATAATAAACAAGGCTAATGCGGAAATATAAAATAATTGTGCTTTAACATATGCCGCGTCTAATTCTCTTTCTTTAAGTTCGCTCTTCTTTTGTTTAACTTCAAGTTCGATAATTTGTTTTTGCTTTTCTGCAGAATTATACTGCTCTTGAAGCAAAAGTATTTTTTTGCTTTTCTCATCGTTTAGTCTTTTTTCATGCAATTCGAAATATTTCTTAAAATAATCACGACTTGATTTAAAGAGGCCTTTTTTGTATTCTAAATCACTCCAAGATAAATACAAGGATTCAACATCGATTGGGTTAACGCCAACGGCGGTAATCAAGGTAAATGCGTTTTTAAAATTATTTTCTGATAACTCTAATTTGTTTTGGGAGAGAAGTATAACTCCTTTATTTACAAAACAAGAAAATAATATTCCTTTATCACCTATTGTACTTGCAATTTTTTCTGATTTTTCCAGGATTAACAAAGCAGAATCAAGACGGTTTTGCTTAATCAAAACACTTGAGAGATTCACTAAATAATTTGCTTTGTTACTTGGTCTATTTACAGGGGTATATTTGACCGCCTCGTTAAAGTGTGACCTCGCCTCATTTAACTTATTCTCAGTCTGAAAATAAATTAACCCTAATCCATTTTGAGAACTCGAAATACTATTAGAGTCTCTAGTCTCTTTTGATAAAATCAACGCTCTTTCATAACCCTCCTTTGCATAAGTAGAGTTTCCTAAAGACCAATGCGCATTTGCTATTAGAATATTGGCTTTTGCCTGTTCTGTTTTCGAAATTGTGTAACCCAATAACTTTTGGCCATAATAAATTGTACTATCTGTTCTGCCTAATAAATAGTGTCCAATCATCAGTTGTTTATTAAATTCAGCAGATAATAAACTTCCTTTTTGGGAAAGTCCTTTTTGAGCTAAAATCATTGATTTTTCTATTTCCCCGAGATTTTGAAAATGCCTCGATTTGTAAAGCAAAACCTTAGGAGACTCTCCTTCTGCTCTTTCTAATAAAAGTATAGCGTTTAATGCTCTTTTACTTTGTTCGTTTAATAGGCGTTCGATTTCTAACTCCGTTTTTTGAGAAAAACCACTCGTAAAAGAAATTATTAATGTTATAAGTAAAAACAGCCGCATTAATACGGAAACCCTGTTCTTAAAATTACTGCGCCATTCCCGCCTCCGGGTCCCCCAGCGACTTGAAATTGAATTTCTACGTGATCAATAGTAGACCCTGGCTTGAAACCAAGCTTTGAAATGTCTAAACTCATTGTGCCTATCGAATCTGTTCCTGACCCATCTCTTAGTAACGTACATACTACTAAAACACCCGGAACCTGTTTGTTCGAATAACTTGTTATTCTTGATGTTACCTGTCTTGTAGTTAAATACGCAGTTGTATCTGTGTCCAATAACTCATAAGAAATTGTCAAACGACCTGAGAGATAATTAATATCTGCCCTTATAGCATCTTGTTTCATTTTATATTTTTTTGCGAAGCTATGTATTTACTATTAATTATTTGTTAATCAATTGCTTTTAAAAATCCACTACAATTTGTTGAAAAGATTATTTTACCTTAACTTCGTTGCCTCAAATTATTAAGGTGGGTGTAAAAATTTTTTCTGGTCGTGAGTCTGTGTATTTAGCACAAAAAATTGCTAATTCATATGGAACATCGCTCGGAGATGTTAAGGTTTCTGTATTCAGTGACGGTGAGTTTCAACCTTCGTTTGAAGAAACTGTCCGAGGACAAGACGTGTTTTTGGTGCAATCTACCATGCCGCCCACGGAAAATCTTTTTGAGTTACTCTTGTTGATTGATGCTGCTCGCAGAGCTTCGGCAAGAAAAATAATTGCTGTTATTCCATACTTCGGCTTTGCGAGGCAAGACAGAAAAGATAAGCCCAGGGTTGCAATAGGCGCAAAGTTGATTGCAAATATGTTAATGGCAGCAGGTGTAGACCGTGTAATGACTATGGACCTACACGCCGATCAAATTCAAGGATTCTTTGAAGTTCCTGTTGACCACTTATATGCTTCAAGTTTGTTTTTGGATGAAATTCGTAAGTTAGGCGCAGAAAACTTAATTATGGCCGCGCCAGATGTTGGGGGGGCTAAAAGAGCAAATTCTTATGCTAAAAACTTAAATATTGGTTTAGCACTATGTCACAAACACCGTAAAAAAGCAAATGAAATCGCAGAAATGACTGTGATTGGTGATGTTGCAGGAAAAGACGTAGTAATTGTTGACGATATGTGTGACACAGCTGGCACATTGACAACTGCTGCGGATTTGCTAATAGAAAAAGGAGCTAAAAGTGTTCGAGCTTTTTGCACGCATGCTGTTTTGAGCGGACCCGCTTACGAGCGCATCAATCATTCCAAATTAACAGAGCTTGTTGTTACTGATACTATTCCCATAAAAGGTTCTAGCGATAAAATTCGCGTAGTTAGTGTTGCCGAGTTGTTTGGTGACGTTATAAAACGATTGATGAACAATGAATCAATCAGTTCTCATTTTGTAATCTCTTAAATAAATATATACATGAAAACAGCACAATTGAGCGGTTCGCTCAGAGCGAACGTAGGGAAAAAGGACGCTGCCAATTTGCGTAATGCAGGTCGCGTACCTTGTGTGCTTTATGGTCAAGGTGAACAAACTCACTTTTCTGTGAAGCAAATTGAAATTGAGAAAATCGTATTCTCCCCTGATGTTTACCAAGTTGAGTTAGATATCGACGGAAAGAAGGCGCGCGGCATTATTCAAGAACTTCAACAACACCCAACCAAAGACACGGTTCAGCACGTAGATTTTCTTGAGTTAACAGATACTAAAGAAGTGCGCGTTAAGCTTCCTGTTCGAATCGTTGGTTCATCAAAGGGTGTAATGGCGGGTGGTAAACTAATGACAGCATTCCGGGTGTTGCAATGTGTTGGCTTACCAAATGCTTTACCAGATGCTATCACACTAGATATAACTAAACTAAGAATTGGTCAATCTATTCGTGTAAATGCCATTGAAATTCCAGGTGTTAAGTTTTTAGATCCTGCAAATGCAGTAGTTGTTTCCGTTAAAATGGCTAGAGGTGCTGTTAAAGGTGCAGACGCTGGTGATGACGATGACGACGAAGCTTAGTTTAATTTGTTGCTTTTTGGAAGCCGCTCATAGAAGCGGCTTTTTTATTGCATAACATTTATTAATAATAAGATGTAACTTTTTCGGTTAATATTTATGTAACTTCGATGTGTCTATATGAAAGATCGAGTAATTGTCATAATTCCCACGTACAACGAGATAGAAAACGTTGAGAACATGACACGAGCCATCTTCAACGAACCTTTAGATTGTCATATTCTATTCATTGATGATAACAGCCCCGACGGCACTGCTGATAAGATAATATCTCTACAACAAGAATTTGAAGGGAGGGTCTTTTTAGAGCGCCGGTCAGGAAAGTTAGGCTTGGGAACTGCCTATATTCACGGATTTAAGTATAGTTTGGAAAGGAATTATTCTTATATTTTCGAGATGGATTGCGATTTTTCTCACAATCCCAATGATTTAATTCGGTTAAAAGAGGCATGCTATAATGGTGCAGATGTTGCCATTGGCTCCAGATATTGTAAAGGGGGGAGGGTTGTAAATTGGCCGTTTTCACGGTGGTTAATGTCCTATTTTGCCAGTGTCTATGTCCGTTTAATACTTTGGATTGGAATCAAAGATACAACAGCTGGATTTAAGTGTTATAAAAAAGAAGTGCTCGAGCGTATTCAACTTGAAAACATTCCATTTAAAGGTTATGCCTTTCAAGTATGTATGAAATATGCCGCCATAAAACATGGGTTCTTACTAAAAGAAATCCCTATTACTTTCGTTGACCGTGAATTTGGGGAATCAAAAATGAGCACAAAAATTTTCAAAGAAGCTTTTTTTGGTGTTTGGAAAATGAAAAAAATGAAGCTATGAGTATAGTAATAAAAAATGGAACCATTGTAAATGAAGGCAAAATCATTCATGGCGATATTTTAATCAATGATGGTAAAATCGTTAAAGTTGGAGGGGTAATAGATACGCCCTCAAGTACTCAGGAAATCGAAGCAGAAGGGTGTTTCGTGCTTCCGGGTTGTATCGACGACCAAGTCCACTTTAGAGAGCCGGGTCTGACTCACAAAGCCTGTATAAAATCAGAATCTCGCGCAGCGGTTGCCGGAGGAATCACGTCGTTCATGGAAATGCCCAATACAGTACCGAATGCACTTACACAAGAATTATTAGCAGATAAATTTGCTATTGCGGCAAAAGATTCCATTGCAAATTACTCGTTTTTCATGGGGGCGTCAAATGACAACCTTGAAGAAGTGCTTAAAACAAATCCAAAAAACGTGTGTGGGGTAAAAGTCTTTATGGGTTCCTCTACCGGAAACATGTTGGTTGACAATGAGAAAACTCTTAATGGGCTATTTGCAAATGTACCCATGCTCATTGCTACTCATTGTGAGGACGAACAAACTGTAAGAACGAATCTTGCTCGATTTAAAGAAATCTACGGGGAAGACATTCCTATAACCGCTCATCCATTAATCCGAGATGAAAACGCATGTTATTTATCCTCTTCTTTGGCTGTTTCCTTGGCGAAAAAACATGGGGCAAGACTACACGTTCTGCATATTTCTACTGCAAAAGAACTCGACCTATTTGATAGCCAAACACCATTAATTCAAAAAAAAATAACCGCCGAAGCGTGTATCCATCACCTATGGTTTTCCGATGAAGATTACCTAAAAAAGGGCAACTTCATTAAGTGGAATCCAGCAGTAAAAACCTCCTCAGATAGAGCAGCTATATGGCAAGCTGTTTTGGATGATCGCATTGATGTTATAGCAACGGACCACGCACCACACACACTAGATGAAAAATCAATGCCATATACTTCAGCGCCATCTGGTGGACCACTCGTTCAACACGCACTTTTAGCCATGTTGGAAAAAGTCAAAGAGGGTAAAATCAGTATTGAGAAAGTTGTAGAAAAAATGGCTCATTCGCCCGCTGTTCTTTTTCGCATTGAAAATCGTGGGTTTATTCGAGAAGGTTACCAAGCGGACATAGTGATTGTTGATTCTAGAAAAAAAACACCCGTAAGACGGGATACGCTACTTTATCAATGCGGTTGGTCTCCATTTGAGGGAACTACGTTTTCACACAGCATAAATACTACGTTTGTGAATGGGAAAATCGTTTGGGAAAATGGGAAAATCGTTGAGGAACGTTCAGGAGAAAGACTAATTTTTTCATGAACCGATTTTTGATTTTTCTATTATTGATTGCTGCTTGCACGACCAATGAAAGCCCGAATGTGTTGCCAAAAGAAAAAATGTTACATCTAATGGAGGAGATTTACTTGCTTGAAAATCACTACCAAATGACTTATGGTAGCCCAAGTGTTTACAAAGCCTCGCTCGACAGTAGTTTTCAAAGGGTTCTTAAAGAAAATGGTGTGACGTTAAAACAATTTGAGGAGAGTTTTTCCTATTATGCAGAACAACCCGAAGAGATGCTGCACATGCAACAACAACTTATCGAAAACTTAAATCGAAAACGGGTAGGTTTATAAACTACAGGTGAACATGTAATGCGGAAATTGGTTCACCCAAAAAATTCGTGGCGTTTTCGTTAAACACATATTCGTTCTCCGTTGTAAACAACCTAGTTTGCCCTTTTTTACTTAAACGACTAGTTATTTCCGGGTGTTTCGATAAGTAAACCGCTAACTTATTTGCAACAATTTCACCTTGAGAAAAAACATTAACGCTTGGTCCAACAAGTTCTCTAATTTGAGCTTCAATAAGGGGATAGTGGGTGCACGCCAAAACTATTGTGTCTATTTGTGGACTCATTGCCAATAAATTGTAGACATCATCCCTAATGATCGTTTTCCCTGCTAATGTGTTATGGTAATTATTTTCAATCAACGGCACCCACATAGGGCAAGCTAGTTGAAAAACCTTAACATGGGGGGCAAACTTCTGAAGTTCTATTTGATAAGAATTAGATTGAATGGTTCCGTGTGTTCCAAGGATTCCCACATGATTTGTTTTTGTCCAATCTCCTATTGTCTCTGTGCTTGGTCGAATAACGCCTAGTACTCGTCTACTTGGGTATGATTCTAGTAGTTGTGTCTGTTGAATAGTTCTTAATGCTTTAGCCGATGCGGTATTACACGCTAGAATTACTAATGGGCAGTCTTGTTCAAACAAAAACTGAACAGCTTGCCATGTAAATTCATGCACTACATCAAATGATCGATTACCATATGGTGCACGCGCATTATCACCTAAATACAAAAAATCATATTCTGGTAAAGCTTTTTTAATCTGTGACAATACCGTTAATCCACCATAACCAGAATCAAATACCCCTATCGGTCCCATTATAAAATCAAAGCTAATAAAAAAAGGCAACCCGTTGGATTGCCTTAGACTATTTATCTCTTTCTAACCTATCTTTCCTTCATCGCTTCAGCATCGAGCTTTAGCAATTCTGACATTACCTCTGCTGTACAATCAATACCGCCTTTAAAATAGAGAGAAACTGTTTCATCAAAAATATAATTCAACTTTTTTCGCTCCGCAACAACAGCAATGGCCTTTTGTGTTCTTTCCAAAATAGGTTCCATATATTGTTGCTGATACATTTGGAGTTTTCGGGTCATCTCTGGCTCAAAATTCTCTAATTCCTGTTGTTTAACCATTAATTTTTGTTGTTCTTGCTCCAACATTAACTTTGGCATTTCAGGGGCCTCCTCCATTAACTTGTTATATTCGGCTTGAAAGGCTTTTTCAAGTGTTTGATATTTTGCAATTTCTTCCGATCGCTTTTGTTCCAGTTTCTTTCCTGCTTCTTTGTAAGAAGCTAATGTGTCTAGTAATTTCTGTGAGTTGACGTGTCCTATTTTTTGTTGTGCATTCACACCAAACGCCATCGCTAAAAACATTATACTTACTATTCTTTTCATTTTTATATTTATTTAGTTATTCCCATTTCCTCTAAAACGGACTCGCTGATATCGTATTCTTTTTCCGCATAAAGTAAATTACTTTGATTGGCTTTATCAAATACAAAAGCATATCCATCTCTTTTTGCGACTTTTTTCATTGCTGTATAAACCCTGTCTTGAATAGGTTTTACCAACTCTTGGCGCTTTTGAAAATAATCTCCATTCGAACCAAAATGCTGTGTTTGCAAATCTATCGCCTCTTTTTCTAGTTTTTCAATTTCCGCTTTCCGCTTTGTTTTTTCTTCAGCGGGAAGCAAGACCTCTTCTCGTTCAAAGTTGCCTTTTTTTGTCTTAATAGCCGCGTAGCGATCCTCAATTTCTTTTGTCCATTTCTCTGATAACTTGTCTAACTTTTCCTTCGCTGAAACATACTCCGGAACGTTTTTTAATATATAATCAGAATCTATAAACGCGTAGGACTGACCCTTGACAAAAGTAATGCCAAGAACAAAAAATAGAACAAAACAATATTTAAACATGGTGCATTATTGTTTGTAAAGAACGGCGAAGTTACACATTTATTGCTAATTTCTATAACTCGCCAAGGTTCATACCTATTGTAAAACTTAGCTTAGGATAAAATCCTTTTTGCTTCACAGATTGATCTGATGCCTTTCCAAATCCATTTGACCAACTATCTAATTGATCAAAGCCTAATCCATAGTCTAAACCTAACATACCAAACATAGGTAAAAACACCCGTATACCAACACCTGCTGCTCGTTTCACATTAAATGGATTAAACTTCAGAAAGGAAGGAAAAGTGTTTCCTGCCTCCAAAAAAGTTAATGCGTAGAACGTGGCAGAAGGATTCAAGGATATGGGGTAACGAAGTTCGAGAGTATACTTAGCAATTAATGGATCTCCTCCATCAGATGAAACTGTTTGGTCTTCGTATCCTCGCATCGCTATAATTTCACGCCCACCAATTTGACCAACACCTGTTAACCCACTTCCCCCCATGACAAACCTATCAAATGGCGTAACCCCCTTGTCTTGGTTGTATGCACCCATGAATCCATATCCAAATCTTGACATTAATACAAGTTTTTTGTCTGAGCTTACAGGTAAAAACCATTCTCCAGTAAGTTTAAACTTATAATATTCTAAATATTTAATTCTTTCGGCCGTTGTGGCTGATTTGTAATCTACCCCATCAAAATAAGAATAAGGAAGTGTTGCCTTTGCAGTAAAAGAAAAATTTGAGCCGCTTTGGGGGTAAATGGGCGAGCTCACTGAGCTTCTTTGTAGGACATACTTCAAGGAAATATCATTTGCAAAACCTTTTTCTATTAGTGGAAATCGGAAATCTTTTACTACATCATAATATTGATAGCCCAATTCATAATATGCCGAAAAATAATCATCCGGCCATTTTTTTCTTCTTCCCAAGCCTAGGCCCACACCGGTAATTCCAACCCCTGTATAATTAGGGTCAGTTCGCAGTGTTCCGCTGGAAGAAAGTGCTGTGTGATTTACCCAAAATGAAAGGGAATTGGGTTTTTTACCACCTAACCATGGCTCTGTAAATGAGAAATTATACCCCTGATAAAAGCGACCAGACGTTTGCGCGCGAATAGAAAGTCGTTGACCGTCACCACCGGGAAGTGGCGACCATGCCTCTTTTTTGAAAAAATTTCGCGTTGAAAAATTGTTGAACGTTAAGCCCAATGTGCCAATTACGCCACCTCTTGTGGTTAAACCCGCTCCACCATAACCCCCTGACAATTCAATTTGATCCGAAGATTTTTCTTCAACCACATATTCAATATCAACAGTCCCGTTTGTGGGATTTGGAATAGGATTCACTTGAAAAGCCTGTTCGTTAAAGAACCCAAGTTGTGCCAATTCGCGTTGCGTGCGCATGATATCCGATTTATTAAAAATATCACCAGGTTTTGTTCTAATTTCCCGGAGAATCACTTTATCGTTGGTTTTTGTGTTTCCTCGAATACTAACGTCACCTATTCGCGCTTCTTTCCCTTCTAAAATTCTAATCTGATGATTAATTTCATTATTATTAACATTAGTTTCTACAGCAATCAAATTAAAGAACAAATGCCCCCGATTCATATACAACGATCTTACATCACGTTCATCAGGACTTCCATTAAGTCGTTGCTCCAACAACGTTTTGTTGTAAACATCGCCTTTCTTAATCCCTATCAATGAATCCAAAAAAGTAGAGCGGTATTTAGTATTGCCTATCCAGTCAAAAGAGCCGAAAAAGTATTTCTCACCTTCTTGAATAGTTATTTGAATAAGTAGGTTTTTTTCATCCAATTTAATTACCGTATCGTTCACAATCATTGCGTCTCTCAAACCAACCTTATTGTATTTCTCCATCATCGCTTGCTTATCTCGCTCGAATGTGGATTCTGTTAACTTTGATCTTTTCCAAAACCTAAAAAATAACTTAGCTTTTGTATCTTTCATAGCCATTTTTAATTTCCAAGACGGAACACTATTATTTCCAACTATCTCTATTTTTTTAATACCTATTCTGGGTCCTTTTGAAATATCAATTAGAAACAATTCTGAATCGTTTATTAGCGTATCTTTTTCTCTATTTATCTTAACTTTTGTTTCATAAAAACCCTTTTCGCGAAAATATCCTTTAATTTTGTTTGTTGTCTGAAACACCAGATTCTCCGTTATTGTTTTTCCGGCATACAACGAAATTTCTTCTCTAATTTTATCTGCCTCTCTTCTGTTGATACCTTTGAACTTGAATTTAGATAACTTTGGCCTGGGTGATAATTCAATAATAAGGTAAAGCACGCCTGCTATTTCTTTCTCCGCATAAATTGTAACATTAGAAAAGATTCCCTCTGCCCATAAATTTTTAATAGCGTTGGTTACTGCTTGTCCAGGAACCATAATTTTTTGGCCCTGCCGGAGGCCAGCAATTAATTTGATTGCTTGATGGTCATAGTTTTCTGCTCCCACTACACGTATTGGGCCTAATTCAAATTCTTTAGGCGCATCATAGCCAAAGTCAAGACCTACTAAATTTTTAGGGCCGTTTTGTGCGTGAAAAATCGCGCAAGTAAAAAAACAAATAATATAGAGGTAGTATTGTCTCATTTCGATAGTTGTTCGGAGACCATACCAAATCGTCTCTCGCGTGATTGATAAGAAATTATTGCCGCCTTTAATTCCTCCTTGCCAAAGTCTGGCCAATGAATGTCAGTAAAATAAAATTCTGCGTAAGCTAATTGCCAAAGTAAAAAATTGCTGATACGGTGTTCACCACTAGTCCTAATTAATAATTCTGGGTCTGGTACCTCCTTTGTTGTTAAATGACAGGAAATGAGATCTGGAGTTATTTCATTAATATCAAGGTCTTTTTTCGCAACTTTCAATGAAATTTCACGAACACATTGTGTAATTTCCCACTTCGCACTGTAATTCAAGGCTAAAATTAAGGTTATTTCCTTATTGTTTTTTGTTGATGCCATTCCTTGTGCTAAACTCAACTGGCAATTTTCAGGAAGTCCTTTTAAATCGCCAATGACTAATAATTTTACCCCTTGATTTTGTAATTCTGGTAATTCATTAGTTATAGAGTCTACTAAAAGATTCATCAGTCCATTCACTTCTTCCTGTGGTCTATTCCAATTTTCAGTGGAAAATGCATAAAGCGTCAAGAACTCTACCCCAAAAGATTTAGCAGCTTTCAAAACTTCACGCACCGCATCAACACCTTTCGTGTGGCCGAAAAGTCTATGTTCTCCTCTTTGCTTTGCCCAACGTCCATTTCCGTCCATAATCAAAGCGATATGGCGCGGAATATTGGTTGTATTCAGTTCTGTCTTTTCTAGACTCATTTTAGCGTAAGGTAACGAAGGTAATTATTCTATATTGCACTATCAAATTCTCAATCTGTTTAGTTAACATGTATTAACACAAAAAAAGGGATTAGTAACCCAATCCCTTCTCAATTTTTAGTTTTCTATTAGTCTGCCAAGACAATAAGTTTGTTATTCATCAACTCAGCAACCCCTCCTTTAATAATTACTTCAATGGTTGAACCATTATTCTTTATTGCAGGATGATTTGTATCTACTTCTCCAACAGGGTCCACAATAACTACACCTTCTTTTAGTGAAGAAATAATTGGCGCATGGTTATTTAGCACTTGAAAAATTCCGTCTGTTCCCGGAAGAGAAACCGAAATAACTTCACCAGAAAAAACAGCTGATTCAGGGGTAATAATTTCTAATTTCATCGTTTAAGCTTCTGCTAACATTTTCTCACCCGCGGCGATTACGTCCTCAATCCCTCCTTTGAGGTTAAACGCAGCCTCTGGATATTTGTCGTACTTACCGTCTAAAATATCATTAAACGCCTTGATTGTGTCCTGAATATCCACCAAAACACCCGGTATGCCTGTAAATTGCTCAGCCACATGGAAAGGTTGCGATAAAAATCGTTGAACGCGTCTAGCGCGGTGAACCACCAACTTATCCTCCTCGGATAATTCATCCATACCTAAAATTGCGATTATATCCTGTAATTCTTTGTATCGTTGCAAAGTGATTTTAACTCGCTGGGCACAATTATAATGTTCTTCTCCTACTATTTCAGGTGTAAGAATTCTTGAGGTTGAATCTAAAGGGTCAACCGCTGGATAGATTCCAAGTTCCGCAATTTTTCTTGAAAGTACCGTTGTTGCATCAAGGTGAGCAAACGTGTTTGCTGGAGCAGGATCTGTTAAGTCATCCGCAGGAACATAAACAGCCTGAACAGAGGTAATGGATCCGTTTTTAGTAGAGGTAATTCTCTCTTGCATGGCACCCATTTCCGTAGCCAATGTCGGTTGATATCCTACAGCAGAAGGCATACGACCTAACAGGGCCGACACTTCAGAACCCGCCTGTGTAAACCTAAAAATATTATCAACGAAAAACAGAATATCTTTTCCTTGTCCTTCTCCATCACCATCCCTAAAATATTCTGCAATGGTTAACCCCGAAAGCGCAACACGGGCGCGAGCACCTGGGGGCTCATTCATTTGCCCAAATACAAACGTAGCTTTAGACTCTTTCATCTCCTCAAGATCAACTTTAGAAAGGTCCCAACCACCCTCTTCCATTGAGTGCATGAATTCTTTACCATATTTAATGATTCCTGACTCTAACATCTCTCGAAGTAAGTCATTTCCTTCGCGGGTACGTTCGCCTACACCAGCAAAAACAGAAAGACCTCCATGCCCTTTTGCAATATTATTTATTAATTCTTGGATCAACACTGTTTTTCCAACACCTGCACCACCAAATAATCCGATTTTTCCTCCTTTCGCATAAGGCTCGATCAAGTCAATAACCTTAATACCCGTGAAAAGAATTTCTGTTGAGGTTGACAACATATCAAAACTTGGTGCCTCTCTGTGAATTGGTAGGCCTCCTTCATTGTCAACAACATTTATTCCATCTATTGCCTCTCCCACTACATTAAATAATCGACCTTTAATTTTATCACCCGTTGGAACCTTTATTGCAGTACCGGTTGCTACTACTTCTAACCCCCTCATGAATCCATCTGTGGAGTCCATTGATATTGCTCGAACTGAGTTTTCTCCAACATGGGATTGAACTTCAAGAACAACCCTCGATCCATCCGATTTTTTCACTTCTAGAGCATCGTAAATACTAGGAAGCGCTACGCCTCTCTCGAATCTTACGTCAACTACAGGACCAATAACCTGAGAAATTTTACCTTTAATAACAGACATTTTTATGCTTTAAATTTGGGCGCAAATATACAACTTTTATCTGATATAGACGGTTAAATAGATTTTATAGCGCCCTAGAAATTATTTTTATGGTGCCCCAAGAAAATAAGAAGCCTAATGCTATTACCATAAATACTACGAAAATAAAATCCTGCCATGCAAAAACAATAGGAAACCCTTCATTTGCGCCCCCCATCGAAATTAAGCCTGTCCATTGCTGCACTAGACATATTCCATATCCTAAAAACAGCCCAAGTAGTAACCCAGCAACTGAAATTAGTAATCCATTAAAAATAAACACGCGTTGCACATCCGCTTTTTTAAACCCCAATGCCAACAAAGAACTAACATCTTTTTGTTTTTCTATGTATTGAATTGTCAAAGAAGCAATAAGGTTTATGGCTGCAAAAACAAAAACAAAAACCAGAATAATCACCACCATTAAGCGTTCAGACTTACTTGTTTTATATATCATCTCATTTTTTTCAAAATTTGTCTGAACCTTGAAGCTTTTTCCAAGTTTTTCTTGGAGGGTTCTTTTAAATTCCTCATGATCTACGCCTTCCTTCAGCCGAATATAAACATGTGTTATTTCATTCTCATAACCTAAAAGTTCTTGCGCTCTTTCCAGCGACCAAATAACAACCTCTTCATTTACCTCCCTATTAAAATTAAAGACACTGGCACATTGGACGATTGTTTTTTTGAACATGTCCTGTCCTTGTCGTATTTTCATTTCTCTTTTCCCTGCTAAAATGGAAAACTCTGTTTGGTTAGGCCTAATTTCTAGTTTGTCAACCAAGCCAGGTGCTAAAAAAACGTCTTGGCCTTTTAATAGATTAAACAAACATGCGTGGTTTTCATTGCAAGCTGACGCTTCTAATAACGTATTATTTGGGTAGTCTACTAATGCCAGAAAATTTTGTTCAATCCCCATTATTTTAGCATTAGTCCATTTTTTATCGTGTTGCAAAACCACAAGCTCTTCCACGCCTCTGGAAAAAGATTGAATGTTTTCGTTTTGCAGGGCTTTTTCATCGAAAGTAGAAGTTAAAAATGATTTCCTTGTGTTGTGAGTGACAATGATGTCTGCATCAAACTTCCCATACATTTTTTTGATTACAGATTCAATACCATTAAATGCAGACAAAAGAATTATTAAGGCCGCGCAAACAACAGCCATGCCGAGCCAAGAAATCCTGGTTAAAATTGCTACGGTATTCGTGTCTTTTTTTGAAAAAAAGTAACGTCTTGCTATGTAAAAAGATACTTTAATGTGTTATTTTTTTTTCAATAGTTCCTCTATTTGCATGGCGTAATCCAACGAATCATCTATATAGAATGTAAGGCCTGGGGTTTTACGCATGTTTTTCAATCTTGCAGCCACCTCTGATTTTATTTTTCCTTTATTGAGGTTGATATTTTCAAGCACGCTTTGTTTATCCTCCGCATTATAAATACTTAGATAACAACGGGCTAATGATAAATCTGAAGTAATTCTCACGTTAGTTACTGTAACCATGCTTCCTAAGCAAATTTCAGTGCTCCTGCGCAAGAAAAAGGTGGCTAATTCAGATCGAATTGCTGATTCAATCTTTTGCTGACGAATTGATGACATAATGACCAAAGGTACTAAATCTATAGATTGTTCTTTAAAAAAGAAGGTTGTTTAATGTATATTTGCCCATGAGTTCATGGAAAGACGTATATAAATACGCTTTTAAATATCGCCGGTTAGCTTTTATCACCATTGTGGGTAACTTGCTTTTCACAATTTTCAACCTTTTATCACTCGTTCTTTTTATTCCTTTTTTGCAATTAATATTTCGAGTTAATGACTTTAAAGAAGCAGTTGAAGAACCTCAATATTCTGGTAATTTAACTGAACTCGGTGCTTATATTGCAGATTATTACACTTATTACATGCACAAGATGGTATCCGAGGACCCACGTCAGGCACTGATGTTTGTCTGTATTTCGGTGTTTGTTGCTTTTTTACTTAAAAATGCTTCGCGATACTTGGCCGTGTGGTATCAATCAGAATTGCGAATGGCAGTAGTTCGGGATGTTCGAAACGAATTATTCAAAAAATCTATGGAGCTCCCTTTATCGTTTCATTCACAAGAAAGAAAAGGAGACTTAATGGCACGATTAAATAGTGATGTTGGAGAAATTGAAAACGGAGTGGTTGGCTTTTTAGAGCTTGTATTCCGAGATCCTATAGCAATTATAATTCATGTTTTTTCATTGTTTTACATCAGTCCAAGTTTAACGCTGGTCTCTTTTTTCCTGCTGCCAATTACCGCTTTTGTTGTTTCTAGAATTGGTAAAAGCTTAAAAAAAACAGTTAGGAACAGTCAGGAACAATTAGGCCTACTTTATTCAATTATGGATGAAAGCTTGAATGGTGTTCGTATTATCAAAGCATTCAACGCTACCGAATTTATTACTAAGCAATTTAGATTAACTAATTTAGCACACCAAAAATTAGTAACCAAAACATTTCGTAAAAAAGACGTTTCTCCACTAATAAGCGAAACGTTGGGTGCCGGCGTAATGATGTGTTTAGTTTGGTTTGGAGGAAATTTGATTTTAAATGGCTCCGCATCAGAGGGGGGGTTAACGGGGGAGTTATTTATTACATTTATCATTGTTTTTTCACAGCTTTTAAGGCCTATACAATCGGTTGCTAATCAAGTTGCCGTTCTTCAAAAGGCGAAAGTAAGCCTAGAAAGAGTGCAAGAAATTCTTTCGATAAAAGAACAAATAGAAGAGGCTAAAACACCTGTTTCGATTAATCGTTTTTCTACATCTATTGAATATAGAAACGTTTCATTTAAGTATGGAGAGGAATTAGTGATTAAAAAAGTTTCGTTTTCTATTCCAAAAGGTCACACAGTGGCCTTAGTGGGTGAGTCTGGAAGCGGAAAGTCCACACTTACAGACTTGTTGCCAAGATTTTATGATGTGCTTAATGGAGAAATTACGATCGATGGTAACAACATTAAATCTTTTAGACTATTTGATTTAAGAAGTAAAATTGGTATCGTTTCTCAAGATTCTATTCTATTTAATGGCTCCGTCTTAGAAAATATTGCTTTTGGAGATGAGCACCCCTCCATAGAAAAAGCGATTGAGGCAGCAAAAACAGCAAATGCCCATGACTTTGTTTCAACCTTGGAGGAAGGCTACCAGACGAACATAGGAGAAAAAGGAAGTAAGTTATCTGGTGGTCAAAGACAGCGCTTATGTATAGCGCGAGCCTTATATAAAAATCCCGAAATCCTAATATTAGATGAGGCCACTTCTGCCTTAGATACAGAATCCGAAAAGTTGGTGCAAGAAGCTTTAGACCATTTAATGAAAAACAGAACGACCATTATTGTGGCTCACCGATTGAGCACCATACGAAATGCGAATCAGATTATTGTGCTTTCTAAAGGCGAAATTATTGAACGAGGAACGCACGAAGAGTTGTTTTTCTTAAAGGGAGCTTATTTTAATTTTTGTGCGCTACAAGGTATTAATTCATAAAAAACAAAAGAAGCTCGATATGTTTGTGTAAATTTGACACATGCAATTTAAAAATATTACCTTCTCTTCTACACACAATGAAGAGTTCTATACTGTACTAAAACAGCGCGTTAATCATTATTTTAAAAACAATAAAATATCAAAGCACGCAAATGCTGCCATGGTTTTTAAGACCGTCGTAATGTTATCTTTATATTTAGTTCCCTTGGGTTTGTTATTCGTTGAATTTTCAAGTCAGTGGGTATATTTTATGCTTTGGATTGTTATGGGGTTTGGTATGGCCGGTGTTGGTTTGTCCGTAATGCACGATGCAAATCACGGCACTTATTCAAAAAATCAAGCGATTAACGGAATAATTGGTCGTGTCCTAATTATATTGGGTGGAAGTGACGTAAACTGGAGAATTCAACACAATGTCTTACATCATACCTATACAAATATAGACGAGGCTGACGAGGATATTTCCCCCCCATCTGTTTTGTTGCGTTTTTCTCCACATTCCAAGCGTTATGCTATTCACCGTTTTCAACATTTTTATGCGTGGTTTCTCTATGGACTTATGACCTTGATGTGGTTTATAACCAAAGACTTTAATCAAGCTTTTCGTTACAAGAAAAAAGATTTATTGAAGTCACAAGGGATTTCTCTATCTACGCACCTAACGACAATAATTATTTATAAAATTATATACGCCCTGCTTTTTATTGTACTTCCTTTAGCAATAAGCCCAGCTTTTTGGTATGTATCGGTGTTTGGTTTTTTATTTAAACAATTCATTGCTGGATTTATGCTTTCCATAATATTTCAACCTGCACACGTAGTTCCTACCTCCAACTTTCCTATTCCTGATGATTCTGGAAACGTGGAAGCTGATTGGGCGGTAAATCAATTGGTAAATACAGCTAATTTTGCGCCGAAGGCACGTTTGTTTTCTTGGTATGTAGGGGGTTTGAATTATCAAATTGAGCACCACCTCTTTCCCAATATTTGTCACATTCATTATCGTCATATTGCAAAGATTGTTGAGGAAACTGCCGTTGAGTTTCGTCTGCCCTACCACTCTTATAAAACCTTTTACGCGGCGCTTGTTGATCACACCAGGTTTTTACACAAATTAGGTACACAAGATGTTGTTGTGGCTTAGTTTATGACATTAGACGAATTACGAAATTATTGTTTAGCCTTTCCTGGTGTTGAAGAATGCCTACCTTTTGATGATTCTACCCTGGTTTTTAAAGTTGGAAACAAGATTTTCGCTTTACTTGACCTAAACACCTTCCAGTCCATCAATCTAAAATGTAACCCTGAGAAATTAATAGAATTTCGAGAGGTTTACCACGCTGTTTCCCCAGGATATCACATGAATAAAAAACACTGGATGACGGTGTCATTCGGCAAAGACGTCAACGACAGCCTTGTTTTTGAGTGGATAAACACATCTTATTCATTGGTCTTTGCTAAATTGCAAAAAAGAATAAAAGATGAAATTACGCTTGGATAAATTCGTTTGGTGTGTTCGACTTTCAAAAACACGAACCGCTGCTGCAGAATTAATCGCTAAAAACAAAATTCGCCTAAACAAGAAAGAAATAAAACCGGCCAAAGAAGTTGCCATTGGAGATATCATTGATTTATACAAACACAATGCTGTTTTTTCTTTTATAATTAAAGGGTTAACAGACAAGCGTGTATCTGCTGTTATTGCAAGAGACTTGATTGATGATATTACTCCTGAGGAAGAATTAGAGAAATATAAACTATACGTATCTGCGCAACGACAATACCGAACAACAGATGGTAAACCTACAAAAAAAGATCGACGAGAAATAGATGATTTCCTAAATTATTGGGCTGAATGATTTGCAAGAATTTTATCGGCTAATACGTTGCTTAATTTAAAATAACTTTCTTTTGTCCAACCAGCAACATGTGGAGTAAGTACCACTTTTTCAGATTGTGTCAAATACAGAAATTCCTCAGGTATATGTTGTTCAAAAAACATTTCGAAACTCTTTTTTTCAAATTCGTGTACATCAAGACAAACCCCTTTAATTTTTTCCTCCTTTAAACCAACTACTAAATCTTTTGTGTTGACTAATCTGCCTCTTGATAGGTTCATGAGAATAAAAGGTTTTAACATTTTTCCTATAAAAGATTCGTTAAATATACACTTTGTTTCTGCGTTAAGTGGAATGTGAAAAGAAACAATATCCGCCTGTGCTTGTAGAGCACTTAGGGTACACTCATGGACAAAATGATCGCCATAACCAGATTTGTACTTATCATAAGCCATAACTTTAATGTCAAATCCTCTCAGTTTTTTGGCAAATGCAGCACCATTATTACCATATCCAATAATACCTACAACTTTACCGTCTAATTCTTCTCCTCTATTTGACTCGCGCTGCCAAATACCATTTCGCAATTGTAAATCAGCAATATGGATTTTGTTCATTAAAGCTAATAACATCCCTAAGGCGTGTTCCGCGACCGCATTTCTATTTCCTTCAGGTGAATTATAACAAATAATATTTCTTGATTGGCAATAAGATGTATCAATATTCTCAAGGCCTGAACCCGACCGTGCAATAAACTGAAGATCTTTACATTGGGCTAATATGCTCTCATTTAATGTGATTTTAGATCGAATTACAATTCCATACGCGTCTGTAATCATCCCGGGTATATTCTCATTATCCACCCCAGTGAGATCGATACAGTTAAAACTATTATGTTCTAAACGCTCTTTTAATACCGGGTGAACAGTATCAATAAAATACACTTTCCTGTTAGTCACAAGCTAAAATTACATTATTTCATCTTCCTAAATGTACCAATAATACGGAAATATCGCTTGGTGAAACGCCTGAAATCCGAGTGGCCTGACCTATTGTGGCGGGTGTGATTTGCTTGAGTTTTTCTTTAGCCTCTGAGCTTAGGTTTTTAATGTCTTGATAATCAATGTTTTGTGGTATTTTAACTTCCTCTAATCTCATAACTTTTGAGGCGTGTTCTTGTTCTCGTTCGATGTATCCTTCGTACTTTAGTTGAATTTCAGCCTGCTCTATTATAGCAGGATCAATTTCTCTCCACAAGGAACATGCACTATTCAATTCGTTTGATAAGGGTAATAAATCGTCTAAAGAAATATTAGGTCTAGTCAAAACATTTGCAACTTTAACTTGCTGTGATACCGGTGAAGAATTTTTTTCGATAAGCATTGGATTCAAAACATCTGGAGCTATACCCGTCTTTTTTAATACGCTGTGTATCTCTTGAACCCCCTTTTGTTTTTGGTTAATTCGTTCTAGGGCTGCGTCGTTTTGTAAGCCCAACATATGGGCAAGAGGAGTTAATCGAAGGTCTGCATTATCTTGTCTTAATAATATTCTGAACTCTGCGCGACTTGTAAACATTCGGTAAGGTTCTTTAGTGCCTTTTGTAATTAAATCGTCAATTAACACACCGATATAGGCTTCATTTCTAGATAATACAAAAGGTTCTTTATAATTAATTCTTAAGTGCGCATTGATTCCAGCAATTAATCCCTGACATGCAGCTTCTTCATAACCCGTAGTTCCATTAATTTGACCAGCAAAATACAAATTTTCAACACGTTTTGTTTCCAAGGTGTGGTGTAATTGTGTCGGTGGAAAATAATCATATTCAATTGCATAACCAGGTCTAAACATTTTTGCTTGTTCGAATCCCTGTATTGTTCTCATAGCCTTAAGTTGAACTTCTTCTGGCAATGAGGTACTGAATCCATTCACATAAATTTCTACGGTATTCCAACCTTCTGGTTCAACGAATATTTGGTGTCGATCTCTCTCAGAAAACCGATTAATTTTATCTTCAATACTCGGGCAATATCTTGGTCCGCTGCTTTTTATAGCGCCATTAAACATTGGTGAACGATCAAAACCGGTTCTCAATATATCATGCGTGTGTGTGTTTGTATAAGTAATATAACAAGATCGCTGTATACATAGTGGGCTAGTTTCACCAAAACTAAATTTCGAAGGCGTTTCATCGCCTTTTTGCTCCTCCATTTTTGAATAATCCAAAGAGCGCCCATCTACCCTTGGGGGGGTTCCTGTTTTCATTCTTCCCGCCTCAAAACCTAATAATTGTAACTCTTCGGTTATTCCAACAGCCGCTTTCTCTGCAGCCCTTCCTCCTCCAAATTGTTTTTCACCAAGGTGTATAAGCCCATTTAAAAAGGTGCCATTAGTGAGAACAACGGCTTTTGCTTTAATATTGATTCCTAAGGCTGTTTTAACAGCTACCACTTTGTTTTTTTCAACCACAAGACCCGTACACATGTCCTGCCAAAAATCAACGTTTTTATTGTTTTCTAACAAAAACCTCCACTCTGTTGCAAAGAGCATTCGGTCATTTTGTGTTCTAGGCGACCACATAGCTGGGCCTTTCGATAAATTAAGCATTCGAAACTGTATGGCGCTTTTATCACTAACTATACCTGAACCACCACCTAAAGCATCAATCTCCCGAACAATTTGACCTTTCGCAACACCGCCCATTGCGGGATTGCAGCTCATCTGGGCAATTGTATTCATGTTCATAGTTATCAACAAAACGCTGCTACCCATTTTGGCAGCAGCATTCGCGGCTTCACACCCCGCATGGCCCGCACCCACAACTATCACATCGTATTCAGCTAACATAAACTTATGGTTTCACGTGAAACATAATTTTTAACACCGTCTTGTTTCACGTGAAACAAAAAGACTTAAATACTCATCCTCTTTTCTTGACATAATAGATTTCTCTAGGGTTTCTTTGTCATTATAGCCTAATAAATGTAAAACACCGTGGAACACCACCCTTGACAATTCATAACCATATGACACTTGATATAAACTACAATTGTCTTGTACACGCTCATAAGAAACAAACAAATCACCACTAACTAATTGATTGTCAGAATAATCGAAAGTAATTATGTCTGTAAAATAGTCGTGATTCAAGTATGTTTTGTTCATTTCTAATAAATAGTTATCCGAACAAAATATAATATTAATATCGCCACACACCTTTTTTTCTAATTCAATTATTTTTGGAATTACAGAAATGAAAAATTCCGGGTTATTCTCCGGAATTTCAATATTTTCATCGTAATACTCTATACTTATCATTTAGTAAAGTACATATTTACACTATTGCCTGGCGCATCAAAAACCACCTCATCTGCAAGATTTTTCATTAAAAATATACCTCTTCCGTTCTCTTTTAATAAATTCTCTGGCGACGTTGGATCTGGCAGATTCATAAAATCAAATCCTTTACCTTGATCTTTAACGTGAAAACAAAAACTCTCTTTCTCGTCCCCTACCGCCACATCCACTAATAAATCATTATTCATTGCGTTACCATGTTCTATAGCATTGTTTACCGCTTCAGTTACAGCAATCAAAACATTTCCATATGCATCATCAACAACACCTAAATTCTCACATACTTTACCAACTAAAGATTCTATATCTACCAACGCGTTATAATTTGTTGGTAACTGTAAACGTTCAATAATTCGATAGCCTTCTTTCATCGTATAACGCTATTAATTTTTATTGAAATATTCACTTGCTTTGACCTTATAATATTTATTATACATAGGGTCAACTGCACGTATTATTTCTACTTGTTTCAATTTTTGCTTATTATACTCTTCAAATCTGATTTGGTTACTAGAAAAGCCATCTTTTCCTGATTTCGATTCCCTTTTTTCTTCGAAACCTCTTTCCATCAATGCTTTATCGCTTTCTAACAACCGTGTCAAAATTTGCTTTTGACGATTAATTAGTTCATTTCCAAAACGTTTATTAATCAAATCTTTCTCTTGCTTTTCTAATTCGTTTATTAAAGGGTTTAATTTATTACCTTGACCTTTTCCTTCTTTGTTTAACTCATTTCTTAATTGTTCAAGTTTTTGTCTAATTGCTGTTTGTTCTGCTGCCATTTTTGCAATTTGCTTATTTCCTAAACCTAACATACCCTGCCCTCCTTCAGAAGGCTTATTCCCCGGCTGATCACCCGGTTTTGATCCTCCTGGATTCATTCCTTTCTGTAGTTGCTCAAGTTGTTGTTTTATCATTTCCTTCATATCACCGGGAGAAGATGGTCCAGGTTTTGGCCTACCTCCACCAGGATTACTACATTGACCCGAACCTTCCATTTGACTTTGCATTTGACTTTGCATACTTTGCAAAGCTTCATTTAATAGTAAAGCTAAATTATTGTATGCTGTCATTACAGCTTGTTGATTTCTATTAATTCCTCCCTTATTGTGATTATCTATATTATCTACTACTTGTAAATGATTTAAGGCAAGGGTGTTTAATTCTTTATCTATAAATGTTGCTATTGGAGCTTGTCTTTTTGCTAATGCTAATAAACTATCGCTTACTATTTTCGTATCGTCAATAATTCTCCTTTGTCTTCTTCCGTATTTAATGTAGGCGGGATCTTTTGAGCTAACCCTACCAAAATCATACATTACCTGTTCTTGATCAAAACTTAACGTCATTAAACTCTCAAGTAATGTCCTAATCGCGTCCATATCCTCGCTTTGTTGCTTCTTATTTGCCTGTTGTTGTTTTTGGTCTAAACTCATAGCTAACTGCTCCATTTCTTCTGCAGCAGATTTTTGGTTTTCCCCCGCTTTTTTATCCTTACCATCCTTCAATTTACTTACTGCTTCTTTCAGATCTTCTGAAATTTTATTTTTCTTTTCTTCGTTATTTCCAAGATCTATAGGTTTTATTAACTCCTTATTAAGTTTTTCTAATTCGTTAATATCTTCTTTAATATCTTCAAATTTTTCGTTAATGTCATTTTGTTTTTCCTCAGCTTGTTCTTTTGAAATATTCTTCTTTTCAATTTCACTTTTCAAGTTCTTCTGTTCTTCAGCTAAATTTTTCAGTTCTTTTTCTATATCATCAATTTTTTCATTTAATTGCAATTTTTTTAACATTTCTAAACTTCTATCCAACTGTTTTTTCATGTCATCTGTAGACTGATTTATTTGTTCCATCTTTTCTTTCAGACCTTCTTTATTATTTTCTTCTAACAGTTTTTCCAACTCTTCTAATAATTTCTTTAATTCTTCATCCATCACCTCGTCCAATAATTTTTCAATCATTTCCTGCTTCTCTAATAATTCTTTATCTATTTCTGAAAGTTGATTTTTTTCAGAAACACTTTCTTCCATCTCTTTTTTAATTTGCTCTAATGACTCTACAAGATTTTTTTGTTCTTCTTGTAATTGATTTACTTGATTTAATTTATTCCAATCATTAGACTTTGAATTAAGTGCTTCTTTTTTTAGTTTTTCTACTTGTTTTTGAAATTCTTTAGTTCTTTTTAATAAATTTTGTATGTCCTCTTTTGATTTTTCTTGTTGTTCGGTTCTTTTCTCGTTTAACTCTTCCAAAGATGGTAGTTTATATGTAGAAGTTATAGACTTTGTTGTTTTACTACCATTTACTCCATCATTATCTGTTACACTAAAATAATAATCTATTTGATCATTCACTTTAACTTGTTCCCGTCTAAAATCAACCGCAAAATCAAAAAAGGTTTTTGTCCCAGCTACTGGTTTCACTTGTAAACGATTATGTCTTTTTTTACCATCTGCAGAAATAACTGTATAATTAAAATACAGAGAAGTTAAACCATAATCATCAGCAATTTCTCCATTAAAATATCTTACACCTTCGGATATACTATCTGTTGTTACTTGGACTGATATTGCTGGAAATGCATCCTTAATTACAGATACAACATGTGTACTACTATCTTTCTTATTTGTAAATTTATTCAAGTAATATAAAGAAAGTTTTGTGTCTTGATTTACAGTAGAATTTACTAAAAATTCATTATTTACTTCTGTTTTTCGTTTATTCTGCCATATAATCTCGCATTGTTTAGTATTTTTTAAGACTATATCCCAAGTTATTTTTGTTCCTTCTGGTAACACTAAGTCACCAACATTTTGAACTATCTCATTTGTTTTAGCTAGGTAAGCAGGGTACTCTATCTTAGCTTCCATTTTACCTATTACTGACTTTCCTGTTACATTTAAAAAATATGTAGTACTTTGATAATCAGCAGTTTTAATATAAAAAGTGGATGATTTTTTAGCTTTTTTTATCCAATACCTAAATGTGTTTTTACTAATTCGTTCCATTAAAAAGGTTCCGTTTTCACACACTAAATATACTTGTTCAGGAATTTTTGTACCGTTTAACGCAATTATTACTTCAGCATCTTCCCCTTCTTCAACGGTAAGGTTTGTTGACTTTAATTCAAATGAATAAGGAATAAATTCCTTGTCGTAATTTACAATTCTATTCGTTGTATCTGTAATGAAATTAGGTGTAAAAAAGAGTACTGTAAAAAAAAGTAAAAATACAGGAAGTACATACGGTAAATACTTTTTATTCTCTGAAAACCTTACGGCATTTACAAAAGGTACTTTTAAAAGAACTGCTGTTCGTTGTTGAATACTAGCTTTTAATAATTCAATATTTCCTTGTTGTTGGTTGATTTCTTGTTGAAGTTGTAGGGTGTTTTTTAATCTATCATCAATATCTGGGAAAAACCTTCCTATTATCTCAGAAGCCTGTAATCGATTGATTCTTTTTCCAAAAGAAAATAATTTTCCTAATGGAATGAGAATATAGTAAGTTAATACTAATAAATTTGATCCAATAAAACCATAAAACAAAATACTTCTACCTAATTGTTTAAATTCATTGAAGTATTCTAAAGAAGTGGCTATAAGAAATATTGTCACCAAAATTCCAGAAAATAAAAGCAATCCTTTTACTATTTGATTCTGGTAATACTTTCTTATAAATGCATCAACCTGATCAATAAGCTTTTCGAATGAATTCATAGTCATATGCTAATTTACGAAATAAAAATTAGCAAAAATCATGCATAATTTTTCAAAACACTTCTTTTGAGTATATAATAAAAATTAAAAAAATTAATTTACTAAATTATTTATTGTTCTTATTAGCATTGTTAATTTGTGAATAACCATTAAGTAAGTGATATAAATAAAAAATTACTAATAGTTGTTGACAATTAATAAACACTATAAACAACCAACATTAATCAATTTATATGAGATACTAACAGGTTGTTTAAAGTAATATTTTTTAAATAAAATAAGTCAATGTTAATTAAACCTTTGTTCAAAAGACGCTCTTATGTTTTGTAAAATAACTAAAGAAAAAAAGCGTGTATGTAAATAACGTATTTGATTGTAAAAAAATCTGAAAAATAAAATTTTACTTTCAAAAAGATTTAAACAGATTATACATATTCTTGTTGTATTTATTATGGATAAAAAATTATCTATTTAATTCATAATCAATAATTTAAAAAATTAAAAATACACTATTGTTTATAAATTATAACTAGGCATAAAAAATATAAAAAACGAAAAACTAACTTTGAATAAAAAAAATGAAAAAAGTTATTCCTATTGGCAGTGATCATGCAGGGTTTTTACTTAAACAAGTAGTAATAGAACAATTATTAGCATGGGGGTATGAAGTATTAGATATGGGTTGTCATTCAGAAGAAAGTATTGATTACCCTGATTTTGCTCATCCTGTCGCTAATTATGTAGAAACACATGACGGGGTATTAGGGGTTTTAATTTGTGGCTCAGGAAATGGAATTAATATGGCTGCAAACAAGCATCAAGGCATTAGAAGTGCCTTATGTTGGCAGAAGGAAATAGCAAAACTAGCACGGCAACATAATAATGCAAATATTGTGGCATTACCGGCTAGGTTTATTTCTTCAGATGAGGCATTACTCATTATAGATTCATTTCTTAACACCCTATTTGAGGGTGGTAGACATCAAATAAGAGTTGATAAAATAGCATGCGTTTAATTGTTTTTTTATTGTTGCTTTTTCCTTGGCTAGGATTTACGCAAAAATACCTTTTCAATGGTAAAACAGATAGTGTTTTTTATAAAGCAATAACGAACACTTTTTTAGTTAAAGAAGGCGTGCCAATGAGCATGGATAGAATACTCAATATTTCTATAACCGAAGACCCAAAACTTTTTACTGTTGTTTTTTCAGAAAACCAAGACGTGCAAGAATCTGTCGTATACATTATAAGTTATTTAGAAAATCCGGAAACAAAAGAACAAGAAAAGGTTGTAATTGATAAAATCCCTGTCCGATTACGTGTTGATTATCCAAAGGATACAATTTGTATTTTAAATTTAAAAGAAAGAGAAAATCCAGATAAAATAGAACTAAAAATTTGTGGGGAACATGAACGTGGGTTAAAGATAATTTCCTATGAAATTTCATTTAAAAATGAAGTGTATTCGGTAAAGTCGGGATCATTAACAAATGAGTTAAGAAATAAACTTTTACAACTTAAAACAGGAGAAGAAATTACTATTAATGTTTTTTATAAAGACCTCTTAAACAAAACAGATAACGTAAAACAAACAATCATTAAATAAGTAAAAAGTTATTTAATTAGTATTTCAACACGTCTATTTGCTTCTTTTTGATCATCATCCAGTGGTTGTTTATACACAGGTTTATCAAATCCAAATCCAACAGCTGTTAACCGTTTTTTAGAAACACCCTCTTTGACCAGATACTTAAGAATTTGTTCTGCACGTTTTCGGGATAATTTTTTAGAAGCTTTTTTTGAGCCATCTAAATTTACATGACCTTGAATTTCAATTGTTACGGTTGGATTCAGAACCATAAAGTCGCGTAATCTTCTCAATTTAGGTAAAGATTCGTCTAAAATAACATCGCTTCCTGCTTGAAAATAGATTTTATCAAGTTTTGCAACCGTACCTCGTTTTATTTTCTTAAGGTAAACAGTGTCTTTTGTATCACTTTTTCCATCAGTTTTAAAGTAATGGTTTTCAAAGTCTTTTGATAAATAGCCTTCAGCATCAACTTTTATAATACCATTTTTTATGCTTCGTGTAATATTCATGTAAAGGTCACTTGCTAAATATGTTCCGTCTAGGTCAGAAGAAGAAGAAATAACTATTCGAGAAGAAACCGGTTTTTTTGTTTCTTGGTCAAGTACATGAATAGAATAAACGGGTTTAAATTTATCGTAAACAAGATTTAAACGAAGAGTATCTAATATTTCATCACCTTTAATATCAATCGCTTGAAAATCCACCCTCAAGGAAATATTACTCTGGTCTTTGTCTTTAGAAAAGTACACTATTGAATAAGCAAAACCTTTTTCAACGTCAATTTGTGCGTTTTGAAGTTCTCTACAATTTGTATTAGGTTTAATAAATACAGGAACCGCTTTTTTATTTTCAATCTCTTCACAAACATTACCTATGTTGGACTTAACAACCACCAGATCAAAAGTGTCAAGGTAAATTCTGCAAGATAAATTTAACTTCCCGGTTCTCACAGGTTCAAATAAAAACCAAACATTGTTTTTTGAAAGACCTGCTTTTTCTATGTATGAACTAATTGTTGATTTTTCTATGCCTTTTTGTCCTAAGAAAGGAGTGTTTAGTTCTTGTTCTTCAATGATTTTAATAGCGCCTTGACAGCTATTAATTGCTTGACTTTGTTGGCCATAAGAAAACCAAGCAAGACACCCTATTAGTATGATGTAAAAACCTTTCAACAAGTTATGTAACGTTTTAATAGATTTTTAGTTTCAAATCGGCTTGCATCAAACAACGCACCACAATGTTTTTTTCTTGAATAAAAAGTTGTTTTGGAGAAAAATCTAATAGTTTACCCGACAAAAACACGCCACTATATAGTTCTTGATTTAAATTCTTATTAATAGTTTCTTTTATGTCTTCAAGGTAGGGATCAAATGAAAACCCGCTTTTATTTTGAATGTATTCAAGTATTTTATCTGTGTATAACCATTTCGCGGCATTCAGTAAAACACTTTTTGTGGATAAGGAATATGAAAGGTTTTTTACATTTAATTGTTGAGTTAATGAGTCTATATGTGGCAAGCCTTTAAAATACATCGTGCCATTTTTATAACCTGAAAAACTAATTTTTATTCCCAATGTGTCCAGCGAAACCTGAAACAACGCGGCGCTGTCAACATAGATTTTTTTACGCTCTATTTCAATAGGCTTTCCTTTTAATGCTTTGTTAATATAGTTGTTTAAGCTATCGTAAGTCGCTACTACATCAACATACAAACCAAAACGATTTGTTGATTTTTGTTGTGTTGCTAGAGGTAGAGCGCTCTTTTTGATAGCAGTCTGTTTAGTTGTTTGAACAATTGGACTTAAGGTAAGCTGGAGATTCGAAAACGCTTGTTTTTGTTTAAACGTAATTTTTTCAAAGGTAATACCTTTTGGTTGAAGGTAAAGATATCCAAAATCGAATAAAGCAATAGGGTCTTGGAGTTTTTCCCAAACCGCAACTATTTGAGGCCGAACAGAAACGCTAGAAATTTGCTGATCTATTTCTTTTTCTTGTTTTATAAGTTCTGTTTCTAGGGTTTTTTCAATTTCTTTTGTCACGTTTATTTTCATAAAACTAAATTGACAAGGATCGATAAGTTTCACATAATTAAGCGTTGTTTTTGATTCGATTTTGTAATTATTATTGAGATTTACAACTGTTTGAAACTGAGTTAATAGTTTTCTTCTCGATTCACCATTTGTGCCGCAGCTTCCATAGACACGAGGAATGACACATCGCTCATCACCAAACAAACTGTGACAACTAGGACAATAATTCACATCTAAACCAAGCCCTCCAGATACGGAGAAAAAAACATTATTATCTTGAAATTCAAAAGATATGGGGTTTCTTTCAAAGACGTACGAGTATCCAAGCCCTGAGCAGGGTTGGTCTGCTCCTTGAAATTTTAAAGGAACGGACGTTTCTACTTGTTTCAAACCTTCGTGAAGGCTTATTTCCACGGGTAGCGTAATCGTCGAGACGATTATTTTAGGAGGAGGAGCGACAGCTTTAACAACAAAAGGAGGTTCGGGGGTAATACTTTTACAACCATAAAAAAATAAAGAGATAAGCAGAAATCGCATCATTTTTTTTTACGCTTCAAAATTACTCGTTGAGAAAAATTTGGTAAAAAAGCCTCGACAACAACACCATCTTCCGAGGTCTTTAGTAAATTGTTTTGTTTTAAACTACCTCCATACAAATTAAATTGTAGCTGACTTTTACTTTCATATGACAGAATAGAATTAAAATACATGCTGTCTATGATATAAAAATCATAAAAGCAACCTGTTGAAAATAACATTGGAATAAGTACTCCTCCTTCATCTAAAACAAAACATCCGGCTTTTTCTAGACAAATCTTATAGTTTTTTTCCATTTTTCCGTTCGGCGCATTGTAGGTCATTTTATAACTCCAAAGACTATCCGTGACAAGCGTTGTAATTGTTAGTTCAACCTCAATTTGTTGTTCTGTTTTCTGATTTCCCATCCTCATGGTTCCACTGTACGTCCCCACCCAATCTTTTGGAAAAGACTGACCGGCCGAAAGGAAAGGCACTAAAAAAAAAAGGTGATTAATTAACTTCATTGTAATAAAAAAGGCCACAAGGGCCTTTCACTAATTCATTTTGATTTTTAACCCATTATTCAAGGCGTCCAAAAACTCCTCTGTGTACACATAGTGTTCTCCGTGGCTCACTTTGTTTCCATGTATACAAACCGCTAAGTCTTTAGTCATTATTCCTGATTCTACAACTTCAACACAAACCTTTTCGAGGGTATTACAGAAATCAATAAGCTCTTGGTTATTATCTAATTTTCCTCTAAAAGCCAAACCCCTCGTCCATGCAAAAATAGAAGCAATAGGGTTTGTTGAGGTTTTTTTTCCTGCTTGATGGTCTCTGTAATGTCTGGTAACTGTTCCGTGAGCTGCTTCTGACTCCATGATTTCACCATCTGGTGTAATCAACACCGAAGTCATCAAACCTAGAGATCCAAAACCTTGAGCAACAGTATCAGATTGAACATCTCCGTCATAATTTTTACACGCCCAAACAAAATTACCGTTCCACTTTAACGCAGAAGCAACCATATCGTCAATCAGCCGATGCTCATAGACAATCCCCTCTTTATCAAACTTTGTTTTGAATTCTGCTTGATAAATCTCTTCGAAGATGTCTTTAAAACGTCCGTCGTATTTTTTAAGTATGGTGTTTTTGGTTGATAAATACAATGGCCATTTTTTAGAAAGTGCCATATTGAAGCAGGATTGTGCAAAACCCCGAATAGATTCGTCTGTGTTGTACATGCTCAACGCAACACCATCACCCTTAAAATTATACACTTCAAAAATTTGTGATTCACCACCATCTTCAGGCGTAAAAGTCATTGTTAGCTTTCCTTTTCCTTTAAAAACAGCATCCGTTGCGCGGTATTGATCACCAAAAGCATGGCGACCAACGATGATAGGAGCTGTCCAGTTCGTTACCAAGCGCGGCACGTTTTTCATAACGATAGGCTCTCGAAAAACAGTACCATCAAGAATATTTCTGATGGTTCCATTTGGTGATTTCCACATGGATTTCAAATTAAATTCTTTAACACGTGCTTCATCAGGAGTGATAGTCGCGCATTTTATTCCTACTTTGTGTTTTTTTATTGCTTCTGCCGCTTCTACTGTTATTTGGTCGTTAGTTTCATCTCTTTTTTCAATGCCTAAGTCGAAATATTTTATATCTAAATCTAGGTAGGGTAAGATTAATTTTTCTTTGATATAACTCCAGATAATACGGGTCATCTCATCACCATCTAATTCAACTACAGGGTTCACAACTTTTATTTTTGTCATATATAAAAAGATTTAAACAAAAATAGTGTTTTTTTGGTTTTTAAGAGTTTCACATACACCGTTCATTAACAAATAACTAGTTTTGTTTAAGGCTTTAAACAAATTATGAATTACTACTACTTCATGGCATTTATTTTTATTACTCTAACCTCTTGTTTGTCAGGAGAAAATAAAGAAGAAATAAAAAAAATAGTAACTGAAGAAGTTAAAAAACAGCCTGTTTTTTTGTTCGATTCAATTATTCATTATTCCATTGCGATAGCAGAGGATACACTATGGGGAATAGAGCGGATAAAAAACAAAACAAAGGAACAGAGGAGATTAATTGAAGTGGTTTTACACGAAAAACTAGACACGTTATTAGATACCACGAGTTTAATTCACTTGTCTAGTTTAGGGTTTACAAAACGCTACCTATCAAACGAAAAAACAGAGGCATTACGCGGCATTTTCTATAGTCAAAACATGAACAATGAGTTAGCCACCATCTGTGAGCCTATTTATCGAGATATTCTTGTTTTTCGTTTAAAATCAAGAAATACAGGCGTAATGAAGTTATGTTTTGATTGCTTCCATCATAACTTAGACGGAGCGCAATTCGACACAAAGAACATCACGCTAGAAAGTTGGACATTGCTAAAAAAAGTATTACACGAATAGTAAGTCAACTTAATCTAGAGAACCAATCATTTTTGACGGATCAACAAATTGGTCGTATTCTTCGTCAGTAACATGCCCTAATCCAACAGCCGCATCTTTTAATGTTGTTCCATTTTTATGAGCATATTTTGCAATTTCTGCTGCTTTGTAATAACCAATCTTCGTATTCAATGCTGTTACAAGCATTAATGAGTTATCCAAATGTTTTTTAACAACCGGTAGATTTGCTTGTATACCTACAGCGCAGTTGTCTGCAAATGAAACACAGGCATCTCCTAAAAGCCGTGCAGATTGTAACACGTTGTAAGCAATAACAGGTTTAAATACATTTAATTCAAAATGTCCATTCGATCCTGCCACAGCGACAGCCATATCGTTACCCATCACTTGCGCGCAAACCATTGTCAACGCCTCTGGCTGCGTAGGATTTACTTTTCCGGGCATAATTGAAGAGCCGGGCTCATTGTCAGGAATAATAATTTCGCCTATACCACATCTTGGTCCAGAAGATAACATTCGAATATCGTTTGCAATTTTCATTAAAGCGACAGCTGTACGTTTTTGTGCGCCAGACAATTCAACCATCGCATCATGTGCGGCAAGTGCTTCAAATTTATTCTTTGCAGTAACAAAAGGCAAACCTGTAAAATCACTGATTTTTTTCGCAACTAGGACATCGTAACCCTTAGGGGTGTTCAATCCTGTTCCAACAGCGGTTCCGCCTAGCGCAAGTTCTGTTACAGCTTCTAAAGCGTTGTTAATAGCACGAATTGAATTGTCAATTTGTGCTACATAACCGCTAAATTCTTGCCCAAGGGTTAACGGTGTTGCATCCATAAAATGCGTTCTACCTGTTTTAACAATATCACGAAATGCCAAAACCTTTTCATGTAATGTGTCTCTCAGGTGTTTTAATCCAGGCAGGGTGTTTTCCACGGTAATTTTATATGCTGCAATGTGCATTGCTGTAGGGAATGTGTCGTTAGATGATTGTGATTTATTTACATCGTCGTTGGGATTCAATGCTTTTTGTTCATCCATTAGGCTTCCACCTTGCAACACGTGCCCCCGATTTGCAATCACCTCATTGCAATTCATATTGGATTGTGTACCCGATCCGGTTTGCCAAACCACTAAGGGAAACTCCCCATCATGTATACCGGTTAATATCTCGTCACAAACTTTTGATATCAATTCTTTTTTATCTTCACTTAAGACGCCTAGTTCAAAGTTCGTGTGTGCTGCTGCCTTTTTTAAGTAGGCAAAAGCATGAACAATCTCCAAAGGCATTGAACCTTCTGGGCCTATTTTAAAGTTGTTTCTGGATCTTTCAGTCTGCGCCCCCCAATATTTGTCTGCGGGTACCTTTACTTCACCCATTGTGTCTTTTTCTATTCTAAATTTCATTTTTTGTGATTTATTCGTTTTTAATTTATAATTTTACCTTGTAAATCGTTGCAAAATTAATAAAGATGAGCACTTTTGGAATCGTATTATTCTTTTTAATCGCCGGAATGGCGTTTTGGTTGTTGTTTTTCTTACTAGGATTTATTGTTCCATATTGGATTACACTAGGCGTTTTCGAACAGTTACGACCTAAAAGAATTTTTGAGGATAACGAAAAAAAATAAATTAAGCGGCTCAGCCGCTTTTTTAATGTGTTATAATTTGCTCTAGGTTTCTCTCAATTCGTTGACAGATATCATCAATAGGTAAATCGTTATCATCCGTGCCAAAGGGATCTTCAATTTCTTCTGCAAGCACCTCTATACTTACCAATACATAGAAGAAAAAAACCGAGATGATTATAGAGTAATACCCAAACTGAACAACAAATGCCAAGGGAAGTGTTACCACATAAAGAAAAATAAATTTTTTAAAAAACATGCTGTATGAATAGGGAATAGGTGTGTTTTTAATTCTTTCACATCCCCCTAAACAATCGATCAGTTGCGCAAGGTGTTTTTCAAGAGCTAAAAATGTTTCCTCTGAAATTTGTCCTAATTTCTTGTGAGAGACTAGCCTTTTTTGAATCATGTTCATAATAAACAAAGGCGCATGTATGGATGGCCCTAAATTTAATTCAGCATATGGAGTGTCGCGCAGATGGTCTCTCATTGCCTTAGTAAAATGCACGACTTGGTCTTTATACCACTCAGCATCCGTTTTCGGAACCACAGCGTTCATCTTTAGTACAAAATTTCGTGAATCATTTACTACTGAGCCCCACAACCTCCTTCCTTCCCACCACCGATCGTATGCAGTATTTGTTCTAAAAATCAACAAGAGAGAAATTACAAAACCTAATAATTGATATACGGTGGGTAGTTTTTCAAAAACTTGGGTGTGAAAAAAATGTTGCTCTATATAAACTAAAAGTGCGGTTAACAGAGCAATATAAACCAACTGTTTCCATAATATTCTAATAGTGTCGCTATGGCTTATTGAAAAAATTAAGTTTATCCAGTTCTTGGGATTGTATTGAATCATGCTAAATGATATTTTGTAATTTAATCAAAAGTACGACACTTCCTTCTTTTTCTTTAATTTCGTTTTGAGAAAAACCTGAACGAAAATGGAAATAACAACGGAAATACAAGATAGATTAGAAAAACTTAATGACAAATATGGGGCGTTAGGGCAGGACCTTCTTTCTTATTTAGATGGTTTGTTGTATGCAGATGTTACCACCTATTGGGATTATATTCAACTAGATACGTTATTAAGTCTTCAAAAACCAAAAACTAAATTTCCAGATGAGGTAGTTTTTATTATGTATCATCAAATCACCGAATTGTATTTTAAGTTGGCTTTGCGAGAATTTCAACAACTAGGGGATAATATTCAACCAACGAAAGATTTTTTTATTGCACGCGTGAACAGAATAAACAGATATTTTGATGCGTTAATAAATAGTTTTAATATCATGGTCGATGGAATGGAGAAGGATCAATTTCTTAAATTTCGCATGTCTTTATTGCCCGCAAGTGGATTTCAGTCTGCGCAATACCGTCAGATAGAAATATATAGTACAGACTTTATAAATTTGGTTGCCAAAGACAAACGAGATTCCTACAATTTATCTTCAAGCATAAGGGAAATGTTTGATGAAATTTATTGGAAATATGGTGCTACAGAAGCGGAAACTCAGAAAAAAACGTTAACCTTGACACAGTTCGAAGAGAAATACAAAGAATCGTTCATTTTATTGGGTGAGAAATGTATGAGCAAAAACTTATGGCAAGTATATAATAGGCTTTCGAAGGAAGATCAAAAAAACCTTGCTGTTGTTCAATGCCTAAAAGAAAACGACACCAATGTTAATGTTAATTGGCCCCTAGTTCATTACAAATCTGCGGTTCGATATTTATCGAAAACCGACAACGATATAGCCGCTACAGGAGGCACAAATTGGCAAAAATACCTACCTCCAAGATTTCAAAAGCGCATATTTTATCCCTCTTTATGGACGCATCAAGAAAAAGAAGAGTGGGGGAAAGGATGGGTTGAGTCAGCCCTTAAATAAGTTTTTGAATAGGTTTGTAAAACACGGTGGATAAATCTATTTGTCCTGAAGTGCTGATTCGGAAATCACGCATATTTACATTTACTACAAAAATAAAATCTTGTAAAAAAATAGGACTAACAAAGGCATGGTCTATTAAAAAACGATCACAAGAAAATTGAGCGTTAAGACAATCTTCTTTAGTTTCTTTTTTAAATGTTTCTAAATATAAATCATCAAACTGGCGCGAATAAAATCGAAGTTGATTCGCTACAGAAGATTTACTGTAAAATACTCCTAAATAAGAATCAGGGTCTGGGTAATCTGCAACCCAATTATATTTTGTGAGGTGTATTTCACCGTTGTTCCACATTCTTTCGAAATCCGCATCACCTCCGATAATAATTTTTACTTTAACAGTTGTTTTATTCTCAATTTGTTTGGCCACTTCTTTTACCCAAAGACGTCCGAGCTCTGAAGTGGTATTTTTCATGAAAAGGTTTATTTCACCAGTAAAAAATTTAGGCTTACTTGTTATCTTTTTATTCTCTTTAATTAGCGACGAATAGTAATTTGAAGGAACGAAAGACATTAAACAAGCGTCACCATCACCGTCCAACACCTCATCACAAACAGCAACTTTGTCAATAGACCGATCAACAGCAATTCTGTTTTGTTCATTGTTAAACGGAGGAAAGTTGGTGTTATAGACTAGAAAATTTAGGTTCTTGTTTTTTAATTGAAATAGTCTGTGGGGCTTGTTTTTACCCGACTGTGCGTCTTCCAAACTTCCAAAAAGAAGATTTATTTTTTCAGCACTTACATTTTGAATCATATCCACCTTTCCCTCTTGAAACCAAAGACTCTCATTCACAGAATAAAAGGCTTCAATTGATTGCAGAAAAGGCAACTTATTTCCAAACTCATCTGTTTTCCAATAAGTGTTATTCCGTGAAAGAACTGTTTTTTCTTCAGAAATAGTACTTAATTGAAAAGGCCCAGTGCCTTTGGCGTGATTGAAAAATTCTGTGGGATTTCGCAAATAGTCATCATAACTTAGCACGACCAAGTTAGGATGTGTCAATAGTTTTGGTAGTTGTGCGTATGGACTTGTTAAAAAAACATCAAGAACTAAATTGGAAATAATTTTTACCCCTTTAAATTTTGCTAAGTCAATTTTATTTTCTTTGGTCTGCGCGTAGAACGCCTGGCCACCAAGCAATTTGTCGACGAGAAGGTATGCGTAACTATTGTATGTAGACTTGGAACATGCAAAAGCTAAAGAAAACAAAACATCATTAGAGGACAATTTAGATGTACTTCTATGAAATAAAACATTATCTTTTAAATACAATCGAAGGGTTTTACCCTTGTCTCGCAATTCATACTTTTCTGCTAGGTTTCCACGCACTTCAGCAGCAGAGTCTGTAATAAAAAGCGTTTCATAAAGTTGTGAACTTAACTGTTGTTCGTAATAACTAATTGAAGCATAAGGAAATAGCGTCTTTGGTTTTGTGGGAATAGATAGTTTAAATATTCCGCCGTATGTTTTTCCTCCTTTTGCTTGCATAGAAGAATTCGACACGCTTTCTTCATTTTTACAAGATGAAAGAACAAGCAAAAATGAAGAAGCAAATATTAAAAAGCGGATCATTTTTTAATCAAAGGAATAGTAGTTGTTTCTCCTTTTAGTATAAGTTGCAGATGATATACACCACTCATTAGGAACGATAAATCCAATTGGTTTTTGTTGAAATATTGAGCGACTGCTCGTCCAGAAGCATCAAATATTGTTGCACAATCAACAATTGAAGAAATATTTAAGAAGTTATCACAAGGATTTGGAAAAACAAAAACGGGGTTTTTAATCAACGAGTGTAAACCAACTTCAGTATCTACATAAACTGAATCAACGATTTGACAACCGTTTGCGTCTGTAACAACCACGGAATACCATCCACTATTGAGATAAACAGCTATTGATTCCGTCTGCGAATTCATATCATTCCATACATATGAATAAGGTGCTGTACCGCCGGTGACATTCACTGTTGCCGTTCCATCCAAACTAGTGATTTGAGGGGTTGAAGAAAGAGTTGCATTTAATTGTTGAGGTTCATTAATCGTGACATTTTCAATTTGAGAAGAACAATTGTTCTCATCCGTAATATAAACAGCGTATACTCCTGAAGTTAAATTTAAATTGGAAGAACTGGCGGATTGCTGATCCATCCAATAGGAATAAATTCCTACACCACCCTGCCCTTGAATTAAAATTTCTCCATTCGCATCTCCGTTGCATAAGACATTCGTAAAAACCGTTGAAACGAGTAATTCTGAGGGCTCTGTAATGGTGAATGTTAAGGTGTCTGAACAACCTCTCGCATCAGAGACAATGGCTGTATAGTTTCCTGCCGTGAGACTATCCGTTATTTGTGTAGTGTCTCCATTCGACCAAGTGTACACAACAGGCAGATAATTAGAATTCAATAAATCGATAGATCCGAAGTTTTCACCAAAACAATTGTTTTGAACAATCTGTGTGTCAACTATAATTGGCAGAGGTTCAGGAATCCAAACAGAATCTGTTACAACACAACCGTCTGGATGAGTAATTGTCACTGAATGCCATCCACTCGTTAACGAATTGTTTTGTTTGGTTAGCACGCCATTATCCCAAGAAAAAACGCATGTGTTAAACATACAAGGACAACCTGAAGAGTTAACAGTTGCCAATCCATTAGCCCCTCCAGGACAAGCTGGGGCAATAATTCCACCGAAACTAATAATGTAAGGATCCGATAAGGTAAAGGAACGTGTTTCATAGCACCCTAAAGCATCAGTTACCATTACGGAATAAGTGCCAACGCCTAAATTACTTATTGAAGGGTTTGAACTTCCCGTTGTCCACAAATATGTGTGTGGGCCAGCACCTGAATTAACTGTCAAGGCTATTGAACCATTTGCTTGGCCATTGCACGAAATTTGCGTTAAAGCTGCATTGGTTATTACACTTCCAAAACCGCAATTTAGAACATCTAGGTTGTATACTCCGTCATTTTCAGTGCTTAGGTAGCTTCCCCAAGCAATACCTACGTTTGGAACAATGATATTCAGTTCTTCTCTGTTTACAAATATTCCTTTCCATCCTACCGGATTTATACTGTCTTTTTTAACCGCGTAAACAAGATCAATAAAATCATCGCCATCTAAGTCGGTAATTAAGGGTGTTGAGCCAAGATTTACACCGGTATTTGTGCTCCCTACTTGAGAAATAACACCAGTACTAAAGTTAATTTTTTGAAGCCGATGTCTATAAGCCCCACTTTCCATATAAGTAATAGAAACTAGTCCTTCATCTCGTCCATTATTGTCAAAATCTAACGCGTTCGCTGATACATAATTAAAAGTTCCTAAACTGTCCTTAAATGAAATTTGACCTGTTGAACCATTTATCATTACTTGATAAAAATCAGAATACGAAGGCGCAACTCCTTTGAATAAAATAGCAAGTACATCAGGGATGTTATCACCGCCAACAAAATTACCCAAAACAGGCTCTGCACTTGATTCTGTATTTGGTAATTGAACTTGCCACAGATTACCAAAATTAGCTCCTTTTATTTTTTTGATTCGTCCTCCAAAACTTTGAATTACAATATCATGGCTTCCGCTTGCTGTCTTACACAGTGCAGCAGGAGCAATAAATCCTTTAGTTGGATCTGTATCTAATAGAATTGAATTAGCTAGGGAGTTGTTGTTAAGTAAATCATTTAATTGACAAGCCCAAAAAGACCCCCCTAAGTTTTCTCCCCCAGTACCAAACAATAACCAAAGGGTTCCGTTGCCTTGAATATCAGCCACTAATGGTGAACAATAGGTTTCAGCACTATCTGGAACAACAGCTTTTGCTAAAAGTTGGCCATTTTGGGAATTAACAACCATCAGATGTCCTGGAGGGCGATTTGTTTGCCAATCTGGCGCGGCGTGATCTCCTCCGTTTGCAACTAGTAAGTCAGCGATACCATCTCCCGACACATCGTTTATGAATTGGGGATTATAAAAATTGTACAAACCACTATCTGCCGGATTTACGGCATATGGAAAATAATCCCAAAGTAGCTGTCCATTTGATCCATTTATCGCCAAAAGTTGCGCTTGACGACCTGTGATAAAAACATCTTTAACACCATCATTCGTAATGTCCTGAAAAATTGGACTTCCAAACACCTCATTTCTACTGCCTCGTTTCCATAAAAGTGAGCCATTAGCTCCGTTAAAAGCCATCACTCCATTATTACTTGCAACACCATCTGTTCCTCCACCGATAACAATATCCTTTATGCCATCATTAGTTAAATCACAAGCCCTTGGCGAGGAAAGAGTTGGAATTGAATCGGTAAAAGACTGCCAAGATTGTGCTTCTCCACTAAAACACACACCATAAATTATGATATAAATTAAAACGAATTTTTTCATGTGTCAAAAATAAAACCCCTTGCGGGGTTTAAAATTACTCATTTCTTATCAAGTGGAAAAAGCCATGTCCTTCTAACGTTGCTCCAGAAATTCCTTCTGCTTCGTAGCGGTAGAAATAGACACCCTCCTCTGCTTTATATCCATCCCAACCAGGATTGAAATTAATTAAATCAGTGCTTGTCTCATCAAATACAACATTACCCCAGCGATTCACTATAACCAAGCGTAGTTTTTTAAGGTTTTTCCATTCAAGAACAAACAATTCATTGATATTGTCATCATTTGGTGTAAAAACATTGGGAGCCTCTACAACTGGATCTGGGAAGAAGCAGCTACCATCATCTACGGTTGCAAGTGGATTGTAGTTTGTTGCATTTGGGTCTGTACAACCACAAACGGTAGTAACAATTCCAATGACGGATGTATCGCTACAAAAAGGACCTTGTTGTACAATTAATTGAATGGTATACCCTTGATTTTGAGTAATGTCTTCATAAGAATGGGTTAATGAGCTTAGGTCGGTTGTTGTTTGTGTGTCGCCATCACCAAAAGACCAAATATATGCAGTGCCATTTTGACTATTATTTGAAATAGTCACCTCTAATGGAGCGCATCCACTCAAAGGCGTAACAGAAAATGAAGCAACTGGTGGGTCAAGGAGATCAACAAAAACACTATCGCTAACCTGACAAACATTGTCACTTACCGTAAAGTAGTACCATCCAGATGGTATATCTTCCCAAACTGAGGCATCTATAAAATTAGAACTGTTTGCGCCCGGACCTGTCCAATTATAAGAAGGAATTCCCGTTGTTCCTGTTGCAATACCCCAAACAACACCTGTTGGTTGGCAACTTGAGGGAACGGTACCCATTGTATCAATGGCAAGCGTTTGATTCATCGTTAACAGAACCGTGTCCGTGCCTGAAAAGTTACAATTGTCAGTTGCTGTGACAAGGTAAAGGATAGCTCCGTTTTCATAAATTTCTCCTGCAATCGTATCACCTATGCCAATGGGATTTCCTCCGACATCAGTCCACGAGTAGGTATAAGGGGCATACCCCCCAGATGCAGAAGCAAATAAAGGAATACTATCTGTCGCGCACAAAACAGTAGGGTCGTTCTCCGTTATATTAATAATAGGCCCTTCTCCTATATAAATTGTTCCTTGAGAAAAAATTGTATCATTACACGGGTTAATAATTTCTACAGTAATAATCACAGATTCAAAACCCTCTGTAATACCATCTTGTGTAGGGGTTAAATTAATAACAACTGAGTCTTCACCGGGAAGAAAGATAATAGTATCAGGCAAAAAGTTGAAGTCGACCCCTTCAATAGCATCACCTGTAATGGTATAATTTATCATTAATGTATCATCAAGTTGCCCTGCAGGTCGAGTAAAGATAAAATTTGCATCTGTACAACCTTCCACAATGGTTGTGTCTCCTGATACGGTCGCAACTGTAACAGCAACAGCATCCGAAGCAAAACTTCCCGCTTCTAAGAAAACCCCCGAATCATATGACTGGTCTCCCACATTCGAAATGGCTAGTTTTATATGGTATGTTTGGTTACACTGTACAGAAGCTGCAGCAGTTAATACAACGGTCGTCCCATCATATTGAATGGCTGTTCCGTATGTAGAACCATTATCGTTGAAAACATAATAAGCTGTATTAGATGCATCACCAACATTATTTATAGTAACGGGAATGCCCCCAGGAATAGTGGCAATATTGGTGCCCCCAGCAGGGTATCCACCTAAGGCGTATGGACCAGAAATACCAGGCCCCCATAAAAACAAACCAAAAGCATCATTAAAAGAAGAAGGGGAAAACTCAGGATATTCGTCTGATCCAAAGATGTATCGGAAACTCATGGTATCTCCCGATGGAATAAAATCAAACTCAAGAACAACGCCGTTTGTTACGGTTCCGTTTGCAATAGCATTTAAATGGGGATCAGAAGCCACGTTAGTAGTTGGTGGATTGTTTAATGTAGATGAGGTAGCATTGTTTGGGCCTTGAGCCCCAGCGCCTAGACCTGTTGTTAACAGTAATCCGGCATTGAAAGGAAATGCTGCATTTGTATTTGTAAAAGATGTCACATTACTCACTGGTGTGTTGGATAGAGCAGGGCTTCCATTAATGGTAATATTAAAAGCCTGAACTCCAAAACCAAGTAATATATTGTTTACAAGTTGTGAAGGAGTTTGGGCGTTATTTACAACGATGCTTTGAGCGCGAGACTTAATACATACAGTGCTAATTAATATTGCAAAAAGAAATAATTTTTTCAAAACGTTTAATTTTAGTGTCAAAAAGACAACTTTAAGTACAAAAAAGTTGCATCACAAAATTAATGTTTTGTTTTCACATCAGAAAACGATTACTTTTTTGCAATTTTGAACAGACAATAATATAGATCAAAATGCAAAAAACCCAACGATTTATTAATGAAGAAGGAGGAAGATTCCTTAACGAGTTATTATCCCTTTTGCGAATACCGTCTGTTTCGGCGGACCCGCGTTTCAAAGAACAAGTGAAAGAATGTGCGCAAACACTTGCAAACGAATTAAAAGCAATAGGAATAGATAACGTGGAGGTATGCCAAACCAAAGGTCATCCATTAGTTTATGGCGAAAAAATTGTAAACGAGGAATTACCAACAGTTTTAGTTTACGGTCACTACGATGTTCAGCCGGCTGACCCATTAGATTTGTGGAATTCTCCACCTTTTGAACCGGTAATTAAAGAAACAGAAATTCACCCAGCCGGAGCCGTGTTCGCAAGAGGAGCTTGCGACGACAAAGGACAAATGTTTATGCATATAAAAGCAGTTGAAGCGATGATTAGTGAAGGAGAGCTTCCTTGTAATGTGAAGTTTATGATAGAAGGCGAAGAAGAAATCGGTAGTGAGAATTTAGCGGATTTTGTTAAACAGAACAAGGATAAATTAAGTGCAGATATTATTTTAGTGTCTGATACAGGAATGTTGGCAAATGACGTTCCTTCTATCACAACAGGCCTAAGAGGGTTGAGCTATGTCGAAGTAGAAGTTACCGGGCCGAATAGAGACTTACATTCGGGTCTTTATGGGGGTTGTGTGGCTAATCCAATTAATGTTTTGGCCAAGATGATAGCTTCACTACATGACGATAAGGGTAAAATTACGATACCAGGATTTTATGATAAAGTGGTTGAGTTATCGGATGAAGAACGATTCGAAATGGCAAAAGCACCGTTTTCACATGAAAAGTACTGTCAAGCACTTAACTTAAAAGATGTAATGGGGGAGGCGGGGTACTCAACACTTGAGCGTGGATCTATTCGCCCAACCTTAGACGTGAATGGAATTTGGGGAGGTTACACAGGTGAAGGGGCAAAAACGGTAATTGCCTCTAAGGCGTTTGCAAAAATTTCCATGCGTCTCGTTCCGGATCAAGATCCAGAAGAAATAACACAATTATTTAAGACGCATTTTGAGACAATTGCACCAAACAGTGTTACGGTAGTTGTAAAGCCTCACCATGGAGGAGAAGCTGCTGTTACGCCGATAGACTCTGTGGGTTTTAAAGCGGCTAGCATTGCTTATGAAAAAGCGTTTGGTAAAAAACCAATACCGGTTCGGAGCGGCGGAAGTATTCCAATAATAGCCATGTTCGAAAAAGAACTTGGTTTAAAGACTATTCTGATGGGGTTTGGATTAGATAGCGACGCTATACACTCACCGAACGAGCACTTCGGGTTGTTCAACTTCTACAAAGGAATAGAGACGATTCCTTATTTTTATGAGGCATACGCAAATCTTTCTTGCAAATGAAAAATCTTGTTTTCATAGCAGCTCTTTTGACCCAAGCTTCGTGTGTGACTTTTAAAGAGCCGGAATTCAAAGGAATGAATGGATATGAAATGGGTAAACTGTCGGGTTCTGAAGTTTCATTCACCTTAAAACCAATGGTGTACAACCCTAACATTTACGCCCTGAAAGTTAAAAAGTCTGTTCTTGATTTAGAAGTAGAGGGAAAGAGCTTTGGTAAAATTTACCTAGAAAAGAAAATTTCAGCAAAAGGAAGAAAAACGTCAGAATTGCAAGTGCCACTGAGAATAGAACTGGAATCTGGCGCCATGTTAAAAGCGATGCCGTTGATGTTAAAAGACTCTGTACGGGTTGTTTTAAAAGGCGACCTTAAGGGTGGTGTTTTGTTTTTTTCTAAAAAATTTCCCGTTGAATTTGATAAAAAAATTAGTCCTAAAATGTTAAACCCATTTAAAAAACCATAGATGCTATCAAAAGAACACCCCAGAAAATTATTTCTTTTAGATGCATACGCGTTGATTTATCGAGCATATTTTGCATTTGCAAAAAACCCAAGAATAAATAGTAAAGGACAAAACACCTCTGCCGCCTTTGGATTTACTAATGTGTTGATAGATGTTATTAAAAATGAAAAACCTACGCATTTAGCGGTTGTTTTTGATCCCCCTGGAGGATCAACTCAGCGAATGGTTGATTTTGAAGCCTATAAGGCACATCGTGAAGAAATGCCTGAGGACATTCGTTCCATGATTTCCCCAATAAAAAAAATTGTAGAAGCGTTTAATGTGCCCATTCTAGAAGTTGCGGGATTTGAAGCAGACGATGTTATCGGGACTATGGCAAAAATTGCTGATCAAAAGGGGTTTCTTACATATATGATGACACCTGATAAAGATTATGGTCAATTGGTTACAGAAAAGTCATTTATTTATAAGCCGGGACGCGGAGGAAACCCACCAGAAATTTTAGGAATTAAAGAGGTTTGCGAAAAATTCGAGGTTCAAAATCCACTGCAGGTTATTGATATTTTAGGTCTATGGGGTGATGCATCCGACAATATTCCAGGAATCCCAGGTATTGGAGAGAAAACAGCCAAGCTGCTCATTGCTAAATACGGTTCTATAGAAAAGCTGTTAGAAAACACACATGAATTAAAAGGCAAGCAACAAGAAAATGTAATAGCTTTTGCAGAGCAAGGTATAGTTTCCAAACGTTTAGCAACAATTATAACCGATGTAGAGGTAACCTTTGATGAAGAGGCTCTTGTTATGTGTGATCCAGATTCCGAAAAAGTAAAAGAAATATTTACGGAACTAGAATTTAGAAATTTAGCGCGGAGAATTATAGGAGAAGAGATTGTTGTTGTTGCCGACTCCCAGAAGCAAATATCTCCCGATATAAACCAACTGGATCTTTTTGGTTCACAAAGCTTAGTGGAGCCTCAAGAACCTTTGGAGACAAAGCAATACAAAACCATTGTTACGGAAAGACCGAGTTATCACTTAATTACTTCACCAGAGGAGCGAAAAGAGCTGATAAACTTGCTTTTACAACAAAACCAAGTGTGTTTTGATACAGAAACCACCGATATTGAAGCCATGCATGCCGACTTAGTAGGGTTTTCCTTTTCATACAAAGAAAGAGAAGCCTTTTATGTCGCTGTGCCCTCAGATTTTGAGGCAGCAAAATCAATCGTTCGAGAATTTGAGCCTTTTTTTAAATCGGAAAAGATTGAGAAAATAGCCCATAACATTAAATACGACCTAAAGGTGTTACATCGATACGGCATCAGTGTTGCTGCGCCAACATTTGATACGATGATAGCACATTATCTAATTAATCCCGAAGCAAAACAAGGGATGGATTTTTTAGCAACGTATTATTTGCAGTACCAGCCGATATCAATCGAAACGCTAATCGGCAAAAAAGGAAAAGGGCAAGGAAACATGCGAGATCTGTCTCCAGAGGAAGTTTACCAATATGCTTGTGAAGACGCGGATATTACCTTTCAGCTAAAACAATTGTTTGAACCCGAAATACAAAAGCCACACCTGCACGACTTGTTTTATAACATGGAAATGCCATTGGTTGAGGTTTTGAAAGACATGGAGCAAGAAGGAATTTCAATAGACGTTCCCGCGATGGAAGAATACTCGAAAGAATTAGACGAGACGTTAATAAAATTGGATGAACAAATTAAAGATTTGGCAGGCGTTTCATTTAACATTGATTCTCCCAAACAACTTGGAGAGGTTTTGTTTGATCATCTAAAGATTTCAAATAAAGCGAAAAAAACAAAAACTGGTCAATACGCCACTTCAGAGGATGTGCTTCAAAAATTTGAGCACGACCATGCAATAGTTCCGTTAATTCTTGAATACCGCCAGCTAAGGAAATTGAAAAGCACCTATGTGGACCCGCTGCCTGTCTTGTGCGACCCAATTGATGGTAGAATTCACACGAATTTTATGCAAACGGTAACAGCCACAGGACGTTTAAGCTCAAATAACCCAAATCTTCAAAACATTCCCATACGCTCTGCAAAAGGCCGAGAAATTAGAAGAGCATTTGTATCTAGAAGTTCAGAATACAAATTAATGGCTGTTGATTATTCGCAAATTGAATTGCGCATCATTGCAGCGTTAAGCGGGGATAAAAATATGATTACTGCTTTTAGAGAAGGAAAGGACATCCATGCCGCGACGGCAGCCAATGTTTTTAATGTTTCGCTTGATGAGGTTTCGAGGGATCAAAGAAGTGCCGCAAAAGCAGTTAATTTCGGAATAATATACGGGCAATCGGCTTTTGGACTAGCACAAAACCTAAACATTTCGAGAACCGAAGCAAAAACCATCATCGATGCTTATTTTGAGCAGTTTGGAACCATTAAAAAATACATGGACGACGCGATTTCACAAGCAAGGGAAGTCGGCTATGTAGAAACAATAATGAAACGCAGAAGATATTTACCGGACATCAATTCTGCCAATGCAGTAGTAAGAGGCTATGCCGAACGAAATGCTATTAACGCGCCGATACAGGGTTCTGCTGCCGATATTATAAAATTAGCAATGGTAGCGGTTCATAGCAAGATGAAAGCTGAAAACGTGAAATCTAAAATGATATTGCAGGTACACGACGAATTGGTGTTTGACGTTCATGTTTCAGAAGAGTTACTAATGCAACTATTGGTAAAAGAAGCAATGGAAAAAGCTGTTCAAATGGACGTTCCGATGGAGGTAGAGCTGAAGTTAGCGAACAATTGGTTAGAGGCGCATTAGCCCATAAAACACTAATAAATGAGCGATACTTATTTATCAGGCCTCACGTTTGAAAAATCCTCCATCATTCAAAAAGGAGAATATGAAAATTGTGTTTTTATAGCGTGTAACTTTTCTGAACTTGACCTTTCAGACTTCAAGTTTATTGATTGTTTGTTCCAAGAATGCAACCTGAGTCTAGCCTTGCTTAATAAAACAGTATTCAGAGAGGTTAATTTTAAATACTGTAAATTGCTAGGTCTTCGATTTGAGGACTGTCATTCATTCGGGCTTTCTTTTACGTTAGATCAATGTCAATTAACCAACTCTTCTTTTTATCCGTTGAAAATAAAAAACACGGTGTTTAAATACTCGCAACTTAAAGAAGTCGACTTTACTGAATCAGATTTGACAAACGCTATATTTGAAAACTGTGATTTAATGCTGGCAACCTTTGAACATACATTTCTTGAGAAAGCTGATTTTCGTTCTTCTTTTAACTTATACAATAGATCTTGAAATCAATAAATTAAAAGGCGCAAAGTTTTCGACTTTGGGGCTATCAGGTTTATTAATAAAATACAACATTGAAATAGAATGAAAACAAGCATTAAAAAACCAATTCTTGCGCTTTTACTTTGTGTAATAGCAAAATTTAGCTTGGCTCAAAACGATTCGGTTCCTCAAAAAAACTTACGGCGAATTTATAAAAATCATGTCGGTGTTAGTTTAGGAGGGCCTAGTTTTTTTTCAGCTAATTATGAAAGGTTCTTTAGTCATAATTTCAGTGTTGAGTTCGGTGCTGGATCTTTAGTTGCTATTTCTGGAGCCCATATTGCGAGTCGATATTATTTTGGTAAGGCCGATAAACCAACTAAAATTTCGCCCTATTTGGGAGTGGCTTTTGGTGCGGCGCTGATTACGGATGGGTTCTCAGGTTATGGAACGGGTTTAGCTTACATTCCTGTCGGTGTGCAATTTCTCAATAAAAGTGGATTCGCATTTTCAGCAGAGGCAGCCTACATGAATCTAGAAGGGGAGAGTTTTCCCATGGGAGCATTGAGAATTTATTCGGACATAAAATACAAAAAGCAAAAGCAGAAAAAAGAAGCGAAAGCACTGCGACTTCCCTCTTGGAAAACGGCATATTCATATAGTCCTTACAGCATTGGATTAAATCTTTTTTCTTTAATAAGACCAACTTATTTTTATGAATTGTTCCGAAATTCATATTTTTCCTCAAACCTTAATGTTGATTTTTTTGTCCAAAGAGAACTCAATAAGAACTTTGCCCTTAGGGTTCCTTTCAGGGTGGGATTTCCTTTACCAGAAAAAGTGGTTACGTTTAGCACGGATAAATATTTTCATTTTGCCCGAAAGACAATTATTGGAGAAATAGGGATTGAACCTCTTTACTACCTAAACGGGTTAAATAAAATTACTTTACTTGTGGCTCCGACTCTAGGCGTAGGCAAGGGATTAAAAATGGAGGAAGAACTTCTTGGACAAAGTTACCCCCAACCATACAAATATGTTCCTGCCGGGGAATATGTTTATTATAAGATAGGTTGTTTATTAGGCGCTCAGTTTAACCTAACCAAAAGCGTCCAATTTGGATTAGAATTAGGGTTGTATCGGTCCAATCATGAATGGGATGAATTTTATCCTCAATATTACGATTGGGGCAGTTCCGCGAAATTCTTTTTGACATATCGATTCGGAGGAAAAAGTATAAATCATTAGTTCAATTATTGTTTCCGTTTTTTAGTATTTATTAACCAAGCCAAATTCTTGAATTCACAATACTTAAAGTTTACGCGTATATTTGTGGCATTAATAAAAACGCATTAAATGGAATTCTGGATTAAAGCAGCACAACTTTTTTTATCGTTAGCTATTCTTGTTACACTTCACGAACTCGGGCACTTTATACCTGCCGTCTTATTTAAAACACGCGTAGAGAAATTCTACTTGTTCTTTAACCCGTACTTTTCTTTATTCCGATTCAAAAAAGTAAATGGAACATGGAAGACTTCTTGGTTCAGTAAAAAATCCCCAGAGGAGTGGGAGGAAGACAAAAACACCACAGAATGGGGAATAGGATGGCTTCCATTAGGTGGGTACGTAAAAATTGCCGGAATGATTGACGAATCAATGGATAAGGAGCAATTAGAAAAACCCAAAGAAGATTGGGAATTTCGTTCAAAGAAAACATGGCAGCGCCTCATTATCATGATTGGTGGGGTTACTGTAAATCTTATTTTAGGGTTTATTATTTATATGGCGGTGCTATTGGTTTGGGGTTCTGAACAAGTGGACACAACTAAACTTTCCGAAGGGATGAGCGTGCACCCATACATGAACACATATGGAATTGAGTCGGGAGACAGAATAATTAAAGTTGAAGGAAAAGAGGTCAATAGTATTAATGAGATCAATAAAGAAGTACTCCTTCGTGATGCTAAAAACCTAACTGTACTGAAAAAATCCGGCGAGGTGAAAGAGATTTCACTTCCCGAAGGAATAGACATGGATTTGTTTCATGCCGGTGCCATGCCGATGGTAAGTTTTCGAATGTACGCTGCGGTTGTTGATGAAGTGGTTGCAGATAGTCCAGCAGAAAGCGCCGGATTGACCAAAGGAGATTCTATTTTAAAAGTGAACAACACTACCATAACATACTTTGATGAATTACAAGCAGAATTATATCGTTATAAGGGAAAACAAGTATCGCTAACGGTTCAGCGCGGAAAGGAAACAAAACAGTTAAAATCGGACGTTAAGGAAGACGGAACTTTAGGGTTTAAAATGAAGAACACTAGGGTGGCAAATGAAAAAGCCTACACGATAAAAGATTATTCTTTTGGAGAAGGGATTTCTCAGGGATTCACCTACGGAGCCAATACTTTAAGTGATTACATGGCTCAATTTAAGTTTATTTTCACTGAAAAAGGGGCTTCGTCTGTTGGTGGTTTTGCTTCAATTGGCAATATGTTTCCAGCCTTGTGGAATTGGCAGGCATTTTGGCTTAACACGGCACTACTTTCCATTATTTTGGCTTTTATGAATATTTTACCTATTCCTGCATTGGATGGAGGCCATGTTGTTTTTCTATTATACGAAATGATAACGGGTAAAGAGGCCCCGCAGCGCGTTCTTGAGGTTGCGCAGTACATTGGGATTGCACTACTTCTCGGACTTATGATATACGCTAATGGTAACGATATCGTTAAGTTCTTTTTTAAATGATTCGCCTAGTATTTGTTTTTTTCACTGTTAATCTTGCATTAGCACAACAAAACTGGATAGGCTCTTGGTATGGCAAATTAACCATTCAGGGGCAAGAGCTGAGATTGAATTTACACCTTACAAATGACAAAAACACGTGGAAGGGAACTCTTGACAGTCCCGATCAAGGAGCATTTGGAATTCCAGCCACTAAGGTGGAAATACAAGAGGATAGATTATCATTTGAAGTCAAAAACATAGGGGTTTCTTATGCCGGAGTGCTCAAAGGAGAAGAAATTCAAGGCAACTTCAAGCAGGGCGGAATGAGCACGCCAATGGCGCTTTCTCGGAAAGAACCGGCGGTGGAAAAACCAAAAAGACCTCAGGAACCAACACCCCCTTTTCCATACAGAGAAGAAGAGGCAGTTTTTAAAAATGGAGAAGCAAAACTTGTTGGAACCCTAACATTACCTCCAGGGGAAGGTCCATTTTCTGCTGTCGTTCTGGTAAGTGGTTCTGGACCCCAAGACCGCAATGAGGAAATTTTAGGCCATAAGCCATTTCTAGTGATTGCAGATCATTTAACTCGAAATGGTATAGCGGTTTTACGTTACGATGATCGAGGGACAGGTCAGTCTTCAGGGGTTTCTTTTATGGATGCGACATCTAAAGATTTTATGCAAGACGCTTCGGCCGCTGTAGATTATTTACAGGGACACCCATTCATCAATAAAGATCAAATTTCTGTTTGTGGTCATAGCGAAGGCGCTATGTTGGCGGTAATGCTCGGCGCAAAAAGAAGAGATTTAGCTTCAATCGCCTTGCTTGCTGGCCCAGGAATCAAGGGGGATTCGTTATTGCTTTTGCAACAAGTACTCATTGCGAGATCCGAAGGAATGAAGGAAAAACAAATACAAGAGTTGAACGCCTTCAATAAAAAACTGTTTTCAGGAATGGTTGTCGCGAAAGACATGAGCTCGTGCAGAGAATTTGTGGAGGGTGAATTTCGAAAATACGCCAGAAAACTCTCTAAAAAGGAAATCAAAAAATATGGTTCTAAAGAGAAATTCGTTGAAATTTCCACCAATACATTTGTAAACCCTTGGATGTTGTATTTTTTATCATATGATCCAACCCTTGACTTAACCCGTGTTACGTGTAAGGTTCTTGCATTAAATGGAGATAATGATTTACAGGTTCCCTCCAAAGAAAATTTAGCCGCTATCGAACGAAGTGTATTAAACGTTACAGGTAATAATAAATACGTAGAATTACCAAATTTAAATCATCTTTTTCAGGAAACGAAAACGGGTGCGGTATCTGAATACGGCCAATTAGAACAAACAATTTCTCCAGAGGTGCTTAACATACTGAGCGAATGGTTTCAAGCCCCATAAAACAATAAATTCAATAAATTGTTAATCATTTAAAACACAATGTCTTATTGCATAGACCTTTTAAACAGAAAACGACTATCTACTAAAGAAGTAAGAATTGGTAATGTGACGATGGGAGCATTGAGTCCTATACGATTACAATCTATGACGACCACCGATACAATGAATACAGATGCTTCTGTTGCTCAATCTATTCGTATGATTGAAGCAGGTTGTGAATTGGTCCGATTGACAGCCCCGAGTAAAAACGAAGCAATAAACTTGGGTGTTATAAAAAAAGTGTTAAATGAAAAAGGGTATAACACACCACTGGTTGCAGACATTCATTTTACACCCAATGCAGCTGAAATAGCCGCGGGACTCGTAGAAAAAGTTCGTGTGAACCCAGGTAATTATGCCGACAAAAAGAAATTTGAAGAAATAGAATACACCGACGAAAGCTACGAATCTGAGCTTTTGCGTATTGAAGAGAAGTTTACGCCACTTGTGCTGTTGTGCAAGAAACATGGAACGGCAATGCGTATTGGCACGAATCACGGATCTTTGTCTGACAGGATTTTAAGTCGTTATGGCGATACCCCAGCAGGAATGGTGCAATCCGCTATGGAATTTATACGTATTTGCGAAAAATTAGATTTCGACCAATTGGTGATTTCAATGAAAGCAAGCAATACCATTGTAATGGTACAAGCGTATAGACTTTTGGTAGCCGAAATGTTGAAGAGAGGGGTAGTATATCCCTTACATCTTGGCGTAACAGAGGCAGGTGATGGTGAGGACGGAAGGATTAAGTCGGCCGTCGGAATTGGAGCCTTGTTGGAAGATGGAATCGGCGACACTATTCGCGTTTCTCTTACAGAAGAACCGGAGTTTGAGATTCCTGTTGCACGAAAATTAGCCGAAAAATGCCAAAACACCGACAATATTAAAGTTGTAGCTGAAGAACACACGGAATTGCCATATAATCCTTTTGAATACGAAAGAAGCAATTCTTTTGCTGTTCATAATATAGGCAATCATCAAGTCCCTGTGGTGATAGGTGATATGTCTAATCGACAAGAAATTACACCAGCAAGTTTGTATGGCCTAGGCTATGTGTATTCAGTTCCCTTGGATAAGTGGAATGTTCAGGATCTTGCATCGGATTATATCTTTGTTGGTGACAACGTAATAAATTTCGAACTACCCGGCACTTTAGGAGTTATTACAACTTTTGAATTATGGCAAACGAAGCATCAAAATAAACCGGGTTTTTATCCTCTTTTGACGAATGAAAATCTCTCGTTTTTAGATAAAAATCAAAAAGCGTTCCTTTTAGTAAATGCCGAAGATGAGGTCTTAGCTGAATGTAGTCAATATACTCAGTTAGTTTTAGTGGTGCAAACAAAGTTCGCAAACAAAACACAGTTGTTTCGTCAATTTCGCTTGAATTATGCGAAAAAAGAACTTAAAAATCCTGTAATCATGCGGACTATTTCAAATGAAAAAGAAGCTGAGACATTTCAATTGGCGGTATCTGCCGATATGGGCTCTACATTTATTGATGGTTTTGGAGACGGTATTTGGATATCAGCTGAGCAACCCCTACAATTGATTAATTCCACATCTTTTGGGATACTTCAAGCAACGCGAACACGTATTTCAAAAACGGAATATATATCCTGTCCCTCGTGTGGAAGAACACTTTTTGATTTACAAGAAACGACTGCTAAAATTCGCGAAAAGACTTCTCACTTGAAGGGTGTTAAAATCGGTATAATGGGTTGTATCGTTAATGGGCCCGGTGAAATGGCCGATGCGGATTATGGGTATGTAGGAACTGGACCAGGTAAAATTAATTTATACAAAGAAAAAACAGTAGTAAAAAGAAACATTCCAGAGAATGACGCCGTACAAGCTTTGATAGATTTAATAAAGGAACATGGCGATTGGGTCGAAGTCTCGCATTAGTTTTTTACTTATTTATTTCTTTACTATAGGTCTGACATGGTCACAGAAAGGCCCTGAATACCTATTAAAAATTTCATCTGAACAAGACTTTCAATTATTGAAGGGAAGGCCAAATGCAGCAAAATTTTCTGAAGTTGATGCCCTTAAAGTGGTGCTAGATACAAAATCAGGAAAAATTTATTACATCAACTCTGCATACCACGATTACCATGTGACGTTCTGTCAAGAAGTTTTAGGGTATCCAAACAATGGGGTTCAGTTTAATTACGATAACTACACAGTTGTTAGTCCCCGTCAATTTTTAATGGGAACAATCAACAGATTTAAACAAGCTGGATTATACACGTTGGAATTTTCCGTGGCGGACAATATCAGCCCAAATCAAATTTCTACACTTCTTCAAAAAATTTACACTAGTTTTCTTTTAACCAAGGAGATAGCGGTATTTTTGAATACGAATCGATTACGCGAATTAAAACCCTCACTTACATTTCCGACGGTTGATGCTTCCACCTTGTATGAAGGCCAAAACTTACAACTTTTAAATGACGGAAAGTCATTAGGAAAAATAGTATTTACGGATGTACACAATGGTCAACAAGCTAATTATTATGACATCGTTGTCATCAATGGAACGCCAGATGACTTACCCCCTGTAGCCGGTGTGATAACCACAGATTTTCAAACCCCCCTTAGCCACATAACCTTACTTTGTCAGAACAGAGGCACACCAATGCTGGCCCTAAAAACTGCTTTTTCTGATAGCCTTCTTACAAAGTGGCGGGGGAAATTCGTAAGTATGACAGTGAATGAATCTGGATATTTTTTTACCGAATCTGACTCAAGCACGGTAATGAGTTATTGGGAAAATAAATTGAAAAATAAAAAGAAAATCATTCTAGAAAAAAAACTTCAGGACATACGACTAATTCCTATTAGTGAATTGGGGCTAAAGGATATTTCGCGGGTAGGAGGAAAGGCTGCTAATTTTGCACTGATGAGAAAAACAATTAAAGAAAAGAAATTAACCGTGAAATTTCCAGAGGCTGCATGTGCTATTCCAATGTACTATTACGACCAACACCTAAAGCGATGTGGAGCGGATAGCTTAATAAATGAATTGATTGCACGTAAGAAATTTGGCTATGACTTAAAAGAATTGCAGTTGAAATTAGATAGTATTCAAAAGCGCATCATGAAGCAAGCAGTAGATAGTTCATTGATTGGACAGGTCCAAAGATGGATGCAGCACCATGGATATAGTTCCTTTAGGTTCCGGTCTTCAACTAACGCAGAAGATCTCGATGGATTTAATGGGGCAGGATTATATACGTCCAAAACGGGATATTTGGATCACCCAAAAAAGACAATAGAAAAAGCAATAAAAACAGTTTGGGCAAGCGCCTGGGGATTTCGTCCCTTTATGGAAAGAGATTATTTTGGGATTGATCAAGAATCGGTTGCCATGGGTGTTTTGTGTCACCGAAATTTTGAAGCCGAGTTGGCCAATGGTGTCGTTATCACAAAGAATTTGTATCGACCTAATTATAGGGGCTTCGTGATTAATGCGCAATATGGGGAGACTAGTGTTGTTATCCCCCCAGATTCAGCCGTTTGTGAGCAAGTTATTTGTTACTCGGATAAAAACGATTCCTTTTATGGTAAAAAATCCATTGTAGAGTATTTGACATACTCGAATATTTTACCGAAAGGGGTAGACAAAGTATTGTTGGATAGTGAAATAAATCGTTTAACACGGGAAATCTCCGTGCTAAAGAAAGTGTATTATGACCTTAAAAAACCGAAAGAAACCTATTATAATTATGGACTAGATTTAGAGTTTAAAGTAGTTGGTCCATCTCGTGAAATATATATCAAACAAATTCGACCATTTAAAGATTAATCTTTTTCTGTTACTTGTTTTAAACGAAATAAGGTGATATCCTGAATTAGGTTTTTGGGTAGCGGCTGGTCTAAAGGAAGTTGTATTGCTCCTTTCGACCATTTAAAATTAGTAAGTTGTTCCTTGAAGTGTTCAATGGGTTTGGCTGTAGGATAAAAACCAATGTGATTTTTGTAGCCAGCATAATAAACCAATACTTTTCCTTGCTTGAAAGCGGGCATTTTGTAGCTAATTAGTTCTTGTGCTTCAGGTAAAACTGCTTTTATTATGCCATGTATTTCTTTAAGTTTTATTTGAACGTGCTTTTCAAATAGTTGGTGGTAATTATGAATCTCTGGTATAGTTGTCATTCTTAGAAAGGGGTTTGACTTTTAAGCGTTAACAATGATTTTTTAAACGGATGAATAAATGTTAACTCTGTAGCATGTAAACAAAGTCGCTCACCTTTTTTTCCATATAAATCATCACCGACAATCGGACAATTTAGGCCTAGTATATGTGCCGAGTGGACACGTAATTGATGCGTTCTACCTGATAATGGTTTAAATGAAATACGCGTTCTATTGTCTTTAATGTCAATCACCTCATATTCCGTTATGGCTGCTTTCCCAAAATCGTAACATACAAGTTGAAAGGGTCTGTTATCAATATCGAGCCTAAGCGGAAGATTAATTACTCCGGCTTTTGGTTTCGAAATAACTCCCTCAAGAAGCGCCTCGTATTTTTTCTCAACTTTTCTCTTAATAAATAAAAATTGAAGTTTTTTATAAGCCTCTATCGACTTCGCTACCACGAGTAGCCCTGAAGTTGACATGTCTAGTCGATGCACCAATAACGGGCCGCTTGCATCAGGTCTCATTTGCTTTATCCGCTCATATACTGAATCTTGCATGTTTTTACCTGGAACAGAAAGAAATTCAGCGGGTTTATCAACGACCATTAGATATTCATCTTCGTAAACAACTTCTATTTCGGTAATTTCTGCCTGTTTTAAAAGTGGATTTTCATTCAGTAGAATTCCTTGGAGCATATGATTCATTAAAATCGGTTCGCATTTCCCTCGACAAGCCGGATAAAATTGCTTGTGAATCCTAACTTCAGAGATTGGTGATGCCCCCCACCAAAATTCTGCAATACAAATCGGGGAGAGTTGCTTGGAAAAAGCATAATGAAGCAATTTTGGCGCAGCGCATTCTCCAGCTCCTGCAGGAGGCGTGGGCGAGGAAGTTTGTGAGAAAATTTCAAGTAAACTTTTTTCTTTTTGTTCACGATTCAAAAAAGTATAAGAGGAAAAAATACGTTGTTGTAAGCGAGAAGAGTCATTAGCGCGTTGTTGTTTTAGCGCAGAGATTTGCTTTTTGATAACAGTGAGTTTATTATCTATTTCCGCAATTTTTAATTTATTTTCACGAATTAATTGTTTCAGGCGGATTTGCTCAGCCTTACTCTCTTCTTGCAAGATTTTTTCCAAAGATAGATATTCCCCTGTCGCTAACTTTGACAATGCTTCAGCGCGTTTATCCCTTCTCGCCGACTTATTTAAAAGAATTTGAGCTTTAGTTTGCGCAACAGACATTTGAGATTCTCTTATAGTTTTCTCTAGTTTTACACACAATGAGGTGTAATCCGCGGAGGTTTCTAGGGCATCTATTTTATGCGATAATTCATTGATTAACGCTTCTTCTTTTTTAAAAAAACCAGCCGTTTCAAGAAGATCAAAAACGGGAGGAACAAATCCGTTGTGATGGTTGTTTTCTGCCAACTTACCTGAAAAAGCGGCTAAAAAACCCAAAGACCCGTCGGCTTCTTTAACCACTAATACACCAAACATTTTACCTATAGGTTTTTGTTCACCATTCAGTCCGAACGGGTGGCCCCAAGGGTTTTTTAGTAAAATTTGTTGCAATTGGTCTGCTGCAATTTCGGCAAGTGGATGAGGCTCGTAATAAAACGGATAGGTAAATAACTTCGGAAGAGGAATTCCCGTTACATCTTTCTTAAAGCAATGAAAGTAAGTCACCGATTATTTCAAGTGTTTATCTAAAAATTGCTCTTGTTCCCACAATACATGTAAAATGTTTTCTTTCGCAGAATACCCATGACTTTCTTTAGGTAAAATAACCATTCGTGCTTTACCGCCAAGACCCTTAATGGCCTGAAAATAGCGTTCTGTTTGCAAGGTAAATGTTCCCGGATTGTTATCTGCTTCGCCATGTATCAAAAGCAAAGGCTTGTCCATTTTGCTTGCTGTGAAAAATGGAGACATCTTACCGTAAATCTCAGGGACATCCCAAAAATTTCGCTGCTCAGACTGAAAACCAAAGGGTGTCAAAGTTCTGTTATATGCTCCGCTCCTAGCAATTCCACAAGCAAAATCTTCAGAGTGTGTCAATAGGTTTGCAGTCATAAAGGCTCCATACGAATGCCCGCCCACGGCCACCTTTGTTCTATCTATGAAACCTAATGCATCTACCGCGTCAATGGCTGCTCTTCCGTTAGCAACTAATTGTTCTATAAAGGTATTGTTAGGCTCTTCGTTTCCTTCTCCAATGATTGGAAAGGAAGCATCATCTAATACAGCGTATCCCTTTGTAACCCAATAAACGAATGACCCATAGTTTGGAAAAGTAAATTCGTTGGGGTTCTGTTTGCTTTGACCGGCGCTGTTTTTGTCTTTAAATTCTTCTGGGTAAGCCCAAATCAATAGAGGAACTTTAGGTTTCAAATTTTTATCATAACCGACGGGAAGATATAAGGTTCCGGAGAGCTCTACACCGTCACTTCTTTTGTATTTGATTACTTGCTTTTCAACAGATTTAATAGATTCAAACGGGTTTTTAGAAAAAGTTAATGGAGTTGTTTTATTCGTTTTAGCTGATAAAAGATAGTAATTTGGGAAGTCTGCTTTACTTTGTAATTGCACGAGGTATAACCCTTTCTTTTTATCAAAAACATCTAAAAGATCGATTTTTTTAGTTGGAAAATTTGCTCGGTAGAGACGTGTGGTTTTTAAGGATTTAATGTCGAATTCATCGATAAAAGGGAACTGTCCGTCTTTGGTAAAGCCATCACCAAACAATAAAAGTTTGTTATCATTAACCACAAGTACATTGGCGCCATATTTTCCTTTTTCTTGCTGAAATACACCGGGGTCACCATAGGCGTCTTGATAATTTCTGTCGAGAATTATTTTATTTGTATTTGTAGTCAGGTCTACTAAATATGTTTTTTCGTTTCGTGTGTCGTACCAGGAGTCTTTGACAATCATAAAGTTTTGATCCGAAAAGTAAACATCACTGAAACGTTGTTTCACTTTTAAAAGTGATGTTGGCTCTTTAGTAAATGGAGCCTCCCAACTGAACACTTCATCTCGAAAGTCAACTGTTTTTGCCGGATCTCCACCGTCTAGTGCCTCTACGAACATCAAGGTGTTAGGCGCATCGTTTCTCCAAGAAACATTTCTCCTACCGGCTCTCACAGCGGCAAATCCTTTTGGCATGATTTCAACTAATGGTACGGTGTTCACTTCTTTAATGAGGATCCCCAAGGAATTATATACTTTTTGAGACATAGGAAATCTACTATAGGGTACCAAGTAAGAAAATGGTCGTTGAATAGTTGTTACAAGTAAATGTGTTCCGTCGGGTGAATAGGACATGCCAATATATAAATCAGCGGGAAGAAAGTTGCTAACCTTACCCGAAACATCAATTTTTTTAAGTTCAGACTTCACTAAAATTTCAAAGTTGCGTTCATCAGTTGGGTTTTTTAATAAATCCTGATAGGTTCTGTTTTGTGAAACTTTCCCTTCAGCCACCGATACTGTAGGACCTTTGGGAAGTTCTTTTCTCGTATCTGCAAGTGGGGGTCTATTTTCGATAACTGTTTTTACCAGTAAAGCACTTCCGTCTTTATTCCAACTATAAGGCATTCCTGTTGCAGCATTGAGATTAAGATCGCTAAGTTTGGTTGCTTCTTTTGTTTCTACATTTATCAACCATAAGCTCAGTCCTGCTTCATCCATATTAACAAAAGCAATTTTAGAATCGTCAGGAGACCATGTAATAAAAGTTATTTTTGGTTGTTTGGGTAGGTTTTTTACTTGGGTAGGCTCTCCTTTTGTATCAAGAAGTTTTCTTAACTTAAGATTTGTCACATACGTTTGAGTGGAAGAAATATGTAATGTTGGATTTACCCGTAGCCCACCCAATCTAAGATCCTCTTGATTCAAGTCTTGAAGTGTTTTATACGTGTCTCGGCATGAAAATAATACCATTTGTTTCCTGTTGTCCATCGAAATAGAAGGTGGGCGTTCGTAGTCGGCGAGTTGTAAAATTGGTGTAGAGGGTTTTTGAAATAAAAGCTCCTCTTGAGAAAAACTTGAAAACACACTGATTAGCGCAACGAAAGAAAAATAGTATTTCATAAATTGTTTTTCCCAAAGGTAAGGAAAGAACAATATTATTTCAACAGGATACTATGGGTGATTGATTTTGATAAACTAATTTGGGCGTCTGAGAAATCCGGGGCTGAGAAAGTGGCTCTAGCATTGTTCGAAAAACCATATATTTCTGTTGGCATTCCAACAAGATTTTTGTCAAGTTTGTTGTTTTTGTTTTCGTCGTGATATACGGCAAGAGCATATTTTCCGGCGGGTAATCCCGTAAAAGTTACGACTGTTTTTCCTTTGACAGCACTTACTACTTTTCCTTTGAATTGTTTTCCGTATGTTGGCCACTCATCTTGTGGACGAAACAAACCAACGTAAACAGTCCCTTTGTTATTTGGAACGTTCTTCACTTCTACGGTCAATGAGTAGTTACTCGATGACGAAAGTAAAAAACTTAAAAATGCAATAACATAGCTCATTCTATTTCGATTTGAGGTGGCGGTGATTTGTGCTCTTTTTTTAACACTTTTGGAGGGTTATTGTTCACTTCATTCAATCGATCATAGATCAACCAAAGTAGCGCTCCAAGAACAATTGCGTAAATTACAAATCTGAACAAGTACCCCGGGCCTTGTTTTTTAGGAGCAAATTGTCGAATATTTATGTTGTTTTTCTCCAATGTCCCGAAGATACGCGAAATTTGCTTTAACTTTGAATAGATGAGCAAGTTTGTATTGGTAACGGGAGGCGCTGGTTATATCGGTTCACACACAGTGGTATCCCTTGTTCAGAACGGATACACACCTGTTATTGTTGACGATTTTCGAAACGCAAACAGGATAGTACTAAAAGGATTAGAATCTATTTTAGGCAAACTTCCTTTATTACGCGAAATCGACGTTTGTGACCAAGAAAGTTTAGATGCCCTTTTCAAGCAATATACGTTTGAAGGCGTCATTCATTTTGCTGCTTATAAAGCGGTTGGAGAGTCTGTTTCAGAACCATTGAAGTATTACCGTAATAATATATTAGGGCTGGTCAATGTGTTGGAATGCATGATAAAAAACCACGTTAACAATTTTGTTTTTTCTTCGTCTTGTACTGTTTATGGAGAGCCTCAAGGACAAAAGGAGGTTACGGAATCAACTCCTAAACTCCTTCCGGAATCTCCATATGGTTACACGAAGTGGATGGGAGAGCAAATAATTGCAGACACCTTCCGTTCTGCGCCTCAGCTGCGCATTATGAATTTACGTTATTTCAACCCGGTAGGCGCCCATGAAAGTGCTTTGATAGGGGAGTTTCCTATTGGAAGACCAAATAATTTACTCCCATTTATCACCCAAACAGCCATTGGTAAACAGGAACAATTAATTGTTTTTGGAAACGATTATCCAACAAAAGATGGGACATGTGTGCGTGATTTTATCCATGTTGTAGACTTGGCAGAGGCTCATGTTCGTGCCTTACAATTTCTTTGGAAACAAACGGTCGGCACGTTAGATTATTTAAATGTTGGAACGGGAAAAGGATCAACAGTGTTAGAACTAATTCAGGCGTTTGAAACCAAAACAGGATTAAAGTTAAATTGGAAATTCGGCCCCAGAAGAGAAGGAGACGTGGTCGAAATTTACGCTAACGTAGATAGTTCATTCAAAAAAATTGCTTGGAAAGCGGAACGAACCATAGAAGATGCCGTTATGGATGCATGGAATTGGGAAAAATATTTAAATTCATAGTTTTGAAAACAACCGTCATCTTCTTGATATTTATTTCAACTATTTCTTTTGGCCAGCAAGAAAAGTTAATTTCTCGTTACAAACCAGGATTGCTTTGGCATTATAACGGGTTGAGGCCATTAAAAGATTCAAGGCTTCACAAATACGATAGGTTTATAATTGATGTAACCTATAACGATTGGCTTAGTAAAACTCACGGCAATATTTCAGCTTCATGGAAAAGTATCGGGTTTAATGCTAACGTGATGTTTGAAAAGCGTTTTAAAAAAGCAACATCTTTTTCCATTGGCTATGGGTTAAGATATGGATTAAGCAATGTGTATTCACAGCATAAAACGAACATGTTGCACAATCAAATAGAACTATGCGAAAAGGAAACTACTGACCTGTACAAGCATAATATATTTCGTGAAAACAGCTTAGTTCTTCCTTTTGAATTTCGATTCGGAAAACCTAAGGCAAGAGCATGGAAAGTAAATGTTGGTGGTTATATTGGATACGGGTTTCCGGTGCAACAAATCACTAAATTTCGGAATGGAGACCGCACGAAAATAGCTTTAGCTCCGAATTTCGGTTTGCGTTATGGTATTCATTGTCGTTTTGGCGGCAGAACAATGGCTATATTCACTGCGTATCAGTTGAGTGAAATGTTTAAGCAAGGCGAATCTGTTCACCCCATTCAATTTGGTTTTAGCTATTCTCTGTTTTAATGCTAATTGACACACATGCACATCTTTACGAAGATGAATTTCTATCGGACCGATCAGAAATGTTAACCCGTTTTAAAGAGGTTCAAGGCGCTTATGTGCTTCTTCCAAACATTGATGTGGAGAGCATACCCAAGATGTACGCGTTAAATGAAAAGCATCGAAATTGTTTCCCTATGATGGGTCTACATCCTTCCTATGTTAAGAAAGATTGGCAAGTACAGCTTGAAGTAATTCGCACGGAATTGTTTCAAGAACCAGATAAATTTATTGCAGTGGGAGAGATTGGTATAGACTTATACTGGGATAAAACATTTGTTGAGGCCCAAAAGACAGTTTTTCGAGAGCAAATTCGATGGGCAAAAGCGTTAAAAAAACCAATAGCCATTCACGTAAGGGAGGCTTTTGACGAAGTTTTTTCCATATTAGATGAAGAAAATACAATTGAATTGTCGGGGGTTTTTCATTGTTTTACTGGTCAAGAACAGCAAGCGAAAAAAGTACTTTCCTATGGTGGATTTAAATTAGGAATTGGAGGGGTCGTGACTTATAAAAACGCTAAAATTGTCAATGTCTTGGAAAAAATACCACTTCATCACATAGTGCTTGAAACAGATGCCCCGTATTTGGCCCCTTCACCTCATCGCGGCAAAAGAAATGAAAGTAGTTTTATCGCACATGTGTGTGAAAAGTTGTCGGAAGTTTATGCTTTGTCTTATGAGGAAATTGCATCCATAACGGCAAATAATGCAAGCGAGTTATTTCAAATCGAGGAATATTTAAAAAGAAATGCGTAGGATATTATTAATATACACCGGCGGAACGATAGGCATGGTTAAGGACCATAAAACAGGGGAATTGAGAAGTTTCAATTTTAACCACTTATATGAGCAGGTTCCCGAACTAGAGCGTTTTCCCCTGGAAATTTCTTCGGTAAGTTTTGACCACCCAATTGATTCTTCTGAGATGACATTGTGTCATTGGACAGATTTGGTAGAAATAATAGAGAAAAACTATCAGCACTATGATGGTTTTGTCATCTTACATGGTTCAGACACCATGGCATTTACCGCCTCTGCTTTAAGTTTCATGTTATCGGGACTTCGCAAGCCTGTGATTTTAACAGGATCGCAATTGCCAATTGGCACCATAAGAACAGATGGAAAAGAGAACTTAATTACAGCTGTTGAAATTGCAGCAGCAACAGATGAACTTGGCGAACCCATTGTGCAGGAGGTCGCCGTGTATTTTGAATATTCCTTATACAGAGGGAATCGTTGCTCAAAGGTTTCAGCGAATCAATTTGAGGCATTTCAGTCTCCAAATTATCCTGAGTTAGCAGTTGCGGGTGTTACAATTGAATACGCCTTCGATAAACTTTTTCGAACGCATGAAAACGAGGTGATATTTACAAAAAAAATGACCGCTTCTGTTGGTTTAATTAGACTTTATCCAGGAATTCCGGTGAGGTCTTATGCAAACTTGTTTGACGTCTCGATAAATAAAGCCCTAGTAATAGAATCATTTGGCGCGGGAAATGCACCGAGTCATCCCGAGTTTCAGGCTTTTATCACCCAATACATTGAATCAGGCGGAATAGTGTTGAACGTCACTCAATGTAGTTCAGGTTCAGTGAAACAAGGGGCTTATCAAACAAGTTCATTTTTCGAAAAAGTTGGTGTTATAAGCGGAAAAGACATGACGACCGAAGCTGCACTCGCGAAGCTTCAATATTTACTTGCTACGGAGGTAAACACGGATAAAATTAAGGGTTTATTACACACAAACCTGGTGGGAGAAATCAGCGACTAATATAAGATAGAAAACTCCAGGTAATAAACGCAACAATTAGGATCATAAACACCCCTAATAGTAACGCTAATCCTATTTTTTTATAATGCTGACGTGGATTATCAATGAGAAACAACATTTTTTCGCTAACTTCAGAAGACGTATTCGGAGTAACAAATGTAACAAGCAACCAGGTCGCGGTGGTGAGTATGGTCACAATTAAAATTCTTGATTCCTCCATTGGAAAATCTTTTAATGGAGAGGCCTCGTGAAAAAGAGGATAAATAAGGGTAAATAAGGCTGAACTTAGCATTGCACTTAATTGCGACCAGGCATTTATTCTATACCAAGTCCAGCGTAAAATGTAAACAGGCGCAACACCTGCAGCGATTGAAAATGTAAACAGAATTAATGTGTAGAGATTATCAACCAGTAGCGCAAAGAGCGTTGATAGGATGATTAAAAATATTATCGTGCAGAATGTAATCCATTTCTGTTCAGCGCTCGGTGCTTTCGGCTTAATGTATGTTTGGTAAACATCAATGGTTAAGAATGAGGAACCCCATAGCAACAGAGACTCAGCAGTTGAAATAAACACACCAAACAAACCTGCTACAATGAGGGGCAATAGGTATTCGGGTATGGCCTTAATGACTTGTTCCGTATAGGTTAATTCAGTAATCGAAGTAGTGTTTGAACTGCCTAAAACTAATAGAACAGTTAAGAGTAATAGATTTCCTAAGATAAAAGAAATAAATAATGGGAGAAGACCGGTGAGAGTGGCACTTCGAGAATTTTCAACTGCCGTGAAACGTGACATTTCAGGTCCACCACCATCAAACAAATTACAACTCCACCATTGAACGCCAATTATTATGAAAAAAGAAAACCAGCTTGAGGTGTTTTCTTGCGCAGGAAACAAGTGAAGTTTTTCAGGATGAGTAGTAAAATACGACGAAACACCCTCAAATCCATCTGAACTCTGCCATAATGAAACAAGAATAACAATAAAACTAATAAAATAAATGCCAGCGTGAAAAGCATCTAATTTCAATTTAACATCAAACATATTTTTTAAAGTGTAAAGACTTAAAATTATACCGGTTAGCACTATCGCGAGCTCTGTGGATATGTTAAAGCAGACGGAGAGAAAACGTGAAAACCCCACCAGGTGAAAACAAATCGATAGGGCAACAACAAGTCCACCAACATATAGAGCACGAAAGAGATGTAAAGCTTTTCCACTTTTTCCGGGAAATCGAAATAAAAGAAATTGATTATCCGTCATGAAGTTCAATTTTCTCCAATAGGGAGCAAATACCAAAGGAATTACAAAGGCACTTATCCAGCCTATCCAAAGAATCCATAAACCCGAAAAACCGTTAGTCGCTACTATTCCAGTAATTAATTGCCCTTGGTCTACCGAAAGAGACAACATAAACAAGGATAATCCGGAAAGTATCCAAGATGTGTTTTTCCGCGAAGTGAAGAATTTATTTCCGCCCTGTTTAATTAGCAACCAAAGCCCAACTATAAAAATTAGAACATAAATAGAGAAGACAATCACACGTCAAAATTAATAGAAGTTTTCAGGAGTTGAGAATAAAAAAGCCCCACTCGTTTTATCGAAATGAGGCTTTATGCAGCGTTATAAATGGGGTTAATAAACTCTTTTTTCAAATTTAATGTAATGAAATTAATGCTAAAAGTTCAAGTTGGTTCAAGTATTATCCCTCATGTGAAATTAATCCGTAGAATCTGTACCAATCGGTGGCATTTTTACTAAAATACGGTGCCAAATCTTTAAATGATTTACTTTTAAATTCATCTGGAAGATAAATAAATAAATCTTTAAACTCCTTAAGTATAGGAATCCTCATATAAGCTTGGTATTTATTGGGAAGATGTGAAAACGTATCAATAATGGTGTGAAAAAGCATACGTTTTTCGTCATTACTGAGTTTTTTTATAACAAAATGGTGAAGTAAATTTTTCACGTGAGCATCAAATAATTCTTGTTCATTCCTCAGTTGAAAGTAGAACAACTGATAACATTGATACCTTGCTTTTGGAAATATATGTAGTTGATCCCATTCTGAAGTTTTCGGTACTATGTTTTCATAAAGTTCGCGTCCGTGGTATAGCGCACGATCATGCCTACCATTTAAAAATAACCAACGCAGCAATAAACTATGGGCAAACATTCGATCCTGAAGCCCCTTAATTGTAGTTGTAGGCGCACTTGCTTCAAGGTATTTTTCTAAACCATATCCATAGTCGTTGAGGTTAAAATCAGGATCCGCCAAATACTCAAAAAAACCAGTTCTTATTTCAATGTTTTTTGCAAAAACATCAAAAAAAGCTTTATTGTCTTTTAGTTTAGCCAATGCGTTGTAGACTTCAAGTCCAAGTAAGAATTTCTCATCTTCCTTAAGCGTTCCTTCTACTTGGTTTAAGTAATCGGCTAGTGCGTTGAAATTTCCATTGCGAATAACAAAATGTAATAAGCTGGGCTTGTTTTTAAAATCCATGTTCCCTAGATTCTGAATAAACTCCCTCCGTGTGTCATCAAATAATTCAAATTCTGCCCAATTGGAGCGGTCACAAACTTGTGCTAATATATCTAAGGTATGAAGATAAGGTGTATGGGTATTGTTTTTCCAAACGAATAGTCGGTAAAGCGTACTTACGGAAATAACGCCTAAGCCTTTATTACTAATAAATTGAGAAAGTGATTTACAATCTGTTTTACTGCGAATTCTAAACCCAATTTTCAAACTAATTTCAAATGAAAGTAGTCGGATGATGTCTTCATTTATTTGAATAGATGGCTTTGGCAAACAGCTAGTTTAAAAGGGATTTGATATCTTCAAGTAGTTGGTTTACTTCTTTTTCATTGGTTCCGTCGTAATACCCTCTAATCTGACCTAATTTGTCTAGTAGCACAAAATTGTTGGTGTGTATAAAATCAGAGCCGTCATCCGCTTGATTTAGGGTTGCCTCCGGATTTAATACAAACAAAGAATTACGCGCGAATTCATATAGTTGCTTTTTATCGCCTGTTAAAAAGTGCCACTTTGGTGTTTTAGCCTCATGTGAAATGGCATACCTGTTTAATTGTGCCACAGTGTCTGTTTCTGGATCGCATGTAAAACTTAAAATACGCAGACGGTCATCGTTTGCATATGCATTATATATCTTTTTCATGTGTTTGTTCATGATTGGACATATTGTTTTACACGTGGTAAAAAAGTACTCCGCTACAACAATTTTATCAGTAATTGCTTTTTTAGTTATGGTATCCCCGTTTTGATTAATGAACGAAAAATCTGATATCCGTTGACCGTTGTGAGCAACCGGCAATTCTGAAGTAATTTCTTTAGGTTTTAATAAATAATAACCTACCGGTATACAAATGGCAACTAAAGCAAGAAGAAACAGAATTCGGTACATGATGTAAAATTACCCATTTTTAAGCTCATCTATACGCACTGAAAGCAATGATTTTCTCTCATGAAGTGAGCCTTTTAAAACCGTGTAACTAAAACGGTACTTTTCCAGTAAAACTTGGTATTTCTCAAATAGTCGCTCCCGATCATTGGGGTTTTCCCTAAGCGGATCGTATTCCCATGGAATATCAGGAGAACATAAAAAATAGTGTTGAATGGTTTGGTTGACAAGCAGTTTTTGAATTAACGGACTCACAGTTCCATATTTTTCCATGGACCAAACGGCAAAAACAAGCATTTCTGTGTCACAAACGTGTGCGGAATTGTTTCGATCAAATTGAACTTGTGCCATAATGTCGAGTGTCTCTTGGGTGTAGGTCTCGTGAATTTGAAGGTATTCTCGCGCATATTCTGGACTAAGTTTCAAGCCCAAAGATTCAGAAACCCAATTAGCTAATGTAGTTTTTCCTGAAGATTCAGGACCCGTGAAGGCTATTTTCAAATTGGATTCACGCATTTTTTTTGGTTTTCCACATATAAAGACCCCAGACAGACATGGCAAAATTTATAAGAAATAATCCCGCTGTGATATAGAGTTCTTGTAAGCTAAACAAATAAACAGAAGCCAAGTTAATAAGCAACCAATAATACCAGTTTTCAAGAATATGTAAGATGGTTAATACTGTTGCAAACAAAGCAAAAACGCCAATAAATGCGTCTTGAATTGGTAAGACTTGATCAGTGAAACGTTCCAGTGTATATCCAATGGACAATGCCAACATAGAACAACTAACAATAGCGGTTAAATGAAACCCTAGATTTCTTTTTTTTACCTGGTGAACTTCTTCTCTTCCCCAATTCCAATAACCCACAAAAGCAAGTATAACATAAATGAATTGAAGCACTGTTTGCACATATAACGACAACTCAAGACACAAAAAGACGTAAATAGCTGCATTTATCCCACCCAACCACCAACCCCAACGACGTGATTTTCCGATGCCAATTAAATAGACAATTCCGGCAATAAACGCTATTATTTCAAGAAATGACAAGCAAAACAAATGTAAGCAAAATGCCCATTCCAAGAACACGCGTTACAACTGCGCTGAGTTAGATAAACACTATTTTACTTTGCTGCTGAGTGGATTGCGTAAGCCGCTCCATTCTACAAGTTGAAGCTTAACGCTACCCACAGGGATATTGGCTTTTACAAGTACAGGAATGCGGTTGTCATCCGCGGTGATCCAAAAATTAACGTCTTCTTCCTTTTTGAAATAGCGTCCTTTTTGCATGACAGGACCAAATTTATAGCATTTGAAAGTCCCCTTTCTAACACTAATATTTTCAGTGCCTAGGTAGCGGATCTTTAAATTGAAAACCTCATCGTCCATAAAAACTTTAAACTCGAATGTTTTCCCCTTTTTAATATTGCTAAGGTCGAGGGCTCGCGCGTAATAGAAGGCTGAAATCATATCTTGAGTGCCACTGGGAATTTTAAATGTTTTACCCTTGTCGGTGACCACTTTATGGTCTGCTTGCTTGAAGGAGTAGTCTTGTGCTATTTTGTAACCGCCTTCGTCCACTCGCCTTTTGAAAAACCAAGGAAAGACACCGCTTTTATCGAAGAAGGTTTCGTACTTGTCGAATACGCGGTAAAACGTGTTGAAGCCACCTAGGGTTTTTCCTATTCCTACGGCATGAATGAGTTCCCTCCCATCGCCTTTTTTGGTGGTACTTTTTAATTCTAAGGTTGCTTCTCCGGCATCCATGAACCCATATGTAACGCGGTAACGGAGCTTTTCTCCCACTTGAAACGCTTTGTGTTTTACATGAGGCAAGTCGCTTGTTGGAGTTGAGGTGATGTGTGGTTTTTGCGACTCCGTTGTTTTTAAGGCATAAACCAAAGTGGTTCCGAGAATTAAAGCAATAAAGGTCTTCATGATAATATTTTTTGATGCGGTAGCAAAGTGTGTACCAAAGGAAAATCCGGTAAGGGTAATTTTATTTGTGCACTTGCTAACAGATTTAGCTCTTCTTAAGAGAAGGCTTTAGGTAAATAATAAGTTGAAGGAGAACAAGGGTTATTTAACAAGAGCTCTAAGGAAAAGCACTTCACTTTCTAGTTGTTGAATTCGTTTCTCGTATTGATCTATTAATTTATCGGGAATATTAATATGATTAATTCCGATATTTCCTTCTTGCGTGCAGTTATTGAAAATGTTTTGGTGGTCAAACCCTAAAACTTCCATAGGGTCTATACCCAGTATCTCGGAAATTTCATTTAATCGGTTGATGGTAAGTTGTGTTTCTCCACTCTCTATTTTGGAGTAAGCGCGAGTGCTCAAGCCTAATTGTTGCGCCATGTATTCTTGTGTAAAGTTTTTTAATTCCCTGAGCTGTTTGATTTTAATTTCGGCTTGATGTATCATGTTTTACGAATTAATAGTTCAAATATAGAATATATAATTCAATATAAGAAAAAGTTAAACAATAAAAAATTCATTCAAACTGTAATTTTAACTTTCAACAAACAGAAATGGAGCATAAATTTAACGCGGATGACTTATTCGTTCTAATCGAAGACTTAAGTCGGACATTTCCGTTGAATTTGGAGTTTGAAATCAAAGATAAGAAATGCCCAGATTTTTGTGGGCCAGGAATGTATTTCATGTATTACAAGGATGAGTTAGTTTACATCGGTTATTTCCATTCGAGTAATCAAGAAAATGATGTTCGCACACAAAGATGGAAAAAGGAATTAGCAACTATTACTATGCGCGGTAAATGGGTAACGGTGAATCCCAAGTCAGATAAAGCTTTATATGTTAGTAAACATTTGACACAAACGCCACGAAGACCCAAAGGAGATTTCCTTACCTCTAAAAAACGTGTAGAATTTGCAGATAAAAATTGGAATTCATTTAAAACAAACAATTTTTTAATTGATTTCACCTTTTATTGGTTCCCAGAAGAAAAAGCATTAAACTGCACCAAAAAACAACTCAAAGCAGTTACTAATCAATTACGAGAATTTTATAAACCCACGTGCAATGGTTAGTTGCATTCAAATAAGTTAATTATGAAAAATCTATTTTTTATTTTCACATTTTTAAGTTCAATTTTTTCTTTTGGGCAATTGCCGGTTGAATTCCCAAAGGAAATAATAAATAAAGTATTTTGCATTGATGTTGAAACTTGTGGATTTACAATTTATGATTCAAAACCTAATTGTAATTACAAAAATAAATTCAAGGCTAAAATTTATATTTCAGAAGATGAAGGAATTTATGTTGAATATAATTATCGAGAGAAATTTGGAGAGAATTTTTTCGGCACAACACAGAAGGTGATTAATTTTCCATTGTTACGAAAGGATGAAGAGGCCGTTAGAGATAAGTATGATGACATTGTGGTCAAAAGAACTAATTATGAGTATAAAGTATACGGGAATGAAAATAGTGAGCACAGAATAAGTAAAATTACATTTTCATCCGGTGAAGGACGAGACTATTTTGGTCAAGAAATCCAATATTCGTTAAAGCTATTTATTAGGGTTCCTGAACATTCAAAAGGAGAGATTACAATTTCTCCGAATAAATTACATACGATTTGCGGTAAATTAAAAACAAAATTTGAAATTGAAAAGGAAGAGCGCGAAAGAATTAATTTAGAAAATCAAAAGAAGGAAGCCGACAAGTCAACACTTCAAAAAATCAACGATTTACTTTCCAAAAACGGATTAGAGGATGCTGCAAAAGAATACAATAAGTTAAATTTTGTAAACTCAGAAATAAAAGAGATACTTCAACAAAAACTCGATGATAAATTTGGCGGAGAAATAATTCAACTGAATTTCTATAATGTTGAAGATTATGTAAAATCTAATAAAACCAGGTTAAAATCTTTAAATCCCGGAAAATATTCGATTAGTTTTGATAAGTTAGGTAATCCGTCAAATTTAAACTTTCCAAATTGGCCTAATGTTCCTAATATAGAATTTAGTTCATTTTCAGTAAAGTTAAATTCTCAAACTGAAATAGAGGTTCTTTTAAAAGACTCAATTCTAGTATCATCTGCATACAGCACAAGTAATGAAAAGCCTCTGTACATTGATAAAAACGAAAAATTTTATTTTAAAACTAAAACTGGGCTTCCAGTCACTACAACTTCTTATAATCAAGCTGTTGACAAAAAACTCGTTAGAATCAATAAAGTTTATAAGCGAGAAAAATACGCTAACGGAATTTTAATTGATTCTCAAGAATTCAAAACTGAAAAAACAGTTGGGATTTTGAAAAAAGATCAATAGCAAATTAAATAAGGGACAACCCCGCTTCGCTGGATTTGCAATCCGGCAATACTTCTTAAGACAGCAAATTTAATAAGGGACAACCACGCCCATCACCCCACCACGATTACGTAGTTGTTCTTTTTCCCTTTTCCTAATAAGGCATAACGGTTGTTAATCAGGTGTTCTGTGGTGAGCATAAAGTTTTCGTCTACTTTTTCTTTATTTACAGAAATGGCATTGGCTTTAAGTTCGCGTCGCGCTTCACTGTTGCTGCTTAGGAACCCAGTTTTTCCGGCGAGTGCATCTACAATACTAATGCCTTCCCCGAATTCTGAAAGGCTCATCGTAACCGTTGGGACACCTTCGAAAACGCTAAAAAAATCACGCTCGTTTAATTGCTTTAAGTCTTCCGAGGTGGATTTTCCAAATAAAATATTACTCGCAGCAATGGCAGCATGAAGAGCCGCCTCTCCGTGTACGCGGCTTGTAATGTCTTCAGCTAATGCCCGTTGCAATTCCCGAAGATGCGGAGCCTCGGCATGCGAAGCTTCCAAAGATTCAATTTCTTCCTTTGTTTTCAGTGTAAAGATGCGAATGAAATTACCGGCATCGGCATCGCTGGCGTTCAACCAAAACTGATAGAATTGGTAAGGTGAGGTTTTTTCCGGATCTAGCCAAACAGATCCCCCTTCTGTTTTTCCGAATTTCGTTCCATCAGCTTTTTTAATCAATGGCGTCGTTACCGCATACGCTTCACCTCCAGCCTTGCGACGTATAAGCTCCGTTCCTGTTACGATATTTCCCCATTGGTCAGAACCGCCCAATTGAATCACACATTGTTTGTGCTTGTTGAGGTAATAAAAGTCGTAACCCTGCACCAACTGATAGGAAAACTCCGTGAAAGACATTCCCGTTTCCAGACGTTTTTTCACTGAATCTTTCGATAACATGTAATTTACCGTTATGTGTTTTCCGACATCGCGAATGAAGTCTAAAAATGAAAAATCTTTGAACCAGTCGTAATTATTCACCATTTCGGCAGCATTTTCCCCACAGGAAAAGTCAAGGAATTTTTCTAATTGGTTTTTCACGCAGGCTACATTGTGCGATAAAGTATCGGCATCCAGTAAGTTGCGTTCTTGCGATTTTCCAGATGGGTCTCCCACCATCCCCGTAGCTCCACCAACCAAGGCGAAAGGCTTATGACCGGCACGTTGAAAATGCACCAAAGTCATAATTTGCACTAAGTGACCAACATGTAGCGAATCTGCCGTAGGATCAAAACCGATATATCCGGCACTTGCTGTTTTCAAAAGAGTTTCTTCTGTTCCAGGCATGATGTCGTGAATCATACCTCTCCATTGTAATTCGGCTATAAAATTTGTTGGCATTTTAATGGGTTAATTCTTGGAATACTTCTTCTAATGATTTGTTTTTCACTTGTAAGGTTAACACCAACCACCCTTTTTGTTGGGCGTGCGATGCGACTGCTTTGCGCAAGTCGATATCTTCACTTGTTTCGATTAACCAGCCGTTATTCAGCTCTTTTACCTTACTGACATGCGGAATTTTTGTGAGCTCTGTTTTGGTGATTTTAGTGTCAAATTCAACATAAACGGTTTGTTTTGCTGCCTGATCTTTCAAGGCTGCAGCACTGTTATTAGCTACTAGTTCACCTTTCGAAATAATGATAATTCTGTCGCAAATGGCTTCTACCTCTTGCATGATGTGAGTGGATAAAATAACTGTCTTTTCTTTTCCCACCCGCTTAATGAGCGCACGAATTTCCGCAATTTGGTTGGGGTCAAGGCCTGTAGTTGGTTCATCAAGGATCAGCACATCTGGGTCGTGTATGAGTGCTTGCGCAAGACCCACACGCTGCTTGTACCCTTTTGACAACATTCCAATTTTCTTGTTCTGTTCAACCTCCAACCCAACGGCCTCAATCATTTCATCAACGCGCTGTCGAACATTTTTTATTTTATAAATCTTTCCAATAAACTCAAGGTATTCGCGCACATACATGTCGGTATACAGCGGATTATTTTCCGGTAAATAACCAATTACTTTTCGTGTTTCTAAATTGTCTACATCTACTTTTTGACCGTTGATGCGCACTTCTCCGCTACTGGCATGAATGTATCCCACCATGATTTTCATTGTGGTGGATTTACCCGCGCCATTTGGGCCAAGAAAACCCACGATTTCCCCTTTATTGACACTAAAAGAAATGTCGTTAACGGCCGCTTGATCCCCGTAGTATTTGCTAAGATTTATGACTTCAATAGACATGGCACGAATTTACAAATTTAGACTTGCTTACTTTCATGGTTTGCTAAGGATTTTTTGATAACCCGCGGGGTCTTCTAAAATTTCTTTCGCTTTCTGTAGTATAGGGTCATTTTTAAAGGAGTCTACCGTTCTTCCATTTTGGTAGTAGTAACGCGAAACAATTTCGTTTTCGAGCATCTGGCGAATTTCTTCCTGAAATTTATCTAAGTCTCGTTCCTTGGAAGGCGTCAGCTTCGTCAGCATGGCCTGATATTCAGTTTCAATATCTTTGAAGTAACCCTCTTTTTCAGCGGTTGTTTTAATTTTCTTTAATTGTTCTTCGGAAGTTGTCGTATAATCAAAAGGTTGCTTCATCACGTATTGTTTGAAGGAAGCATATTCCGAATCGGAAAGTTTGAATTCTCCAGCTTTGGCAATACTTTTATTTTGTGTAGCGTATTCGGTTGCGTAATTAAAAATCAAGTCTTTGGTAATCATTTGAACGGAAAGCTTGCTAAGTTCGGGAAGTTCCACTTTAACATCCGGCTCAATTCCTCGACCATCCTTCACAACTCTTCCGTTTTTAGTTTTAAAGGTTTTGAGAAGTGAGTCTGCAATTTCTTTTGGTTTACTTCCTGTCTCCTTGTCATAATACTCTAGGCGTTGAACACATCTTCCTGAAGGCGTGTAATATTTTGCGATAGTAACTTTCAATTTTGAGCCATATTTCAGGTCATATGTTCGTTGCACAAGGCCTTTACCAAAGCTCGTTTCCCCAACAATTACTGCGCGGTCCATGTCTTGTAAACTTCCCGCGACAATTTCACTCGCCGATGCGGATCCTTCATCAATTAGTACAGTAAGGGGCATGTCAGGTGCAACCGGATCTGTTAGGGTATTGTAAATTCGGTTTTCATCTTTAACACGTCCTTTTGTTGTAACTACCACTTGGTTTTTAGGCACAAAAAAGTTAACAATTTTAACGGCTTCAATGAGTAGGCCCCCACCATTTCCTCGCAAATCTAGCACCAGTTCTTCCATTCCATCTGATTCTAATTTTTGCATAGCACTATAGACATCTGCTGAAGCTGTTTGCGTAAAACCATTTAGTTTGATATAGCCAATTTTCTTATCCAACATACCAAAATAAGGCACATCGGGAAGTTTAATTTCGTCTCTTGTTATGGAAATAATTTTCACACCTTCTCCCAAACGTTCAATTTCAACCTTAATGGTGGTTCCTTTGGGTCCTTTTAGTGCGCTAGAAACATCGTCCGATGGTTTTTTTGCCATGGATTTTCCGTCAATTGAAAGTATTTTATCTCCTGCACGCAGTCCATTTTTTTGTGCCGGATTTCCTTCGTAAGGTTCCGCAATATAAGTGTAATCGCCAATTTGCCGAATGAGCGCACCAATTCCCCCATATTGTCCAGTTGTTAGTAACCGATAATCCTCGATATTCGATTCATGGTAGTATACGGTGTAGGGATCAAGTTCCTTCAGCATCGCATCGATGGCTGTTTTTGATAGCGTTGCGGGTTTTGGCTCATCCACGAAATAAAGGTCCAAGTGCTCGTATACTTGGTCCATAATTTCTAAGTTTTTGAGTACCTCGAAGCCTGATGATTGAGCTCTCGATAGAAGCGTACTCAATCCAAAAATTAAGGTAAAAAGAAGGTGTTTAGTCATTTTTTAATTTATTTGCGAACATAGAAAGTGCATTTACCAATTTCTGTTCCAGTTGTTTGTAAGGCAAGCGTTGCTGTTGCAGGTACAAGATGCCAACATGCACACCCGCTTCTTGTCCGGTAAAAATAGCTTTATTTTTTCTTACTATTTCACGCATACAACGTTTCAAGTAATTACGATCATGTGCTTTGCGAATCATTTTTTTGGGTACAACGAAAAGAAATTTTTGTTCAGTGTGAACTTCGACTTTACGAAATATCAATTTTATTGGAAAGGACTTTATCGTTTTTCCTTCTTGAAAAAGAGCATCTATACTGGTCTTTCCGCAGAGCTTAAATTCCTTTCCGAAGGTTTGATCCATACTAATCGTTTATTTCTTCAAAGTCATCGAAATCGTCTTTTTTTGTCGATGTAGTTCTGCTTCCCATGTACGTTTGAAAATCCACCAGTGGCTTACCAGAAATTAAGTAATTAAACGCATTCAACATCTTAAGTAACATGCTCAATAAGAAAAAGAAGCCGATAATCTTAAAAATGAATCCAATAATCACTGTTTTTTCAATATCGACAATACTTTCTCTAAACCAGTTGGCAATGTTGTTTTCTGCGTATTGTGGGAAGGCCAATAATGCCAAAAATAAACCAACAGCGAGTGAGATAACTCCAATTTCATAGCGCTTATCAAAGTCAAACCCAAGACCAAATCCCCTTCCTCCAAATTGACTCAAAACCTGAGCTTGCCTTTGTTTTTGTTGAAATTTACCTAAAAAATAGACGACTAAAATTGTGGCGCTTGGCAGTACACCAACAATACTTAGGGTGTTATTTTTTTCCAGCGCAAAGAGAAAAGTAACATTGACCAAAAACAAATATTTAACAGCCTTTATTAGGTAAATTTCTGGCAGGGCTCGTTTTCTCCCTGCTACCAATAAAGCTAAGCCAAGGTCTATGAAGAACCAAATAAAGCTATAGATTGCGAATAGAACGCCAAGTTGAAATATAAGTCGAATAAGATCCATTAGGGAGTGATGTCAATAAATAATTGGGAATTAATGGCCTTAGAAGTATTAGGATCAAATGACATACTTGTAATTTTTCCTTCTGTTCTACGATTGATTTGATGTAATCTTTCGTATTCTGCAGGATTACTGGTTTTAAACGTGTTGATATATGCTTCGTTAAGTATTAGGGCCAATCCGCTTACAGGATCTGTTATCTTCGCGGGATCCGTTTCGCCTTTACCAACGGGGATAAGCCTTCTTCCGTCAATGCCTTTTTCTTTAACTAAATACGTAAATACAGCCCGGGCTCTATTGAAAGATAATTCCATGTTTTTCTTGTCATTGCCGCGCGCGTCTGTGTGTGAAATAAGTTCAAGCGACATTCCTGGATAATCATTTAATAGTTGTGCCACTATAGCGAGTGAATCAAAGGATTGAATGGTATGATCGTTGACAAATTTCCAAGAATTGAGTTGATAGCGCACTTCTGGCAAACGAATAACTTTTTGAACAGCAGGCAATGGTTCTTTAATTTCCGCCGAAGCCGAAGCAATTTGGCCGATTGCGTCTTTCACAATAACACTGTATGTGCCCTTTCTCAGCTGAAAGATATCCTCAGAAGCCCCGCCATTACTCCATTTGTACGTGTAAGGAGCAACACCGCTTTGAACACTGAGATCGGCTTTACCATCGCTTCCTTGAAAAGCAGAAACATCTGTTGCTGATACAGAAATAACTAGGGCCGGAGGAAATAATTGATTGGCAGTGTATATATCGGCATGCGAACTATTTCGACTGCTTGACCAATAAAATGAAGTGCCCTCCTTAAATAAATAGGCATCAAAACCCGATGAATTAATTGTTTTTCCTAGATTGATAGGAGCAGACCATTCAGTCATAGTTTTTCCCCGAACACAATAAAAAATATCACAACCACCTTCACCACCAAATCCGTTACTTGCGAAATATAGGGTATCATCGTTTTCGCTCAGAAAAGGGGAAATCTCATAACCGGAGGAATTAATTTGATCACCAAGGTGTGTAACTTCTCCATTTTCTAAATCAAGTAAGTATAGATCTTCTGCACCCAAACTATTTTCTCCATTCATAGACAGCACCAAGTATTTTTCATCATTAGAAACAGTAAATCCAAGTTGAGATGAAGGAAGATTTAGCGCCGTTAATTCAAAGTCTGAAGTCTTTGGAACTGCCCATTTTTTAAATGCTGAGGCTGATTCATTCGTCGTTTCTGCGATTTTAATGGCAGGGGAACTATTTTTTTTATCGCTAAACAATACGTATGCTTTTTTGCCCCTTATCGCTCCAATCGCATTATGATTTTCATTATTAACTCCGTTTACAAGTTCTGCCTCTTCCCAGATACCAGCTGAATTTTGAGTCGACACCCAAATGTCTTGATCATTCACTCCTCCCGTATTTCGAGCATCGAATGTGCGCACAAAGTAAAGATCTTTTCCCCCTTCTTTTTTCACTAGCCAAGGAGTTGTTTCTTCTGCTGCGGAATTCACGCTATTTGAGAGCCTTGAAGGTTCTGAAAACCCCCAAATTTGTGCTTTGACAAAGGTGAAAGAACAAAATAAAGCGCTGAGAAAAATATATTTTTTAAAATGCATAACCTAGTATTATTTCATGACCGCCGTTGCTGAAGGATTGCAAACGAGTTGTTATAATGTCTAAAGAATATCCCATTCTAAATCGTTGATTTAGGGAGAATCCACCCATAATTCCAACTGCTGAATTGTGGCGGTAATTAACACCAGCCCACAGCCCGTTAGGAAAGCTAGTTTTAAGTGTGGCATCAAAAGAAAGTGGGGTTGGAGCCATTTTTTTTCCTAGAATTAATGCTTCAATTTTGATGAGGTCTTCAATTTCATAGGCATATCCCAGGAACACAGCGGCGTGTAATTTTTGATTGAAATTGATCGGTCCTTGACTAAACCCAAGGTTATCACCGGTCAACTGGTCTAGTGTAACACCAATCTTAAAAGACTCATTCTGAACCATTAGAGCAGCGCCTAAGTCGATATTCCCGGCGTTTCCATTTCCTGATGTATAGGCGTCATATTCATTATCTCCCCCCAAGTAAGCAGCGAAAGGATCATTGACATTTAATGGAACAGCCTTCTCTTGGTTAAATCCTAAGGACGAGTACCCCAGTTTTATCGCCCCATTTATTTTCCAATTGTAACTTAGGGTGAGGCCCAAATTGTAAATACCTGCAAGTTGAATCCTACTAAATGCACCGTAACGATCTGTCATTACAAATCCACCGACTGCTTGTCTTAAGACTTGTTGTTCTGCACTGTCAACAGGAATGGGTTTACTTATCCGTATTTGTGGATTGTAATTAGGTTTTACCTTCTTTTTAAGCAGGTAATGGCCATAAACAAACGCCGTATTTGGCTCCGAACCAAACCCTAACATTTGTGACCTAGCCCCTATATTAACGGCACTGTTTTCATTTACAAAATTTGCAGCGTTAACGAGGGAAACATTATTTCCAAATTGTGTGAATTGCGGTAGTTGTTGCGCGTTCCCTGTGACAACTATTACGAAAAAGGTGAGTAAGGCTAAAAGTCTCATTGTTTATTTTTTAAGGATAATGGAAACAACACCGTTTAGTGGGGTCGTATCCCCAGATTCGTATAAATCAATAACATAAAAATAAGAACCAACAGGTAGAGCGGCTTCTTTATATTTCCCATTCCATGGGTTGTCGCTGTAATTTCCTTTAGTTGATTCATATATTTTTTCTCCCCAACGATTATACACCTTTACTTGGTTTTGTGGATAATGCAAATCTATGTCAATCAATTCCCAAACATCGTTTTCAAGATCGTCATTTGGAGTAAAAGCACTGGGAATTACGATACTGCACGGATTTATAGTAATTGCAAATTGACCAATGGGACCTTCACAATTGTTTACATATTGTGTTGCATAATAAGTAGCAGATTGTTGTGTACTTGGTAAAAACGATTCGCCAGCACCTAAATAAATTGTTTGATTTGAATCGCCATACCAGTTGATTACACCTTGAAGATTTGTGATTTGAAGCTGGCTAGCAAGTTCATTCACGCAATAGATGGAATCCCCTGTAATTATTGGCGCAACTGGCGCATCATTAATGGAAATGGTTTGAGCGCCAACCATTTCATTGGTGCAGTAAGTATCAGAAATGGAATCTAAACTATAAACACCATAGGCATTTCCAATAGAAATTGGGCTTGAGGAGGCATTGACCACCTGAGAAACACCATCTAACGAATAGTAAATAGTATAATCAGGAGTTCCCTCTACGAATAAAGTTAATGGATTGAAAGTTTGCCCTTCACAATAATAATCTCCCCCAGTTAATTCTAACAATCCCGGTAGAGGTCGGATTATCGTAATAAAAGTATCTGTCACAAAACTTCCGCAAAGCGAAGCAGAATAAGTGATTTCGTATACGCCCGGTGTGGATCCTTGAGTAGTAATAACGCCATTTGCGGGGTTAATATTAAGTCCTTGTTGTACAGAATTAAAAACTCCCCCAGGAACATATGATGTGCCAAGTACGGGGGCAATAGGCCCTTCGTTTAAACAGGAGGAAAGGGGATAGGTAATGTCAAATCCGCTATCGACTCCGGACATACTCACTGTAACGTCTTGTGAACAGTTGTTTTGGGAGCGAAAGGAAAGGTCATCGATAGCAAAATCGTTACCTGGGCCCTCTGTATTGTTGTCGAAGAGGCATATTTCAGCTGTGGTGGTGTTGCCAGAGTTCCAAACAAATGTCACCTCGCCCCACGAACACAATAGGCTTGGAACAGTCGTAATTCCTAATGATACGCCGTTAATTTTTACCTGAATCTGTGCCAAATTAGAGGCGGTTAAACTTGTTGCCCAATAAGAAAATAAATAATCTTTATTTGGTTCAACAGCGATTAATTGACACCAAAATGGATCGTTGCCGGCATTATAAGTTGAGCCATCAATAACCATCATTTTACCTGTCCCATCACCAACGCTGTGATCGAGACATGATGAGAAATTTCCAAACCAATTACTAGGATTTGTTAATACACCATAGGCTCGTTGCGCACCAGTTGGATTGTTAGGAGCATAGTGTGTATATGCAGTTTGAAAACCTTGATTTCCCATGTGAAAATCGTTATTAAAAACAAGGTTGGCATTGTTCACTGCAGAACTTACGGTATAGGTTGTTGTAATCGTTGGAGCAACATTAATGGTAGTATTGGAACTTGGAAATCCAGATTCTAGTGCATTACTCGATTCCCATGTAAAATTTCCGTTTCCACCGGAAGCGTTGAAAGTAATTTGATTTCCAGGACAAATAGTCGTGTCTCCTGGGCTAACAGCGAGCGTTGAAATAGAGGTGATCTCAATGTTCTGAATAGAATCTATAGTTCCTGTTGCATCCATTAATCCGATGGTATAGGTGCCGGGTTCTACATTTTGAAAGATACCTGTACTATTCGTAATGGGAATGGGTTGAGGTCCAATAATTCGAAAAACATAGGGGCTTTCTCCACCAGTAGGGTAAATGGCAATTAATCCCGAATTTGGATCGGTACAATTTGGTTGCGTTATTGAATACGTGAAATCAAGTGGAGCTGTCGGCGGTGTAAGCGAAAGGTCATCGATAGAGAAGTCATTTCCAATGAATCCTTCGTTGTTATTATATAGTTCGATGTTTACACAAGCGTTTGTAGGGGTAAATGTATAACGAACTTGTTGCCAACCAAAGTTAGGAAGTGGTGCAAGGGCTGTTCCAAAGGAAAGAACTACATTACTTGCATTATTGAATGACACGCCAATATTAGCTAATTCACTATTTCCGGCCACTGAATTACTGACTGTTCGAATCCAATATGAGAAAGTGTAGGTCTGTCCAACAACTAAGTTACAAATCCCCCCACCATTGTTACCTGCTTTCCAAAATCTTTGTTGACCTCCAGTCGTTGTACCATCTACGACCATCATGATTCCCGCTCCTGACGTATGATCCCCCGTGGATATGAACGAGAGGGTGTTAAGGGTTTGAGGATTCGAAACAAAAGCATAATTTCCCGCAGATGTAGATCCTGAATAAGGAGGCGTAAGCAAATTGTATCCGGCTCCATCGATAAAAAAACCGACACCTGGACCTCCAAATTCAAAAGAGCCATTATTTATCAGGTTTTGTGCTACGCTTTTTAGTGAAAAAGACGACAGTACGAGAAAAAATAAAATTCTACACGGCATAATGATAGACTAATGCCCAAAGAAAATCAAATTTTACGCAGGACATCTCAAAACACCCGCTGTTTTTTAAGAAGGCTCGTGTTGAAAACCTTACTTTACGATAGAAATTACGGTACGACGATTTTTGGTGAATTGATCTTCAGAACAATTAGAACACTTTACATCCGGTTCCCTTTCGCCACGAAAATCACCGGTAATATTCTTCTTAGAAATACCTTTACTAACTAAATAGTCAATAGTTCTTTCCATTCGTCTTTTTGATAACCAAATATTGTACTCATCGGTTTCTCTTCTGTCGCAATGTGAAACCACTTTTAATTTTAAGTTGGGTTCACTTTTGATTTTCTTCACAAAAGCATCCAGTTCTTTCTTGTTTTCAACATTGTGATAACTTGAATTTAAATCAAAATAAATTATGGTTCCCTCGAATTTTTTCTCTTCAACGACCACGATTGGCGGACCTGGCTCATTAATCGGAACTGTTACTTCCGCTGTTTGCCCATAGCTATCAGTTACCACACAGGTATAGATTCCCATTACTAACATTTCGGGATCCTGAACCTCACTACCATTTGACCAAGCGTACGTGTAGGGTGCAATACCTCCTTTTGGAGTTAAGTCTATTTTACCGTCACTTCCTTGATAAACCGTCACATCTGTTCCTTCTGCACTTGCAGTAAGAGGAGGAATGTTAAGGAAGGTGGAATAATAAATATCACTGCGTTCAGCATCACGGTTACTTGACCAGTAAAAGAATTTACCACTCATAGTAAAATAAGCATCAAATTTTGGTGAATTTATTTTACTGCCGAGATTTACTGGTTCTGACCAATCGCTCCATGATTTCCCAACCCGTATACTGTAAAAAATATCAGCATCACCTTCGCCTCCGAATCCATTACTCGCAAAGAAAAGCGTATCACTATTTTCTGATAAAAAAGGTGATATTTCAAAGCCAGAAGAGTTAATAGCTTCACCCATTGTTTTAGGACTTGTCCATTTACTATCTACTAGTTCACTGTAGTAAAGGTCTTCTTCTCCTTTGGTATTTGGTCCTGAATATGAAATTATAATTACATTCTCCTCTTTATTGATATGAAATCCGTAGAATTGGCCCTCAATGTCTAATTCCGGCACTTTAATTTCTTTCGGTTTGGACCAATTGTTTCCTTTTTTAACAGAATAACAGATTCCCTTTTTTAGGTCTTTTTTTCCGTCGTATGCATTCAATAAATATATTTTACTTTCATCTGAGCTAAA
>Ga0315900_10000212_pt1 | contig 104599 bp, 119 predicted proteins | sample LakEriMetagenome_FD_203521 | JGI IMG/M metagenome (GOLD analysis project Ga0315900, IMG submission 203521) | Freshwater fungal communities from buoy surface, Lake Erie, Ohio, United States - Buoy 12 MA114 | ecosystem: Environmental > Aquatic > Freshwater > Lake > Lake biofilm | place: USA... | reverse complement strand
TTCGGTACATCTGCAGCGTTCAGCAGTTGTAGCAATCGTCAATTGCTCTGTACGCGGCCAGTTTATCGGGTTTCGATCGCTGAAACAAGTTGCGCTGCAGTCGATCTGGCTTTTTCAGGAGTCCCGAGATAGTGACCCCAGCCCCCACGAGCGACGCCGACCTGGAGGCGGTGACGGCCGCCCTGGCAGCGGTGGAGCCCAGCTCGAAGCGGCTGGTGCTGTTCGGCTCCCGTGCTCGGGGGGATGCACGGCCCGATTCCGACCTCGATCTGCTGGTGGTCCTGCCCCAGGCGACGCTGACGCCGCAGGAGCGGCAGCAGGCGTTGCGATCACTGCGGGCGGCGTTGCGGCCCCTGCCGTTGTCGGTGGGCGTGGATCTGGTGGTGGTGGGAGTAGCCGATGCCGAGAGGCTGGCGGGTTCCCGTTGGCATGTGGTGGCACGGGCGCTGCGCCAGGGCAGGGAGCTGCCTATCTCCGGCTGAGGACGCGCTGCTGGCCCGTTACGACGCCGAACCCACTCCCCTGCCGGCTGATCGCAGGCGGCTGCTGGAGTTGCTGCAGGGGCTTGATGCCGAAGTCCGGCATCGCCTGAGCTGAGTCCGCCATCTGGACACAACGCCACCGAGCCGAAGAAGCCAGCGATCGGCCTGACGCAGGAACAGGCAAAGTCAGTGAGGATCAAGGATTCTCGCCTATGCAGTCACTGCATCAATTCCACCAGGAATGGGCTATCGGCGAGGATGGAGCCAACGCCCACCTGAATCACGGTCCCTGATGCCTGCCCTGGCCCTGCCGCCCACCACGGCCTATCCCAGCGATCCCACAGTTCTGGAGCGCGAACGGCTCGATGCGTTGTATCTGGAGCTGCGCGGCAATTACAAGAGCCTGATGATCAGCCGCGGCATCCACCGCAGCCGATCCCAACGCCAGGGCGAGCAGCTGCAGGAACTGGGCAGGCGGCTGCGGGATCTGGCGACGCGGGAGGCGAGCGTGCGGGCGGAGGCCTACGCGATGCTCGAGATTGTCACCGATGTGGTGGAGCACCTGGAGGATTCCGGCGATGAGCTGAGCAACGCCTTCGGCCAGTACCAGCTGGGTCGCAGGGCCTACAACGGCGGCGGCAGCATCGCCAGGCTGATCCAGGCGGTGATTCGCTTCCTCAACCGCTGGCGCCTGGGCAAACAGCGCTTCGCAGAGCTGTCGGCGCGTCACGAGGCCCTGCGGGGGGCCTTGGAGACGCAGCCGCAGCCGCAGCAGCAGCCGGACGGCGGCCAGGCCAACGACACCTCTGCACCTCAAGCGGCACCACAAGCCGCACAACCCATCCAGGAGCCAGGCGATGGGTGAACTCGCTGACGCCCTGCGCAGCAACCTGCGCCAGCTCGCCCAGGCGGATGCCCGCCTGCTGCGCGAGCTGGATGACGCCCTGCCCGCCGATGGGCTGGACGGGCTCACCCTCAAGCAGCTGAAGGACCGCTGCAAGCAGCTGGGGCTGAAGGGGACCAGCAACCTGAAGAAGGCGGAGCTGATCCAGCGGCTGCGGGCTGCAGGGAGCGCCGTTGGGGGACGGCCGGCCAGGTCTCTACCGCTGGCCAAGATGGCCCCCGCCACCACACCGTCGCCCACGACCAGCAGCGAACTGGCGGCCGTTCAGGCGCGGCTGGATCGGCTGGAGGCGCTGTTGGTGCGGATCGCTGGTCACTTAGGCGTGGAGGCCTGAGACAGCAGGCCCGGATGGTGGCACTGGTGGGTAGGGCCTCTGCATCGGCTTTTGACCTCCTCCCCGCCACCAGGCAACACGCCATCAGTCCAAGCGCCAACAGGCCACACCGCTGAGCCGCCGCCTCCGGCAGACTGGAGTGACACACGGCGGCTCTTCTGGGGTCTCGACCGCCTTGGTCTCACCCAGGCCCTATGACCACATCACCCTCGCCGGCACCAGCTTCAGGCGTCAGCAGCAATGGGGGGTCCTTTTCATCGTTGCCTCGGTGGCGACAGTTCTTGTTGCATTTGTGCAATACAGCGCGCCACCTGGGCGCGACGCTCAACTGGCATCGCGATCCCGACTACGAGAGGCGCATGAGCGCCTTGAGGAAAGACAGGCAGCGGATCGAGAGCGAAACCGAGCGGATCAGGAACGAAACCGAGCAGCTCAGGCGCGAGACCGAGCGGCTGAAGGAGCTCAACTCCAGGCTCGATACCTTGTTGCGCAGACCCGATTCCTCCTCGCCGACACCGCCCGCAGCCGACTGCAACTGAGTGAGGCGGTGGCGCTGCTGATGGAGCAGCTGCGGTCGGGCTGAGACAAGCGTTGCAGGGGTTCAGGCCTGGCTGGTTGGGCTGGAAGCGCGGCTGGTGCGGATCGCTGGAGTACCTGGGGGTGACGCAGGGGATGGAAAGGCTCCTGCGATCCAGCGGTATGCGGTTGGCTCGATTGCGGTGGGGTGGGGCATGGCGCTCGACTCGTGTCTGTAGCAGGCGGAACAGGTGGTTCTCGGTTCCGCAAACCAGGGCTACGCTTCAGGCCGGTGGTGCTGAGAGCTGCTGCAAGCCATGGGTCCTCGACAGCCGCTGGGGAGCAGGCCGGAGTGGTTTGCAGAAAGCAGCTGGCTTGGTCCCGTGGTTCTCGGAACCTCCCAATAAAGAGTTGGCCGGTCGAGGCACTCCTGCCTTGCCATAAAATGTTTTATCGTATACCTTGCCTTATGAGCCACCAAGTAAACCATCCCACAAAACGGAAGACAGCAAGTGACCCATGACTTCTTTGATGAAACCAGAGAGCAATCGATTGTAAAGGCAACAATAGTAGAAAAATACTTTGACGCCTGGGCAAAGATCATAATATCAACCCAGAAAAAGACAGGAATAGGTGATAAAATTGGCTATGTTGATCTTTTTGCAGGGCCCGGGCGATATAAAAGTGGTGCAGTTTCCACCCCTCTGCGGATCCTAGAAAAGGCGGTCGAGAATCAAGACTATTGCGAGCGGCTGTTGACTATATTCAATGACAAAGACCCTAAGAATGTGAGCACACTTGCCGCTGAGATTAGCACCATACCTAAGATTCGACTTCTCAAGTATCCACCAGACATTTGGAATGAGGAAGTCGGCACGAATATCGCTCAACAGTTTGAATCACTCCGTCTGATACCAGTTTTGGCTTTTATAGATCCATGGGGCTATAAGGGGCTGACTCTTCGTCTGGTTCAAGCATTTCTAAAGGATTGGGGATGTGACTGTGTATTTTTCTTTAATTATGCCCGAATTAATGCGGGCCTTAATAATGAAAAAGTGAGAGAGCATATGAATGCGCTGTTCGGCGATGAAAGGTCGGTATCTCTAAGGGAAGAAATGAAGGAAATGAATCCAGATGAGCGAGAAGCGACAATTGTGGAGAACCTGATTGAGGCATTAAAGGAAGCTACAGGTGGGAAGGCCCGTTACGTTCTTCCTTTCTGTTTTAAGAATAACACCGGAACGCGAACCAAACATCATCTTATTCTGGTAACTAAGCATTTTAGGGGCTATGAGGTGATGAAGGATATCATGGCAAACAGCAGTTCGGATGAAGACCAAGGGGTGCCAACATTTACTTTTTCACCAGCAGACAGCGAACGGCAGCCGACGTTGTTTGAGCTTAACCGGCCTTTGGACGATCTAAAGGAAATGATGTTGCGCGATTATGCCGGAAAATCAATTAAGATGATTGACATCTACCAAGAACATTCAGTTGGTCGCCGGTATGTCAAGAAAAACTACAAAGCGGTGCTTTCTGAGATGGAAAAAGATGGAGTCATCTCGACAACTGGCCGAATGTCAAACAGGGGCTTTGCTGATGATGTCATTGCCATTTTCCCACGGAGGTGATCATGGGACTTGCAAGCAGTATTGAATGGACTGAATCGACTTGGAATCCTGTAACCGGTTGCGACAAGATCAGCGCTGGCTGCAGATTCTGTTATGCCGAGCGAATGGCAGGCAGACTCAAAGCTATGGGGCAGCCTAACTATCGTAATGGGTTTAGCCTTACCCTTCATGAACATATGGTTAGTTTGCCTCTCTCATGGAAGAAACCGCAAACGATATTTGTAAACTCAATGAGTGATCTTTTTCATAAGGACGTTCCATTGGAGTTTATTCAAAGGGTGTTTGACGTTATGAGAGAAGCTCATTGGCACCGGTTTCAGGTTCTGACTAAGCGTGCCACACGGCTTTCAAGCCTTTCCTCGTCTTTGCAGTGGGCACCGAACATATGGATGGGGGTAAGTATTGAGAATAAGGACGTTATTAGACGCATTGACTATTTACGAAATACTGGGGCTTGCATTAAGTTCCTTTCGATTGAGCCCTTGCTTGGACCCTTACCCAATCTAAATCTTCTCGGGATTGACTGGGTCATCGTGGGTGGGGAGTCTGGCCCTCAGTCGAGGCCCATGGACCCAAAGTGGGTAGCTGATATTAGAAATCAATGCCTAATTGCTTCTGTTCCATTCTTTTTCAAGCAGTGGGGAGGAACAAATAAGAAGAAGACAGGCCGCTTGTTAGATGGCCGAACGTGGGATGAGATGCCAGCTGTAGCACATAACACTAACGCCGGATTAGGTCAAATGCAATTAGCTTAACCTTTATGAGAAGTATCGCCGTCCAACATCATCATGCACCCGACCCGGCCCAAGGGTCTTGCATTCGGCAGTAGTTGCTTCGGGCGGGGTGATGATGGGCGTTAGCTGAAAGAACAGAAGACCCTCCCAAAACCCAAACAGGACTGCAGGCTGATATGAAAACACATCTACTCTCAATCGTTGCGCTCGCTTGTGCAGTGAGTTCCACAACCGCGCAGGCACAGTCCCGGCCGAAGATGGCGACAGAGATTCCGGCGGGGATCACCACTCCTGATACCGTCGAAACCTCGCTGGGCACACTGAGGTTCACCGACGGTCTGCCGGACGCAGCAACCGTGCAGAAGTTGTACGACAACCTCGACCTGATCCGCGGCGTGGATGTGTTCCTCAACGGGCTGGCCGCCGCCTCGACGCTCGCGAACATCGACGGCCTCAAGAGCGTCGGATGCGACAACTACGCGGCCGTCATCCATGAGGACCGCGTCGACGCCAAGACGCTCCTCCTCACCCCCAACACCCAGACTGCCACGCTGTGGGCGCAAATGAACCTCAAGGACGGTCCGCTGGTGGTGGAGATTCCTCCCGGCGTACTGGGGCTGGCGGATGATGCCTGGATGCGCTTCATCGTCGACCTTGGCCTTGCCGGACCGGACCAAGGCAAGGGGGGCAAGTACCTATTCCTCCCCCCGGGCTATACCGGCGAGGTGCCCGATGGTTACCACATCGCCCGCTCCCGCACCTACAACGTGTGGCTTGGGGCCCGCGGTTTCAGCGTCAAAGGGGACACCGGCCCCGCTGTGAAGGCCTTCAAGGAGCAGTGGAAGGTGTACCCGCTCGGTAAGCAAGCAAGCGCGCCCAAGATGAAGTTTATCAATGGCTCGGGCCTGTACTTCAACACCATCCACAGGACCGATTACCACTTCTATGAAGAGATGAACCGCGTCATCCAGGAAGAGCCCGCTGATGCCACTGATCCGGAGATTCTCGGCCAGCTTGCGGCCATCGGCATCGTGAAGGGCAAGCCTTTCGCACCCGACGCCCGCATGAAGAAGATTCTTACCGACGCCGCGGCCATCGGCAACGCCACGGCTCGCGCCGTCTCTTTCCGTCCGCGTGACCCTGCGACTTACTTCTACCCTGGTGAGTCGGGGTGGTATGCGGGGTTCGTCGGCGGCAGCCATGAGTTCCTGCAGAACAACGCCGTGCTACTTGATGCCCGCACTGCCTTCTTCTATCTCGCCACCGGCATCTCCCCGGCAATGGCAGTGAAGATGGTGGGCAGCGGTTCGCAGTACGCCTTCAACTCAGTAGACAAAGACAAGAACTACTTAGACGGCGGGAAGACCTACCGGCTCCGCCTGCCGCCGAACATTCCGGTCAAGCAATTCTGGTCGCTCATCCCGTACGACACACAGACCCGCTCAGTGCTGCAGACCGATCAGCGCGACACGGCGCTCTCCAGTGAGTCCGGCACGGTGAAGGCGAATCCAGATGGGTCGGTAGACGTGTACTTCGGCCCGACCGCGCCCGAAGGTAAGGAAAGCAATTGGGTTCAGACTATGCCGGGTAAGAGCTGGTTCACGCTCCTGCGACTCTACGGTCCGACCGAACCGTGGTTCGACAAGACGTGGCGCCCTGGTGAGTTCGAGTTGATCAAGTAGCTTAGCAATGTTGCCAGCTAACAACCGGTTGCAGCGGACGGCGCTCGGGCGCCGCCGCTGAACCGGGGCGTTGAACTAAGCCGCTCCGCGGCAGATTGCAACAGCCAACTATAGCCCAATTTCCTCCGAAGTCAGGTGTCGCATGTCTGAGGCACTGGTCAATGGAGGCTGCATGCCTGCCTTTGGCTGAGCGCTTGTGGTGATCAGGCAGCAGAGGAAGACTCTGAGAAATGCGCATGCACAGATGCGCAATGTTCCTTCATCTTCCCTTCCGGAGGCATGGCCCATGGACGCGGCTAATCAAGCCAGGTTTGACAAGCTTTTAGAGATAATGACTCAAGCCATGCATCTGCATGGTTTACGCGATAAGACGATCGACAGTTATAGACGCACGCTCTATCGGATCGCAGGACACTTTCGCCGTTGCCCTGACGATCTTAAGCCCGAGGAGTTGAAAGAGTACTTTGCCACTCTGTTGGAGCAGTACTCATGGAGCACAATCAAGGTCGACCTCTCCAGCCTGCAGTTCTTTCACCGTTACGTGCTAGAGCGGGAGATGGAATGGATCAAGATCATCCGCCCGCCGCGCGTGCGCACTCTGCCTGATATCCCAACCAGGGAAGAAGTGCAGCTACTTATCAATACGGTGCGTAAGTTGCGCTACCGGATCTTTCTGCTAGTGGTCTATAGCCTCGGTCTGCGCATCAGCGAGGGCCTTGCTCTGGAGGTGGCCGACATCGATGGCAGTCAGCGGCGGGTGCACATCCGCGATGGCAAGGGCGGCAAGGATCGCTACGTCCCCCTGCCGGCAATGACCCTGCAGGCAATGCGCCGTTTCTGGAGCAGCCATCGCCATCCCCGGCTTCTGTTTCCCTCTCCGGCGGGCCACCAATTCATCGTGCGCATCGCCAGTGCACCGATGGATGCCAGCGGCGTACAGGCAGCCCTGAGGGCAGCACGGCTGGACTGTGGCATCCAGAAGAAACTCACGGTCCACAGCCTGCGCCACGCCTATGCCACCCACCTGCTGGAGCAGGGGATGGACCTGAGGCTGATTCAGTCGCTGCTCGGCCACAGCCATAGCAACACCACCGCCCGCTACGCCCACATCACTCAGGTGGTGCGCCACAACAGCCGTGAGCGCATCGAGATGCTGCTCGATGGCTTTCAGCTCAGCTGGGAGGAGGGTGTGTGATGGTGCTCCTCTCTGAGGTAGTCGAACGGCACCAGGTCGAACTGGAGCGCCTGCATGGCCACCAGTTGCTGCCAAGCCATCGCCAGGCCCTGCAGGCCATGCGCCGCTGCCGCCGCCAGGGCGGTGACCTGATGGTGCTCAGCTGCAGCGACTGCAACCACAGCCTCAAGGTTCCCCACTCCTGCGGCCACCGCAGCTGCCCCCACTGCCAGCACTACGACAGCCAGCGCTGGATCGAGCGGCAGCTGGCCAAGCTGCTGCCAGTGGAGTATTTCCTGATCACCTTCACGGTGCCGGCCCAGTTGCGGGCCCTGTTCTGGAGCCAGCAGCGCAGCTGCTACGACCTGCTGCTCAAAACCGCCTGGCAGACGGTGGACTCCTTTGCCCGCAGAGATCCAAAACTCAAGGGGATTACCGGTGCCCATGCTGTGCTGCATACCCACAGCCGCCGCCTGGACTTCCATCCCCACGTGCACCTGATCGTCCCTGCTGGTGCCATCCACCGCCAGACAGCAGCGGCAGGGCAAAAAGGAGGCCAGAGGCGAACCTGGCAGTGGAAAAAGAGGGGCTATCTGTTCCCGGAAGCCAACCTGGCCAAGGTGTTCCGCGCCAAATGGCTGGACGGCATGCGCAGAGCGGGATTGCAGGTGCAGGCAACGATCCCAAGGGATTGGGTGGTGCACTGCCAATCAGTCGGCAGTGGCAACAAGGCGCTGGTGTATCTGGGGCGCTACCTCTACCGCGGTGTGCTGCCCGAGAAGGACATCCTCAGCGATCGCGATGGACTGATCACCTTTCGCATCCGCGACAACAGCGGTGCGGTGCTGATCCAGAGCCTACCCGGCGCGGAGTTCCTTTGGATGCTGTTGCGCCATGTGCTGCCCAAGCGCTTCCGCCGCGCCCGCGACTACGGCCTGCTCCATGGCAACAGCCAGAAGCTGCTGCAGGTGGTGCAACTGCTGCTGCGCGTCGTGCTGCCGGAACCATGGGGACCACAGCCCAGGCCACCAATCCTCTGCCCGCACTGCGGTGGTGTGATGGCGATCATTGCGGTGCGGGTGCGAGAGATCAACCCACCGGCGCCAGCTTGAAACCATCAACAGGGGCAGGGAATAGATCGTAGCGAGTAGCAATCGCAACCGATGATGGTCCGTTCTTAACCAGAACCGACCTGCTGGCCCGCCTGCGCGCCTAAACTGCGGAGGTAGATGGCTCGGAGAGCCTGTGGCGTCCTGGGTAGGCCATTTCACCTAGGGCAGAAGCCAAAGTAATTCCAACGAATGGCCTGATTGTTCTGCAGTAGGCCAAGGGCTACTGAGTTGCAGGCTTGTTCAACTTCGGATAAGATCGTGGCTGCGCACGATCTATCCATAATCGTTATCCATATTCCTCAATATGCTATGGTTTGCAAATTTAGGACCTCGCGCCCAAAGGCTTGTCTTTTATGTCAACAAATAAACCAGGCTTCTCTGTCAGGATTCTCCTGCAAGACGGCGAGGTTGAGGGCGTTCGGTTTCTTGAGATTGCAAATTGGACCGGTATTGCGATTTTGTCGCCACGTGAACGCTATCTCGAGCTAAGGAGCGAGCCCGAATTCGAAAGAACAGGAGTATATATACTCACAGGACCCGATCCCAGTGGAGACGGTTCAACTAGAACTTATATCGGGAGAGCAGACCAACTGCGCTCACGCATTGATAATCATGTCAAAGAGCGTGATTGGTGGGACTCCTGCCTTTGCTTTACTACCTCAGATAATTCCCTGACGCTTACGCATATTCAGTATTTGGAGGCAGCCCTTCTGGATCGAGCAAAGCAAGCCGGGCAAGCAAGGCTTGATAACGTCCAGTTTCCCCCAATTCCCCGCCTTGGTCGAGCAGACCTTCTGGACCTTACACGCTTTCTAGAAAATGTATTGATGCTCACTGGCATGGCAGGCTTATCGGCCTTTGAAATTGTCGATCAATCTCCTGATGAGATTGCCGCGGAAACACCAGTTGACACTACTTTTAGATTCGCTCAGTACCAATTCCAGTATGCCGGACCGGGCGCTGATCTTTCTGCAATCGCAAGATATGAAGCCCGCAAGCGCTTCGTGGTCAAGAAAGACTCAGTAAGCCGCATTAATGAAGTACCTAGTTGCCCTGAAAATGTTCGTGTTCTCAGGCAAAAGATACGAGAGGATGGTATTCTCATAGAGCAAGGCGGGAGGTTGTTGTTCGCTGCCGATCACGCGTTTAACTCACCTTCGCTTGCCGCAGCTGTAGTTTACGGCGGCTCTGTTAATGGTCGGTCGGCATGGGCCGACACGAATGGAAGAACAATTAATGATCTTGACAAAATAAGTCTTGGCGAGCAGGAGGCTTTTGAGGCGATACCAGCAACGCCGACTCAGCCCATGCCAGAAGACAATGGATAACACCGCCATTCACCTGAGCCGCCACCGCAAGGCTCTGTACTCAGCCGAGCGCTCCTTGCGGCCAGGTGATGGCCAGCGTTAGATTTGCTCTTTTGGGAGTAGGGTGGGTTCAAGGCATGCCACCAGCACATAGATGAGGCAGATCTACCAGTGGTACTTTTGGCAGTCTGAGGAGCAGGCCAGAGACCCCTGGGACAATGGAATTCTCACAGTCGATGCCAACGTATTACTAGATCTTTACCGATATCATGAAGGAACAAGGGAAGAACTTCTCACTTGCCTGGAATCATTCCGCGGCCGGATATGGATATCAAGACAGGCAGCTGATGAGTTTATTCGAAATCGAGCAAAAGTTATTTTATCAGCTTCAACAGAATACGGCTCTGCAAAAAAGCAACTAGAAAGGCTCTCAACAGAGCTCAGCAAGATTCTTGATGACCTTAAGGCATGCCGAACAATCGACAGCATGATCTGCGACACTCTTGGCGAAGACGTAGGCAAGGCTATACATGAAGCAAGGTCCAAGATTGAAGAAATCGAATCCAGGCATCCTCCCTTCCTAGAAACCGACCCCGTTCTCGCACGCCTTCTCTCCCTCTTCGAGGGCCGTGTTGGCGAGCCTTTCGCCGAGGATGATTTAGCAAAGGCAATCAAAGAAGGAGAGGAGAGAAAGCGTGATCAAGTGCCACCTGGGTATTTGGATAAAGAGAAGAATGGGACCAGGTCATTGGGAGACTTCTTCTTGTGGCGACAAGTCCTCAACAACGCCAAAAAAGAAGCAAAGTCGATGATTCTAGTAACATCAGAGCGCAAGGAAGATTGGTGGGAAAAGCATTCAGGCAAGACAATTGGACCGAGGCAAGAGCTTCAAAGAGAAGCATATGAGTATTCAGGGCAGAAGGTTCTGATTTACCAAACCACCAGATTCGTGGAAATTGTAAGTCAACGCATGGGACGAGCTGTCAATGACGCAGCAGTCGATGAAATACGTGCAGTGGATGAGGCCCGCCGGCCTGATACCAGCCCAATAGTCAGAGTCGTTTCTCAAGAGATTCATAGATGCGGTCTGGCTGTAAGTGATGGCACTCTGACTGTTGAGATTCTTCGACCAGCATATAAGTTTACAGCTACAGGCCATTTTGAACCCATTCTCAACTCTTCACCCGCCTTAAACATTCGGCTAATTGAATCGCCGGATCCAATGCCAGGATACAGAATGAGCGCAGGTACGGGGACTAGGCATGATTTTAATGTACATCTTAAGTCAGATGACTATGGAGTTTTCCTCCCTCCTGGCTTATACAAGTTTTCCTACACTGCCCGCGCAGTAGCCACTTCAGTTGACGATGAAGAACCTGTTGATGCGCAAGAAATCTAACATCAAGATACAGCGGCCGAGGCCAAAGGTGCCAGGTGAATGCGTTGGGCTGCTCCTCGCCGCTGATCTTGAGCGTTCAAGGGATACGGCCTGACAGCCATGAAAGAAGAGAGGCTTTAAGCCTAATGTGAAATATCTGGGCCTGGGTGAGGTGCAGCAACGTTGCCGCCGCCAGCACGGCATCGGGATTGTTCTCGCCGAGCAATTCGTTGAGCTCAAAGCGCAGCAGCCGTGAGGCCGCCCACTTCTGGCGGTCGATCAGCAGCAGCTGGTCGCGGCTCACCGCCAGCACCCAGGGCGGCGGGAGTTCCTGCGCGAAGATCCGCTCGCTGATCAGCTGTTCCCAGGTCTCCAGGCCCTGGCCGTCGGCATCCACCAACACCTGACCCAGGGATGGATCATCGATCTGGCTCGCTTTGTTGAGCTCCCAATAGGTCTCGATCGTGAGCGCCAGCGGATTGACCTTTTCATCGCTGGGGTTGAAGCACTCCACCACCCACAGCCAGGGTTCGCCCTTGGCGTTCTGCACCTCCGCCAGCAGCGGGATCTGATAGGCCTCGCCGCCGATCAGCACCGGCTCGGGCTTCGGGGCAAAGGGGTAGCCCAGGGCTTCGCAGAGCGGCTGGAAGAACAGCTCCCGTTGCAGGCGCAGCCGCTCGGCTGGCTCCCCCGTGATCCCGAACTCCGCCTCCCTGAGCTTCTGCCAGGGTTTGCGCAGCGCCCGGAAGCGCGCCTCCGGGGTGCTCACCTCGGCGGTTGGATCCGCGTCCAGCTGCGCCCTGGCCTGCTCCGCCCAGCGCTTGCGCACTTTCTTGATATCCCCCGTCAGCACACTTTCGAGGTAGTGCGCCGAATAGAAGTCGTTGGCGTTGTGGATGCCGGGGAGGGCCATGGGTCAGGGGGTGACGGGGAGACCTCAGGCCAAGGGATTGATCAGCTCCAGGCCGATGGCCTCAAAGTCGGAGGTGTTGCGGGTGGCCAGCTGGGCCCCATGGGCCAGCGCGGTGGCAGCGATCACGGCATCCGCCGTGCTGATTGGCCTTACCAGGCGTTCTCGCCGACTCACCAGCGCGCCATACCAATGGGTCGCTTCGCTGGTGAATGGCAGTGCCTGCCCTCCGAACAGGCTGACCATCAGCTCCTGCCAGCTCTGCTGAAGGCCCTGCTGGCGGCGACCAGCGGGCAGGCGCGCGATGCCTTGCAGGATCTCGGCCTCATTCATTGCCGTGATCGCAATGGCCTGCGGGTCGAGGCCATTGGCCCAGGCGAGCACGCGTGGATCAGGTTGCGATCTCATCAGCTCCGAAAGCACGTTGGTGTCGAGCACGATCACCGAGCCGTCTCGCCAAAGTCCGGTGGCTGCGGTTGATCGGCACGCTCAGGCAGGTCCAGCTCCACTCCGCCGAGTCGGGCGAAATGGGCGTGGATGCGGGTGCCCACCCCATCAAGCGGAGGCTGCGCTGGCGACTCACCCACCGCCTGGCGCAGGATGGTGCGCGCCTCTTCTTCCATGGAGCGCCCATGGCGGGCTGCCTGGAGGCGCAGGCCCTGCTTGGTGGCGTCATCGAGGTTGCGAATCGTGAGCGTGGGCATCCATCCCTCCTGCTAGCAATGCTTTCAACGCTAGCGGTGGAGGCCCTGGTCATCGGCGGTCCGGAGCGCCCGCTTCGCTTTGAGCAAGGGGAGGGGCTTCAGAATGGGGCGAGTGGTTGCGGCTGCGTGAAGACGTGTTCAGAGGATGGCTGGTGCGACTTGCTGAACTCCAGGCGCTCGCCCCACAGCTCCACCAGCTGATCGAGCGCTATGGCGCCAGCAACCTGGCCGTATTCGGCTCTGTTGCCCGCGACCAGGCCAGGCCCGACAGCGATATCGATCTCCTGGTGGACCTTCCGGAGCAGGCCAGCCTGTTTGATCGCGCCGATCTGAAACTCGCGCTCGAAGAGCTGCTGAACCACAACGTTGATCTGATCCGCCGCCGCAATCTCAGACCGGAACTGCAGGCGAAAGTGGAAGCCGAGGCGGTGCCGCTTTGAGGGAGCGGCGGGACCGGCAGATGCACTGCAATCTCTTGCATGAACAACCGTTCGCTCACCATCCGCCTTGATGAGGCGCTGGAGCAAGGGCTTGAAGCCGCTTGCGCCGAAACCGGTCGCTCCCGGGGCGAAATCGTGCGTAACGCGCTCAGGCGCCAGCTCCAGCTCATGCGGTTTGAGCGCCTGCGGCGCCAGGCGCTGCCCTTCGGGGAGGCCGCCGGTTGGCTCACGGATGAGGACGGCTTTGCGTCTATCTCCTGAGCAGGCCCTGAATCCTGAGCCGCGTGCGCGTCTTCTTTGATACCAATGTGCTGGTGAGCTCCCTTCTGGCGCGAGGCCTCTGCGCTGATCTGTTGAGGCTGGTGATCACCGAGCACACCCTGAGGTGGACTGGTTTTTCTGGACAGCCCCCATCGTTAACCTCTGAGGCGGAGCACCACCCCTGAAAGGGGGCTCCCACCGATGAGCATGCGCCGCACCCACAGCCCCGAGTTCAAGGCCAAGGTCGCCATGGAGGCGATCAGTGGCCGCAAGACGATCCAGGAGATCGCCGCTGACCACGCCATCCACCCGATCCAGGTGAGCCAGTGGAAACGGCAGCTGCTGGACGGTGCCAGCGAGCTGTTCACCAGGGGCAAGAAAACCAAGGACAAGGACGAGGGACAGGCCAAGGAGGCAGAGCTGTTCAAGCAGATTGGGCGGCTGCAGATGGAGCTGGAGTGGCTCAAAAAAAAGTCTCAGCTGCTCTGATGCCCGTGAACTGCGCAAGCTGGTCGATCACAACCACCCCGAGCTCAGCGTCAGCCGCCAATGTGGGCTCCTGGGCCTGCCCAGATCCACGCTCTATTACCAGCCCACGCCGGTGCGTGAATCGACCCTGCAGATCATGGCCAGGATTGATGATCTGTACCTGGAGGATCCCTGCAGCGGCAGCCGCCGGATGGTGGACTACCTGGCTCGAGAAGGGATCCCTATCAGCCGCGATCGGGTGCGAAACCTCATGTGGCGCATGGTTTACGGGCGATCTACCTGAAACCACGCACGACAGAACCAGGAGACCCATCAGAGCGATTCCCCTGCCTGGTTGATCTCCAGCTGGTCACGACTGTGGATCAGGTCTGGGCCACTGATATCACCTACATCCCGCTGCAGAAGGGATTCCTCTACCTGGTGGCGATCGTGGATCTGTTCTCCAGAAACGTCCTCAGCTGGAAGCTCTCAAACAGCCTTGACACGGAATTCTGTCTGGTTGCCCTGGAGATGGCATTGGAAGATGGCCGTAGACCAGAGTTCTTCCACTCCGATCAGGGTTGTCGGTTCACCTCTGTTGACTTCGTGGCCAGGCTGCAGGGGGAGGAGATCAAGATCAGTTGGTCTGGGAGGAAACGCTGCTACGACAATATCCTGGTGGAACGGCTGTGGCGCACAGTCAAGTACGAGGAGGTGGACCTGCATGCCTACCGCGATGGTTGGGAGGCTGAGATCAGCCTGGCCCGATTCCTCTGGAGGTACTGCCATGTAAGGCCTCACAGCTCACTGGGAGGCAGAACTCCCCATGAGGTCTACACTGAGACCGAACCCTGTTCCTCCCGCCCGGAGTTAACGATGTCAGGGGCCGGAACTGTCCAGTAAAAGGCACCCACCTCAGAGTACGAGGAGCTCCTCTCGCGCACCGCCTTGCCGGTGGGGGTGCGCAAGGGAATGGTCGATGCCATGGGCAACAGCCAGGCCGGTCCGGTGGTGCTGGGCCCCAACTCCTGCATGGACCTTCCCTCGGACGCATCCTTTGAGTTCGTGGAGATCCGTGCCCGGTCCCTGGCCGAGCACCGGGCCTGGCTGCAGATCCTTGACGACACCATGCGGCGCGATGCCCTGATCCCCTCGCAGAACCGTGGTGCGGCACGCACCGAGATGGAGATCAGCCTCACCGCCTCCCAGAGCTATGCGCTGCTGCAGGCGATGGCGATCCAGAAGGCGTCCCTCTTCTCCACACTCCTGCAGCACTGGTGCGCGCTGACCGGCGAAACCCTCACCCCCGGAGCCGGCCTGCAGGTGACGGTGAGCCCACTCACCCCACCGATCCAGCCCCAACCCCAGGTGAAGGAATGGATCGAGCTGTTCGACAAGGGCGTGATCAGCCGGGAAGAGCTGCGGCACCAGCTGGCCCTGGCCACAGCCAATGCGATCAGCAGCCCGACGCTGGATGACAGTCCGGTCAGGAAGGCGGGGGAGGGGAGCCAGGCTCAAGTCGCTCAGGAACCGGCAGCTGCTCAGCCACCGATGGCCTGAACAACCTCCTCCAGGCTCACTCCGCTCTGGCTGGCCACGTCCTTGAGGATATGCCTCAGAGTGCCCACCCGCATTGGCTTGTGGGCCGGGATGGTGAGGTGCTGTTGCCCATCGGCTGTTTGACGGCTGAGGCGCATGTGGCTGCCGCTCTGCCGGGTGACGACATAGCCGTAGGCCGCCAGTCGCTTCGCCAGGTCCGCACCGTTGAGGTCGCGGGGATCTTCACAGGGCCAGCAGTTCCTGGCGGACGTGATGCAGCCGGATCAGAGGCGGTGCTTCCCCTTCCTCGAAGTGGCAGTGCACGGCATCGCGGATCTCGCGGTGCAGCTCCTCCAGGCTGTCTGCCTCGGTGTGGATCGCTGCTCCCACAGCACTGGCCCGATAGGAGCCGTCGTCGGCCTCCTCCACAACAAACAGGATCTCGTTCATGGCCCGGCCTCCTGATGGGAGTCTGGCAGCGATTCCAGGACCGTGGCCTGCGGCGGCAACAGGAGGCAGCTGCCGCTGCCGCATGAGCCAGACCCCCATCGCCGCACCCAACGTCTGGCGGGCCACGGATCTGGAAGCCATCCGCGTTGCGCTCTCGATCCCGGCCCGGCTGCCGGCGATCCGCGCCATCAACGACGCCATGGCGGATCTCGAGCAGCTCTACCCCGATGCCATCCCCACCGCCCGGCGGGAGCTCGATGCCATCGCCGCCATCGACACCGAGCTGGCGGGGCTTGGCCCCGAGCAACTGCAGGCACCGATCGAGACGCGTCGCAAGGCGGTCCCCGCCGATGCCCTGCCTGAGGACGGCACCCTGCCGGTCAGGAAAGCCGACGTGATCGCGTACGACACCGAGCTGCTTCGGGAGGAGACGATCACCCGCTACGGCGAGGGTCTCTCCATCGAGGCAGCCCTGCGGCGCCAGCGGGGCAGCCATGCCCAGGCGCTGCTGCTGATGCTTCCCTCCCTGGCGGGCTGGAGCCGTGATCCGCAGCTCAGCGGCCAGGGGACTGGGTTCAACGCGGCGCTGGAGCGAGGCTGAGCCGTGACCAGCACACCAGGGGCGGGGGCTTTGCCCCCCTCGGCGCTGCAGCCCTACGCCAACGCCCGCATCCTGCTGTTCTCCAATGCCATCCCCGGCGTGCTGGATTCGGAGCGCACCGGGCGCTTCCTGTTCGAGGGGTTCATCAAGCGCTTACGCGGGATCTCCAGCAAAGAGAACTCACCCGGCGTCGATACCGGCGACTTCACCTACGAGGGCTACCTCACCCGCGGGGCGGTGCTGCCGCTGACGCCCTCAGGGCACTGGGACTGGTTGGCGGCGCCGATCAGCTGGAGTACCAGCGGGATCCGCCCTGTCTCCGCCACCACGCCTGCCCTGCTGGCGCCCTGTTTCGGGGCGGTGTGGCTCGGGCCGCTCTCAGAGCTGCGCACGCCCGGCCGGTTGCCCATTCCCAGTCGCGGGCAGTTCGCTGCATTCTCGGTCACTGAGTTCGGCGGCCTCTATGGCTCCGGCGGCATCGGCTCGTTGACCCAACCCCTGCTGGGCGAACGCATCCAGGCCGCTCTCAAGCCCAACCGCGTCGTGGTCGTCGCCAGCGGCGAGAGCCTCAACCTGCTGGCGGAGCGCCACCTCACCACCGTCTCCACCCTGCGGGGGCTCAACCCCAGCCTCACCGGGCGTCCCTCCGACCCGCTCCCCGTGGGCAGCTGGTTGTTCATCCCCAAGCGCCGCGCTGCCGCTAACGCCGACAGCAGCACCACCTCACTGCCGTCGGGCTTCCCGCTATCGGCTCCTCCTTCCAGGGCGGCTTCTATGCCGGCCTGATCAGCCACACCGCCAACGGCGTGCCCACCCATGCACTGATCGTCTCGCCGCGTGCCAGCGGCATGGCGCTCAACCTGGCCTGGAAGACCGCCAACACCTCCTCCACCGGCACGACGAGCGTCTACGACGGGTGGGCGAACAGCGAGGCGATGAACAACGCCAGCCATCCGGCGGCGCAGTTCTGCTGCGGCCTGATCATCGGCGGCTACGACGACTGGTATCTCCCTGCTACCCAGGAATGGGACATCCTCTGGCGGGCCTTCAAGCCGGAGGCGACCGCGAACGGCACCTATGCGGGCACGGCCTACGGCGCCAACCCCTATGCGGTGCCGCAGGCCGGCAACTACACCGACGGCAACCCGGCCCTCACCTCCGTGCTCGCCTTCCGGGCCGGCGGTGCCGAAACGCTCAAGCACTTCGATGAGGCTTTCGGGGACGATCCCTTCTTCCACTGGACATCCACCCAGGCCGCATCAGGCACGGCGTTCCAGCGAACGACCTTCATGGGAACCCAGTTCGCCGACAGCAAGACGTTGTCGTCGGCCACCGCGGTGCGTGCGATCCGACGCGTCGAGGTGCGGTCGTAGTGCAGCGGAGTGAATCCCGATGGCCAGCTGGTTGCCGCGCACCCAGGTTCCCGGTCAGCGGCTGAGCGTGAGCGCCGTCCCCACGCCTCTGCTCCCAGGGGCCAGCGCCCTGCTCGATCTGCAGGGCCTGGGACGGCTCGGCCATTTCCTGGCGGTCAGCACCGATGCGCCGGGGTGGGTGAGCTTCTACAGCTCGGCGGCGGCGCGGGAGGCCGATGGCAGCCGCCCCATCACCCAGGACCCGGCCCCCGGCAGCGGAGTGCTGCTCGATCTGGTCACCACCACTGCCTCTCTCACCGTGACTGCCCCGCCGGGGGGCACCTACTTCTCAAGCGAGGGAGTCGCGGCTCCCAACAGTTCGCTGATGCTGCGGGCCTTGGTGCGCAACACCGGCACGGCCCAGGCCGCCATCGCCCTGACCGTCACCGCCGTCGTGCTGGCGCCATGAGCCCCGTCCCATGAGCAGTCGCACCCTGATCGACATCAGCCGCCAGGGCACCGCCGTCACCTGGCCCTCAGTCGCCACCGAGGTGAACGGCTACCTGCAGAACTGGATCACCGCCGCCAATGCCCAGGTGAGCCAGCACCAGTTGCGGGTGCTCAACGCTCCGAATCCCGCTGCCACCGCAACCGATCCCTGCGGCTGGCGCCTGGAGGCGACCCTCGCCCAGCTCACCCCCGGCGGTGCCCCCGCCGTGCTGCTGCTGGACTACGCGCTCACCGGCACGGTGGTGTCGATCCTCCCCGGCATCGGCAACCGTGAGCCCTACCTGGGCGCTGAAACCAGCAGCAGCTGGGTCCTCCCCGCCGCCGATGTGGGCAGCAGCAGCGGCAGCTGGAGCACCACGCCCCTGCCCCTCAATGCCCAGGTCGGCTGGTCACTCACCGCCGGCCAGGAGTATTTCGTGTTCGCCTACACCCAGTCGCGTTTCACGAACCGGCAGGCGGTGCCGCTGCTGATCGCCCGCGATCAGGTGTCCGGTCACTGGATCCTGGCGGCATCACCGCCCACGTCCACAACAGATGCCCTGCGAGCGGTGAGCTGGAACCGCCACTCCGGCCAGCCCGCTGGCTCCAGAACCCTGCTGCGTGAGCCGCTCGGCACCGCGCTCTGCATCCGCCGTCCGGCAGAGCTCGTCATTGCCACCACCGACTGGAGCTACCACGAGAGCGCCAACGAACCCGCACAGTTCTGGGAGCCCTTGATCCTTCCCCCCGACTTCGCGGCGCTGAATCTCAGCAGTGCGGCGATGAGCTACTTCAAGCCCGCTGATGGCAACGAGTGGCTGGCGATCGGTGCCCACGGCCTGCTGCTGCGCACCAAGGACGCACCTGCCACACAGGGAGGCACAGCGCCGTGACCTATCAGGTGTTCTGCCAGTCCTTCCCGGCTGGCAGCTGGAAGTGGACCAGCAAAGACCCGGCTGGAATCGGCATGCGCCTCGATGCCGCCTTCCGCTCCTTTGCAGCCATCGTCAACGCCCTGCCGGGTAACGCCACCACACCGCTGAGCGTGGTGCGCTCCCATGCCGATGCGACCGCAAGCCGCTGGGGTTACACCTGGCAGCTCGGCCATCCCATCGAGCCGGCGCACCTCTGGTTCCTCACCGAGAGCATTACCGCCCAGGGCGACACCCAGAGCAGCAGCAGCGCTGTCTTTGGAAATGCGCTGGCCAGCACCTTCACCAACAACACCAGCAACGGCGGCTACGGCTCCTACAGCAACTCCGTGGTGACCTACACCGGGCTGGCCTATCTCGACAGCACCCTCAGCGGCGCTACCGCTATCGGCGCCATCCTGTTGATCGCCCAGGACACCACCCCCGGCCAGGAATTCTTCTGCTGGGCGCTCAAGACCTTCGGGGGGAACGACGAGCTGCACCGCGACTGCTGTCATGCCCTCTACAAGAGCCCCGGCACCAACGGCTGGTGCTCGATCGCCGTGTTCCCCAGGACCGTGCGCCAGTTCTATGGCCAGACGATCCTGCACGGGTATTCGGGCAGCCGCTTCTCCGGCCTTGCCTCAGCGATCGCGGCCAGCATCCACGCCAACGGTCACCAGCTGCGCAGCGGCATCGCCCTGGGGCACTACGACTTCATGCTCGAGCCCCAGGGCCTGCTCGATAGCCCACCGCCGTTGATCCAGCTGCCGGCGCCGCTGTTCATCGGAGCCACCTCGATCCGCGGCGCCAGCACCCACTTCGGCAAGGTGACCCGCCCTGATGGGGTGATGCTGCAGCTGGGCCAGCGCTCCAGCGGCCATGACGTCTGGCTGTGGCTGCCCACAGGCACCAGCCACAGCCAGGCCAGTCCCTGGATGTCGCCCTTTGCCCTCAGCCAGTGGCGCGAATGCAATGAGCTCCACTTCATCACCGGCCGGGCTCCGCAGGGGATTCAGCTGATCACCGGCACGGCGGATTTCATCCGCCACTTCCCGCCGATGAGCGCGATGGGCGCCCGTCAGCACCCCCAGCAGGGCCCGCTGCTCAACAGCACCGGCGGCGGCGGAGAGGGCGGCGATGGCAGCGGTGGTCTGGCCAGGCCCACCTCGGGGCTGCTCTGGCCGCGGGGGGTGTGATGGCCCAGGGGGCTGAACACCCGACGGTCCCTGCAGCAGGCTGATCAGCAGGCAGCCAGCTCATTGATGGACACCCCAGCCCCCGACTGGATTCCCGTCTCCTCCAGGCACACCTATCCCGGCTGGGTGCAACGCAAGGCCGTGACGCTCTGCAAGCGGGACCAGAAACGCGGCGGCAACGGCAATGTGCAGCAGTACCGCCTGGCGATCCATCAGGCGGTCCTCGCCTCAGAGGGGCGTGACCACTGGACCGGTGAATCGCTGGCCTGGGAGCTGATCGGCACCTACGACCCCAAGGAGGCCGCATCAGACAAGGGCGAGCACCGGAAGCAGTACGCCATGCTGCCGACGATTGCGCACCGCTCCGGGGAGCCTGGACCTGATTTCGTGGTCTGCGCCTGGCGGACGAGCGATGCCAAGCACGACATGACCCCTGAGGAGTTGCTGACCTTCTGCACCGCCGTCGTCAACCACAGTGCGAACTGGTGAGTGCCGCCGCCAAGGGCTGGACGGTGCTCTCTTGCGCTCCTGGGCACGCTGCCAACGGGCGGAGGGTGCCATCGTTGGTACAGACGGGAACCGACGTCATGGCGCTCGCGATTGATCTCAGCGACCACCAGGCCCAGGCGCTGGCGGAGGCGGCTGCTCGCCTGCAGGTCTCGGAAGCCGACCTGGCTGCCGCTGCGGTGAGGGATCTGATCGCCCAGCCGGCTGACGACTTCGATGCCGCCGCTCAGCGGGTGCTCGGCAAGAACGCAGAGCTGTATCGGCGCCTGGCGTGATGCGCTGGCTGCAGCTGGCTGAGGTGCTGGAGCTGCACCGGCGCCTCCTGGCGCAAAGCGGAGGGAGCCCTGGCCTGCGGGATCTGGGGCTGCTGGAGGCTTCTCTGGCCCTGCCGAGACAGAGCTTTGCCGGTGCTGATCTCTATCCCGGCCTGATCGCCAAAGCGGCCGCACTTGGCTTCTCCCTCATCCAGAACCACCCCTTCGTGGACGGGAACAAGCGCATTGGACACGCCGCCCTGGAGATCACCCTGGTGCTGAACGGTCTGGAGCTGACCGCAGGGGTCGACGCTGCCGAGGCTGCGGTGTTGTCCGTCGCCAGCGGGGCCATGGATCGAGAGAGCTTCACGCGGTGGGTGATGGATAACCACAAGCCACTGTCTGCGGGCTGAACGCTGAGTGGGGGCGATGGCGCCCCACCAACCCCCGGCCCCTCAGCTGCAGTGGCTGGCCGCCGCCGCCGCCCGCGCCCCATGGGCCGGGAAGGTGACCACGAACGACCGAGTGGCCTGGGCGCAGAGCGGTAACCCCCAGCGGCCGCCGCAGGAGCTGCACTGCACACCGCTGCTGGCCCTTGTGGCCGGGCAGGCCACGAACCGCACGCCCTCATGCCGGAACACTGCCGGGGCATCGGGCGGCACGACGCAGACCGCCGGGATGCCCTGCCGCTGCAGGCCCGCCGCGACGGAGCGGGACTCATTGGAGGCATTGACCACCAGGCCCCGCTCAGCCGCCTGCCGCAGCGTGGCCTGATTGGCAGGGCCCACGGGGAAGTGGGTGTAGGACCAGGCCGCACGAAGGTGCCGCGTGGCCCGGGCCAGCTGGAGCAGCAGGGCCTGATCGATGCGCAGCGGATCAGCTGGATCGGGCCACTGATCGCCCGCGACGCAGTAGCGGAACATGACGCCGGCCGGCAGGGCCGCCACCTGCTGGATGAAGGCGGCCGCTGTGGTGCCGAGCCGCCCGGCGCTGAGCCGATCCCAGTGGAGACGCGTGCGGAAGCCCGCCTCGGCATAGCAGCCCTGCTCGCCCGCCAGGGAGCAGGAGGAGGGGCAGGTGAGACGGCTGGTGCTGGAGACGGCGATCGGCCCGGTTTTGGCATTGCCGCTGGGGAAGCTGAGGGCAGCGCGATGGGACTCGGCAGGGGCCACGGCTGAGGGGACGCAGGACCCCGCCCCCGACCGCGCCGCAGGTCAAGGGCTCGCTTCCTCCCGTTGGCGCGTCAGCGCCCAACACGCCAAGAGGCGAGCCAGGCCCGACCCTTGCAGCGGCGCGGATCCTGGGGCGGCCTGCGGTCCCGGCCGTGCCACCCGAGGACCATCGAGCCGGAAGCCAGGCCAGCGGGATGGCCATCGAGCGGCTCAGTTTTCGATGTCGCCTCGCTGCCGATGCCGGAAACCCCTGCGGGCGGGCCCCGAGAGGCCGGCACCGCAGGGGCACAGGGCCTCAGAGCACCCGCACGGCGGCCTGAGGCCCGAGCACGATCTGCTGATTCGAGGCCAGGATCAGGGCCTCGGCGCGGGGCACGTAGTGCGGCTGGGCGCCGATGTGGCCCTCGCGATCGAGGAACAGCACCCGCAGCAGCTGGCCGGCGGCATCGAGCAGATGCACCGAGACGATGCGGATGGGGCAGCAGGGCATGGAGGGGGAGAGGGAGGCCATGGCCGGGAAGGCGAACGACCGGGCCGAACCGCACCGGCAAGGAGACGGCCGGCAAGGGGCCCGAGCCTGCGAGGGATTCACGTCAGCCCTTGACGGCCGGCCCGCGCCGGGGCAGGCCCAGACGGCGTTTGCCGACCCGGCCAGCCGAACCGTCCCGACGGCACCGAAGGCCCCGCATCGCTCTGTTCGCCCTGGTCGCTGCCGGCCCTGCTGAGGAGCATCCCGAGTTCCGATCACGCCACAGCAGCGTCACTCCAGCTGCCTGTCCCGCCCCTTCCCCTGGCTTGGGGCGGCAGAAAAGCCGGGATCCGGGCTCCTGGCGAATCCGGGGCAAAAGCCCCAGAGACTCAGCGGCTCAACGCACCATCGGGCTGATCAGCTTTGACCTGAGCCGCCAGCTGATTACCCTCCTATCTGGCAAGTTCAGGTATACGAAAGGCCCGTCGTGGCATCGCTCTTAATTTTGCCCGGCAGTCAACAGGATCTCCCACTGCCATCAATAGCGCATATACCCCAATGTGCATCTCGGACTCTGCGTGCATCAACATATTTCAAAGTGAGGCTACAACACGCTTGCGGCGAGAGCATGGGATAACCCTGATCGTTCAAGATGGCATTCATTCTTCTTTTTTTAATTGTCGCACTACTTGCCTGGGGCATAAGCCTCGCCAACAGGCTGAAAAAGCTCGATGAAAGACTGAAGCCGATTGCGGACGCCGAAGCCTATGCAAAAACGACAAGGAAGCTCGCCGATTCAGACCTCTCGAAAGCCAGACAAGAGGCAAAGGCAATCCTCGACAGCATATCGACAAGAAAGCAAGAGACAGAGCAGGCGCTGGAGAAGCTCCATGCCCAGTCAAGGCAGGCTGAAGCCAAGTTAATGATGATCAACGAAGGGCTCAGCCTGAGATCAGATGAAGCATTCTTACTTGAAGTTGGATATTACGAGCCTGTCTACGGCTTTGAGGATCTAGCCAGATACGAAACAGAGCTCAGAAAGATCAAGGACAAGCAAAAACAACTGCTGCGCATCAGCGGAGAGGGTGGAGACCGCAGTGGCGCGGCCTTTGCCACGAGTCCCTTGACCTACAACGGATCCGAAGCTCAAGGCAGACAACTTCTCAAAAGAATTCTTCGACTGATGCTCAGAGCCTTTAACGGCGAGTGCGACTCCTTTATCGCCAGGGTCAATTACCGCAATATTGAAGCGATGAAAAAGCGCATCATGTCCTCCTACGACCAGATCAACCAGCTGGCCGAGACCTGGCACTGCAGCATCAGCAGCGCCTACCTCAAGAATCGAATTGCCGAACTGGAACTTGTCTATGAATACGAAGAAGCGAAGCAAAAAGAGAAGGAGGAGCAGGCCAGGATTCGAGAGCAAATGAGGGAAGAAGAGAAAGCCGCGAAGGAAGCTGAAAGAGCAAGACAGCAAGCCGACAAGGAAGAGAAGCAATATCAAGCCCTATTGGAGAAGGCGCAAGGCGAAGCGGCGGTGGCCAGCGAAACAGAAAAGGAACACCTAAATACCAGGATCTATGAGCTCCAAAAGCGAATTGCCGAGATCGAAGACAAAAAACGAGCTATTAGCCAGGCCATGTTGACCAAGCTCGGACATGTCTACATCATCAGCAATGTGGGTAGCTTCGGCGCGAACGTCTACAAGATTGGGATGACCCGCAGGCTTGAGCCAATGGATCGGGTCAAGGAATTGGGAGATGCCTCTGTTCCATTCCCCTTCGATGTTCATGCACTGATTAGAACCTCTGACGCCCCCAGTCTGGAAAATGCCTTGCACAAACACTTCAATCACAGACGTCTAAACCTGGAGAACGAGCGAAAGGAGTTTTTTCATGTCACGATAGAGGAGATTCGTGATGAACTCGAAGCACTGAAAGAGCAGATTGGGTTGGACTCTGAGCTCCGCCTGACCTTGCTAGCCGAAGCAAAAGAATATCGAATGAGCCAAGCCAAACGAAAGCATCTAGAAATCAACTGGGACCAATAAGGCCAACGCGGCCAGCAGGGCAACCAGAGATCTCCGGTTGCCCTGCCGGCTACCTAGATCTCCAGCAGCTGGGCAATCGCGATGCGCGCATCCTGCTCCTCCTGCAGGGCGGCATCGATTTCATTCACCCGCTGCAGGCAGTGCTGCAACGCTGGCAGCACCTCCTCCTCCAGGAGGGCGATCTCCTCCTCCCCGTAGGGATGCTCAATCCAGGTGCGGCGCAACGGCTGGCCCTCGGAGAACAGCAGGATGCGCTCGATGCAGCGCAGGCTGGACTCGAGCAGCAGAAACGGATCCTCCTCAGGCCGGCAGAAGGGCGACAGGGCGGAACTGGCCATGGCGAAGTGCGCCTGGGGCGCAGCGACGGGACCGATCCCAGTGGAGGCCCGACGTCAGGAGGGCCTCAAACTGGAGAGGGCCGGCGCAAGCCCCAGTGAGGCGGTCCCCCCAGGCGAGGCCTCAGAACCGCCTCGATGATCGGCGCCGTTGTGCCAACGGTTGCGGGCCGTTGTCGCTTCCTGCCGCCTGGATTCCGCCGGCTGGATCAGCCTGTTGGCCAGCCCATTCAGCCACCGCCATGCTCCGCATCCACGGCGACCGCATCAGCCTGCTGGCCGCTCTCACCGCCCACTGGGCGGATCAACAGCTGCAGCTCCCTCAGTCCCTGCGGCCGGTGGTCGGGCCGATCCCCCGCAGGCCCGGGTCCAAGCGCTGAACCCGTCGGATGGCCCAGGCAGGCCTGCCTGACATGGGCCGACAGCACCCCAGCCGATCACCCCTCCGCCAACACCGCCCAGCCGCTGCCCTCTCCCTCCACCATCCAACGCCGCCCGAAGTTGGCGCGGCTGTAACGGCAGAAGCGGGCCGTTCCGCCGAGGGTGGTGCCGTTCACCAGGTCGGCCTCACCCAACGGGTCGTGCACGATCACGTGAGACGGCGCGATGCCAACAACGATCAGCCAGTGGCCACCCCCTGCGGGACTGCTGACCGGGCCGCGGTGCAGGTAGCCGCAGGGAATGGGGATGCCAGCCGCGATCTGTCGTTCCAGCGTGATGAAACTCGCCTTGCTGGTGAAGCGAGCCTTGAGGCCGTAGCTGGCCAGGGCCTTGATCTGTGCCGCTGCGTCGGTGGTGTCGCCGAACTGGCGCACCCTGGCCAGGTACTGGTCGTCACCATTGGACCCGGTGAGGACGCCTGGCCTGAGGAAGGCCAGGAGCATGGCGCAACTGGACGAGAAGCACATCCGCCGGCCCTGGTCGGTGGCGGAATCCAGCTGGGCGAACCAGGGCACTGACAGCGGATTGCCATTGCTGGAACCGACTGCCAGCGTTGATGGCGACGGTGATGGAGATGTGACAGCTGTCCCTGCCTCCTGTCGGGTGGTCCACAGACGGCGCAGGGTGCCGCCCTCCTCCAGGGCCTGGGGGTCATGGGCCACCAGCTGCTCCAGCACCGCCAGCAACCAGGCCCGGTGGTGGGGCAGCTCGGGATCGAAGTGCTCGACGTAGTCGCCGGCAGGGATTGTTCGGCTCATCGGAACACCCCCCGGCGGCCGGGGGCCAGAGCCGGCTGGTTGCTCGCCACTGCGGTCTGCATGCCGGAGGGGAAGAACAGGGCGAGAGCTGGGCTGCGCGACCGGCAGGCATTCACCTGTCGGGGCGCATGGATCCAGTTCGGCAGCTCACAGGCACCGACGAAGGCAGCTGAGAAGACGATCTGCCCGGTGAGCAGACCATGGGAAGCGGCCGCGCCGAGCAGCCGCAGCAGGTGGTTCATGGCAGTGGAGGCGTTCCCCTCCTGTTGCCTGAGCCGTCGGGCGTTGATGGGGGCGCCATCAGGACCCAAGCCAGAGAGACCAATGAGCCAGAACGAGCTTGACCCGAAATCGATGCACTGGCTGCATCAAATGCAGACTGGGTGACAAGGAGTCCCATACCCCATCAAGGCCGTCTCGCGATTCAATGCACTGGCTGCATACTTTGGGGCTCTGGTCATGCTGCTCCTCGTAAAGACAGGCTGATTCCTCAGCGCTGCGGGCCATGGCTGCGCTATCTCTGGAGCACTGCATCCGGCCGTCTCAGCCTGTGCCCAGTCGCAGCACCCCCAAACCATCGCCTGCAGGCACGACCCGCAAGAAGCTGGATCGGCCTGCCGTTCAGCAGCGCATTGCTGAGCTGTTGGCCCAGGGGCCTCCAGATGCCTCAGCCCTGCTCGCTTTTGCCGAGTTCATCCACGGCAAGCCCTTCCCTGAGCCGCTGCTCACCCTCACCCAGCTCAAAAGCGAGGTGTGCAAAGTGTTCGGCTGCGAGAACGCCAAGGAGTTACGTCAGTCCAGCGAGTTCAACCTGGCGATGGCAGGCCGCAGCTTTGATCTCAAGACCAAGGCCGACTGGCAGAAGCTCTACCGCGAGTGGGTGGGTGTTCCCCAGGCGGAACGCAATCGCAGCGGCGCTACGTGCATCAATGGCATCGATGTGCTGGAGAACTTCCGGCCTTGGCATGTGTTTGGCCTGGAACCATCTACGGCCACAGCCGATGACATCAAAGAAGCCTTCCGCCGCCTGGCCAAGGAGCATCATCCCGATGTGGGTGGTGATCCACGGGTGATGGAAAGGCTACAGAAGATGCGCGATTCCCTGCTGGCTTTCCGCTGATCATGGCGACCACTCCACCCACACCTCAAGCAGGCTCGCGGCGGCGGCGTGAGCGCGATGCCTTCAGCGACAAGGAAGCCGCCAAGATGCTTGGCATCCCGGTCACCAAGCTCTACCGGATCTGTGAGTTCTTTGATTCCGATCCTGATGATGCCTGGGATCTGATCGAGGGAGAGTTCTTCGAGTACGAACCGGGTCAGGCCCGCAAGCGCCGCTTCTATGAGGAGGGCGTGATGGCGATCGCCAAGTATCTGGAGGAAACCGAGGGCGGCAGTTTCCTGGCTCGGCTCAAGGAGTTCTTCACGCACCACCGCGCCCGCGTGACCCGTGCCCTGGTGCAACGCCGCATCATCCAGGTGACGCAGGACCGCTCCACCCTGGTGATCAAGGGCGATCTGGTGTTTCTGCAGCAGCGCTCTGTGGTGCGAGTGCTGGGCACCAACGGCAAGGGGATGAGCGGCACCCTGCGGCGAATCGACGAGGAGAGCGCCGGGCTCGATGGCGCCGAGGGGCTGGAGATCGACGTGCACTTCGCCGATTTCGACGACGTGGAGGGGCGCCACTGGAGCCAGCGTGGCATCGCCCGGCTCGCTCGCACGATGCACGAGCGGGGACGCATCACCAAAGCTCGCAAGGCCTGGGTGAAGGCCGTGGCCGATGTGGCGGAGGACTGCTTCGAGGTGCAGCGCAAGGTGCTGGAGAGCCATGAGGCCCGAGTGAAGGCCGCGATGGAGCGTGCGCGGAGCAAGGCCAAGGCCTGCGCGGTGACGCAGCAGAAACCCAATGCCGCCGATCGCAACCCGATCGAGCTGGAGGCGCATCACCTGTTCGATGCCGCCACTCGGCCCGATCTGGCGGCTCTGGACGACAACCTGCTGGTGATCAGTTCAGCCCTGCACCGCAACTTCCACAAGTGGATGGGCAACCGGCCCTGCGAACCCAAGGACTTCGTGGATTACCTGCTGCGCAACGAGCTCACCCACTTCGAGGGCAGCCCCAGCACCCGTGCCCGCCAGGAGCAGCGCCAGCAGAAGCTGATCCACCGCCTGGAGCTGCTGCAGGCCCGCTACGAGGGCAACCGGTTGCTCTACTGAGTTGCGAGAACAATCATGCAGCCTGCGCCACCAGGGCCCTGCTCCTGATCAGATCAAGCAGCTGGCAAATGTTGTCCACCTCGTCGTCTGAGAACAGACCCTCCGGACCTGTGGGGGCGAGGTCGCTGAAGGGCGGGTCATAGAGCCGGGCTGGATCCATCACGCCACGGCTGGTCAGCTCGTCAATGATTTCGTTGATGAAGCGGATCTGGGTGGCGGTGTGCGTGCCTTCCGCCAGGAACTCAGCAAAGAGTTCCTTGGCGGCGTTGCGATCCAGACCAACGAGGGAGCGGATGAACAGGCCGAAGCCGTTGCACTCGACCGTCGCCCGCTGGATGGCCTGTTCGCTGCCGACGCCATGGGAGAGCAGAAAGCGCTGCAGCTCGTCGAGATCGGCGGGGGTGAGGGGCTGGTTGCGGCGCAGGCGCTGCATGGTGAGGTGATCCTCGTGGGCCTTCAGGAAGTCCCTGGCTCGGAGGCGGAACTGCTGGAACTCATCGCGGCTGAGCATGGCGGCGGCGTCCAGCTCGCGCAACTCACCGAGCTCATCAGCAAAGTTGGTGTAGAGAGGCTCCCGGCTGGTGGGTTCGATCAGCCCCATCAAGGCCCGCAGACGCCGGCGCACCTCCTCGAGCATCGGCACCGTCAGGTCCTGCCACCAGGCGTCGCTGAGCAGATCGCGGATGAGCTCCAGTTCCGCCGCCACCTGGGGGATGTTGGCGCGGGCCTCCAGCTGGGCGGCCAGTTCGCGCAGTTGCTGCTGTAGGCGAACGAAGCGCGGTTCAGCGCGCAGCAGACCGAGCTGGAGGTTGTAGAGCAGCAGATCGAAGCGGCGGGCATCGGCATCGGTATCGCCCTGTTGCTCGGCGTAGGCGGAGGGCAGGGGCGCCAGGGTGCCGCTGAGGGCCTGGTGGTCGTCGGGGCTGAGGCTGGCCCAGGCCTCGCTGAGGCGGAACCGCTCCACCAGCTGCAGATGGGGCCGCACCAGGAAGTTGTCGGCGGGGCAGGCGGCCACATGGCAGCGCAGCAGCTCGGAGAGTTCGCGGCGGTGGGTGTCCAGGCCATTGCTGCTGGCGCTGCTGCGCTGCAGCGCCTGCTGGTCGATGGTGTCGATCAGCGCCAGGCGGCTGCGGAACAGGCGGGTACTGAGGCTTTCAGGAGCGGCGGTGGATTCGGTGCCGCCCTCTCCGAGGAAGTATTCGAGGTTCTGGCACAGATCGAAGATCCAGAAGCACTCCTTGTCGCGGCCGGGCCCGAACAGGTTCTTGCAGGTGCGGGTGCCGCGCCCCACCATCTGCCAGAACTTGGTGCGGGAGCGCACCGGCTTGAAGAACACCAGATTGACGATTTCGGGGATGTCGATGCCGGTGTCGAGCATGTCGACGGAGATGGCGATGCGCAGATCGCTGGCTGGATCGGCGAACTCATCGATGAGCGACTGGGCGTACTTCACCTGGTTGTCGATCACCCGGGCGGCCTTGCCGGCGAGGTGGGGGTAGTGGTGATCGAAGCGCTCGCGGATGAACTCAGCATGTTTGTGGTTGCGCGCGAAGATCACCGATTTGCCGAGGCGATCTCCGCCGGCATCAAGGCAGCCTTCCGTCATCAGCACCTTCAGGCCCTTGTCGACGGTGTCGGCGTTGAACAGCCAGGCGTTGATGGCACCGGAGTCGATCTGGCCGGAGTTCTGCACATCCTCTTCCCAATCGAGCAGCTCCCACTGGGCCTTCTCGTCGGCGCTGAGGGTGGCATAGCTGATGCCCTCACGCGGGAAACGCAGCGGAACGGAAATGGGCTTGAAGGGCACCAGGAAACCATCATTGATGGCCTGATCGAGCCCATATTCATCGGTGGGCATGCCCAGCTCGCGATCGAACAGCTCGTAGGTGTTGCGATCGATTTCCTCACGTGGGGTGGCGGTGAGGCCGACGAGCAGTGAGTCGAAGTAGGCGAAGATGGCGCCGTATTTCTGGTAGACGCTGCGATGGGCTTCATCGACGATCACCAGATCGAAGTGTCCCACCCCGAAGCGCCTGATCCCATGTGAATCCTCCGTATCGATGAGGTTCATCATCGTGGGGTAGGTGGACAGGAACACGCGCCCCTCACCACCTTTGTTGGTCACCAGATTCACCGGCGAACAGTCGGGCAGGAAACGGCGGAAGGCGCGTTCGGCCTGGAGGACGAGCGAGGTGCGATCGGCGAGGAAGAGCACCCGCTTGACCCAGTTGCAGCGGGTGAGGACTTCGCTGAGTGAGATGGCGGTGCGCGTCTTGCCGGTGCCGGTGGCCTGCACCAGCAGGGCCTTGAGCCGGCCCTGCTCCAGGGATTCGCAGATCGCCCGGATCGCCCGCTGCTGGTAGTAGCGATCGGTGATGTCGCGGGAAATCATGGCCTGGGCCAGGGGCTGGCGGATGTCGCGACGGCGGATCAGGGCGGCGAGCTCATCCTGCTTGTAGAAGCCCTGCACGTCCCGAGGTGGGTAGCGAAGGTCATCCCAGAGGCGGTGCTGATAGCCATTGGAGAGGAAGATCAGGGGCCGCTGGCCGTAGCGCTGCTCCAGGCAATCGGCGTAGAGCTCGGCCTGGCGCTGCCCCTCCATCGGATCACGGCTGCTGCGCTTGGCTTCCACCAGGGCCAGGGGCTTGCCGTCGTCGCCCCAGAGCACGTAATCCACGAAGCCCTGGACGGTGGCATTGGGCATGCCCTGCACCGCGTGCTCATGGGTGCAGCTGTTGCCATGCACCCAGCCGGCTTCCTCGATGTAGTGGTCGATGTAGCCACGACGGGTGTCGAACTCACTGAGATCGGGTTCGGGCTGGGCGGCTGCCTCATTGGCTCTGCGCAGGGCGGTGATCTCCTGGCGCAGCCGATCGAGTTCCTCCTGGGAGGCGAGGGTGGCGAGACGCTGATCGCGCAGTTGCTGGTCGCGGTCGGCCAGCTGCTCGGCGAGGGCTTCCAGCTGCTCGCGGCTCTGGGCCTGCTGGGCGGCGGAGGCGTCGCGGCTGGGCAGCTGGTCAACGTTGAAGCTGCAGCCCCGCACCCGCTGTGGATCACGGCCATAGGTGAGAGCAAACCAGCGGAGGATCTGAAACAACTCGCGGGCCGCCAGCACCGCATCGCCGACCCGGATCGGATCGCTGCGATGGACGGCTTTGTTGCCGAGATCCTTGAGCAGGCGGAAGCGGCGCATCTGCTCACCGGCCAGGTCGGAGAAGACCCGCGCATACATCAGATCCGCCAGGGTCTGAGCAGTGGGTGGCCGCTGGAGCTGGGCATCGTTGTCGTAGACCCACACCACCAGCAGTTCGATCGTGCGGCGGGCGTAGAAGCAGGCGGTGCGCGGATCCGAGAGGGCGAACTGCTCGACCTTCTGCGCCTCCTCGTGCAGCTCCGGCCACTGGCCGGCGATCAGGGCGTACTGAGAAGGGTCAGTGGTCATAACAGTTGGCGTTCTGTCTCCGTCAGCAGCGACGAGGTCATGGCCAGAAGAGATGGCCAATCAGGAGCTGTGATGCTCAGACTGTCGTCGTAGCGCGTCTGTACCGCAAAGAAGGTGAGATCAGCGATCCGCGCGCAGGTAGCGAATGGCGTCGGGATCAGCCATGCAGCAGGATTCCCTCCTCATAGGCGCGGGTAGTGGCGGCGCATCGGGACTGCTGTCCCTCGATGACTTCGCTTTCGGAGTAAAGAAGCAGATCGAGAGGTAGGTGATAACTGGAGTGGCGGCGCCAGAGATCACCCAGGACGCGCATACGGTCGTGATCGGCTAACCAGGGATCGGGAACTGTGATCAGCAGATCCACATCAGAGTCTGGCCGGGCGGTGCCCCTGGCACGCGAACCAAAGAGTCGTACCTGCGCATCTGGTATGGCTGCTGCGATCCCGGCGGCCACGGCGCTGATGCGCGGGTCGATCGGGATGGCGATTCCGGCTGTGAGGGGCGCTGCCATCGCACTATTCTGGCTTCAGAGACGTAGCAGGGTCAGCCAGTTGTCGGTCAAGCACGGCCAGGTCCTGAGAGGCCTTGCGCTGCAGCAGCCGTGCCTGATCAGAGCGAGTCATGGAGCACCCGTCCCTCGCGGTGCGCACCGTACTCGAACGTACCGGGGATCCGGCAGCGCTCGTTGAAGCGCGCCTGGCTCGTCACCACCAGATCGACCGACATCAACACGCCCCGCAGCGCCTTCTGCAGGCGCACCGTTTCGCTGTAACGGCTGGTGAGTTCAGGCTCCACCACCAGCAGATCCAGATCATTGGCGGCGGCCAGGTCGCCCCGGGCGGCCGATCCGAAGGCAATCAGTCGCAGCGGAGACGCTGCCGCCACCAGACGGTTCACCACGTCGTTGACCTTGTCGGCCGTGACCTCCCAGGCCTGGCCTGGAGCCCCAGTGGCAAGAGCAGGGGTGGCTTGAGTCATAGGGCTGAGGCAATCGGGAGGACTGCGGGCCGCGACTTGAGACTAAGCCTGGCGGGCGATGTCACGCCTCTCCCTCAAGCTGCCGATCCAGCGACTGGCGAATCAGGTCGAGGGCATAAGGAATCTCCTCCAGGCTGGCGACACGCGCGCATCTGGGCCGCACTCTGCGCCCGCAGCGCCCTGGGCAGCACCCCCAGATCCAGCACCAGATGGCCGCCGTTCCACACCGTGCCCGCCTGGGCGTGGACGATCACCAGTAGCGGACACAGACACCGCAGCGACCGGGCAGCTGCTCCCACGATGGGGGACATGCGGCAGGGCTGAGCCATGAAGGTGATCGTGGATTTATGCGTGGTGCCGATCGGTGTCGGAGTGCACCTGGCGCCCTACATCGCCGTCTGCGAAAAGGTGCTCACTGAGGCAGGTCTCAAGATCCAGCTGCACCCCAACGGCACGGCGATCGAAGGGGAGTGGCAGCCGGTGTTCGCCGCGATCGAGGCCTGCCACCAGGCGGTGCACGCCATGGGCTGCCCTCGCGTCTACACCACCGTGAAGATCAACACCCGCACCGACAAGGACCAGACCCTGGAGGACAAGGTGGCCAGCGTGCAGGCCCTGCTCTGATGGATGGCCAGCGGGACCAGGCGTTGGTGGTGCTGGCGTTCTGGTTCGTGCAGAGCCGGCCGCGCCAGTGGTTCGCCAAGGACCCTGCCTTTGACGCCCTGCTGCGGGAACGGTTCCTGGGCCTGACGCGGCGGGCCCTCAGCGGCGAGCTCGACGCCTGGGGCACGCAAGCGGCCGGGGGCCTGGCGCTGGTGCTGCTGCTGGATCAGTTCCCGCGCCAGATCTGGCGCGATACCGCCATGGCCTTCGCGGGCGACCCCCAGGCCCTGGCGCTGAGCCTGAAGGCGGTGGAGCGCGGCTGGCTGGAAGCGGAACCCGAGCAGGCGCGGCGGCAGTTCTGGCTGATGCCGCTGATGCACATGCGAAGACCTGGCGGTGCAGGAGGTGGCCCTGCCGCTGTTTGAGCGGTTCATCGATCCCCGCACCGCCGACTTCGCTCGCCGGCACCGGGATGTGATCGCCCGTTTCGGCCGCTTCCCCCACCGCAACGCGCTCCTTGGGCGGGTCTCGAGCGCGGAGGAGCTGGCCTTTCTGCAGACGCCAGGCTCCCGCTTCTGAAGCGGCTCAGCGCTCAGCGGGGGAGGGAGGCGGCAGCCACTGGGGGGCACAGGGCTGCCAGCCCTGCTGGCGCTTCTGGGCCCAGAGCCTGATCGCCTGCTCGCGCGTCAGCTCCCTGCGCTTTTTCAGCAGCGGCGGCTCACCGCCGGTCATCACCTCCCCGAAGGTCACCTCCAGGCTCTGACTCCAGCGGTCGTAACGCCGTGGCCTGAAGTGCAGCACCTGGCGGCCGTCGCTCAGCCAGCCTTCCTGGGGCGAGAGCGGGGGGCGCTTCCGGTCGCCAACGTGCATGGGTCACTCAGGCCACCTCCGGCGCCCAGCCTTTTTGGCGCACCATGTCATCGGTCCAGCCCTGGCAGCGGCTGGTGAGGTGCTCGCCATGGGCGATCAGCCCCTGATGCAGCTGGCAGGTGAGCACCGGGATGCCGTTCACGCCGGAGTGGTGGCGGAACCAGTGGCAGGTCATGCAGACCTTGCGGCTGCGGGTCTTGAGCAGGGTGCCCGCATCAAGGTGGGGCCACGCCTCCACGGCGAGATCAAGCCTGGCGGCCTCGGCCACAGGCCTGGGGGGAGGATCGCCCATGAACCGCTCCAGATGCGTACGTCTGTACTAGCAAGGATTCGTCCGTCCTGGCTGCGGGGTGTACACATCGACGTGGGTCCGTGGTGGCTGTCCCCGTTGGCATCCGTGAGCTCCGGGCGTGTCTGGTATCCCACCGCGAATCGCCCGCCCCGATCGAGATCACGCGTCATGGGCGCACCGTTGGGCTCTATGTGCCCCTGCACCAGGGCTCTGATCAGAGCGAGCGCGAGCGGCTGCTGGAAGCAGGACGGCTGATGCAAGCCGAGCTTCAGTGGCTGGGCCTGCCAGAAGAGGAGCTGGCGGCTGACTGCAAGGACTGGAGGCGAGACCAGCAGCTACAGGCCATCACTTGATGGCGGAACGCAGGGGCCAGTGCCTCATCGATGTCAGCCGTGCCCACAGTGGTGCGGTGCCCGCGGATGCAGGGCTTGCCGGTCATCACGGCAGGATCGTGGCTGATGCGGGGGAAGGCGATGGGAAACCCGTCGGCAGCCGCTCCTGATTCACCGTCTCCGGTGCGGGGCTCGACGGCTGGTCTGGCTGGTGGCACCAAGGGCAGGCTCGCAGCGGAACGGTCGCTGAGGCCGGGTGACCAAGGCGCAACTCGGCTCGGCTCGGCGCTCCTTTAGGCATGGAATAGGCACGACAAGCGGCGGACTCATTTGTGCAGCTGCTCTGACAGCGGACTCATAATCCGCCTTAGGTGGGTTCGATCCCCACGACCCCCATCTCTCAAAAGCCAGTCAGGGCAAGGGTTCTGGGAGATCACCGCCTCCTGCTCCAGGCGCCATCTAGTGAGCCATTCCGGCGCGTTGCGTGATTCCTGTCTCCAACGTCATCGTCAACGAGGGCTGCAGCGGGCGCACCGTGCTGGCGCCAGTCTCCAGAAAGGCCACCAGGATCGTGATCAACAGCACGAAGTCCGCCAGACCTGGATCGTTCTCCGCTTGGCTGGCCTGCCCCCGCTCTGCCATGTGCTTCAGGAGAATCAACTGCATCGGCTCCCAGAGCAGATTGCGCCTTGCCAGCGCGACGCTCTCCCGCAGGCGGTCGCGGTAGGGAGGATCCGCCAGCCGCACCTCCGAGGTGGAGTGGGCGAAGGCATTCCGTACCCGCCGCAGATTGTGGAGCGACTGCTCGACGGCGGCATCGATCAGCCCGATCCGCGCCGCCAGGGCGATCTTGGCCCCGAACGACCCCAGCGGCCGATCGGTGTGGAACAGGGACTCGCTACCTCGCGGTGGCGCCAGGGCTGCCTTGAGTAACGCCTCCAGGGCTGCGTCCACCCGGGCCACGCCCACCAGAACAGCGCCACGCCCCCGTTCGCGCAGCATCCCCAGAGCCACGCTGCGGGCCTCTTCGGCCGCCGCCTCGATCCAGTCGGGCAGGAAGGGCTCCAGGTCTGATGCGCTCACGACGGGGCCGATTCAGGGTCTGCATCACCGTTGAGGTTGACATGGCTGAGAAACCGGCCCCTCAGCCAGCGGGCGCATAGACGCTCTGGTTGCGCTCGGGATAGGCCTGCTCGATGTGGGCGAACACGGCCTCACACTTCTGCTGGTACAGCTCCGGTGTGTAGGCGCGAGGCAGACCGATGTCGAGGGCTTCTTCAATGACGACCTTGAGCTTGGCCCTGGCATCAAACTTCTGCTGCCAGTTGAGCACCAGCAGCTCCTTGATCCGCTCCACCAGCTCACGGGCCGACTGCTTCACCTTGGCGCGGTCGCTATCGGAGAGATCCGGTGCGGACTGCAGCAGGATGTCGAACATCGCCAGCTCCTCCTCACTCAGGTTCTCGCGGATGTGGCGCTGCTGCTCCTGACTGAGCTGCATGCTGAGCTGCAGCAGCTGCTTGTAGACCTCCTCGACGCTGCGGCTGCCGGCGTTGTAGCTGGCGATCAGCGCTTCGAACGTTTCGCGGAAGTCGGCGCGGGTGGGATTGAGCTGCACCATCCGGGCGAGGTGGGCCGCGATCAGGGCCTTGAGTTCCTCCAGCTCGGTCTTCTTGTTCTTCTTCTGCTTGAACTTGTCGGCCAGCGCCTGGAAGTCGATCTTGGAGAGGTCGATGCTGGGCGGTCCCTGATCGCGGATGGCGATGCCGGTGATCGACTGATCGAGCACCTGACCGATCTGGCCCATCACGGCACTGATGTCGGGCGGGTTGGGATGCTGCTTCTCACGAATAGAGGCAGCGATCGTGTTGAGCGCAGCCACAGAAGCAGCGAATTCCTGAGCAGCAGGATCCGGCTTGATCGCGGCAAGGAGAAGTTGAACCAGCCGTTGGTGCTCCTGGAAGCGCTTGAGCAGATCCTCCGGGGCGATCAGGGCCTCGCGGGCATCCTCAATCGCCTGCAGCCGGCCCATGCTCGCCATGGGGAGGGCAGACATGGCGGCAATATCCACCCCGTTATCGGCGCAGAAACGACAGGCGTCGTCGAGAGCCTGCCGCAGTTGATCCACCAGCACGGCCTTGTCCTGGGTGGGCTTGGAGCCGCCACCGCTGCGACCGCCGTAGAGGGCCAGTGCCTTCTCCAGGGAGGCGAACACATTGGCGTAGTCGACGATCAGGCCGCTGTGCTTGCCGGGGAACACGCGGTTCGCCCTGGCGATGGTCTGCATCAGGGTGTGATTGCGCATCGGCTTGTCCAGATACAGCGTCGAGCAGCTCGGCGCATCGAAGCCGGTGAGCCACATGGCGCAGACGAACACCAGTCGCAGCGGATCGGCGGGGTCCTTGAAGCGCTGATCCAGCGGTGGCTCGGAGCTGGTAAGCCGGCGGCGATGCGGTTCGATGTCGAGACCCAGGGCGGCCATGTCGGCGATCTCGTTCTGGGCAGCCGACACGATCACCGCCATGTCGGTGCTGGTGAGGATGTGCAACCGCTCGCGCAGCTCCTCCCCTTCCTCAGAGGGCTCCAGCGGCAGCTGCTCCACCAGGGCGCGCACCCGCTCGGTTTCCTCCTGCCAACAGCGCTGCACATTGTCGTGCATGCGCAGGGTGGTGGCCTTGTCGATCGAGATCGCGATCGCCTTGCCCATGAACCCACGGCCGAGGAAGTGGCGCACGATGTCGCGAGCGATCGTCTCGAGCCGGTCGTCCCTGGTGATGATGTGGTACTGACGGCCCAGTTCACGCTCCAGTTTCTTCTCCTCCTCGCCGTCGAGATCGGCGGCCTCAATCACCGCGTAGATGTCATCGTTGAGATCGGGATTGACCAGCTGCAGTTCGGGCGTGCGGTTCTCATAGAACAGCGGCACGGTGGCCCCGTCTTCCACCGCCTGCTGGAAGTCGTAGATCGAGACGTAATCGCCGAAAACCTCGCGGGTGCGCTCCTCGCCGTCGATCAGCGGCGTCCCGGTGAAGGCCGTGAACAGCGCCTTGGGCAGGGCCGTGCGCATGTTCAGGGCCAGGGTGTCGTACTGGCTGCGATGGGCCTCGTCGGTGATCACCACCACATCGGTGCGATCACACAGCAGTTCGGGAATGCGGAACTTCTGAATCAGGGTGAACACGTAGCGGTGGTTGCCGCGCAGCAGCTCGGCCAGCTGGGCGCCGCTGCCGGCATGGCACTGATCGCCCTCGGCCTCGGACACCACACCAGCGGACTTGAAGGTTTCGGCGATCTGTTCATCGAGGTCGGTGCGGTCGGTGACGATCACGAAGGTCCAGTCGCCAGGCACCTTGCGCTGGATCTTCTGGCTGTAGAAGCCCATCGAGTAGCTCTTGCCGCTCCCCTGGGTCTGCCAGAACACACCCGCCCTGCCATGCCCCCGGCGGCGGGCCTCCAACGTGGCGGCGATGGCGTTGTTGACGCCGATGAACTGGTGGTTCTGGGCGATGATCTTGATCAGACCTCCCTTGCTGTCACTGAACAGGATGAAGTTCTCGACATAATCGAGCAGACGCCTGGGCTGGCAGACACCGCGCAGCAGCACGTCCAGCGACACGCGCCGGGGTTCGTCCTCGCTTTCGATCCGTTTCCACTCAAAGAACCGCTCCCAGTCGGCGCTGAGCGAACCGATGCGGCTGGCGGTGCCATTGGAGGCGATCAGGAAGGCATTGCTCCAGAACAGCTGCGGGATCGCGGCCTTGTAGTGGGTGAGGTTGTCGTCGAAGGCAACGCGGGCCGAGACGCCAGGCTTCTTGAACTCGATCACCACCAGCGGCAGGCCGTTCACGAAGCCCACCAGATCGGGCCAGCAGTTGTAGAGATCCCCCTTCACGTTGAACTGGTTGACTGCGAGCCAGTCGTTTTCTGAGGGCCGGTCCCAGTCGACGACGCGCAGCCGCACCTTGCTCTGGCCGCCCCGTTCCAGGTCAGGCACGGACACCAGCACGCCGTCCTTGAGCAGGCGGTACACCTCGCGGTTGGCAGCCACCAGGCCCATGGCGGAGCGGTTGCGGCTCAGCTCCTCAATGGCTGCATCGATCGCCTGCGGCGGTTGGCCTGGATTGAGCCGCTCCAGGGCGGCCCGCAGACGCGGCAGCAACACCACCTCGCGGCGATCCCGGCGGCCGAGGCTGCCGCCCTCCGGCGCGAAGGTTTCCTCCAACCCGCAAGCTGTGTTCCAGCCAAGCTCAGCCAGCAGCGCCAGGGCGGGCTGCTCCACCAGATGGTCTTCGTTGTAGGGGTTGGGGGTCATGGACCTGCCTCCGTGGCAAGGGCCTGCTCGATCGCCTCGATGCTGGGGAGGCTGGATTGCAGGTCGGATGGAAGGGCCCGGGTGAGCTCAAAAGAGGAGATCCCGATCGGCTTGTCCATGCCACGCAGGGCATATTCCGCCAGGACGCGGTTGGCCTTCTGGCAGAGGATCAGGCCGATGGTGGCGGCATCGCCTGGATGACGCAGGTGATCATCGACGACATTGCAGTAGAAGTTCATCTTGCCCGCGTATTCGGGATTGAAATCACCGCGCTTGAGATCGATCACCACGAAGCAGCGCAGCTTGAGGTGATAAAAGAGCAGATCGATGTAGAAGTCCTGGCCGCCGAGATCGAGGTGGTACTGACGGCCGACGAAGGCAAAGCCCTGGCCGAGTTCCAGCAGAAACTTCTCCAGGTGGGCCACCAGAGCCGTTTCCAGTTCCCGCTCCTGAAAGCCGTCGGCCAGAGTGAGGAAGTCGAAGATGTAGGGATCCTTGAGCGTCTGTTGCACCAGATCGGAGTCGGGTGGCGGCAGACGGCTGGCGAAATTGGTGGTGCTCCTGCCAATGCGACGGTGGGCTGAGCCCTCGATCTGCGCCAACAGCACGCTGCGGCTCCAGCCGTGCTGCACGGCTGCCTGCATGTACCAGTGGCGACTGGCATGGTCCTTCACCTTGGCCATCAGTTCGGCGTGATGGCCCCAAGGCACGGCCAGCAGCAGCTCGGCTGGGAAAAGGGCCACAGGCTGTGGCCCATCTTGAGCAGCGGGCGTTTGTGCCACAGGCTGTGGCCCATCGGCAGGCTGTAGCCCATCCGCAAGGTGGGGATAGGCGCGATGGAACGCCAGCATCCGCTTGATGTTGCGCTCGGAGAAGCCCTTTTCCTCCGGCAGTTCGTTGTGCAGATCGCGGGCCAGCCTGGGAATGACGCCAGCCCCCCAGCCCTCCTGGCGCTGGCGCCGATCGATCAGGCCGCCGATCTCCCAGTAGAGGCGGATCAGCTCGGCATTCACCGCCAGAACAGCCCGGGTCTGCGCCTGGCGCACCCGCTGGCGGATGTCAGCCAGCAGGACGGTGTAGTCGGCGGGGAGGGGAGCGATGTCGGGCATGGTCAGCACCAGGGCCTCACCAAGCCCATACCGGCAAGCATCTCTTGCGTCATCAGATGATGCCTAGAGTGATGCGAGCCCAGGGCGGAAGCATGCGCACCACCGTGACGCTCGACGATGCGCTGCTGGCCAGGGCCGAGCAGCTGTGCGGAGATCTGGAACGCAGCGCCTTGCTCAAGGAAGCCCTGCGAGCGCTGGTGCAACGGGAAAGCGCAAAACGCCTGGCAGCACTGGGCGGCAGCGAACCTGAGCTGGAGCCGATCCCCCGTCGTCAGAGCGCGGCGTGATCCTGGTTGACACCTCCGTCTGGGTGGAGCATCTGCGCCATGGCCTGCCTCGCCTCGCCATGTTCCTGCAGGAAGGGGAAGTGCTGATCCATCCCTGGGTGATCGGCGAGCTGGCCTGCGGCAATCTGCGCAACCGATCCCAGGTGCTGGAGCTGCTTCAGGGCCTGCCGGCAGCAACGGTGGCCAGCGACGCGGAAGTGCTGCTGCTGATTGAGCGCGATCGGCTGATGGGCCGAGGCATTGGCTACGTCGATGCTCATTTGCTGGCTTCGGCGCGGTTGAGCCACTGCCGGCTGTGGACCCAGGATCGTCGCTTGGCAGCCGTAGCCCAGCAGCGAGGACTGGCGGCAGACGCATCTGAGCTGTGATGACATTCATCTGGCCAGCATGGAGGGTGTTTGCTGGGCCATTTGATAGAGATACTCAGGCGCGAGGTCGGCTCCATTGGGCCAGACGACCGTTTCCAGCTCGGGATCGACCCTGACTTGATGGAAGACATCGGGATTGGTCAGGGGCTCGAACATGGGGCCCCACAGCTCGCGCGCCAGATCCACCGTGCCCGAGGTGCCATCCAGAAAGCGCACCCAGAGGCAGAAGTTCGGAAGAGGTTTGACCTCGACAACCCGTGGGATCATGGCGACTACTCCAGTGGCTCGATCTTAATCAGAGGCTGACGATTCAGGGCAAGGGCCCAGTCGTTCAGCAACTCCTGCTGATGCAGCAATCGCCACTCCTCCACAAGACGCAGGGCTCGTGAGCTGAGGTTGCCCTCGATCACCTCGCCGGTATCAATGCAGATCACCGCCTGATCGGCTCCATATTTGGCGTGGAAATGGGGTGGCGCATGATCGTTGTAGTACATGGCGATGATGATGCCAAAGAAGCGGGTCAATTCAGGCATGGCTATCGTCACCCGCCGCATAGGCAAGGATCTGTCCCAGGCGCTTGTGATCGGTCGCCTCCAGCTGGTTTTCGATCACCACCTGCTGGTCGCCATCAGTGCAGAGGATGTCGAGTTTGAAGTCACCCACCTGGTGCTCGGTGGCGACGAGCTCCAACTCACTGATGCCCAGGGCTTCAGCCAGCGCCTGCAGGTTGCCGTCCTCGGCGAGCCAGGGCGTGAAATCACTGGCTTCGTGCTTCCAGGCCTCCCGCACTGGCACGCGTTCGAGCTTGCTGAGGGGTGGAATGGTGGTCATGCTTCAGAGAGTGCTGGCTCGGGCAGAGCTTCGACATCGATCTGGCCGGAGAGAAGGCGCGGGAGGAGCAGGTCGCGGGTGCGGCGGAGATTCTGGATTTCAAGGTGCAACTTGTAGATCAAGTCGAAACCAGGCCTCACAATTGCCGAAAAGGCATCAAGCAAAATGGGCGTGGGTTGAATCACCAGAAAATCGTCAAAGCATTTCTCCTGTACTCGCTGACGGCCAGTCGCGCCAGACATACTCTTGATCGCAACGCCACGGAACTCATCACTACGCGCCAAGAGATAAACCAACTCAGGAGCAAGAGACTTAGACCGAAGAACAATGAATTCAGTCGAGCCAAACGCAACCGAATCCGAGCCAGGCAGGAACTGCACATAACCAGTCTTGCCGTTTTCAAGGCATGGAGTTATTCGCGCAAAGAGTGTGTCGCCATTCTGGAACTTGGAGCCACTGTTTCCTTCGCGACTCTCAATATCAGTGATCAGCATGGAGTCGTTTGATAAGCAGCCCATCGGCACAAACGGCTTGATGCCCTCCCGCGGAACCCGAACGCGAGGATTGATTGCAACACAATCCGGCAACAACCTCACCTCCCACCCCTCCGGAATCTCCCCCAGCGGCGACTCCACCATCCGACAGCCCTCTTGGCCGGGGAAACGGAAGTAAACAAACCACTCGCGGTAGAGCCGGCGGGCCATCTCCTCCAGGATCTTGATGCGCCGCTGACTGTTCTCGATCAGGTCGTCGTAGGCGGAGAGGATGCCGGCGATGCGGTGCTGGATGGGAAGTGGGGGCAGAAATACTGGAACAAGGCGAAGATTCGCTTGCGAGAGTTTGGGCTGGGCAGCGCCTGTCACGAAAGGCTTAATGTCGGTTGAGTTCAGGAAGTGAAGCAGGAACGTATCATCCGCCATTCCCGGCTTTGCTCTCAAAATATGAGCGTGGTTGTTGACCCAAAACTTTCCATCAGCCACAAGAGCCAGGGGAAGTTTTCTGCTGTTGAGATTCTCGCCATCCTCTGCAATCAGGATATATTTTCCTTCGAAGATAAAATCGTCGATGTGATCGATTATTCCTTGCGCTCCGTAATATGGATACTGCCCTTGCCTCTGCTGCCTTTCGCGGCTACTCAGCGGTATGCGCCTTGAGTCGAATAGATCAATGATCTCCCCAAGCTCTATTGAATTCCAGGACGACTCCATATCTAAGCTCCCAAAATACCAGCCACATTCGCGGCAATCGTCGCCTCCAGCTCCCTGGCCTGGGCATTCAGCCCCTCCAGTTCCTCCTGCAGCTTCTCCAGCTGCTCCTTGAAGTCGTCATCGCTGAGGTCTTCCCCTGCCGCCACGCCCACATAGCGGCCGGGGTTGAGGCTCCAGCCCTGAGCTTCGATCGCCTCCAGGGTGGCCGCCTTGCACAGGCCGGCGATGTCGCGATAGGCGGGCAGCGCGCCGGACTCCGAACCGAAATAGGCCTCGATCCAGCGCTGGGCCTCCTCGCCGCCAAGGGTCACGTCCACCGCATCGCCGCGATAGAGGCGCACGATGTTGGCCAGGAAGCCGATCTGCGCTTCGCTCCAGTCGCGATGGGCCCGGTCGATCTGGCGGTAGAGATGGCGTGCATCGAGGAACAGCACCGTGTTTTCCCGCTCCGTGCCGATCTTGCCGCGATCGAAGAACCACAACGTGCACGGCAAGGTCACCGTGTAGAACATATTCGGCCCCACCGCCACCATCACATCCACCGCATTTGCTTCGATCAGCTGCTGGCGGATCGCCTGCTCTGAGCCCCGTGCGTCGGAGGCGGAGTTCGCCATCACGAAGCCAGCCCTGCCCTTCTCGTTCAGCGAGGAATAGAACAGCTGGATCCAGAGATAGTTGGCATTGTCCACGCTGGGCGTGCCGAACGGGAAGCGGCGGCCGGGGCCGGTCACGGCGCTGAGCTTGGCCATGTCCACCGCGTTCACATTGAACGGCGGATTAGCCATCACATAGTCGAAGGCACCAACGGAATCATGGGGATCCACGTAGTAGCTGTTGCTGTCGCCGCCGTGGAAGACGCGGCCCTCCAGGCCATGAATCGCCAGGTTCATTCGGCAGAGACGCCCGGTTTCGTCGGTCTTCTCCACACCGCAGATCGCCAGGTCGCCGGCCGGGTTGCCGCGGTGCGCCTTCACGAAGCGGGCGCTCTGCACATACATGCCACCGGAGCCACTGGCCGGATCCAGCAGACGCCCGGCAAAGGGTTCGACGATCTCGGTGATCAACACCACCAGCGAGGTGGGCGTGAAATACTCGCCGCCTTTCTGCCCTTCCGTGCGGGCGAACTCACGCAGGAAGTATTCATAGATCCGCCCGAAGGCATCGAACTCCAGATCGGTGGGGATTTCGGAGATGCGCTTGAGCAGCTCCTTGAGCAGCTGCGGCGTGAACAGGTTGTAGTCGCGCGGCAGCACCCCGGCGAGCTTGCTGTTGTGCTGCTCGATCAGGCCCATCGCCTCATTCAGCCGGGCACCGACATCCGCCCCCTCGGGCAGCTCCAGCAGTTCCTGGTAACGGGCACCGGGCGGCAGGTAGAGCAGCCCCTCGCTCTGGTAGGCGTTCGGGTCTTCCTCGCGGCTGCCGCGCCGTTCACTACCCCCGGCGGCCTTGAGCTCCTGCCAGCGGGGCATGAAGCGCGCATCCGCGAAGCGCAGGAAGATCAGGCCGAGGATCGGGCCGGAATACTCCTGAGCCTTGAGGCCAGAGTTGGCCCGGAACTGATCGGCTGCCTCCCACAGGCTCTTCTCCATGGCGGCCTTGCCCAGGTCGCGCTCGGGTGGCGCCACCCAGCCATGGAAACCGCGGTTGGGATCTCCGGGTTCCGGTGGGGGGCTGGCGGGAGGTGGCGATTCGTTGGAGCCACGCCCCTGGGAGCCGTTGCTGCTGCGTGGCTTGCGGCCAGCGGCTGCGCGTGGTGGCGGCTCTACACCGGTAGCTTTGAGGCCACCGCCAGGCCCGCGGGCTTTTTCCGCCGCACCCATCGCGACCACGAGGGTCTTGGCTTCCTCCAGCTCCTGGTCGGCGATCGGTTCCCCCAGCCGCTTCTCCAGCTCCGCCTTGATCTCCCCATTGCTGATCCGGCTGCCGTCCTCAGGGATCAGCGCGATCAGGGCGTCGGTGAGGTCTTCGCGGACGGGCATCGGGGCGGGCTGGGGGCGCTGGGGCCAGGGAAGCAGAGGAGGGGACTGGCGAGAGGTGGAGAACCCGGTCTGGATGGGGTCAGTTTCTGGCTGGGCAGGAGGGTCGCTGGTGACTTGGCGTCACTCTGAATTCAGGCGCGCCTTGCCTCCGCTGACGTCGATCCGCCCCAGTCTGCGTCGTTCTACAGCCAAAGGGCAGCAAACGCCTGTCGATCTCCATCTCCATGACTGCGTACCTATGCACTGGGTGCATAGTTTTGGGAGGCAGGCCCCCCAGGGACTACCTGGCGGGTCTCCCGGATGACCGGGTCGTCCTCGTCCTCAACCAGCTCACCTGCGCCCAGCAGCTCCTCCCCCACCTTCGCCAGGCGCAGGCGCAGGGTGCGGATCAGATGGCGGGCCTCCCGGCTGCTGCGCACCCGCCCCTCCGGCAGCAGCAGCCACAGCTGCTCCAGTAGCGGCGGCTGGTCGGGATGGAGCTCCAGTCCCTGCGCCTCGAGCCAGCCGGAATCCAACAGGCCCGGGCCCAGGGGCAAGGCCAGCTGACGGTCGCGCATGCGTTTGAGCCAGGCGGGCACGTCCTGGCAGCTGAGCGGCTGCTCCTCAAGCTGGAAGCCATGCCAGGCGAGGGCCTCATGCAGCAGGGGGGTGACCGCCCGCTTGGGCAGCAGCACCCGGCGGGGCGCAGCCTCCTCCGGCGAGAGGGGAGCAGGGATGAACAGCTGCAGGGGCAACACCCCCAGCGGCACCGTCGCCAATCCGGACCAGCTCGGCGGCCGCGGGGCCGAGACCGCTCGCGGGTGACACCAGGAGGAGACGATGGCCCCATCGATCACCGCCTGGCTGAGCAGCTGCGCCCATTCGCTGGAGAGGCGGAACTTCGGTGGCACCGCCTGCACGCTGACCATCCCGGCCAGCAGGGGCTGATGCAGTGGGTCGGTCGCCACGCGCAGCTGCCCATCCATCAAGCGGTGGGCCCGGTAAGAGAGCCGCAGCAGCTCCAGGCTCTCGTTGCTGCCGTATCGCAGGACACCGGTGCCGCGCCGCGGCTGCAGCCGGAACTGCTCGCCCATCAGCGCGGCGCTGCGGCAGACGGTGCTCTGGTGCATCGCCAGGGCACGGGCAGCCTTGGACTGCGATCCGGTGAGCTCCAATAGGTCGAGCACATGCAAGTGCTCCAGCGGCTCGGGCGGGGTGTAGGGAGGGAGGTGGCGCCTTGACGCCAGGCAGGCTTGAACGATGGTGGAACAGGCCACAGGATGCTGTTGATCCGCATCCGTCCAGCGTCATCTCGCCGCCACCAAATCGGTTCAGTCCACGTGCGAAAGACCAGGGAATCCCAGGACGATCAGGCGTTTTGATGCAGCCGGTGCATCACTTCTCCTGTTTCTTGAAGGAGCCGGCCTGATCCATGCGGATCCCGCATCTGCCTTACCCGCAGAGGCCATTTCTGCGTTCGCTGCAGGTATGCCTGAGTGGCTCGGATCACAACCATGGCCCCTCTCCACCAGCTCCTGCCCCTGCCGCAGCTACTACCCGCTGGTGCCCGGGGCTTCGCGGTGGTGGATCTGGAGACCACCGGCACCGGCCAGCTCTGCCGGATCGTGGAGATCGCCCTGCTGCTGCTATCGCCGCAAGGGGAGATCGAGCAGGAATGGAGCACCGTGATCAACCCGGGCGTGCCGATTCCCAATGCCGCCGTGCATGGGATTGACGAGCGTCTTGCCGCAGCGGCGCCGAGCTTCTCGGCGGTGGCACCCACCCTGGCGGCCCTGCTGGAGGGGCGCGTGCTGGTGGCCCACAACCTGGATCGTTTCGATGGGCCGATCCTTCGGCACCACTTCTGGGAGGCGAGCAAGGCCTGGCCAGAGCTGGTGCTGGATCTGGGGGATGGCATCGACACCATGCCCTATCCCTTCGTGAGCCTCGGCAAGCTCTGCACGGACCACGGCATCAGCCTCTCCGGCGACGACGCTCACACCGCCCTCGGCGACACGCGCGCCCTGGCCGCGCTGCTCCGCCATGGCCTGCCCCACCTGCATCCATCCAAGGCGGCGGTGCGGGTGGCTGGGCTCAGCCGCACAGAGCTGCAACCCCCGGCGCTGCTCCCGCGCATCACGACCAGCCGGGAGGGCCTGCAGCAGAGCCACGACTGGCTCGACACCACTGTGACCATCCCCGCCGCCGGTGGCACCATCGCCCTGCATGGCGAGGACGCCCACGGCTGGGACTTCAAGGTGCAGAAGGCCCTGGAGCACGCCACCAGCCTCGGCCTGGTTCCCGTCGCCTACCAGCCGGAAGCACCGGCCGATGTGGTGGTGGTCTCCAGCGTGTTCATCGACAGCCCGCTGATGCGCCGCCTCCGCGCTGCCGGCCAGCCGGTGGTGATCAGCAAGGCGTTTCAGGAGGCGCGATCGGGGGCGACAGTGGCTGCCAAGCGCTGGGGGGAGCGCTGAGGGGACGGTCCGGCTGCCTCCACTGCAACGCGATCCATTCGAGTGGCAGCGACTGGCCCAGATCACAGCCAATGGACTGCCGTTCATCACTGCCCACATCCAGCTGAGTGCGGGTACGGGGCCGGTGCGCTTCATGGCTGCCGGCTGAGCGGTGCACCCCTAGCGTTGTCACCCTGCCGGATCGCGACTTGCAGAAGCCTCCCCTCGCTCTGGCCGCCGTGCTGCTGGCCCTGCCGCTGCTGCCCATCGGCCCAGCGCTGGCGCAGCAGCGGATTCCCAAACTGCCGGGCTACGACGAGTGCCCGCTCGGATATGTGAACGACTTGAAGCAGCACTGCAATTCGCCCATCTACTACCAGGTGATGCCCACCAACGGCAAACCCTGTCCATCGGGATGGATGAACATTGGAGCGGGCTATTGCAAGAAGAAGACGCTGGGGATCTTCTGAGGATCGCGGCAGGTGGGGTGGGCCGCTGCCAGGCACCAGACGCCAGGCTGAGCGAGGTGCCCTGGCAGACCTTGGAGGCCGGTCTCGGCGCCTTCGAGCCTGGCTTTGCGCTCAGCCGGGAGCAGCCCCACCAGCAGCAGCGGCCGGAGCCTGCGCAGCAGTCCTAGGGTGTACAAACATGATGTACAAGCCGTGACGCGTGTTTCGGTGTCCCACCTCCGCCAGCACCTGCCCTCCTATCTCAAGCGTGTGCAACAGGGCGAGGCCATTCAGATCACCTCCCGCGGCCGCGTCATCGCCCGGCTGCAGGCCGAACAGGATCCAGCGGAAGAAGCTCGCCAATGGCTCGAGGGGCTGCAGGGGGGCGTGACGCTGGTGGATGTGCTGGCGCCGCTTGGTCCGGAGTCGGCGGATGAGGCCTGGAGCGGCGATGCCGACCATCTGTGACACCCACGTTCTGCTGTTCTGGGCCCATGAGCCCGAGCGGCTCTCCTCCGCGGCGCGCCAGGCTCTTGAGCTCGGCCGGAGCCAGGCCGAGCTGGCCATTGCTGACATCACGCTCTGGGAGCTGGCATTGCTTCAGGAGCGCGGCCGGCTGCAGCTCCCCGATGAGGTCGACCCCGCCTTCTACTTCAAGCAACTGCTGGCGGCGCTGCGCCTTGCGGTGCTGCCGATCACCCCGGAGATCGCCCTGCTGTCGCGGAGTTCCCTGTTTCAGCACGGCGATCCGGCCGATCGATTGATCGGGGCCACCGCCCTGCACCTAGGAACGCCCCTGATCACTGCAGACGCCAAGCTCCGGGCGCTGGAAAGCCTGGATACGGTTTGGTGAGTCGCCGCTGCCTTGATCCCCTCCGCCGCAATGACCCCTGCTGAACAACCCGTTCAGAAGCGCGAGACTCCCTTTTCCGTGCGCCGCCGCCAACGTGGCGGGAGGAACGTGGTGCAGGTGAGCAGCAGCGTGAGCGAGATGGAGGCGCTGCGTGCGCGGATCCGTTCCCAGAGCAGGGCCGTTGCGGAGCACATCGCGGCGGATCCTGACGCGCGGGTCTTCCTCGATGACTGGGCCACCCCCGAGCACCTGGGCCGCTGATCACGGACGTGGAGCTGACGTCTGGACAGATCGTCACCGTCGATTGGCGCCGTGATCCGCTCGATCCGACTCAGGATCCCCAACCACCGGAGCCCAACAAGCTCAGGCCAGCGGTGGTCGTGCAGGACACAGGCCTCGCCATTGGGGGCTTGAGCTGATGCCCCGGCGCTCCTTTTCCGATGGCTCCCGCGGCGATGAGCAGTTGATCCGCCAGCTGCCGGCCCTGCTCCGTCAGCACCGGCCGGATCTGATGCAGGGCGAGAAGCTCTACCGCTCCCCGGCGGGCTTCACGAGCTGGAGTGGGCACTGGGCCAAGGCGGTGGCGGTCGAGCTGGCTCTGGAGCAGTCCGAATCGATTGCGGATCATGTGGGCATCTGGGGGGCAATGGTCTGCCAGTGGGCACGCGAGATCGGCGCCGAGCCCCGCTTCCTGTCGCCAGCCCTGGCCCAGGCGTTCCTGCAGACCGAGCAGCCCACCCTCACTCTGGATCTGCCCCGCGACATCAGCTGCTTCCGGCTGCTACTGCCCAAGGGCACCTTGTTCAGCGAGGAGGGCCCGGAGATCCGCTCGGTGGTGGTGGCCGAGGTGCGGGCGATGGAGGGCTGGCTGCCAGGCAACTTCGAGCTGGCTGGTGGCGGCCTGGCCTGCATCGGCCTGGGAGAAGACGGCTCCACCTACCTCGCGAGCAATGTGCTCGACCCTGCGGCCAAGGCCCAGCAGCCAGCGCACACCGACTTCAGCCCCACGCTCTGGGACTGGGATGCCGATGGCGTCAAAGGCACCGCCTCCCGCATGGAGCAGCTCTGTGTCCATGCCCTGCTGGTGCAGCTCTACGCCAAGCACCTGGTCACGGAAGGGGAGATCCCAGCGGCGTCAGGTTCCAAGGGCTTTGGCGGTGGGGGCAAGTCCTCTGGTGGCGCAGCTGAGGAGGTGAGAGCGCCGGTGTGGCTGGGCAAGGACTATCAGCTGCAACGCCAGCCAGCAGAAGAGGCCGGAACCTCCAAGGGCAGCTGGCAGCGCGGCCGTTGGCACGCCCTCTCACCCCTGGCGGCGCCGGTGGCTGCACCGATGGAATGGGTGGAGCCGGTGCTGCTGACCTGAGGGCCCGGCCTCTGGCCCTACGCCTGATCCCGGATGAACAGCTCCCTGAATCCCGTGCTGGGATCGAGTTCCCGGCGGAAGGAGCAGGCGGGCAGTAGCGCCACCAGCACCTCAGCCGTAGTGCGGACCGTGGCGCCCATCCCCAGATGGCCGCCGCTCACCCTCCCCTGGTTGTCGGCCACGCTGATGTGCAGGTGAGCGCCATCGGGCGACAGGCTGCCCGCCAAGGTGAGGATCTCCAGGTCGCCCTCAAGGACAGTGAGCTCCTCCTGGCCGGGCAGCCGGAGTGGGGCCACCGACAAGCTGCCGATGCCACTGAGCACCCAGCCGGCCTGCTCTCGCTGCTCCTGGAGCAGCTGCTCCAGGAGCAGCCGCAGATCGGTGCCGGGTGCCAGACGGATCGGCAGCACTCTCATCACCTCGGCCGGCTTCTCACTCTTCCTCAGCTGCCCCCAGGGGGATGAGCTTGATCTGCTTGCGGCCCAGCTTGATCTCGAACTCATCGCCGGGCTCCAGGCCCAGCTGGGCGGTGTAGGCCTTGCCGACAAGCAGGTTGCCGTTGAACTGCACCTTGGTGGCGTAGCTCAGCTGACGGCCAGGACGGCCTTTGCCACCACGGCCACCCCCAGTGCCAAGGTTCATGCCTTTGGCCTCCAGCAGCGCCTCGTAGAACGCCGTGAAGTTCAGACGCTCGGTGCCGTCCTTCTTGCTGCTGACGTAACCGCAGCTGCGCACCAGATCGGACTTGGAGACGTCGCCCAGCTCCTTGACTTTGGCGAGCAGATCAGTACCGGTGAGCATGATGTGGGGTTGGGTGATGGACAAACCCTAATTGCCAGGCTCGCCATAGTTGTCAACAGCAGGCAGATGGCTGCCTCGGCGTGCCCCAACTGGTGAGGCGGCGATCAGTTGAGAGATGGTGCCCGTGGGTTCAGGGAATGACGAGTTCCTGATAGCTCCCCGCCTCGATCCCCCTGATCGCGGCCACGATGCTGCCTGTGGCAAGGCGAATCCGTGGCCAGCTGGTGGTCGTGAGCACCAGGATGGTCAGGCTGCGTCCCCGGAGATTCTGCTGATACCTCAGGTTTGTGTCGGTGGTGATCAGCAGTTCAAACCCGTTCAGTTCGGCCAGGCGGATCAGATCGCCATTGGTCACAGAAGACCAACCCCGTTCGTAGGCCGTTGCCACATCGTGGTCTGTCAGAAAGCGCCGCAGTGGAACGGGAGTCCCCTGGTCGAACAGGATGCGCATTCAGGCCACGGCCGCCGCCGTGCTTCGGGCGACGTGCTCCAAGACCGACCGCGCCTGCTGCTCTGTGACGCCTGGGAACAGCTCGACGAATTCCGCCAGGGAGACGCCGTCCTCGAGGTTCTCGAACAGAGCCGCCACGGGAATCCTGGTGCCCGTGAATACCCAGGCCCCGCTGACGCGCTGGGGATCACGCTCCACGGCAGCGCAACCTGCCCAACCGAGATCGGATTGTGCCGGCATGAGCAGCTCTGGAACCAGGGCCCTCTCAGCGTAGGCAGTCCGCCAGCAGTCGCTTCGGTTGCCACGCCAGCGCGATTCGGTGCTCCGAACCCCGGTGGTGAGGGCCGAATCGATCGGTTCGGCTCGCCCCTCCCAGGCTCCGATCCTCCGCGGCGACAGTGAGCGCACCGGGGGCGAACGCGGTCTGATCTGAACAGCCCGCCACCGCAACCAACGCCAGCCATCAACGCGACCCGCACCATGCTGACCCGCCGTTCTTCCTCTGCCTTCGATCTGTTCGATCGCCTCGAACAGCAGCTCAGCCAGCAGCTCCAGACAGCTGAGCGCGTGCCCGCCGCCGAGGTTCATGAAACCCCTGAGGCCTACGAGGTGGTGCTCGAACTCCCTGGCGTCGACAAGGCCGCCATCGAGGTGAAGGCCACCGAGCGCAACCTGCTGATCAGCGCCGAGCGCCGCAGCCAGCGCCAGCTGGGCGGCCAGCCGTCTGAGGCTGATCCCTCCGCCACAAGCAGTGACGCCCCCGCCACCGTGGAGAAGGTCCGCGGACCCCTGCTGAGCGAGTTTCGCTACGGCACTTGGAGCCGCAGCTTCCGCTTCCCGGTCGCGATTGAGCGCGACCAACTGCAGGCCGTCTACCGCGATGGTCTGCTCACCGTTACCGCCCCCAAGGCCAACAAGGTGAGCACCGTGACCGTGAAGGTGGAGGGCTGATCACCTGACACATTCCCTGGGCAGAGGCCCGCGCATGAGAACCCTTGCCCCCGGCTCCGGCTGGGGGCTTTCTCTTGTGCGGATAGGTGCCGATGGAATCGGATCAGCGTCGCAGCGACTCGCAGGCCTCTCCGTCACCGTTGCTGTCCAGATAGGTGTGGCCTTGGCGGAGCAGCTCCTGGGCGCGGGCGTAAGAGCCGATCTCCTTGCAGCGGTAGCGGCGGCCGCCTGGGGTGGTGCCATCGGGAATCACCGCTGCAGTGCGACCGCGCCGGAAATCCCAGGGGCGGGTGATGCCGCCCTCCTGCTGCCAGACGCCGTAGCGATGGCGGCTGGCCCGGAACTCGGTATCGAGGTACTCCTTGGCATCACAGCCGCTGAGGTAGCGCCGGTAGGCGAAGGCCTGGCCGTCCTCGACCATGACAAGGTTGATGTTGATGTCGCTGATCACCTCCGCCACCGTGCGCCCATAACGGTCTGTTGTGTGGGGCTGGATGCTCACCTGGCGGCCCCGCGGCAGGCGCTGGATCAGATAGGCGCGGGACTGCTGACCCCAGGGGGACTGGGCTGTCTCTGGGGCATCGATGCAGGCGAGGCGGATGGTGATGGATCGGCCGCCGGCCTGCACCCGCAGGGTGTCGCCGTCTCCCACCGAGAGCACCGTGGCTCTGTAACTGGCGGCAGGAGCGATGGCGGCTTGGCCTGACGAGAGCGGCGCAGAAGCCGCCAGCGCCAACGCAAACAGGCCCAGCGATCGCTGCAGCAGAGGCATCAAGGCAGCGGAACCGGCAACAGCTCAGCCTGGCACCAGCCTTCTGGGTTATGACAACCGATGCAGCAGGTGCATCAATTTCCGATCACTGCAACAGGAAGGCGCCCCATGTAGGCGCGCCTTAGCACCGGTCGCGGACCTGAACCTTGGCATCTGGGGCTTGATCGGGTCGGGTGTCTTTGTGTTCACGCATGGCCTGCCTTGTGCCTGACAGGAGAGGAATAGGGATCACGTCTCTGGGAAGAGATGCTCGGGGCTTGACCTTCTCGGTTGTGATCCCGGCTCGGGTTATGCAGCCCTGAGGTTCAACACGCGGGAAACAGAACTGGCGTATCGCTCTTTGCAGATACGGGATGACGTTCGCGCTGCGCCACCGAGTTCACTTGGCTGTTGGGCAACCACTTCAATCACTCGCACCTCCGTCGTGCGCACCGGCTCGGGTGCTCCCTGGCCGGACTCTGGTGGAGGGTGAGGGTCGGGTTGGCTCCCGGGCCTCCCCTCAACTACAAATTACGCCTTCTGGCCAGTGGTGGTGGGCCTCTGGGGTTCCTGTTCCCGCCCGGAGAAGGCCGGTTTCGGGAACCCGCTACCGGCCTGGTTCGATGCAGCACCGATACGCCCTGAGAACCTCTGGTGAAGCCCCCTTCATGAAGGCCCGTTGCCTCCCGTGAAGACCAGTGTCGGAAGTGCTGCAGCCCTTGCTGGCACCAGTCGCCGGGACCATCGTGGCTGCAACGGGATTCGGAGGCTCCATTGATGGACGACACCCCCCCTGAGCAGCAGCCAGGAGCGCGCTGACGATCCGGCCCCTGCTCCAACATTCCTGACGGATCACTGATGTTCCTGGCGTTGTTTTTCCTGGAGGGGACACACGCCGTCCACTGCACCGCCTCAGGTGCCCCGGACCCAACGGAACGTCCCACTCGACACCTGGCCCCAGGTGCCAGCGCCGGCAGCTCCGCCCTACAACCAAAGACCTTCTGATCTGAAAACGATCAACCGACCGCACAGCTGCGCCCGACCCCCTCGGGAAGGCACCACGGCTGAGCAGACAAACGCCCGGGGCCAACGCCCCGGGCTTTGTTGTGGCGGGCCCCATCGCCTGAGCGATCAGCTGGACGCAGGGAGCTGTACGCGAAACACGGAGCCTTCCCCTGGCTGCGACTCCAGGCTGATCACGCCACCATGGCGCCGGGCGATGGCCTGGGCGATGGCCAGCCCCAGTCCCGTTCCCCCCTGCGGGCGGCTGCGGGCGGGATCGAGACGATGGAACCGCTCAAAGATCCGCGCCTGCTGCTCCGCAGGGATGCCGGGCCCGTTGTCCCTGACGAGCAATTCGATCTCCCGACCGCGTCGCTCCAGGCTCACCCGCACCGTGCCGCCAGCCGGACTGTGCTGCAGGGCATTGCTGAGCAGGTTGATCAGCAGCCGGCTGAGCTCCGCTTCGTTCCCGAGCACCCGGGTGTCAGTCGCCTCAACCTTGTGCAGCAGCGTCACACCGGCTGCCTCCGCCGCTTCGCTGAAGTCTTCGCAGACATCCCCGCTGATCTCCGCCAGGTCGCAGGGCTGCATCCGACTCGGAGAAGCAGGCCACTCAAGACTGGCCAGCAGCAGCAGATCGGCGATCAGCTGCTGCAACCGCCGGCCCTGGGAGACCATGCGCTCCAGGGCCTGTGCAGAGAGGCCTGCCCCATCAGGACGTGAGCTTGTGCCGCCTGGTGCGGTGCGTTCGGCCTCCAGCAGGGCCAGCAGGTTGGCCAGAGGCGTGCGCAGCTCATGGGCCGCATCGGCGCTGAATTGCTCCTGCCGCCGGTAGGCCTCCAGCAACGGCGCCATCGCCAGACCCGCAAGCCACCAGCTGGCCGCCGCCATCCCCACCATCGCCAGAGCGAACACGCCATGGCCCAGCCACCACAGCCGGCTGGCCTCGGCATCGAGGGGCGCCAGGCTGCGGCTGATCTGCAGGGTGCCCCAGTCCTGTTGACCGCTGCCATGGCCCTGGTGCAGGTGGATCGAATAGCGCAACAACCGCTCGCCGCCAGGCAAGCGCTGCTCCTGCCACTCCGGCTCCGGGCGGCCAGAGTCCAGGGCACCAGGCGAGGCAGCCAGCAGCTGGCCGCGGGGACTGAAGATCCGCAGCTGGAAACGGGACGGATCGGCGGCGCTGATGGCATGACGCGCGATCAGGGCATCAGCAGCCGGACAGGCCTGACCAACCAGACACAGCCCAGGCAGCACTGCCGACAATGCCGCAGACGGCACGGCCACTGGCGGCAGGCTGGGTTTGAGGCTGTCGTGCAAGGTGCCGGCGACGGTCTGCAGTTCGCGGCGCAAAGCGGCTTCCTGCTCCTGGAGCAGCAGGCGCGCCATAGCGAAGCCGGCTCCGTACAGAATCGCGCCCATCACCAGCAACGAGAGGCCGGCCAGTCGCAGCCGGCTGCGCCACAGCAGCGCCGGTGCCGGCGAGCGGTGGGCGCTCATGGCTCCCCCGGCAGCTCAGGGTGGAAGCGATAGCCGCGGCTGGGCACCGTCTCGATCGGGGAGGCCAGGCCATGGGCCGCCAGTTTGCGGCGCAGCAGCCGTACCTGCGCCGCCACCACATTGCTCACCGGATCCTGATGCAGATCCCAGAGTTGGTTGCGCAGCTGCGAGCCGGGAATGATCTGATCGGGGTGCTCCAGGAAATAGGCCATCAGCTGCTGCTCCTTGCCCGCCAACGCGACCGTGACCACGCCCTCGGTCCCACTCACCTGCAACTGCCCGGTCTGGGGATCGAAGCGGTAAGCCCCCACCTCCAGCACCGGTTCGCGGTAACTGGGCTGGCGGCGCTGCAGCGCCCGCACCCGCGCCAGCAGTTCCTCCATCGCGAAGGGCTTGCTGAGGTAGTCGTCGGCGCCGGCATCGAGCCCCTCCACCCGATCCGCCGTCTCAGCCCGGGCCGTCAGCAGCAGCACGGGTAGGTCGAGTCCGGCCGTGCGGGCGCGGCGGCAGAGCGCAGGGCCGCTCAGGCCCGGCAGCATCCAATCCACGATCGCCAGCTCGTAGCGGGCCAGTTCGCCGCTGAGCAACACCCAGCCCTCCAGCCCATCAGCGCAATGGTCCACCACATGGCCCTGGCGCTGCAGCACGGACTGCACGGCGCCGGCCAGCTCCTGCTCGTCTTCCACCAGCAGGATCCGCAGCGGCATCAGGTGTGGGCTTGAACCGGCGGATGCTAGTGGGAGCAGGCGATTTCACCTGTTTTTCATCGCGAGTGAGCCATCCTCCGCGGACCATTCACGCCTTCTGCGTTCATGTCCCGGCTCCTGCAGTTCAGCGCCAGCCTTGCCCTGGTCTCCGCCGCCCTGCTGGGCTCTCTGCCACCCGCCAACGCCCACGTGGGCCATGGCGATGAGTTCCAGCAGCAGGGGGATGTGCGCCAGGTGAAGGCCAACGCCGACACCGATGCCCTGCTGGGGGTGCTGACCGAGCAGCCGCAGGAGAGCCCCGAGGGCCTGACCGTGCCGGCGGCAGCCGTGGTGGATGCGGACGGCAAACCTCTGGTGTTCGTCAAGACGGCCACCACCTACGACCCGGTTTTTGTTGAGACGGGGACGAGCAGCGGCGATCGGGTGACGATCACCAGTGGTGTGGACCCCACAGACGAGGTGGTGGTGCAGGGGGCCCTGTCGCTCTACGCCGAATCGAAGAAGACCCAGCAGAGCGACACAGCCGAGCCGGGCAAGACCCCTGCTGCGCCTGCAGAGGAGAGCACTCCAGAAACCACAGCGACCGCGCCTTCCCAGCCCCAGCTCAATCCCTTGGGCATTGGAGCTGCTGTGGTGGGCGTGCTGGCACTTGGTGGGGTCGCCGCGAGCCGGCTGGGCCGCAAATCGAAATAACCCGCGGGGGCGCACCGCGCTGCCGCTGAGCAACCCACCACGCCTCTGCCCACGACGTTCCTGGCTCTCTGTCCATGCTTGATCGTGCCCTCAATGCCACGCTGCGCTTCTCGATCGCCCGGCGTTGGCTGATCGTGGCGGCGGCGATCGTGATCAGCCTCTGGGGGCTGGTGGCGATCCGGCAGATGCCGCTGGATGTGTTCCCCCCGTTTGCACCGCCGCAGGTGGATGTGCAGACCACCGCCGACGGCCTCTCCCCGGAAGAGGTGGAAGCGCGCATCACCCTGCCGATCGAAGCGGCGGTGAACGGCTTGCCAGGCGTGGACACCGTTCGCTCCTCCTCGAAGGTGGGCCTGTCGATGGTGCAGGTGGTGTTTGACCAGAACGCCGACATCGAGAAGGCCCGCCAGGCGGTGGCCGAACGGTTGCAGCCGATCGGCGGTGAGCTGCCCGCCAATGCCAGCGCCCCGGAGATCTCGCCGCTGGTGTCGCCGCTGGGCACGATTGTTCAGTACGCGTTCAGGTTGAAGGGCTCCGGCTCCACCACGGAACTCGAGCTGCGGCGTCTGGTGCTGTCGAGTTTTGAGAACCAGCTGCTGGAGATTCCGGGGGTGGCCCAGGTCACCCTCTATGGCGGCGACGACCTGCAGCAGCAGATCTGGGTGGATCCAGAGAAGCTGCGCAGCCGCGGGGTCTCGCTGCAGGCCGTGGCTGATGCCGCAGCTCAGGCCAGTGCCACGGCGCCAGGCGGCTTCCTGATCGGTGGCGGGCAGGAGACGCTGATCCGCGTGGATGGCAGCGCCCGCAGCGGCGACGATCTGGCCGCTGCGATCGTCAAGGGTGCCGAGGGCCAACCGCTGAAGCTCTCGGAGCTGGCCACCATCAGTGCCGGTGGGGCCCTGCGCCGCGGCGACGCCAGCTTCAACGGCCAGCCGGCGGTGGTGCTGATGGTCAACAAGCAGCCCGATGTGGACACCCCCTCGGTGACCCGGGCTGTGGAGGAGCGCATCGCCGCGATCAGCCGCACCCTGCCCGCCGATATCGCGGTGAAGCGCACCTTCCGCCAGGCCAACTTCATCGACACGGCGATTGCCAACGTCAGCTCGTCGCTGCTGGAGGGGGTGGTGATCGTGTCGGTGGTGATCGTGCTCTTTCTGATGAACTGGCGCGCAGCCGTGATCAGCCTCAGCGCGATTCCGCTGTCGCTGCTGATCGGCCTGATGGTGATGAAAAGCCTGGGGCTGGGCATCAACACCATGACCCTCGGCGGGCTGGTGGTCGCCATCGGCTCGGTGGTCGACGACTCGATCGTTGACATGGAGAACTGCTACCGCGGCCTGCGCCGCAACCAGCGGGCCAATGACCCCGTGGATCCCCTGCAAGTTGTGTTCGACACCTCGGTGGAGGTGCGCCAGCCGGTGATCCTCTCCACCTTGATCATCCTGGTGATCTTTGCGCCGATCTTCTCGCTCACAGGGGTGGAGGGCCGGATCTTCCAGCCGATGGGGCTGGCCTACCTGCTCTCGATCGCTGCCTCCACCCTGGTGGCGGTGACCCTTTCGCCGGCCCTCTGCGCCATCCTGCTGGCGCCGGTGCGCCTGCCGGCGGAGAACACCTGGATCGCCGCCCAGGCCGAGCGGCTCTACAGGCCCATCCTCGAGATGGCGTTGGCGGCGCCGCGGCGTGTGCTGGCCCTGGCCCTGGCGCTGCTGATTGCCACCACCGTGATTCTTCCTGGCCTGGGCCGGGTGTTCCTGCCGGAATTCCGGGAGCAGTCGCTGGTGAATTCGATGGTGCTCTACCCGGGTGTCTCCCTGGAGATGACCAGCCGAGCCGGGCAGGTCCTGAGCCGCTCGCTAGCGGGCAGCCCCTGGATCGACTGGGTTCAGGTGCGCTCCGGCCGGGCCCCCGGTGATGCTGATGGCGCCGGCGTGAACATGGCGCACGTGGATGTGGAGCTCAGCGAGGCGGCGATGGCCAACCGCCCTGCCGCCATCACCGCTCTGCGCCAGGCCTTCCTGAAGCTGCCGGGCGTGGCCCCAAACATCGGTGGCTTCATCTCCCACCGCATGGATGAGGTGCTCTCGGGGGTGCGCAGTGCGATTGCGATCAAGATCTACGGCCCGGATCTGGCTGAACTGCGCCGCCTCGGCGAGCAGGTGCGCGATGCAATCGTGCCGATCCAGGGTGTTGTAGATCTGCAGCTGGAGCCCCAGTTGCCGATCCGCCAGGTGCAGGTGGTGTTCAACCGGCAGGCGGCTGCCGAACGGGGCCTGTCGATGCAGGAGCTTGCCGATCAGGTGGAACTCTCCCTCAACGGCAAGGTGGTGAGCCAGATCGTCGACGGAGCGCACCGCACCGACGTCTGGGTCGGGATGCCTGAAGACGCCCGCAACAACCTCGATGCCATCCGCAGCGTGCCGATCGCCACAGCAGCCGGCGCCATCGTTCCCCTGGGTGATCTCGCCTCAGTGGACTACGGCAAGGGCGCCAATGTCGTGAACCGCGAGGATGTCTCCCGCCTGATCGTGGTGTCCGCCAACGTGAGCGGCCGCGCTCTCGGCAGCGTCGTGGGCGACATCAAGCGCACGGTGGAGCGCTCCGTGACGCTGCCCACGGGCTACTCCATCCGCTACGGCGGCCAGTTCGAATCCGAAGAGCGCGCCACCGCCAGCCTGGTGCTCTACAGCGTGGTGGCGGCTGTGGTGATCGCCCTGTTGATGTGGATGGCGGTGAAATCCTGGCCGGCCACCGTGGCGATCCTGATCAACCTGCCCCTGGCACTCGTGGGCGGACTGGCGGCGGTGCTGCTCAGCGGAGGGGTGTTGTCGGTGGCGTCGCTGATCGGCTTCATCACGCTCTTTGGCGTGGCGGTGCGGAACGGTCTGCTGCTGGTGGACAACTACAACCGCCGCCATGCCGATGGCCAGGAGCTGCGGGAGGTAATCCGTGGCGGAAGCCTGGAGCGGCTCAATGCCATCCTGATGACAGCCCTCACCTCGGCGCTCGGCATGTTGCCTCTGGCCCTGGCCTTCGGGGCCGGCAATGAGATCCTCCAGCCCCTGGCGATCGTGGTGCTGGGCGGCCTGATCACCTCCACTCTGCTCACGCTGGTGATGTTGCCGGCTCTCTATGCCCGCTTCGGGCGCTGGTTGCTGCCCCAAGCCAACGCCCAGGCATGACCTCATCCCGCCAGGGACAGCTCGCCGGCCTGGCGGCCGCTGTGCTGTTCGGCTGCAGCGCCCCGCTGATCAGCACCCTCACCGGCTCGGGCTCCGCCCTGAGCATCGCCGGCCTGCTCTACGCCGGGGCCACCCTGGCGCTGCTGGCCGTTCGGCTGGTGCGCGGCACCCGGGCTGAAACTCCCATCCGCCGCGAGGACTGGCCGGCTCTGGGGACTCTCACGCTGCTGGGTGGCGTGGTGGGGCCGGTGGCACTCGTGTTGGGTCTGGCACGCCTGCCGGCCGCCTCCAGCTCGCTGCTGCTCAACCTCGAGTCGGTGTTCACCCTGGCGATCGCCGTGCTGCTGGGGCGAGAGCACCTCGGCCGTCGCGGCCTGGTGTCAGCGCTGCTCACGGTTGCCGGGGCGGTGCTGCTGTCGGAAGGATCACTCAGCGGTGCCAGTGCCGGCGGCTGCGCCTTGATCGCCCTGGCCACCCTGGCCTGGGGCATCGACAACAACCTCAGCCAACGGCTGAGCCTGCGCGATCCGGTTCAGATCGCCACGTGCAAAGCGGCCGGCGCGTCCGCGCCGATGCTGCTTTTGGCCTTGCTGCTCGGCCATGCCTTTCCGCCTATCCCCTTCACCCTGGCGCTGCTTGGCATCGGTGCCCTGGGCTATGGCATCTCGATCTGGCTGGATCTGCTGGCCCTGCGCGATCTGGGGGCCGCCCGGGAGGCCGTGCTGTTCTCCACCTCACCGTTCGTCGGAGCGCTGTTTTCCGTCGTCGTTCTGCGGGAGACCCTCTCAACGCTCCTGCTGCTGGCGGCGGGACTGATGGCCGCCGGTGTGGCGCTGCTGCTGCGGGAGCAGCACAGCCATCTCCACCGTCATGAGCCGCTCCTGCATGCCCATCGTCACCGACATGATCCCCGCAGCGGCGACCCCCACCACGAGCACGAACATGCCCAGGAGGATCAGGAGGGGCACCCCCCCGATCGCCCCTTCTGGCATGCCCATGAGTACCGCCACCGGGAGCTGGAGCACGCTCACCCGCATGTGAGCGATGCCCATCACCGCCATTGGCACTGAATCGACCAGGGATGGATCAGCCGGGAGGGTCCTGAGGTGGTTGCCACTGGGCCGTGGTCGGCTGCCAGCCCTGCTGCCGCTTCTCGGCCCAGAGCTTCAGGGCTTCCTCTCGGCTCAGCTCCCACCGGCGCTTCAGCAGCGGCACCGGCTGACCCGGCAGCAGCTCACCGCTGGTGACCTCCAGCCGCTGGCTCCAGCGATCCCAGAATGTGGGCCGGAAGTGGAGCGCGTGGCGACCATCGCTGATCCACGCCTCCCTGGGCGACAGCGGCGGCCGGTTACGTGGACCACGGCTCACGCCACTTCAGGCGCCCAGCCCCGCTGGCGGTGCAGGTCTTCCGACCAGCTGCTGCAGCGGTGGGTGAGGTGCTCGCCATGGGCGATCAGGCCCTGATGCAGATGGCAGGTGAGCAGCGGGATGCACTCCGGCCCCGGGTGGTGCCGAAAGAAATGGCAGGTCATGCAGACCTGACGGCAGCGGCTGGAGCGCAGCACGGCCTGATCCAGCCAGGGCCAGTCCTCGATCTCCTCCTTGCGGGAGGGCTGCAGACGGGAGAGCGGGACCGGCGCCATGGCGACCACTGCGGGCGTACGCCTGTACTAGCAGGGGTGGTGCGCTGGTGCCAGGGCTCACCGCCGCAGCGCCTCGATGCGGCCTGGAAGCTCCTCGTAGCTGATCCCTTCCCCGAAGGCCCGAATCAGCGGTTGCAGGCCGATCGACTTGCGTTCGCGATGCAGCTTGCTGGTGGGCACCACCCAGAACAGCCACTGGCTGGGGTCCTGCGGATCCACCAGCTCTCGCTCGTGCCCATCCAGAAGGCAGAAGACGTAGGCGGTGGCGACCCGCTGCTCGATCGGGAAGCTGATCACGCTTGGCTTCTCCTGCAACCAGGCCTGCACATAGGCCGCCGACTTCACCTCCAGGGTGATCTCTCCAACGGTCACGTCGACCTCGGCCCACTCGATGCGGTGCTCCCCGGGGTCGACTCCCAGGGCCCGATGCACCAGCCATTCGGCATAGGCGCCGCGGGTGCGGTTCTCCAGCAGGTGGCCGGAGTTCCAGCGGAGGAAGGCGTCGAGGTCCGCTCCATCGGCGGAGGCTCCGGTGCGGCCGTTCTGCATCGGAGTGGACTTCTCAGCTCAAGTATCGCCACCCCACCGGTTTTGCCTGCTGGAAGACAGGTGAAGTGCGGTTATGTCGCCACCTGCTGATGCTGCACGAGAAACGCCTCGATCCAGTCGTGGTGGCACTTCTGGATGATCCGATCAGCGATCGTGACTGCCTCATCGGGCACCTGGAACCGCTTGCGAAAGGCGCTGGTGAGGCTCTCCAGCAGCGGCCGGGGCAGGGCCCGCAGGGTGCTGTGGAGGTGCTGGATCGTTTCGGCATCGAGGGCCACCTGGCCAGGGTCGGCCGGAGCTGAAAGCACAGGCGTCGCGGTCGTGGCCTGAACGCGGCCCTGTGTCGGGGAGGTTGCGGGGGCGGAGGGAGCGCCAGCCGTCGTCCGACTCACAGCAGGCCGCTGCCCCCCTGCAGACCGCTGGCGTCCATCGCCCTGGCCCGCTCCGCTGCTGACCTGGCGCTGCGCCTTGTCATAGAGGGCGAGGCCAAACGGGTTGCCGAAGGTCATGAGGGCTCGCTTCATGGCGTCTGTCTCCGCCTCCTTGAGCGCGGATTCATGGGCCTGGCCCAGGTCGGCGTCGATGCCATGGCCGGCGCCGCTGCCCTCGCGGATCAGGGGTGTCAGCCCGCCGGCAGTGACTGTGACGCGCACGCGGGCGGTGTAGGTGACGCCCCAGCCAGGCTTCTGGTCCCTGCCGATGGGGCGTTCGGCCTGGGCGACGCAGCGCACGGCGATGGTCTGGCGCTGCCAGCCGTCAAACCCAAAGATGCGGTTCGCTTCCGCGATCACCTGCCAACCCTCCATGTAGCTCACGCGGCTGCGGCCCTGCTCCCGCTGGCGGACATTGGCCCGATCGAGCGGGGCAGAGAGGGCTGCAAGTTGCTCGTGGGAGAAGCCTGGGGGCTGAACTGGGACGGCGGCCGAAACTGTTTCTGGTGCGGCTGTTGGAGCAGCTGCCTCGGCGCGGTCAGTCGAGCGGATCAGCTCCAGCGCTGAGGGAGGACGCTGGACAGGGCGAGGAGCTGCGGGGCGGCTGGTGGTGCTGGCCCCGTTGGCGGAAGGAGCGGCGACGGTCATTGCGATGGGAAACGATGGGTTTGGGGAGGAAAGGGGGGCCCCGGCTGCCCAGCCGGAACCCCAGTTGCAAGGGGCCTCTGGCCCCTCAGTGGATGCGCCAGGAGCGGCGGGAGATCAGCTGGGCGCCGGGGATGAGGTGGCCGGCCTTGAGGGCCTCTTTGATGGCGGCCTTATCCGGCTTGCTGGTGGTTGAGAAGCTCAGCCACTCGGGATCGAGGGCGTCCTCGTCCTCGATCTCAACGGCCTGGGACTTACGGGAGGTGAGCTCGTGATTCGGGAACGAGAAGCGGGTGGAGGTGGGCTGCAGCCGGGTCAGCACCAGGACGAGGGAGTCCTCCAGCGCATCGGCGCGGGAGGCATCAGAGCGGGACAGCTCGGTGAGCCGCTTCGCCTGCTGCTGGCGGTAGGCGGCCTGACCGCGTAGGTGCTCGATCACCCAGCAGGTGGCATCGGCCTTGGCGGCGAGGGCCTTCTTGTTGCCTTCTTCTGCAAGCAGGGCGGCTTCAAGCTCTGCCAGTGCCTGGGCGCGGGTGTCGTCGTCATCGGCTTCCAGCTGCTCAGCGAGCTGGCCGATGGCGGTGGTGAGCTCCTGGGCCTCGATGCCCAGCTGCCAGATGGAGCTGGAGCGCTGCAGGGAACAGGACGGCCCAGCGGCCTGAAGGAGAGCCGGGGCGAGAGGGGCGGCGGGGGCGGTGAGAACGGCCATGGGGATGGGGATGTGAGGAGGGAACGGGAAGAACGGCGCGGCGACTGCCGCTCAGGCGGCGAGGGGCTCCGGCGAGAAAGGCGGCGGCACTTCCATCACCACCACCGGCACTGGCGAACGGGAGGAGCAACGGCGGGCTTGCTGCACCAGGGAGGCCGTGCCTGCCCCACCGGGGAAGGCGATCACCAGCACCGAAGCGCTGAATGCCGGGGAGGTGTGGGCCTGGGCCTCCACCAGGGCCTGCTCCAGCAGAAGGCGATTGCGGATGGGCCCGGCAGCGCGGCCATGGCGGCGCCAATCAGCGGCGAGGGCCTGAACCCGCCAGCCGAGCTGCTGGGCGGCACGGCCGATGGCGCGATCAGCGCCACGGGCACCGCCATGGAGGAGCAGATGAACAGGCCGGCCGGCACTGCGCTGGAGCAGAGCGGCGGCGATGCGCTCCTGGGGCCAGACGAGATCACGACCACCAGCGGCAACGATGACGACCGAGCGATGGGCCAACGCTGGCGGCGGCAGGAGAGCAGGAAGTGGCAATGCAGCGGCCTGGGCCACTGCAGCAGAGGACAAGCTCATGGGCTACAGAGCAAACGAACGGGGCAAGTTGTCCGAGGATTTCGTTGCCGCAGGCGATGGGCTCGTGGCCTTTGGCGCAGTCCTTATTCTACCAGTACAAACGCACTGAGCGGCGAGCAGAGCGGCTGCGGGGCAGTGGATCTACGCAAAGCAGCGCCATGCGCTGGCGGGCCTGGAGAAAGATAAACAACCCCTGCAGATACATGCCTGAATGCCCAACAGGCCGCGCAGCCGCGCGAGGAAACCTGGGGCATCACCCGAGCCCATGCAAGGGGCAACTGCCCGGCCACCGCAGCCGCGGGAGGGCAGCCATGCCCGCCACCCCCACACCGGCCCCGGAGCGGAGGGCGGCGGCGGCTGGCCGATGCACGCCACGGCGCAGCCGTGGCACGCTGAAGGACGGCCGTCGCCGACCGGAGCCCTGCGGCGTCTGCTCAGTCCCAGGGAACGTCGAGGAACTCCACCAGCAGCACGCCCCGGTGGATGCCGTGAATCCTCACCAGGCCCGCCTTGGCAGCACGCTCCATGCCAGGACGCTCCTTGCGCACCTGCTCCGCGCTGGCCAGCACCCGCACCCAGCCGCCGGTCATGAAGTCTTCGCTGCCCGTCTCGAAGGCCTGCAGCCGCCGGTGGCGGTTGCTGTTGCGTTCGTAATACAAACCGCCACCAGTTGGATCAGTTCCTTCTGCCCACACTTGATCGACCATCAACTTGCCGATCGCCAGCGGGTCATCTGCTGCAGCATCGATGGCCTCTCCATCGAGGATCAACGGATTGCCTGGATCGTCTCGGTTGTCCGAAATGATGAGACGTTGACCCATCGGTTCTGGATGGTTCAGATCAATGCCCAGCCTGACCGCGGCCGACGCGGTTTGGGCACGCGTGCCCAAGAGCCAGGACAGCCCCAAGGTTTTGGGCACGTTTTGGGCACGCCCCCTTGGGGCAAACCCTGAGAAGTAAGTCGGGGCGACAGGATTCGAACCTGCGACCTAGTGCTCCCAAAGCACCCGCGCTACCAAGCTGCGCCACGCCCCGTCGCGCTGAGTGTAGGTCCTGACAGGGATCCGGTCAGTCGCTTTGGGCCCGTGTCGAGATCGAGGCCTGGAGCGGCTGGGTGGAGCCTCCCAGGGCTCGGCTGCTGGGTTCAGGGCCGTGCCGCAGGTGCGAAGCCGTGGGGTCGTCCACCGGCCAGGGCCCTGGACCGGGCGGAGCCGGTGATGACATCACTGGAGCGGGCGTCCGGCATTGAGAACCCAGTGGGCCAAGCCGGAACAGTGTCAGCGGCTGGGGGATTCCGTGCGCAGGGCCGACGCCTTCTCAGGCGGCTGTGGCTGGGAGGTGGCCTGTGGCATCGACATCGGCACGATCGAAACCACGATCAGAAAGCCAACGGTGCTGACAAGGGCCAGGAGCATGGAACGTACGTTGGCCTCGTGCCCCACCGCATTTCCCTACCCGTTTCTCCTTCAACATAGGCAGAGTCAGAACGATCACAAGCCCCACGCGTGCGAACCCTGACGTCTTCAGCGTCATTGCATCACCCGGAATCTTGTCGCCTGGTCTGATCCCGCCTAAACAACGGTGCAGTGCACTCTGGCGCGGCCATGACGGTTCACACCGTGACGGTTCAGGGAGGCCCCGCGTTTCCCTGCCCCGATGACCGCCCGATTCTGGTGGTGGCCTGGGAGCAGGGCGTGACGCTTCCCTTTTCCTGCCGGGTGGGGCGCTGCGGCCGCTGTGTCGCCCGGGTTGTCAGCGGACGGGTGGATCCGGCGACTCCGGAGCAGGTGCGTCTCTGCAGCACCTATGCGCTCAGCGACTGCACGATCGAGATCGGTTGAGGCAAGAGCGGTTGAGGATGACTTCGCCGGTTCAGACCGGTGTCTCCTCGTCATCGCGGTTGATCGTCACCAGTGAGGGGGCGAACAGAAACACCGTGTCGCCGAGTCGCTCCGACTGGCCATCCATGGCGTAAACGCCGCCGGAGACGAAGTCGATGGTCCGCTGGGCTTCATCGGGATCCATCTCCCCCAGGTGCAGCACGACGGTGCGCTGCTGCTGCACGGCCTGGACCGCCGCCATGGCGTCCTCGTAGCGGGTGGGGTGCATGACCACCACCTCGGGTTGCCAGTTTCCGAAAGGGGTGTCCATGGCGGGGTGGGGGACGGACGAGCCGCGGTGGCGTTCCAGTTTGCCTCTCCCGGACTCTGGGACCGGGCCATCGGGCCTGCCTCCCGGTGGCTCGCTAGTGTTGAAACCAACACACGGAGGGGCGACGGATGGGACAGTTCAGTGGTCCGTACGGCCCCGCCTCCTCTGCTGGTGCTGGCGTTGGCTCTCCCCAGGGACGTCCCGCCTGCGTCTCAGGGTTTGAGGACGCGGACAGCACCAGCCTGAAGTGGGGTTCGGACGGTGAACTGACCTCCCTCGATCTGCATCGCATCCTTGCCAGGCTGTCGGTCCACGATGCGCAGGTCAGCGCCCTGGCGGAAGACGGCGGCCTGCCCCTGGGCTGAGCCTCGGCGGGTCGGACCGGCCTGTCGCGGCTTGTTGCGGCCTGTCGCCGGGTCACGGCGTGACTCCGGAGACGGCTGTTCCACAGCCTTCCCGCCTGATCCGCCGCGAGGCCGAGCGGACCCGTTCTCGCGAGGCAGGCTGTGATCGCGGCCGGTGCCGGTCCCGCCCACTACCTGATCCCAGGTGGGATTGCGCCCGCAGCAGCTGTTCTGCCGTTGGCGTCTGCGCGTTGGCTGGCTTCTGATTGCCGCCGGCTGTCTGCCGCTTGCCGCCGGCTATCTGCCGCTGGCTTCGGCCTGCTGGACTGGGCTCGCCGGTCTCAGCCCTGGACCGCTACGGCGTCGATCTCGACCAACGCCCCCTTCGGCAGGGCCGCCACCTGCACGCAGGCCCGGGCCGGAGCCACCCCTGCGCCGAACACCTCGGCGTACAGGGCATTGACCCTGGTGAAATCCGCCAGATCCACCAGGTAGACCGTGGTGCGCACCACCTGGGCCGGGCTGCTGCCGGCGGCCTGGAGAACGGCCTGCAGGTTGGCGAGCACCTGGCGCGTCTCGGCCTCCACATCGCCGCCGCCCACCATCGCGCCGCTGGCGGGGTCGAGGGCGATCTGACCGGAGCAGTACACCACCCCGCCGGCCACCACGGCCTGGTTGTAGGGGCCGACGGGGGCTGGCGCCGCTTCGGTGCGAACGGCTCGGGCGAGGCTGCTCATGCCACTCATGCCACAGGAGAGGATGGATCCGAGCCTATGGCCTGCCTCCGCGCCCGTGACCGCGCCTTCCCCCGCCGCCAGCGGGATCTCTGCTCCCCCATCCGCTCCGATCGCCGAGCGGACCGACCATCTGCGGCTCGGTGATCTCTGGCACCGTTATGACGGTGCTGCGGAAGGGGCCTGGACCCTGCGCGGCATTGACCTGCGGCTGGCCCCCGGCGAGCTGGTGGGTCTGCTCGGCCCCTCGGGCTGCGGCAAGACCACCCTGCTGCGGCTCATCGCCGGTTTCGAGCGGCCGGCCCGCGGCGAGGTGCTGATCGACGGACGCCTGGTGGCTGGATCCGGCCGCTGGCTTGAACCCGAGCGCCGCGGCGTCGGCATGGTGTTTCAGGACTACGCCCTGTTCCCCCATCTCGACGCCTGGCGCAATGCCTGTTTCGGCCTGCGCCGTGGCCAGGATCCCGCCCGGGCCGCCTGGCTGCTGGAGCTGCTTGGCCTGGGCGGGCTCGAGCGTCGCTATCCCCACGAACTCTCCGGCGGGCAGCGCCAACGCCTGGCCCTGGCCCGGGCCCTCGCCCCCGGTCCTGCGCTGGTGCTGCTCGATGAGCCCTTCTCCAACCTCGATGTCGAGGTGCGCCTGCGCCTTCGCAGCGACCTGCGCGAGGTGCTCGCCCGCTGCGGCGCCGGTGGGCTGCTGGTGACCCATGATCCCGAGGAAGCCCTGGCGATCTGCGATCGGGTCGGGGTGCTGCGCGACGGACTGCTGCATCAGTGCGCCGCCCCCCGCGAGCTGGTGGACCATCCCGCCACCGCGTTCGTGGGCAGCTTCCTGCTCCAGGCCAACCTGCTGCCGGCGACACGGCGGGGGGAGCTGATCGAGACGCCCCTCGGGCGGCTGGCCTTCGCCCATGCCGGCGAAGCCGGCCCCGAGGCGATGGCCGGCGCCGAGGCCCAGCCGCTTGAGGTGATGGTCGGGGATCACGATCTTTGCTTCAGCCCCGATCCCCAGGGGGAGGCCCACGTGTGCGGCCGTGAATTTCTGGGCCGCGATTGGCGCTATCGCTTTCGCCACGGCGATCGGGCCCTGACCCTGCGGCTGCCCCTGGACGTGGATCTCAGCAGTGGCCAGCGGGGTCAGCTGCGGCTTCGCCCCGGCCAGAGCGCCCGCCTGTTCCCCGGCGGACGCCCCCTGGTGGCCCTCTAGCCCCGACCGATCAGCCCTGCCAGTGGTTGCGGCTCTCGCGCAGGGCCGCCAGTTCGGCGGCATCCGCCGCCCGCATGAACAGGTTGGTGGCCCGTTCCTCGGCAATGGTGCTCGGAATCGTGGCCAGCCCCTGGCCTCGCCGCTCCTCCACGGCCTGGAGCCGCCGGGTGATGGCGCCGTCGTCCGGGCGCTGGTGGGCGGCCCAGCGCAGGTTGGTGGCGGTGTACTCATGGGCGCACCACACCCGGGTGGCCCCCGGCAGGGCCGCGAAGCGCTGCAGGGCGTGGTGCATCTGGGCCGGGGTGCCCTCGAACAGCCGGCCGCAGCCGCCGGCGAACAGGGTGTCGCCGCAGTAGAGATCGCCGGGTTCGCTGCCGCCACCGGCCCCTGCCGGCCGCAGGAAGGCGATGTGGGCCCGGGTGTGGGCCGGGACCTCCAGCACCTCGAGGATCTCGCCGAGCAGCTCGACCCGGTCGCCCTCGCGCACCCCTTCGCTCTGAAAGGGAATCCGCTCACGGTCGGCTGCGGCGGCCACCACCCGGGCCGCGGGCCAGCTGCGCAGCAGTTCCGGCGTACCGCCGATGTGATCGCGGTGGTGGTGGGTCTGGAGGACGGCCTCAAGCTCCAGGCCTCGCCCCTCCAGCCAGCGCCGCACCGGTTCCGCTTCCGCCGGATCCACCACCGCCGCCCGTCTGCCGTCGTGCAGCACGGCCACGTAGTTGTCGGTCAGGGCCGGGATCAGCGCCACCTGCAGCGGTGGAGCCGCCTCGCCTGCGCTGCCGCTGCGGGGCTGGCCCGGTGCGGGGGCTGGGGGTTGCATCGGTAAAGTCCAGCTCTCGGTGTCGTCCCATCATCCCGGCCCGGACACGCCGTACCGACCGTTGCCCCGCGCCCGATGATCACCGTCGCCCTGGCCAAAGGCGCCCTGCTGAAGGACTCGGTGCGTCGCTTCGCCGCCGCCGGTCTCGACTTCTCGGCCCTGCTCGATCCCGACAATCGCCTGCTGATGGTGCCCAGCGCCTGCGGCAGCGCCCGGGCACTGCTGGTGCGCAACGCCGATGTGCCGGTCTATGTGGCCTATGGCCAGGCCCAGCTGGGTGTCGTCGGCTACGACGTTCTGCGGGAGCACCGCCTGCCGGTGGCCCAGCTGGTGGATCTGGGCTTCGGCGGCTGCCGGATGGCGGTGGCGGTGAAGGCCAGCAGCGGCTACCGCCGCGCCGCCGACCTGCCCGCCCACTGCCGGGTGGCCAGCAAGTTCACGGCCTGCGCCGCCAGCTTCTTCGAAGACCTCGATCTGCCGGTGGAGCTGATCCATCTCACCGGCTCGGTCGAACTGGGGCCGATCACCGGCATGTCGGAGGCGATCGTCGACCTGGTGGCCACCGGCCGCACCCTGCGCGACAACGGCCTCGTGGCGATCGAGGATCTGTTCCACAGCACCGCCCGTCTGATCGGCAACCCCCTGGCTCTGCGCCTCGACGACGGCAGCCTGCGGGCCCTCGTCGAGCGGATCGAAGCCGCCTCCCGCGCTCCGGTTCCCGCCTGATGGCCTCCCTCGACCTGCAGCGCCTCCGCCGTCTCCTGCCCTACCTGGGTCGCGATCGCAAGCGGCTGGTGCTGACGCTGGTTCTGCTGATTCCGCTGGCTCTGGCCGCCGCCGTCCAGCCGCTGTTGGTGGGCCAGGCGATCGCCGTGCTGCGCGGCGAGTCGGTGATGCCCTGGCTGGCGGGCATGGCCCGGCCGGCGGCCCTGCGCCTGCTGGTGTCGCTGCTGCTGGTGGCGGTGCTGGTGCGCCTGGCGCTGCAGGGCACCCAGATCTTCAATGTGCAGGTGGTGGGCCAGCGCCTCACCGCCCGGATCCGCGACGACCTGTTCCGCCACGCCCTCGATCTCTCGCTGCGGTTCCACGACCGCACACCGGTGGGCAAGCTGCTCACCCGGCTCACCAGCGACGTCGACGCCCTGGCGGAGGTGTTCGGCAGCGGTGCGGTGGGGGTGCTGGCCGATCTGGTGACCCTGGTGGTGATCGGGATCACGATGATCACGATCGAATGGCGCCTGGGCCTGTTGCTGATGGCGTCCCAGCTGCCGATCACCGCCGTGATCCTCTGGCTGCAGGGTCGCTATCGCGTGGCCAATTACCGGGTGCGTGAGGAGCTCGGCCAGCTCAATGCCGATCTGCAGGAGAACCTGCAGGGGCTGGAGGTGGTGCAGATGTTCCGCCGCGAGTCGGTCAACAGCTCCCGCTTCGCCCAGACCACCGAGGCCTACCGCCGCGCCGTGAACGGCACGATCTTCTACGACAGCGCCATCTCCGCCTTCCTGGAGTGGGTGGCCCTGGTGGCCGTGGCGGTGGTGCTGGCCCTGGGGGGCTGGCTGGTGACCTCCGGAAGCATGGGCCTCGGCCTGCTCACCACCTTCATCCTGTTTTCCCAGCGGCTGTTCGATCCCCTGCGTCAGCTGGCGGAGCGCTTCACCCAGATCCAGGGGGGCCTGACGGCGGTGGAGCGGATCGGGGAGCTGCTCGAGCAGCCGATCGAGATCGTGGAGCGGCCTGCGTTCGCCCTCGCGGTCGGTGGCGCCGGGTCCGGGCCGGAGATGGCCAGCCACAGCCCCGGCGAAGTGATCTTCGAGGACGTCTCCTTCGCCTATCGCAGCGACGATCCGATCCTGCAGGACCTCTCCTTCCGCATCGCTCCGGGGGAGCATGTGGCGCTGGTGGGGCCGACCGGCTCGGGCAAGACCACGGTGATCCGCCTGCTCTGCCGCCTCTACGAACCCCAGCGGGGCCGCATCCTGCTCGATGGAGTCGACATCCGTGATCTGCCGATCACCACCCTGCGACGCCGTCTGGGGGTGGTGCTACAGGACACCTTCCTGTTCAGCGGCAACGTGGCCGACAACCTGCGCCTCGATGCCCCGATCGACGACGCGGCCCTGGCCCGCACCTGCCGCGACCTGGGCCTCGATCCCCTGCTCAGCCGCCTCGCCGATGGTCTGCAGACCGAACTGCGGGAGCGGGGGGCGAACCTGTCCTCCGGGGAGCGGCAGCTGCTGGCGGTGGCCCGCGTCGCCATCCGCGATCCCTCCGTGCTGGTGATGGATGAGGCCACCGCCTTCCTTGACCCCTCCACCGAGGCCACCCTCCAGCACGATCTGGAGCGGCTGCTTCACGGCCGCACGGCGATCGTGATCGCCCACCGCCTGGCCACGGTCGAGGCTGCCGACCGGATCCTGGTGCTGCGGCGCGGTCGGCTGGTGGAACAGGGTTCGCACCTCCAGCTGCGGGCCGCCGGTGGGCTCTACGCGCAGCTGGCGGATCTGCAGGAGAAGGGGCTGGCCACGCTCTGATCCCCGGCCGGGGTCCCGGCCAGGCCTTCGCTCTCGAGCCAGCCCTCGATCACGGCCGCCAGCCGATCCGGCATCTGGTGCATCGGCAGATGGCCGGCCTCCGCCAGCAGCTCCAGTTGGTGCAGGGGGCTGTAGCCGGCCAGGTGGCGCACATAGCGGGCCTCCATCACCGTGTCACGGCCGCCGGCGATCCACAGGCTCGGCACCGTCAGAGCGTGCACCAGGCCCGGCAGCTGGCGCACCGCGCCGCGGTTGGTGCTGCAGGCCAGCAACCCGCGGGCGGCCCGCAGATCAGCCGTCAGCGGTGAGCGGATCGCTTCGGTTCCAGGCAGCTCCGCCAGCCAGCCGGGCCGCCAGCGCAGGAAGGCGGCCCCCCCCTGGCGCACGCGGGCAAAGGCCCGGGGCTGGTAGACCCCCCCGCCGGCCGCCACCTGCACCACCCCCCGCAGGCGGTCCTGCAGATGGGGGGCGGCATGCAGGGCGATGCTGCCCCCCAGGGAGTGGCCGAGCAGCACCACCGGTCGCTCGCCGGCCTCCTCGATCACCGCCTGGGCCAGCCAGCGTCCGTAGCCGGCCAGCGAAGCCTGGAAGCCGCGGGGGCGGGGACAGCTCCCGAAACCCGGCAGGTCAGGGCACCAGAGGCTCCAGCGGGGTTCCATTTCTCGCACCAGCGGCTGCCACAGCCGGCTGGAGAGCAGCCAGCCGTGCAGCGCCACCAGCAGGGGACGGTCCCCTGGCGCGGCGCCGGGCACGGTGGGGATGGGCATCGGGTGGGGAGCGATCGGTGCCGAAACTGGCGAGCATCCACCCTGCCGCAACTGTTCACCCCTGAGCCGCGTTCGTCAGACTGCTTGACCCTCCCCCCGCGCCTGTGACGGAGCCCGTGCCTTCCCCCAGCGCCGATCAGCTCACCGGGCTCTACGGCGAGCGCTTCCGGCTCTGCTCCACGCCGACGGACCGGCTGAGCCTGGTGCTCAGCCGCGAGCGGGAGATCGATCTGATCGAGCTCGAATCCCTGTGCGATGCGGTGGGCTGGAGCCGACGGCCCCTGCGCCGGGTGCGCAAGGCCCTGCAGCACAGCCTGCTGCGGGTGGGGGTGTGGCGCCACGATCCGCGCCTGCCCCGGCTGGTGGGCTTCGCCCGCTGCACCGGCGACGGGGTGGTGGAGGCCACGGTCTGGGATGTGGCCGTGCATCCCCTGTATCAGGGCGCTGGTCTGGGCCGGCAGCTGATGGATTACGTGATCGGAGAACTGCGGCACCAGGGCGTCGACCGGGTCAGCCTGTTCGCCGATCCCGATGTGGTGGGCTTCTACGAGCAGCAGGGCTGGGAGCTGGAGCCCCTGCAGCGCCGCTGTGCCTTCTGGTACGCCCCATAGCGCTGGGCCAGCAGCTCCGCCGCCATGCCCCGGCGCCACTGCCGGCGCAGCCGCGCGTTGCTCCAGGTGGTCTGCCACACCCCCAGCTGCCGCCAGCGCGCCCCGTTCACCCGCAACGCTCCGGGCAGGGCCCGCAGCGTCGCCAGCCGGCGCAGCCGCAGCACGAACTCCAGATCCTCCATCAGCGGCAGGGGGGCGATGCCGCCGCTGCGCCCCACCAGATCACGGGGCAGCAGCAGACCCTGATCGCCGTAGGGGCGCTGCCCCCATCGGCTGCGCAGGGCCACCGCTGCCTCCACCAGCCGCAGGGCCAGATCATCGCCCTCGATCGCCAGATCGAAATACCAGGCGCTTTGGCCCGGTCCCGGGCGGTTCCCGTCAGGGCTGGCGATGGCGGCGGCCACCATCCGCTGCCACAGCGGCGGCAACCGCACATCCCCGTGGAGGAGCAGCAGCCACGGCCCGTCGCTGGCCGCCATGCCGGCGGCCAGCTGCTGCCCCCGGCCTCGGTGGCCATGGATCAGTCGCGCTCCGGCCAGCCGGGCCACCAGGGCGGTGCGGTCATCGCTGCCGCCATCCACCACCAGCACCTCGCGCACCAGCGCCGAGCCCGCCGCCAGATCCGCCAGCAGGGCCGGCAGGCGCTCAGCCTCGTTGCGCGCCACCACGACCACGCTCAGCGGTGGCAGGCACAGAGGCGACTGGCTCTCTGGTGTCAGGGTCCGGGGCGTTGGGGTCATCGCCACGGGTGCAGATCGCCGAGCCGGTCGAGGTCGTCCCGGCGCGGCAGCAGGGCGTACTGCAGGTCGATCGCGGCGGCGGCCGCCAGGGTCTGCTCCAGCACCTGGCCGGTTCCCCAGGCGATGCCGCTGAACAGGCGCGGCCAGCTGCCGTTCAGCCCGATCAGCCAGTAGCCCCCATCCCCGGCCGGCCCCAGCACCAGCGGGACCTGCTCCAGAGCCTGGAACGCCGCCGCCAGATCGCCACTCTCGAGGCGCGGCAGGTCGCTGCCGATCAGCACCACCCGCCCCGCCCCCTCCCGGCGGGCGCGGATCAGTTGACGCTGCATCAGCAGCCCGAGGCTGCCGCCGCCCTGGGCAACGATCCTCAGCTCCCCGCCCTGTGGCCAGCGGCCATGGGCCCAGCGACGCGCGGCCCGCAGGCCGGTGCCCTGGATCGCCAGCACCCGCCGGGTTCCGGCTGGAAGGGCGGCCAGGGCCACCGCCGCCAGGGTGTGGCGGCTGAGGCGCTCCTGGACTGCGGCAGCGGCCTCAGGGCCCAGGTCGGCGGCCAGGCGTCGCTTGCAGCGGCCCGGGGCCGGACCGCGGGCCAGCACCACCAGTTCGTGGAACCGCCCCGGCCGGCGCAGGCTCATTGCTGCCGCGGCAGCTCGGCGGGGCGCAGGGTGACGTCCAGGCGGCGATCGCCGCGCCGCACCGTGATGGTGAGGGGCTGACCGACCCGGGCGCGGTCCACGGCCAGCTGCACCTCGGACGGGTTCTTGACGGGACTGCCACCCACGGCCTCGATCAGGTCGCAGGGCTTGAGGCCCCCCTGATCCGCTGGTCCGTCCTGCATCACGTCCACCACCAGCACGCCGTTCACCTCGGGCAGGGTGCATTCGTCGGTGGCCCCGTTGATCTCCCGGGCCAGCTGGGGCGTGAGCGCCTGCAGGCGGATGCCCACGTAGGGATGGCTGGCGAAGCCGCGGTCCAGGATCTGGGCCGCGATCTGGCGGGCGGTGTTGATCGGCACCGCGAAGCTGAGGCCGGCTCCGGGAGCCTGGCGGATGGCGGTGTTGATCCCGATCACCTGGCCCTTGTCGTTGATCAGCGGGCCGCCGCTGTTGCCGGGGTTCACGGCCGCGTCGGTCTGGATGTAGGGCACGCGCTGGCCTTCGCCGAGGGCGTTGGTGCGCTGGATGGCGCTGATGATGCCGGCGGTGACGGTGTTGTCGAGGCCGAGGGGGTTGCCGATGGCGATCGCCCACTCCCCGGGGCGGAGCTTGCTCGAATCGCCGAGGGCGGCGACGGGCAGCCGGGAGGCCACCACCTTCACCACCGCCACGTCGGTGAGTGGGTCGGCACCGAGAACCTTGCCCACGAAGCTGCGACCGTCGGGGAGGGTGACGTTCACCTCACCTGCCCCATCCACCACGTGGGCGTTGGTGAGGACCACCCCATCGGAGCGGGTGATGAAGCCGGAGCCCTGACCCTGGCGCTGCTGGATGGCCGGGCCCTGACCCAGAAGCCCCCCGAGCGGGTTCACCGTGCGTTTGACCGTGTCGATGCGGACCACCGCCGGCCCGACCTTGGCCACCGCATCGACGATCACGTTGCTGCTCGGCTGCAGAGCCGGGCCCGCGGCCGCATCACTGACCCGGGCCCGCTCCTTGGCCGGTGGGACGGGCAGGCCGATGCCCGTGCAGCCCCCCAGCAGCAGGCCGCAGGCGGCGGCGACGAGGGCGCCTCCTGCGGCGGCGTTCCGTTGTGGAATCAGGGTCGCAGCCACCATCGTGCGGCAGTCCATCAAGGGCAGTGGGGAAAGGGGCTGGGCAGGAAGGCGGCGGGACGGCCCGGGAGGGGGGGCTGACCCACCGTGCCTATATTCGGCAGCCGTGTGATGGGGGACCGGTGCAGCAGGGCGATGGGCTTTGGCACCAGGTCCAGCAGGCGCTTCAGGGCAGCCTCAGCAAGCCTACCTTCGAGACCTGGATCCGGCCCGCCCGCTGGGTTCCGGCTGATCCGGGGGTGCTGCGACTGGAGGCTCCGAACAGCTTCGCCTGCAGCTGGCTGCGCAAGCATTACCTGACCAAGATCGAGCAGGTGGCCACCGAGATCGCCGGAGCTCCGCTGCGGGTGGAGATCGGCGCGGCCCAGGGGGAGGAAGCCCTGGCCCCGTCGGAGGCCGGTACTGCGGTGGCGGCGTCGGCCCCGGCAGCGACGGACAGCGAGGCCAACGGATCCCGCAACGCCCCGGCCCGCGGCGTCACCGGTGCGCGCCTCACCGCCAATCTCAACCCCCGCTACGTCTTCAACCGCTTCGTGGTGGGCCCCAACAGCCGGATGGCCCATGCCGCCGCCCTGGCGGTGGCCGAGGCGCCGGGGCGCGAGTTCAATCCCCTGTTCATCTGCGGCGGGGTGGGGCTGGGCAAGACCCACCTGATGCAGGCCATCGGCCACTACCGGCTGGAGATCGATCCGGATGCGCGCGTCTTCTATGTCTCCACGGAAACGTTCACCAATGATCTGATTCAGGCGATTCGCAAGGACGGCATGCAGGCCTTCCGGGATCGCTATCGCGCCGCCGATCTGATCCTGGTGGATGACATTCAGTTCATCGAAGGCAAGGAGTACACCCAGGAGGAGTTCTTCCACACCTTCAATGCCCTGCATGAAGCCGGCCGCCAGATCGTGATCGCCTCCGATCGGCCGCCCAGCCAGATTCCGCGGCTGCAGGAGCGGCTGATCTCCCGGTTCTCGATGGGTCTGATCGCCGACATCCAGGCCCCGGACCTCGAAACGCGGATGGCGATTCTCCACAAAAAGGCGGAGGTTGAGCAGATGGCGCTGCCGCGGGAGCTGATCCAGTTCATCGCCGGTCGCTTCACCTCCAACATCCGCGAACTCGAGGGCGCGCTCACCCGCGCCGTGGCCTTCGCCTCAATCACCGGCCTGCCGATGACCGTCGAGTCGGTGGCGCCGATGCTCGACCCCGTCGGCAACGATGTCGACGTCACGCCCCAGCAGGTGCTGGACAAGGTGGCGGAGGTGTTTGAGGTCCGCGTCGATGAGATGCTCAGTCCCAGCCGAAAGCGGGCCGTCAGCCAGGCCCGGCAGGTTGGCATGTTCCTGATGCGCCAGACCACCAGCCTGTCGCTGCCGCGCATCGGCGAGGCGTTCGGCGGCAAGGATCACTCGACGGTGATGTATGCCGTGGAACAGGTGGAGAAGAAGCTCAGCAGTGATCCCTCCCTGGCCCGCCGGGTTCAGCAGGTGCGGGATCTGCTGCAGATCGATTCGCGCAAGCGCCGCTGAGCTCCTGACAGGCCTGTGGGCTGCCGATTTCGCGGCCGCGCCGCTGCTCCCGGGGCTCCGCTGCCCCGGCCCTGGTCGTCTGCGGGCTGCGGCCCGCCCCCGGATTAGCCGGTGATCGGCTCGCTGGGGTCGAGACCCTCGACCTCCCCCTGAAACACCCGGCTGGCGGTGATGTCCTCGGCCTCGATCGTCATCAGGTCGAGGCGGGTCAGCGGCGTGCCCATGCGTTTGAACAGGCGGTTGGCCTGTCGCATGCGGGCGCGGTCGATCGCATTGCGCATCGAGCGGGCGTTGGCGAAGAAGGGCAGCTGAATGCGGCGCTGGATGTAGGCGGAGAAGGCGGCGGTGGCCTCCTCGCTGAACCGGTAGTTCTCCTCGGCCAGGATCAGCTTGGCGATCGCCAGCAGCTCCTCGGCACTGTAATCGGGGAAATCGATGTGGTTGGCCACCCGGGATGACAGGCCCGGGTTGGATTGGTAAAAGACATCCATCCGCTCCTTGTAGCCCGCGAAGATCACCACCAGGTCATCGCGGCTGCTCTCCATCACCTGCAACAGGATCTCGATGGCTTCGGCACCATAATCGCGCTCATTCTCTGGCCGGTAGAGGTAGTAGGCCTCGTCGATGAACAGCACCCCGCCCATGGCCTTCTTCAGCATCTCGCGGGTCTTCGGTGCCGTATGGCCGATGTACTGGCCCACCAGATCGTCGCGGGTGGCGGTGACCACATGTCCCTTGCGCACGTAGCCCAGACCGTGCAGGATCTTGGACATCCTTTCGGCCACCGTGGTCTTGCCGGTGCCCGGTCGACCGGTGAAGGACATGTGCAGGCTGGGCTGGGCGGTTTCGAGCCCCACCTGTTCCCGTGCCCTGTTGACCACCAGCAGGGCGGCGATTTCGCGGATGCGCGCCTTGACTGGTTTCAGACCGATCAGGTCGCGGTCGAGCTGATCGAGCACCTCCTGGATGCCGGCCCCTTCATAGGCGGCTTCCAGGTCGACGACCGCGTCATCGGGTTGGGGTCGGGGGACGGCGGATTCAGAGGAGGGCATCGATGGCGGCGGCGAAGGTCTCCTCGGCCGCTCCCACCGCGCCATCGGCACCATCCGCCCCGTCCGGGCGCAGGGTGAGGTTGACGTAGGTGCGTCCGAAGCTGATGTCCGGGAAGCGACCGTCCTGCTCGCACAGCGTGTTGAGCCGTTCCAGGAACGTGCGCGTGGACTCGTAGTCGCTGAATTCGATGCGGCGCTCCAGCCGGTCGGGGCGGGCCCGTCGGGTCCAGGGGTGATCCATGGGGTCGACCCTACGCCCGCGCCGGTTGGGTGTCCTTGTCGAGGGCGTCGGTGCGCGCCTGGCTCAGGCGTTGGGCCCAGGCCGCGGCGTAGGCCCGGTTGGCGGCGATCGCCGCGGGGTCGGTGCTGTCGAGCGGATGGGGGAAGGTGCCGCGGATGGCGGCGTTGGTGACGCAGAACATCGACTTCTGGAAGCTCATGCAGATCTTCACCCGCACGTCTCCTTCGCCCCGCGTGCGCTCCAGGTACCAGTCGTGCAGGCGCCGCGGCAGATGGCGGTACATGTCCTGCATCAGCAGGCTCGGTGGGATGCCGGCACCCATGGTGGGCAGCGGATCGGCGTACAGGGCCCCGTAGGCGAACTGGGACTGATCCGGCGAGATCTGCTGGGCCTGGGCGTTGAAGGACACCGTGCCGAGGAACGGGGTACCCCGCAGGAACACGGCTTCGACGTAGGGGACCGCCACATCGCCGAGGAAGCTCAGACCGGCTTCGGGCGGCAGCACCCAGAGCCGCTCGCCGGCCACGGTCACCGCGTAGGTGATCGGCTGGGCCGCGGCGGCCACGAGGCCGTCCTTGATGAATTCCACCACCGCCTCGATGCTGGTGACGCTGCCGTTGGCCTCAGCCCGTGCCAGATCGAGGAACAGATCGCTCATCACCCGCCAGAACTGGCCGAGGGCATGGGTGGTGGCGGCGGCGCGGATCAGCTCGACGAGGAAGTCCGGGAACAGGGGGTTGAGCACCGCCAGCAGCGGGTCGCGGCGGGTCTTGCGGGCGATGATCGCCCGGCAGTTCTCCAGGAAGGCGGGACTGTCGAGGTAGGCATCGAGGCCGCCGGTGCCATGCCAGAGCATCGCCTTCATGCAGTACTCCGCGTACTCGAAATTGATCCGGTCGTGGCAGAGGTGGCGCCAGATCTTGGCGGGGCTGAGGTCGCCGTCGAGGAAGCGGAAGACGGGGAAGGGATTGAGGAACTGCTGCTCCGCCTGAAAGATCAGGTTGATGCTGTAGGCATCGAGAACCTCTCCATAGCTCTCGAGCACATCCACCACCTGCAGCAGATGGTCGGGGGTGTCGCTCAGCAGGGTTTCGCCGGCCAGCAGGCGGCGCTGCAGATCTTCAGCACTGGGCTGCCCCCCGGCGTGAACCAGTTCGGCGGGAATGATCGGCATCAGCCCAGTCCTCCAGGGAGGGAGGCCTGCAGCGCCGGCAGGCCGGCCAGCAGGGCGGTGGTGCGCTCGCTCAGGCTGCCGAGGCTGGAGGGCACAAGGCCCAGCAGCACCACGCCCAGCGCCAGGGCCAGGGTGGTGAGGGTTTCGCGCGGGGCGACCCCGGCCAGGCGCACATCGAGGCGTCCGTCGCGGCTGGGTTCACTGGGTGGCGTGATCGCCAGGCGGCCGAAGAAGGCCCGGTTGACCAGCAGCAGGAAGTACACGGCGGTGAGTCCTGAGCCCACCATGCAGAGCAGGGTGGCCAGAGGGAAGGCCGCAAGGCTTCCCCTGAACACCAGAAATTCGGAGATGAATCCCGCCATGCCCGGCAGGCCGGCGCTGGCCATCACCCCCAGGATCATCAGGGTGCCGGTGAAGGGGAGGCCGCGCTCGGGGTTGAGCAGACCGCGCAGCACCTCCAGGTCGCGGGTGCCGGTCTTGCGGTACACCACGCCGACCAGCAGGAACAGCAGGGCCGAGATCAGGCCATGGCTCACCATCTGGAACACCGCTCCAAGCAGGCTCAGCGGCGTGGCCGCGGCGGCGGCCAGCAGGATGTACCCCATGTGTCCGACGGAGCTGTAGGCCACCATCCGCTTCATGTCGCGTTGGGCGATCGCCGCCAGCGAGCCGTAGAGCACCGACACCGCCGCCCAGATCGCCAGCCAGGGGGCCAGCAGGGCCCAGGCTTCAGGGAACAGCCCCAGGCAGAAGCGCAGCAGCCCGTAGGTGCCGAGCTTGAGCAGAACCCCCGCCAGCAGCACCGACACCGGCGTCGAGGCCTGGGTGTGGGCGTCGGGGAGCCAGGTGTGGAAGGGAACCAGGGGGATCTTGATGCCGAAGCCGATCAGCAGGGCCACCAGCAGCACCAGCTGACTTCCCATGGCCAGGCGGTCGCTGAGCACCGGGGTGAGGCTGAAATCGACCGAGCCGGTGAACAGCGCCAGCCCGAGGAAGGCTCCGAGGATCAGGATGCCGGAGATGGCGGTGAAGATCAGGAACTTGGTGGCGGCATAGGCGCGATTGGCACCACCCCAGATCGAGATCAGCATCCAGAGGGGGATGAGTTCCAGTTCGTAGAACAGGAAAAACAGCAGCAGGTTGTCGGCCAGGAAGGCTCCGTTCACAGCGCCGCTGATCAGCAACAGCAGGGCGAAGTAGATCCGCGGCCGCTGGCTGATGTCACGGGTGCAGACCGCCGAGACCAGACTCAGACCGGCGTTCACCAGGACCAGCGGCAACGAGAGGCCATCGATGCCGAGCCGGTAGTCGAGGCCGATGTTGCTGACCCAGGGAATCGATTCACGCATCTGCATCGCCCCCTCGGAGGGATCGAAGCTGACCAGAACCACCAGGCTCCAGGCCAGCTGCACCACGAGACTGGCGATCGCCACCTGCCGCATCTGACCAGGTGGCGGCTGGCCCGGCAGCAGCAGCAGCAGGGCAGCACCGAGGAAGGGAATCAGCAGCAGAACACTGAGCATGGCGATCAACCCCGCAGCCAGGAGAGGCTGCCGAACAGCAGCACGATTGCCACCACCAGCGTCAGCACATAGGTCTGGAGCTGGCCGCTGACTCCCAGCTTCAGCGCCTCGGCACTGGCCATCGAGGTGATGCCGATGCGGTTGACCAGACCATTGACCACGACGCGGTCGAAGGCGTTGGTCAGGCGGGCCAGGCCAGCCACGAAGGTCACGATCGTGGCCCGATAGATGCGGTCGGTGTAGAAGTCATAGGCCAGCAGGTCCTGCAGGGTGCGCAACGGGCGGAACACCGAGCGTGACCAGAATTTGTCGAGGGGGATCAGGCAGCCCACCAGCACCCCGCTGGCGCCGCTGGCGACCAGCAAGGCCAGGCTGGAGATGGGGAAGGAGCCGATGGCCGCCGCCAGGCCGAGCTGACGGAACACGAGGGGCGTCAGCAGCACGACCACCGCCAGCGACACCATCGGCAGGGCCATCAGCCAGTTCACCTCGGGGGTGCGCTTGGTCTTGGGGTGGGGAGTGTCGAGGAACACCTGGCGGTAGACCCGCACCAGGTTGAAGGCGGTCAGGGCGTTGGTGAGCAGAACGACCGCGGCGAACAGAGGCGCGGTGGCGCTCAGCTGCTCGACCATCAGGCCGAAGCACCAGAAGCAGCCCAGGGGCAGCAGGCCGGTGAGGCCGGCCGCCGCCACCAGGTAGGCGCCGGTGGTGGCGGGCATCCGCCGGGCCAGGCCCCCCAGTTCGGTGATGTCCTGGCAGTTGGTGGTGGCGATCACGCAGCCCACACTCATGAACAGCAGCGCCTTGGCCAGACCGTGGGCAAACAGCAGCAGCAGGGCGACGCCCGGCCGCTGCAGGGCGATGGCCACGAACACCAGACCCAGGTAGGAGGTGGTGGAGTAGGAGAAGGCCCGCTTGAGATCCACCTGGGCGATCGCCACCAGAGCGCCGCCGATGGCGCTGATCGAGCCGACCGCCAGAAGCACGTTGACCGCCACCGCTGAGAGTTGCAGCAGGGGCATCAGCTTGAGCAGGACCAGGGCGCCGCAGGTGACCACGGCGGAGTTGCGCAGGATCGAGGCCGGGTTCGGACCCTCCATGGCCTCGTCCAGCCAGAGATGCATCGGGAACTGGGCGCATTTGCCCATGGGACCGGCGATCAGGCTCAGGCAGAGAAGGGTTGCCGCCATCGGCGGCAGTTCCACCCGGGCCGACCACGCGTACAGATCGGTGAATTCCAGGGAGCCCGCCCAGGCGGAGAGGGTCACCAGCCCCATCAACAGCAGCACGTCGCCGACCCGTTTGGTCAGAAAGGCATCGCGGGCGGCGGTGACCACCAGAGGCTGGGCGTACCAGAACCCCACCAGCAGATAGGTGGAGAGGGTGAGCATCTCCAGCAGGAAATAGCTCAGGAAGAGGTTGCTGCTCAGCACAACCCCGGCCATCGCCCCCTCGAAGAAGCCCACCAGGGCATAGAAACGGGCCAGGGACCATTCCTTGTCGAGATAGCCGAGGGCGAACACCTGGCAGATCAGGCTCATGCCTGTGACCAGCTCGAGAGCACAGAGGTTGGTCAGGCTCAGATCGAAACCGATGCGCAGGTCCAGGTCGGCGGCGCGGAACCAGGGGATCTCCAGATGCTGGGGGCCGGTGCCCAGCACCTCGCGCAGGATGAGGGTGCCGTGAACGACAGCCAGCAGCGTGATCAGGAGATTGAGGTAGGCCGCCGGGCGCGGCCCGTTGCGTTTGACCCAGCCGCTGGCCCAGGGAAGGGACAGAACCATCCCTGCAAACCCGTACAACGGGATCAGCCAGACGGTCTGGATCGGCAGGGATGGCGCGAAGGACAAGGGGTGCGGGGTGAAGTTCGACCGACCGCAACGGTCGGGCGGCGTTGGACTCTAAGCAACCGGCATGGCGTTGCGCAGCAGCGGACGTCAGGGCTGTGGGGTTTCAGAACACAGCGCGTTGCAGCTGCTGAGGGATGGGGCGGTCAAGGCTGGATAGCCAGGATGCCAGGGCCTCACCGTGCTGCTGTTCCTCCTGCAAGAGGGATCGGAAGAAGGCTTCGTTCTCGGCATCACCCGCCAGCAGGCAGAACCGCACCGCTTCGGCGTAGTGCTGAATCAGATCGGTCTCCAGCACAGCGTTCTGCCGGAGCAGTCCGACCAGATCGGGCCCGTGGGTCACCGGACGGAGCTGGGAGGCCGATGGGGCCACCCCCAGCTGAATCATGCGCTGGATGATCCGTTCGCTGTGCTGCATCTCCTCCACGGCCTCATGGCGGAACCGCTCCGCCGCCTGCTCCTCGCCCCAGGCCTGGGCGAGGTTGGCGTGGGTCATGTACTGCTGAACGGCCGAGAGCTCAAGGCTCAGGGCCCTCCCCAGGGAACCGAGGATGCGGGGATGGGCGGCGACCATGCCGCTCACAGGCGCCGGGTGGCGCCGCTGGCGCTGATGGCCGGCTCCACTTCACTATGGGGGCGGGCGATGATGTGGGCCGCCACGAGGCCGTCGCCGACGCGCTCGCAGGCATCGGCACCGGCCCGCACGGCGGCGTTGACGGCGCCGGTTTCGCCGCGGACCATCACGGTGACGTAGCCGCCACCGACGAATTCGCGGGCCACGAGGGTGACCTCAGCCGCCTTGGTCATGGCGTCTGCCGCCTCGATCGCTGGCACCATGCCGCGGGTTTCGATCATGCCGAGGGCGATGCCGCTGGGGGAGGAAGCCATGGGGAAGGAGGGGGTGGAGCGTGAGGTGGGGGTGATGCTGCCGCTGCCGGAACCGGCGGCTGCAGCCTTGTTGCGTCGGGCCGGGGAGGTGCCGGCAGCCGCGCTGGAGCGGCTTGTGGGGCTGGAGCGCCGCGCCGGGGTGCGGCTGGTGGCGGCGCGGCTGCGACTGGTGCTGGCCGCTGGCAGCGCCCGGTTGCTGCTGCCAGCTGTTGCGGTCAGCGTGGCGGTGGCTGAGGCTGGGGTGCTGGGGCGTGAGCTGGAGGTTGCCGCAGGGGGAGCGGTGGTTGCCGCTGGGGTGGTGGCGGTGGTGGCAGCGGCCGGGGTGACAGCGCTGGCAGGAGTGCCGGCAGTGGGTTGTGAACCGCCGGCCACCGGGGCAGCGGCTGGTGGCGCGGCTGTGTCCGCCGCCGGGGTGACGCTGGCCGCGGCGCTCTGCTTGCTGGGTGCAGCGGACCGGGCGGAGGGAGCGGTACGGGTGCGGCGGGCCATGGGTCAGGGCGTGGGGGGAGCGGAACTGGATGGGGGGCCTGCCGGAGGGGAGATCCGGCTCGGGGGTTGGGGTTGCTAGCCGTCCGGTTCCCAGGAATCGATGATTCCGGCGATCGTCAGGTCGGTGTAGGTGTCGGGATCGCCGCAGGCGAAGCGGGCGGCGGAGCCGCTGGCGGTGAACACCCAGTTGCCAGGGGAGGCTCCCACCGGATCGACGGCAATGTTCAGCTTGCCCTTGGCGGTCCGGAGCACCCGCAGGTTCCAATGCTTGAGCCCGCCCACCCGCTGGGTGCAGACCAGGGATCCGGTGACCTGCATGATCTCCATCAGGCGGTGCCTCCAGTGGGCGGATCGCCGTTGCCCGGTGTGGACGCCGGGGCCATGGTGGCCGTCGGAGATGGGGCCGGCTTGGCGGTGCTGGCGGTGGCGGCAGTCTTGGCAGCGTCGGGATCCCAGTGGTCGATGATCCCCACGATCGTCAGATCGCTGGGGTACGACTTGCTGCCGGCGGCTTCCCGGGCGGCGGAGCTGCCCACGCAGATCACCCAGTCGCCGGGGATGCAGCCGACAGCATCAACAGCCACCTTCTGGGTGCTGCCATCGAGCACCACCTGGAGGTGTTTGTGCTCAAAATCCGGGATGCGGTTGGTGGAGACCAGGGGCTTCACCACCTTGCAGATCAGCATCTCAGTGGCCTCCGACTTCGGGGAACGTGATCGTGGAACCTACCGCCTCTGCAGGGGTGTGAGCGTCCTTGTCGCGCACAGTCAGCAGAGCATGCAGAAGCCCCTCCCGGAACAGATCGGGATAGCGGTTCTCGATCGCCACGCCGACGCGCCGTGCGTGGCGGACAGCACGCTCCTTGGCTCCAGGCACCTTGCCGCTGTAGTCGAAGCGAACCACCACAGGCACCGGCAGCCCGCGTGACACGTTCAAGCCCTTGAAGATCTTGATGCCAACATCGAGATCGGGGGCCCCTTCCTCCACCGTGTCCATGTACGCGAAGTAGGTGAGATTGCGCAGGTGGATCTCCTTGAAGCCGATGCCCACGCCGATGAAGCGCTCGGCATGGCCGGCATCGGTGTAGTGGCCGCCGTGGAACTCCCGCACGTAATCAATCTGGGAGAGGTTGTTCTCCAGCAGACGGGCGATCAGGCGGACCATTCCCGGATCCGGTGCGGAAGCGGCGGCGTCCCGCACCAGCTCAAGGATGCGCTCGCGGGCCTCCGGGGCCGCCAGGTTGCGGGTGGCGTTGTAGACGTCGTGGGCATCCAGCCAGCGCTCGAGCTGGATGCTGCCATCGATGCCAGGCACGTGGACACGGATCGCATCGGTGTCGGTGTCGATCCCCATCAGCAGCAGGTCGACCGAGGCTCCGCAGCAGAAGCTGTTCTCCACCGCCTGACGGAAATCCTGAAGCCGCGCCATTCCGCAGGAGGCGGCTGCGGCGTCGTCGCTGCCGTGGGCGGCACAGCCTTCATGGGCCGGATCGAGGGAGCTGAAGTGGTACAGCACCACCTTCAGATAGCGGGTGTCCGCGTGGGCGGGATTGGGCACGCCTTCGCGGTACCGCCGATGCTCGGTCTTGACCCAGCGGTTGACGGTGTTCTCCACATCGAACAGGGCTCCGGCGTGGGGACGCCTCCGCACGGCGTTGTAGGGAACGCGTAGGCCGAAGGCGATGGCATGGGCAAGCCGGCCATCTGCGCAGGGGGTGATGTCGAGCAGATGGAAGCCGCACTCCATCAGGAAGGCGTCGAAATCGCGACCGGCGGGACTGCCGGGGCCACCGGCCAGCGGGTCGTCATCGAAGAACCCGCTGCTCGTTTGTTCATAGGTCTCGAACACGCACCATGCGAACAGGGTGCGCATGTCGAGCTGGGTGACCCAGGCGCTGTCCAGGATCTGCCGGGGCAGGGCGACGCCGAGCTCGCGCTGGGCCATCGCCATGGCCTGCTCCACGAAGTCGGGCTCGTGCTGCAGCGCTGAGAGGCGTTTGAGCACGGGCACAATCCGGTCGAACCGATCCTTGATCGACTGGTCGTAGCGCTGCAGGGCCGCGTTGGCGGAACGGTCGGTGAGGGGGTGGCAGCCGCCGGTGGAAACGGCGCGCACGGGGGCAGAGACGACGACCGTGGTCGGACGGCTCGTCTGAGCTCGAGCGCTGCTCCGCGCGGGGGCGGTCGGTTCGGGCCTGGGCCGCATCCGTCCGGTCGGACGGCCGCTGGCGCTGCTGCGCTCGCCCCCGCGGATCCGCCCACGGGTTCCCCGGGCCGGAACGGTGCTGCCGGTATTGGCGCTGGTGCTTTCGGAAGCAGGGCCGGCTTCAGCCTGGGGCCGGAACCGGTCCGCCCGGCGGGGAGCGGTGGGGGCCAGCACGCTGCGGATCATGGGCGGACGACGGGGCATCGTCCGATCAGCCCCGGGCTCCGCCCGAGACGGTGATCAGGGAACCGGCCTGGGTGTTGCCGCTGGAGCCGGTGACGCGGCTCACGGGTTGGGGCACTTCCTCATTGCGCTTGGACTGGAAGGAGGGCATCGCCGTCATCGGCCCGGGACGGCTGGGGTTGCGGCGGCGGGCAGAAGCACCCTCAGTGCCGGTGACCCGTTCACCCCGATCCCAGTCGTCGCCGGTGATCTTGAGGCCGGCGGAGATGCCTTCACCGGTCACCCGGGAGACCGGACGGGCGTCCTCTTCTTCACTCACGGCCGGCTTGGCGGCAGCGTTGCGCAGGGCCGGGGGACGGCGATCGAAGCGAAACTGTTCGGTGCCCGTCACCTTGTCGGCGGCCATGTCGAAGGGGCCGGTGATGCGGCCGCCCTGCTCGTAGCTGCTGCCGGTGACGCGGCCGGAGCGCTCTCGCTCCACCTGGGCGGCTCGTGCCGGGGACTGGACACTGAACTGCTGCCAGGGGGCCTCGCTGAGGGGCTGCGGGAAATCGGGCTCGGTGCTGGTGCCCACCGCGCAGGACCCGTTCAGCTGGTCGGCGCCCACATAGGGAGTGCCGGTGATGTCTTCACAGGCCCCCTTCTCAGCCCCGGTCAGCCCACCGATGCCGGGCTGGATGCCGGTCATGACGGTACCCATCCGCACCGGGGTGCGCTGACGGATCGACTGGACCTGGGAGCCGGAGCACCAGCTGCCGGCTTGCTCAAGACCGGCGTAGGGAGTGCCGGTCACCACCTTGCAGGTGCCCGGCTCGTCGCCGGTGACCTTTTCGGAGCGACCGGTGCGGGTGCCGCTCACCACCAGGTTGCGGTTGGTGATGCTGAAGCCCACCTTGGCCGGCTCGGGTGCCGGGCGTTGGCCGCAGAAGCGCTCGTACTGCTGGCTGCCGATGTATTCATCGCCGGTGATGATCCGGCAGCTTCCCGGTTCGTCGCCGGTCACCTGATCGCTGCGGCCCACGTGGGTGCCGGTCACGCTGGTGCCGCGCAGGGTCTGGAGGTTGGCCACCTTGGTGGGGGCCCGTCCACCGACCTGGGATTCGAACACCTCGGTGACGTACTGGTCGCCGGTGAGCTGACGGCCGGAGCCGGGCTCATTGCCCGTGACCTTGCTGGAGCGGCCCACCATGACCCCGGAGATGGCCTGCCCGGCGGTCGTGGTGGTGCGCCCCACCTTGCGGGGGGAGGCCTGGCTGGTGCCGCAGTAGGCGGCGGACTGGTTGGCCGACACGTATTCGGTGCCGGTGATCATCTTGCAGGTGCCGGGCTCGTCGCCGGTCACCTTTTCAGAGCGACCCACCTCATTACCGGTCACGCGGTTGCCGTGGGTGGTGGCGGTGACGCGCACCTTGGCGGGCTGCACTGGCGAAGGGTCGTTGCCGCAGAAGGTCTGAAAGACCTCGGATCCCAGGTATTCGGTACCGGTGATCGTGCGGCAGGTGGCGGCTTCGTTGCCGGTGGTCTTGACCGAGCGGTTGGCCTGGGTGCCGGTCACGCGCTGACCGCGCAGGGTTTCACTGACACCCACCTTCCAGCTGGCATCGGCTGCCACCGCCGCCTGGCGCGCGCCGTGGCGGTTGGGACCAGTGGGCCGGCTACCGCCGCTGCGGGAGCTGCCGGCGGAGCCGACCTTGCATTTGAGCTCGCGAACCTTCTGGGCCAGCTCGCGAGTGCTCAGGTCGGGGTTGCCCTGGCGGGCCACGGCGGCGGCGGCGCTGTTGGTGGGCGCATTGGCCGACTTGCCACGCTTGGCCAGGGCCTCGCGGCGGGCGAGCACCAGAGCCCGGCTCGGATTGTGTTGGGCGCTGACCTTACGGCTGCTGCTGCGGGATGGAGTGGGGGTGTTGCCGGTGCGCAGGGTGGGGTTCTGGCGGCCGGAGCGGGTGCCGGGGCTGATGGACGGGCGGGACTGGACCTCCTTCTCCTGGCACTTGCAGCGATGTTCACCCGTGCCCGTTGCCGGAGTCACTGCCGGAGCGCCGGTGCCCCGGGTGGTGGTGCGGTCGAGGTCGGTGCGGGTGCGGTCCTTGGAGGTGCTGGCCCGCTTCCCGCCTCGGGCGAGGGCTTCGCGGCGGGCGAGCACCAGATCGCGGCTGGGGTTGGACACCGGCCGGGCGCGGCGGGTTGCGCTGCTGGGAGCAACCACAGCTGGGCGTGCGGTGGTTCGGCTGGGCCTGGACGGCCGGCTTGCGGGCGCGGAGCTCACCGGAGGCGTGGGCCGGGACTCGGGGGCGGCGGACTCGCTGGTCCGCGACGGCCGGCTGTCGGCGGCGGTCCGCACCCGACCCGGGGAGGAGGCGTAACGGCCAGCCGATTTCTTGCCGCCGGTGGTGAGCGCCTTGCGGCGTTCCAGGGCTGCTGCGCGACTCGAGGAGCTGGCCATATCCGCCGGTGAGAAAGTTGAAAGGATTGGTGGCGACCATCAGGTCACCACAAAGGGGGAGGGCCCGGCGTCAGCCGGGCCTCCCAGGGGTTTGGACGCTGGAATCAGCGGCCTTCGAACACCACGAAGCAGGCACCCTGGCTTTGGGTGTAGGCGTCGTAGCCCACCATCCGGACGTGGTGGTCGGGGTAGGCCCGATGGCAGGCCTCGAGTTCGTTGACGATCACGCCAAGGTCCTTCTCACCGAAGAAGGGCAGCTTCCAGTAGGACCAGTAGTGGGCCATGGAGCGGCTGGGATGCACGTGCTCAATGAGCGGGCTCCAACCCTGGGCAATGATGTAAGCGATCTGGTCGTAGATCTCGTCCTGGGTGAACGGCGGGAGGAAGCCGAACGTTTCCAGGGTGGCGACTGTTTGATAGTCACCCACGGTGCTCTGGAACGGCATGGGGTTGCTGGAAATGAAGGTGAATGAATAGTGCGCAGAACCTCCGTCGCAGTGGAGAGGATGAGCGGATGATCGCCATCCCATCCAGCTGCAGGCGGGTGGATCAGCTCACGTCGAGCTTGTCGACGGTGTCGAACTCGAACTTGATTTCCTTCCAGGTTTCGAGAGCGATCGCCAGCTCGGGGCTGTGCTTGGCGGCTTCCATCAGGATGTCGCGGCTCTCCTTCTCGATCTCGCGACCGGCGTTGCGGGCCTTGACGCAGGCCTCGAGAGCCACGCGGTTGGCAGCAGCACCAGCGGCGGAACCCCAGGGGTGACCGTGGGTACCACCACCGAACTGGAGCACAGAATCGTCGCCGAAGATGCTCACCAGCGCGGGCATGTGCCACACGTGAATACCACCGGAGGCCACAGCGAACACGCCGCCCATGGAACCCCAGTCCTGGTCGAAGAAGTTACCGCGGCTGCGATCTTCGGGAACGAAAGATTCGCGCAGCTGGTCGATGTAGCCGAGGGTTGACTGGCGGTCACCCTCCAGCTTGCCCACCACGGTGCCGGTGTGGAGCTGGTCGCCACCGGAGAGGCGCAGACACTTGGCCAGCACCCGGAAGTGGATGCCGTGCTTGGGATGACGGTCGATCACCGCGTGCATGGCGCGGTGAATGTGAAGTAGCATGCCGTTCTTGCGGCACCACTTCGCCAGACCGGTGTTGGCCGTGAAGCCACCGGTGATGTAGTCGTGCATGATGATCGGCTGTCCGAGTTCCTTGGCGAACTCGGCCCGCTCGTACATCTCCTCAGGAGTGGCGGCGGTGCAGTTCAGGTAGTGACCCTTGCGCTCGCCGGTCTCCATCTCAGCCGACTTGACGGCTTCGGCGACGAACTCGAAACGGTTCTGCCAGCGCTGGAAGGGCTGGGAGTTGATGTTCTCGTCGTCCTTGGTGAAATCGAGGCCACCGCGGAGGCACTCGTACACCACACGGCCGTAGTTCTTACCGCTCAGGCCGAGCTTCGGCTTGATGGTGCAACCCAGCAGAGGGCGGCCGTACTTGTTCATCCGGTCGCGCTCAACCTGGATGCCGTTCGGCGGACCCATGCAGGTCTTGATGAAGGCCAGCGGGAAGCGGATGTCCTCGAGGCGCAGGTGGCGCAGAGCCTTGAAGCCGAACACGTTGCCGACCAGGGAGGTCAGCACGTTGGTGATGGAACCTTCCTCGAACAGATCGAGGGGATAGGCGATGAAGGCGTAGAACGACTCCTTGTCACCGGGGACGTCTTCGATGCGGTAGCAGCGGCCCTTGTAGAAGTCGAGATCGGTGAGGAGCTCGGACCACACGGTGGACCAGGTGCCGGTGGAGGATTCAGCGGCCACGGCGGCAGCCACTTCTTCCTTGGGAACGCCTTCCTGACCGGTGCACTTGAAGCAGGCCAGCAGGTCGGTATCGAGGGGGACGTAATCAGGAGTCCAATACGTGTCGCGGTACTCCTTGACCCCGGCGTCGTACTTCTTGCTCATGGGGATTTAGGGGGATGGGTCGGGGGTGGAATCAGAGAGGTCGGCGCGTCGGGCGCTGAACTGCTCAGTCCTTCGAACCGAGCCCGAAGCTGCTGTTCAGGGCAGGCTCCACTTCGCGGTGGGGGCGGGCAATGATGTGGGCGGCAACCAGGCCGTCGCCGACGCGCTCACAGGCATCAGCACCGGCACGCACGGCGGCATTGACGGCGCCGGTCTCGCCCCGCACCAGCACGGTCACGTAGCCGCCACCGACGAACTCGCGGCCGATCAGGCGCACTTCGGCGGCTTTGGTCATGGCGTCAGCGGCCTCGATGGCGGGCACCAGACCACGCGTTTCGATCATGCCGAGGGCGATGCCCATGGTTTCGTTTGCCATTGCCTGCTCCTGAAGGAGGGGGTGGAATGTTCGCGGTCAACCCTCGTCCTTCAGAGCGCCCTTCGTCAACCCATCGCGGGGGATCCAGCCATCACCAATCCCGCCCCGGGCGATAAGAGGGGCTTATCCGCCCATCACAAAACGTAAGAAATCCTTGGCGGGGCTGGGTTCCGGCTTGCTGACCTGAGCCATCAGAACGCTTCGGCCTGTGAGACGAAGCCCACGCCCCCGTAACGGCGCAGCACGGGCCCCAGCCGCTGCCGCACCTCCGTCAGCTGCTCGGGCGTGCAGAACACGATCACGTGGGCATTGGCTCCCAGGCCGCTGAAATCCATCTCCTCGTCGACGGCACCGCCCACCCCCATCCCGGTCACATGCCGCATCACCGAGTAGCCGGGGGCTCCGGCCTCGCGGATGGCCCTGCAGACGCGGGCCACTTCCCGTTCGCTGACGAAGAGATCGAGGCGGTTCATGGCGGGGAGTGCGCTGGGGATTGGAGCGGGCGGCGCCGCGGGGCGCGATGGGGTCAGGTCGTCGGGATCAGGCGTTGAACCATGAGCATGTACAGCGGAATTCCGATCACCACGTTGAAGGGAAAGGTGACGCCGAGGGCCGCTGAGATGTAAAGGCTGGGATTGGCCTGCGGCACCGTCATGCGCATCGCCGCTGGTACGGCGATGTAGGAGGCACTGGCGCACAGCACCATGAACAGCAGCGCATCGCCCTGGTTCAGACCCAGCAGCCAGGCGATCAACAGCCCCGCCAGGCCATGCAGCAGCGGGGCCAGCACGGCGAAGCTGATCAGGAAGAGACCGGCATGGCGCAGATCCCGCAGTCGCTTGGCGGCGACGATCCCCATGTCCAGCAGGAAGAAACAGAGCGCGCCGTAGAACAGCTTCTCGGTGAAGGGATCCATCTTTTCCAGGCCCGCAGGGCTGAACATCGTCACCACGAAGCCGATCACCAGGCTGCCGACCAACAGGAAGATCGAGCCGTTCAGGAAGGCCTCCTGGAGCACCTCCCGCCAGCGCAGCCCCTCGCTGTCGGCCTCGTTGCGCGGTGCCGTGAGCCTCGCCAGCAGGACCCCCACCACGATCGCCGGTGACTCCATCAGGGCCAGGGCCGCCACCATGAAGCCGTCGAACGGCACCTCAAGCCCATTGAGGAAGCTCTGGGCCGTGATGAAGGTCACGGCGCTGATGGATCCGTAGGCTGCGGCCGTGGCAGCAGCGTTGTAGGTGTCGAGCCGGGTGCGGAGCATCAGGAAGCTGCTCAGGGGCACGATCAGGGACATCACTACGGCGGCGCTGATCGTGAGCAGCACCTGGCTGCCCAGGCCGCTCTGGGCCAGCTCCATCCCTCCCTTGAAGCCGATCGCCAGCAACAGGTAGAGGGAGAACAGTTTTGGCAGTGGCGTCGGCAGTTCGAGGTCCGATCCCAGCACCACCCCGATCAGTCCCAGAAAGAAGAACAGAACCGGCGCGGAGAGCAGGTTCTGCAGCACGAGATTCGATTGCATAACCAGCCCTGGCTCTGGAGCCAAGCTAAGAGCGGTTTTCCGGGCTGACCGTCAGGATCCACGCAAGCTTGAGCCCGCCGTCACCCGTGTTTCGGGAACTCTCCCTAAGGTGCCGCGCGAGGCAGGAACCCTGGACTTGCTCCGGGGGTGGAATGTTCAACCCATCCCTGCCTCACCCCCCTACCGGTCGCCCGGCTCAGGTGACGGAGCACAATGGGAGGTCGAGAACGCCCGGCCTTGCCCCGACCGCTCCAGCCACAGCCGCAGCCCTCCGCGTCCACTTGGGGCCCCGCCCGGTTTGGAGCGCCCGTGTTGGTGATCGCCAGCGGCAATCGCCACAAGCTGGCCGAGATCGCGGCGATGCTGGCGCCGGTGGAGGTGGAGGTGCGGCCCCAGCCCTCCCATCTCGAGGTCGAGGAGACCGGCAGCACCTACGCCGAGAATGCTCGCCTCAAGGCCGAGGCCGCCGCTCGGCTCACTGGGTGCTGGGCCCTGGGTGACGACTCGGGGCTGGAGGTGGATGCCCTCGACGGGGCACCGGGTCTGTTCTCGGCGCGCTACGCCCCGAGTGATGCCGAAAAGATCCACCGCCTGCTGCACGAGCTCGGTGATTCGCTCTATCGGGGTGCCCGCTTCGTCACCGCCATGGCCCTGGCCGACCCGACGGGTGCCACGGTGCTTGAGGGATCCGGGGTGTGCCATGGCCGCATCCTGCGCGAGCCGGAGGGCAGCGGTGCGGGGTACGACCCGGTCTTTCACGTGCGCGAAGCCGGCAGCAGCTACGCCCGCATGTCCGACAACCTGCGCAGCCGACTCGGGAGCCGCGGCAAGGCCGCCCGCTCGATGGCGCCTCAGCTGCTGAGACTGCTGGGCCTGGAGAGCTGACCAGCGGCCGCGGTTCACGCTCTGTGTCCCGTTCGGCTGCCCTGCCTTGCCCCAGACTCAGCCGTTGATCTGGGACACCGCCCGCATGGCGGCGGCGGCGGCCTCCTCCACGTCGCCCTCGCGGCCGGCCAGGGTGAGGCGTCCGAAGGCCCCCACCGCCTTGACATCCACCACGGTGATGTTGGAGGACTTTTCAGCTTCGTTGGCGGCGATCAGCACATAGCCCGCCGGCTCCGTCTCGAGGATGAACATGCTCATGCCGGCCTGAATCATCGAGCCGCGCCGGTTCTGGCGGTTGATCAGCACCGCGTGGTCCGGGGTGATCGCCCGGATGATCTCGGTCCAGGTGACCTCACAGCGGCTGCGGCGATCGATGCTGCTGCCGATCGCCTCCAGCACCACCTCGCCGGAGTGGAGCACATTGCTCTGATCGCGGTGGTACATCGCGATCGAGCCGAAGGCCCGCTCCACCACCATCTGGCCGAGCCGGACCGTGCTGGCCTTCAAGGCGATGTCCGTGACGCGGTGCACTGCCATGCCGGGGGAGACCTCCAGCCAGAGGCAGGCGTCGCCGGGAATCGGCAGGAAGCCCTGGGAGACCGTGCCCATGTAGGCCGCCAGCTGGGGCTGAAGCGAATCCAGGAAGACGTAGGTGCGCAGTTCGATCGACTGGACGTGGCTGGACTGGCGGGCGATGCGCCGGCCCTCGCTGTCGGTGGTGATCACACAGCTGGCGCCCGAGCTCTCGCCGCTCACGTCGGTGCCGGTGATGCGGGGCCCGCCGGATCCCAGGGCCGAGCGGCGGCGGCTGACGGCCCGGTCCTCTCCATCAAAGGAGGGGGTGGTCGATGGCCGGAGCGAGCGGGTCAATAGAAATCCGTCACGGCGCCGACGCCGGCGCGGCAACTCGGCCCGCCCGGCGACGTTCTGGAGTGGGCGCATCGTACAGCGTGAACCCTTGCCCCTCGGTCCAGAGCCGGTACCGTCCGGCCCAACCGTCCGCTGATTGCCATGGCCCCCAAGCGTTCCGCTTCTTCCCAGGCCTCCGGTGCCACCGACGCCGCCAGTACCGCTGAGCCGCTGCCCGTGGACGAGGCGATGGGCCCGATGCCCGATTGGATGGCCGAAGCCGCCGCCCAGGGGGTGAAACCCGAGCAGGCCCTGGCCTTCATTGGTCTGGGTCTGATGCGTCGCCTGGCCGGAGGCCAGGACACGGCCTGGATCTGGAACGAGGAGGACGACGGCGGCAGCTCTGATCTGGCGGCCCTGCGCCAGCGCCTGGAGCTCACCCAGCTGGCCCTGCAGACCGGCGCCCCCCTCAGCACCGCCGATGTGACCCAGCTGCTGGGGGCTCGTCCTGGCGGCCCGCTGGTGGAGCGCGCTGGTCTGCGGGCCCGCCGCCTCGGCCGCAATCTCTGGAAGCTGAGCCGCCTCGAGGACGGCGCTGATCGGGGCGGGGCCAGCTTCGGCGAGGGCTTCCGTCGGCGGCTCTGAGGCCGGAGTTCCCGGCCCGCCTCCGGCTCCGGAACCAGAGGCGGTCGGGCCTGACGCTGGTGCCACCCCCTTCCAGCGTCAGCCTTTCCCCAAACGTTTCCCCAACAGATGTAACGGGAGGCTGGGGAGGCCGCCTCCCGCTCGCTAACCCTTGTGGGTTCCTGCAACGGAGAGCGCCCGATGGGCAGCCCCGCCCCCCTCTCCCCGGCCCCCCAGGCCTGCGACGATCCGGCCGCCATGCCCGTTCTGCGTCAGGACGGCCAGCGTGAGGTGTTCTGCGGCCTCACCTCGATCGTCTGGCTGCACCGCCGCATGCCGGATGCCTTCTTCCTGGTGGTGGGCTCCCGCACCTGTGCCCACCTGATCCAGAGCGCCGCCGGCGTGATGATCTTCGCGGAGCCCCGCTTCGGTACCGCCATCCTGGGAGAGCGGGATCTGGCCGGCCTGGCCGATGCCAACGACGAGCTCGACCGGCTGGTGACCGATCTGCTGGAGCGCCGACCCGAGATCCGCACCCTGTTCCTGGTGGGTTCCTGCCCGAGCGAGGTGATCAAGCTCGATCTGGTCCGTGCCGCCGAGCGCCTCACCGAGCGCTTCCTGGGCCGGGTGCGGGTGCTCAATTACTCGGGCAGCGGCATCGAGACCACCTTCACCCAGGGGGAGGACAACGCCCTGCAGGCCCTGCTGCCGCTGATGCCCAGCAGTGATGAGCCGCAGCTCCTGATCGCCGGCACCCTGGCCGACGCGGTTGAGGACCGCTTCCTGACCCTGTTCGAGCGCATGGGGCTGCCCCCGGTGCGCTGCCTGCCGCCGCGGCGCTCCACCGAGCTGCCGGCGGTGGGCCCTGGCACCAAACTGCTGCTGGCCCAGCCGTTCCTGGGGGGCACGGCCCGCGCCCTGCGCCACCGGGGCGCCGAGCTGATCGAAGCCCCCTACCCCTTCGGCGTGGAGGGCAGCCGCGATTGGATGGCAGCCGCGGCGGCCGCCTTTGGCGTCGATCCAGCGCGGGTGGCGGAGGTGCTCGATCCGCTGGTGGAGCGGGGCCGGCGTGCCCTGGAGCCCCACCGGCAGGTGCTGGCGGGCAAGCGCCTGTTCCTGATGCCCGATTCGCAGATGGAGATCCCCCTGGCCCGCTTTCTGCAGCAGGAATGCGGCATGGAGCTGGTGGAGGTGGGCACCCCCTACCTCGACAAGCAGCTGATGGCCGGCGAACTGGCGCGGCTGCCCGCCGGCACCCGGGTCAGCGAAGGGCAGGACGTGGAGCTGCAGCTGGAGCGGGTGCGCCAGGCCCGCCCGGATCTGGTGGTCTGCGGCCTGGGATTGGCCAATCCGCTGGAGGCCGAGGGGATCGCCACCAAGTGGTCGATCGAGCTGGTGTTCAGCCCCATCCACGGTTGCGACCAGGCGGGTGATCTGGCCGAACTGTTCGCCCGCCCCCTGCGCCGCCGCTCCCTGCTCAGCTTCGCCTGAGGGCCTCCCAGGCCTGCCCCGCCCTCTGCATTCACTCCCGCACGCTTCCAAGCCGACCCACCATGGAACTCACCCTCTGGACCTACGAAGGACCGCCGCACGTGGGGGCGATGCGCATCGCCACATCGATGGAGGGGGTGCACTATGTGCTGCATGCCCCCCAGGGCGACACCTACGCCGATCTGTTGTTCACGATGATCGAGCGGCGCGATCGGCGCCCGCCCGTGACCTACACCACCTTCCAGGCCCGCGACCTGGGGGGCGACACGGCCGAGCTGGTGAAGCGCTCGATCGCCCAGGCGGTGGAGCGCTTCCAGCCCGAGGCCCTGCTGGTGGGCGAGAGCTGCACCGCCGAACTGATCCAGGACCAGCCCGGAGCCCTGGCGACCGGCATGGACCTGGGCGGCATCCCGATGGTGAACCTGGAGCTGCCGGCGTACTCCAAGAAAGAGAACTGGGGAGCCGCTGAAACCTTTTATCAGCTGGTGCGTGGCCTGTTGAAGCCGAGCCTGCCCGCTCCGGGAAGCCCCAAGCCGTCGCCGGCCCGCTGGAAGCAGGAGGGGCGGCGGCCGCGGGTCAATCTGCTGGGCCCGTCGCTGCTGGGTTTCCGCTGCCGCGATGACGTCATCGAGATCACGCGCCTGCTGGCCGAGCATGGCGTTGACGTGACGGTGGTGGCGCCGCTGCAGGCGCGCCCCGCTGACCTGCTGCGCATCCCCACGGCCGATGCCAATGTCTGTCTCTATCCGGAGGTGGCCGGCACGCTCTGCAGCTGGCTCGAGCGCAGCTTCGGTATGGCCACGGTCCGCACGGTACCGATCGGCATCAACGCCACCTGCGATTTCCTGGCGGAACTGGGCCGGGTGCTGGAACTGGACATCCCGCCGGCAGCCCTGGAGCAGCGCCGCTCCCGCCTGCCCTGGTATTCGAAATCGGTGGATTCCACCTACCTCACCGGCAAGCGGGTGTTCATCTTCGGCGACGGCACCCATGCCCTGGCCGCCGCCCGCATCGCCCGCGAAGAGATGGGCTTCGAGGTGGTGGGACTCGGCACCTACAGCCGCGAGATGGCGCGGGAGGTGCGCGCCGCCGCGCAGGCGATGGGGCTGGACGCCCTGATCTCCGACGACTATCTGGCGGTGGAGAAGGCGATGGCCGAGGCGGCGCCGGAGCTGGTGCTCGGCACCCAGATGGAACGGCACAGCGCCAAGCGGCTGGGGGTGCCCTGCGCCGTGATCAGCACGCCCCTGCATGTGCAGGACGTGCCGGCCCGCTATGCACCGCAGATGGGCTGGGAGGGGGCAAACGTGATCTTCGACACCTGGGTGCATCCGCTGATGATGGGCCTCGAAGAGCACCTGATCGGGATGTTCCGCCACGATTTCGAATTCGTGGATGGCCATCGCAGCCACCTGGGCGACGGTGCCCCCCCGACGGCTCCGGCCAGCCCAGCGGCACCGGGCCACGCGGCGGCAGCCCCAGCGCCGACCACCGGAATGATCGCTGTCGACGCTGATCCAGGGGCCAGCAACGGCGCCCCAAAGGGTGCCGATCCGCATTGGCAGCCCGATGGCGAGGCGGAACTGCAGAAGATCCCCTTCTTCGTGCGCGGCAAGGTGCGCCGCAACACCGAACGCTTCGCGCGCGAGCGCGGCATCGCCCTGATCGACGCCGAGACCCTCTACGACGCCAAGGCCCACTTCAGCCGCTGACGCCCGCCAGGGGCCTGCGCCGCCCGAACCGTGGCTCGCCGCGTAGGCCTGGCGCTCGACTGGGGAGCAGCCGACCTGTGCGATGTGCTGAGCCTCCTTCAGCAGCAGCTCGGCTCCTGGCGCAACAGGTCGGTTGCGTGGCGGCCAGGGGGTGCACCAGGAGGAACGCACCCGCAGCACGCCCCCATCGGCCTCAGCCATCAAGATGAGATCGCCCGCTATTGCTGGTCAGACAACCTGACGTCGCGTGCGTCGCTTGATCCACCCGCTGCTGATTGCCGATGCCCCACCACGCCAACCGACCGACCAAGATCTGCGCCTGCTGCGGCCGACCGTTTCAATGGCGGCGGAAATGGAAACAGGTCTGGGATGAGGTCCGCTACTGCTCGGAGCGTTGCCGCAACCAGGCGCGACGACCCGAGTTCAGGAAGGGTGATGTCAAGCCTTGAGGCTGCTAATGAGCACTCCTACTCATGAGCTGTGTGGGTGCATGCGCACGAAACGAAACTCTGATGTTTCGCTTTGCGTGGGTGAGCCCCAGGCTCGTTGCTGCCGCCCTTGGATGGATGGCAATGCCCGTCGCGGTGGGATTCCCATCCCCTGCCGTCGTACTCCTGCGGCATCGCTCTGTCTGACAGCTGTATGACAACCACGCTTCACCCCCCCATCAGCCGTCATGAAGACGGTGAAGGCAGCCTGCAGGTGCACCAGGATCCTTCCCTGCGGATCGAGGAAGGGGCCCTGGTCATCGCCGTCTACGGCAAGGGCGGCATCGGCAAAAGCACCACCTCCTCGAACCTGTCGGCGGCCTTCTCCAAACTCGGCAAACGGGTGCTGCAGATCGGGTGTGACCCGAAGCACGACTCCACCTTCACCCTCACCAAGAAGATGGTGCCCACGGTGATCGACATCCTTGAGGGGGTCGATTTCCACACCGAGGAGCTGCGCCCTGAGGATTACATGTTCGAGGGGTTCAACGGGGTCCAGTGCATTGAGGCCGGCGGCCCCCCCGCCGGCACCGGCTGTGGTGGCTATGTCACCGGCCAGACGGTGAAACTGCTCAAGGAGCATCACCTGTTGGAAGATACCGACGTGGTGATCTTCGATGTGCTTGGTGATGTGGTGTGCGGTGGTTTTGCCGCACCGCTGCAGCACGCCCACTACTGCCTGATCGTCACAGCCAATGATTTTGATTCGATCTTCGCCATGAATCGGATCATCGCTGCCATTCAGGCCAAGGCCAAAAACTACAAGGTTCGCCTCGGTGGCGTTGTGGCCAACCGCAGCCGCGAGACCGATCAGATCGACAAATTCAACGACCGCGTGGGCATGAAAACCATGGCCCACTTCCGCGATGTGGATGCGATCCGCCGCTCACGCCTGAAGAAGTGCACCATTTTTGAAATGGAGCCCAGCCCAGAAGTCGAGGCCGTTCAGCAGGAATACCTCAACCTCGCCCGAATGATGCTGGAGAATGTGCAACCCCTGGAGGCCGAACCCCTCAAGGACCGCGATATCTTTGATCTGCTGGGTTTCGACTGAGAAGCCACAAGGGTCATTGCAAGGCGGCATGGGGGCATCTGGGGATCCAGCAACTGTTGGGCGTAGGGTTGTGTGATCAACGGCGCAGGTGGAGGCGAGGGCGACTCGCCCGGCACCTGCGACCGATCGGCGTGGATGGTGCTCACCCTGGTGGTCTAATCAAAACATCACGAACAGCCACAAGCCGTTGGTCAGCGTGACGTGGCGTGAAGGAAGCGCCATAGCCATAGCCAGCTCAGCTTGATCATGCAGGATTCCAATCCCTCAAGCATGAGACAAGGCTTTAGGAGATACAGCCGATAGCCTACTGAGCGTCCGCACGCCGCTACGCAATCAGCCACACGAGCAGTAGTTGCTTCAAGAAAACCAGCAGTAGCGGAGCGCTTAGCCCGGGCCCCTTTGGCCCCCCATGATAAAGTAGGCCAATCGCTGTCTACGATCCGCAACTAAGCTGACTCGCGGCTCCTCCAAAGCACCGGCAATCAATGAGACGTTGCCTCGCGGACGCATTTCAGGATCACCACCATGCCCATACTTGAAAAAGACGGAAGACGCGTTTACTTTGCCCATGTACCCAAGGCAGGTGGCACTTCTATCTACTGTGCTTTTGCCCAGTCGGGTTGGCGTATTTCTAACATTACCAAAAGAGACTCCCCACACACGGCATTTCAGATTCTAAGGAATCAATATAACGTCGACGACATTCCTCAATCGGGGCGGACATGGCGATATCCTTTCTCCCTTCAGCACAGTCCCCGAATCATTTGGCGGACGTGGGGACCGTTCGACGAGAGTTTCGCCATCATCAGAGATCCACTCACAAGATTCACCTCTTCACTCTCCTATCACTATCGATACAATCCAAGTCTTCAGAATTGCCACGGTTCACCTCAAGCGCTGCTCGATTTCATCCTCGATGAGCTGGCCACGCACCGCTTCGCCAAATACAAACTCCTGGATGGCCACCTGATCCCACAACGCCATCTGGTGTCGCGCCGCACGATTCTGTTTAGCTTTGAGACGGACTGGGCTGGTGCGATTGAAAGCCGATATGGACTTGTCGCCGGTTCAATCACCCTGGTAAACAAAGGTGAATCAAAACGGCCACAGCTCAAACCTGAGCAGCAAGCCAAACTGGAGAAGATTTACAAAAGAGACATCCAGCTCCATCAGCGAATCATTCGGTCGTCATCAACTGCGACCTTATATCAACTATTCACCACCAGTCCCGAAAGCGAATATCCACTGAACAAGACAACTGAAGATTAGATGAGTGTTGTTCAATAATGTGCTGCTATCAACTGATAGAGTGATTGCATCATGACAAGTTGGTGATCAGCATCCTCTCTGGTCGTGTGATGCATCAACGCCCGGCGAGCAATAGAACAGCAGGCTGAGCTGGATCTTCTGGTGCGGATGCTTAACCTGTGCTGGCGGCCATGGGTCAGCGGTAATCAACGTCGACTGAGCGCGTCGACGGGGACGCGGGCGGCAAGCTTGATCACACTGGCAGGAGAGCTCAAGTGGGTCTGCGTCAGGGTCCAGGGGAGCCTGAACAGTAGACCTTTAGCAAGCTGGATGGAATCCAGAAACAAAGAGGAAGCTAGCAGTTCAAGAACCGTGATCAACGACCATCATCCAAGCACAATGAAAACCAAACCAGGAACAAGGCAATACTTAGTGCATGGCTTTACACAGAGACCTAAGAGCTACGCTTAGAGAATGGGATAGAGGTCTCAAGTAAAAGGGCTAGGCGGTGTTTCCAAGTGAACTGATCTTCAGGCGCTACAAAGGGAGTGTCAGCTGTCAACAGCTTTTTCAGCAAGCGCGAATTAGGACGTAGCGACCGCTGGTGCTTGAGGCGAGTACAGCAGAGGCTGAAGAGATCGCCGTCTGCAATATCGTAAGAAGAATAGATATGCCAAATGGCAGCATCGACGGCATAGGCCAGGCCTTGGGGTGTTTTAACCTGGGCATTCCAACAATGATCCAAACAATGAAGCTGTAGATCCGGCGTTGTATTCAAGGAGTGATTGAGCGCAGGCTGATCTCGAAAGCGACCAGTAACCCGTATATTTTCAAGCCAGCTGGCATGCCAACGCTCTGCGAGGGACCTGGCCTTAGACGAGTCTGCGTACCAGACAACGCCACCATTGAAATAAGGCGCTCGCGCCTGCCAACCCATCATATCCAAGTTTTTATAGTCTTCCAACCAGATCTGATCGCTGATGCAATCAGCAGAGTGATTAGGAGCAGCAGCAATATCAGCCGTAGTCCGACTTATATCAGCAAGTGATCGGCGAATGACAGTATCACTATCAAGATAGAGAAAAGGACCATTCAGCAGAAGCCTTAATTGAGTCTTGATAAATCGATTGCGAAAGGCCGCTTCGCCAGCAGGCGTAGCAATGCCTACGACATTATCAGCTTCCTTGAACAGCCGACTGTTGCAAGATTTCAGATTAAGGTATGATAGCTCGTCACAAAAAACTTGGATACTTGCCTTACTATTATGCTTACGCAAAGTGGCGAGTGAAACACGGGTCATCGCCTCGTAGATATCATCACCCGTTGAAGTCAGGCAGTAGGCAACCTGTAGTCGGGTGGTCATTCGTGCAGAGCCGGGCTTGGATAAAGACGTAAAGGTATTTTCAGAAAGCTTAGCGAGAGGGGTGGCTTCGAAACGACTTCGCTGAAGCAAAGCTTTCAGGGCATTGATTAGCGCTTGCGGTCACTCCTGAGCAAAATGAACTAACGCAATTCTAGCACGTCGCTCGAAACAATCAGGAATAGAGATTGGTCCAAGCCTGCTGACACCGCATGAGCCATCTGCTTCATCAAAATCCCAGTCGATCCAGAGAGAGCCAGCCATCGCACTGAAAATTTTGTTGCTAGCAGGGGCGCCAGCATGGAGAGACAACCGAAGCCAAGAAAAGGAATGCGGCACAAACTTGTGCAGCCGTGTTGCTGTGCAATCCCGCACTCAGAAATCTGCTCTCGTTCATTTTGGGCTTTCTGACACTGCACTGATGGCAGCAAATCAGAGGGAAGCATGCCAAAGATTTCACAATAGTTAGCTGGACACACCTGCTTGTAAGCTACAAAGTCGAACAGCGTTTGATCAAGGCTTCGCCTATAGATGTTCAGGAAGCAAGATTCACCGGCCTGATTTTGGAGACTGTTAGCTCACTTAGGGACTCCTGAAAAAGCCAGATCGACTGCAGCGCAACTTGTTTCAGCGATCGAAACCCGATAAACTGGCCGCGTACAGAGCAATTGACGATTGCTACAACTGCTGAACGCTGCAGATGTACC
>Ga0315900_10000210_pt1 | contig 104971 bp, 98 predicted proteins | sample LakEriMetagenome_FD_203521 | JGI IMG/M metagenome (GOLD analysis project Ga0315900, IMG submission 203521) | Freshwater fungal communities from buoy surface, Lake Erie, Ohio, United States - Buoy 12 MA114 | ecosystem: Environmental > Aquatic > Freshwater > Lake > Lake biofilm | place: USA... | reverse complement strand
GTGCCGTCCTCGGCAGTCGTCTTCGCGCCCGCCTTCGGGCCTGTCTTGGTGGCCGACTTGCCGCCCGACTTGGCGCCCGACTTGGCACCACGGCCGAAGCGGCCACGGCCCGGGCGCGGCGGGGCGGCCTCGAGCAGCGCGCGGCACTCCTCGAGCGTCAGGGTCTTGGGGTCGCGGTCCTTGGGGATGCGGGCGTTGCGGTTCTTGTCGGTGATGTAGGGGCCGTAGCGGCCGTTCAGCACCTGGATGTCGTCGATGCCGAAGTCCTGGATGATGCGGTTGGCATCGGCGAGCTTCTTGGCGGCGACCACCTCGCAGGCGCGCTCGAGGGTGATCGTGTACGGGTCGTCCTCGACCTTGAGCGAGGCGTATTTGGCGCCGTATTTGATGTACGGCCCGAAGCGGCCGATGTTGGCCTCGAGCGGCTCGCCCTCGGCGTTCGCGCCGAGCTTGCGCGGCAACTGGAAGAGCTGCAGCGCCTCGTCGAGCTTGATGGTGTCCATCTTCTGGCCGGGGCGCAGGCCGGCGAAGCGCGGCTTGTCGGCGTCGTCGCGGGTGCCGATCTGCACGAACGGGCCGAAGCGGCCCATGCGCACCGAGATGGGCTTGCCGCTGGCGGCGTCGATGCCGAGCTCGCGCGATTGCGCGGCCTCGTCGCGCGTGACGTTCTTCTCGACGTTGTCGACCTGGTCCTTGAAGGGCTGCCAGAACTTCTGCAGCGGATCGGTCCACGGTTCCTCGCCGCGCGAGACGGCGTCGAGCTCGTCCTCCATGGCCGCGGTGAAGCCGTAGTCGAAGTAGCGGCCGAAGTGGGCGCTGAGGAAATTGTTGACGATCTTGCCGACGTCGGTGGGGATGAAGCGGCGGCCGTCCATGTCGACGTACTCGCGGTCCTTGAGCGTCGTGATGATGGAGGCGTAGGTCGAGGGGCGGCCGATGCCATGCTCCTCGAGCGCCTTGACGAGCGAGGCTTCGGAGAAGCGCGGCGGCGGTTCGGTGAAGTGCTGCGCGCCGCGCAGCCGCACGAGCTGCACGGCATCGCCTTCGGCGAGCGGCGGCAGGATGCGGTCGTCGTCGTCCTCGGCGGCGTCGTCGACGCCCTCGAGGTAGACGGCGATGAAGCCGGGCGAGACCATCGTGGAGCCGTTGGCGCGCAGCAGGTGGCGGCGCGGGCCGTCGGCGCCGGCCAGCAGGTCGACGGCGACGGTGTCGAACACCGCGTGGGTCATCTGGCAGGCCACCGCGCGCTTCCAGATGAGCGCGTAGAGGCGTTGCAGGTCGTTGTCGATGCGGCCTTCGAGCATCTGCGGCAGCACCGCAGCGGAGGTCGGGCGGATCGCTTCGTGCGCTTCCTGCGCGTTGCGCGACTTGTTCTTGTAGAAGCGGGCGCTTTCGGGCACCGATGCCTCGCCGTACAGCCGGGCGATGACCTGACGGATCTCGCCGATGGCCTCGTTGGCGAGGTTCACGGCATCGGTACGCATGTAGGTGATGAGACCGACCGCGCCCTCGCCGTAGTCGACGCCTTCGTAGAGCTGCTGCGCGAGGCGCATGGTGCGCTGCGCGCCGAAGCCGAGCTTGCGCGCGGCCTCCTGCTGCAGGGTCGAGGTGGTGAACGGGGGCGCGGGGTTGCGGTTGCGCTGCTTGCGGTCGACCGACAGCACGCGCAACGCGCCGGGCGGCGCGAGGCGCGGCGCGACGGGTTTGGCGGGCGTCTGCGCGTCGTCGCCCTGCGGGGCGGGCGGCGCGACGGGAGCTGCGGGCAGTCCCGCGCCGGTCGCGGCGCAGAGCGCCTGCTCGACCGCACGCGCGCGATCGGCGTCGGTGAAGCTGAACTGCTCGACCTTGCGGCCTTCGAACTCCACGAGGCGCAACGGGAAGGCCTGCGGCCCTTGTGCGCCCTTCGCCTCGCCCTCGGCGTCGAGCGTCCAGTATTCGCGCGGCACGAACGCCTGGATCTCGGCTTCGCGCTCGCAGATCATGCGCAGCGCGGGGCTCTGCACGCGCCCGGCTGACAGGCCGCGCCGCACTTTCTTCCAGAGCAGCGGCGAGAGGTTGAAGCCGACGAGGTAGTCGAGCGCGCGGCGCGCCTGCTGCGCGTTGACGAGGTCGAGCGAGAGCTCGCGCGGGTTCTCCACGGCCGCCCGCACGGCGTTGCGCGTGATCTCGAAGAACTCGACCCGCTTCACCTGCTTGCCTTCGAGGTCGCCGCGCGCCTCGAGGAGCTCGCGCAGATGCCAGGAGATGGCCTCGCCCTCGCGGTCGGGGTCGGTGGCGAGGTAGAGCGACTTGGCTTTGCGCAGCGCGCGCGAGATGGCGTCCACATGCCGCTCGTTGCGCTCGATGATGTCGTACTTCATCGCGAACTTGCGCGACGGATCGACGGCGCCCTCTTTGGGGACGAGGTCGCGGACATGGCCATAGGAGGCCAGCACCTCGAAGTCCTTGCCGAGGTACTTCTTGATGGTCTTGGCTTTCGCCGGCGATTCGACGATGACGAGGTTGTCAGCCATGGGTGGCCCGCCGGGTCAGTGGGGCCGCGTGTACGGCAGGTCGAACACGATGTCTTCCATGCGCTCGCAGGCGAGCTCTTCGCCGGGCTGGCTGGAAAGCACCATCAGCGCGACCCATTTCAACTGGTCGACGTCGAGCTCCGCGGAGTCGAGGGCGAGCAGCCGCTCGATGACGATCTCGCGCTGCTGCGCCGAGAGGATGCCGGTGCGCTCGAGGGCGAGCAGGTAGCCGCGGCAGTCCGCCGGCAGGTGCTGCAGCTCGTCCTCGGTGAAGACGCGCATGGCGCGGGCACCGGAGGGCGTGAGTTCGGGGCGGTGGCGTTCGCCGGCGAGATCGGCGAGCCAGTCGAGGGCGCGTTCCACGGTCTCCCCCTCGAAACCCGCCTTTTGCAGGTCTTCGGCGAGCTCGTCCCGCTCGGGCACATCCGGGTCGTCGACCAGCATGTAGCGGTCGAAGACGTAGATGAGGATGTCGAGTACGTTGCCGTGGTCGGTCATGGTGCGGCGGGGGTCGGGTCCGGGGTCGTCGGGTGGTCGTGCTACGGGGTGGTCGGGCCGCGGGCGCGGTCGTCGTCGCGGTTCCGGACATAGCGGCCGGTCGCGTCGCAACTGATGCGTCCCTCGAGTTCCAGAGCCAGGAGCAGGGACGCGATGGAACTGCTGGAAAGGCCGGTGCTCGCGATGAGCGCATCGGCGCTCGTTGGCTCGAAACCGAGGGCATCTAACAGTATTTCGGCGGGGTTGTCCAACCGCGGGGCGTCGCCAGAGGGGGGTGAGCCGTCGGTCGTGAGGTTCATAAGCATCTGATAATTCGGGGAAAATCCGATCTCGGCGAAGATGTCGTCGATGCGCTCGACGAGCGCCGCCCCCTCGCGCAGCAACTGGTGGCAGCCGCGCGACAGGGGGGAATGGATGGAACCCGGAATGGCGAGGAGGGGTCGCCCCTGATCCCCCGCGTAGCGCGCCGTGATGAGTGAGCCGCTCTGCGGGGCGGCTTCGACGACCAGCACGCCGAGCGCGAGGCCGCTGATGATGCGATTTCGTTGCGGGAAATGATGGGGCAGCGGCAGTGTCCCGGGCAGGAACTCGCTGACGAGGGCACCCCCGGCGTCCACGATCCGCTCGGCGAGGGGTGCGTTGGCGGGGGGATAGCAGAGGTCGAGTCCGGTGCCGCAGACCGCGACGGTGATGCCCCGGGCGGCCAGCGCACCCTCGTGGCTCGCGGCATCGATGCCGAGGGCAAGGCCGCTCGTGATGCCGAGGCCCGCGTGGGCGAGGCTGCAGGCGAACTCGCGTGCGGTGCTGCGGCCGAGCGCGGTGGGGCGGCGGCTGCCGACGACGGCGAGCTGCGGCGCAGCGAGGGCGGCGGGATCGCCGCGGACGAACAGCAGACCCGGGGCTCCGGCGAGCGGGAGCAACTGGGCGGGGTATCGGGGGTCGAGGGCGCTCAGCACCTGCAGGCCGAGGCGCTCCACGGCCCGCGCGGCGGACTCGACGGCGTCGGGATCGCGGTGCGTGAAGCCGCGGACCACGCCCGACCGCCAGCCGAGGGCGCTGAGGTCCCGGGACCCGAGTCGCGTGAGGGCTGAGGGACTGCCTGCCGCCTCGAGGGCGACGCGCAGTTCCTCGACGGTGAGCCCCGGGGCGTGGGCGAGGGCGCAGAGGGCAAGCAGATCCTCGGTCGGCATGGCGCGCAGCATAGGAAGACGGTGGGTGGCTGCCACCTCGAATAACGGGTGCGTTTGTGCTGATTTGCACGGTTGGGGCCGGGGCAGCGTGTATACTTTTCGCAACGAAATACCTTGTCTGAGGTGCCCCGATGGCCCTGCTCGAGATCCTCGAATTCCCGGACCCCCGGCTGCGCAACCGCGCACTGCCGGTCAGCACCTTCGATGCCAGCGTGCTGCAGCTGGTCGACGACATGTTCGAGACCATGTACGCGGCGCCCGGCATCGGTCTCGCCGCCCCGCAGGTCGACCGGCACATCCGCCTGCTCATCATGGACATCTCGCAGGACCGCAGCGCCCCGCAGGTGTTCGCGAACCCGGAGATCCTCGCGCGTGACGAGGTCGGCGTGATGGAAGAGGGCTGCCTGTCGGTGCCCGGCTTCTACGACGAGGTCGAGCGCGCGCAGCGCGTGCGCGTGCGTGCCCAGGACCGCCATGGCCAGCTCTTCGAGGCCGAGCTCACCGGACTGCATGCGGTCTGCCTGCAGCATGAGATGGACCATCTCGACGGCAAGCTGTTCGTGGACTATCTCTCGACGCTCAAGCGCGATCGCATCCGTCGCAAGCTCGAGAAGGAACGGCGTGACCGCGCGCCCGCCGTCCGTACCCCCGCCGGAGCGTCGCTCGGGCGCTGAGACCCGGCATCGGGTCGTCGGACGTCGCGGCCCCGCCGCCGTCCCCTGTCCCGGTCGGTCTCCCGTCGCAGCGTCACCACGGCCATGCGCATCGTCTTCGCCGGAACCCCGGAGTTCGCCGTGCCGCCGCTCGCGGCGCTCGTGGCCTCCCGCCATGAAGTCGTGGGGGTGCTCACGCAGCCCGACCGGCCGGCCGGGCGCGGGCGGCGCATCGAGGCCGGTGTGGTCAAAGAATTCGCGCTGACGCGGGGCCTGCCGGTCGCGCAGCCGGCGACGCTGCGTACGCCGGAAGGCCGCGCCGCGCTCGAGGCCTGGCGGCCGGACCTGATGGTGGTGGTCGCCTACGGCCTCATCCTGCCGCCCGAGGCGCTCGCGCTGCCGCGGCTCGGATGCCTCAACATCCATGCCTCGTTGCTGCCGCGCTGGCGCGGCGCGGCGCCGATCCAGCGCGCGATCCTCGCCGGCGACGCCGAGACGGGCGTCGCGATCATGCAGATGGACGCCGGGCTCGACACCGGGCCGGTGCTGCTCGAGCGGCGCCTTCCGATCGGTGTGGACGATGATTCGGCCGGACTGCATGCGACGCTGGCCGCGCTCGGCGCCGCGGCGCTGCTCGAGGCGATCGACGGCCTCGAGTCGGGCACGCTGCGCCCGCGACCGCAAGCGGAGGCGGGCGCCACCTACGCCCCGAAGATCGGCAAGGCCGAGGCGCGAATCGATTGGTCCGAGGACGCCGTAGCGATCGCGCGGCGCATCCGCGCGTTCCGGCCCTGGCCGGTCGCCGAGACGCAGTATCGCGGCGAGCAGCTGCGCATCCATCGCGCGCGCGCGCTGCAGGACGGGGCGGTGCCGGGCAGCGCTGCCGCGCCGGGCACGGTGCTGGGGCTGGAGGATGACATGTGGGTGGTGGCCTGCGGCCGCGGGCGGCTCGGCATCCTGGAGCTGCAACGTGCCGGCCGGCGCAGCATGGGGGCGCGCGAGTTCGCGCAGGGTCTGCAGGCGACGGGCGAGGTGTTGATATGAGCGGTAACGGATCATCCATGCGGGCAGGCACGCGGCCAGAGACCCGTCCGGGGCTCGCGCCCGGAGCGGCCACGTTGGCCGCAGCGGTGCAGGCGGTCAGCGCGGTCGCCCACGAGGGCCGCTCCGCCGACGTCGCGTTGCTCGAGGTCGAGTCGCGTCCCGACCGCGCCGCGGTGCGCGCCATCACGCTCGGCACGTTGCGCTGGTACTTGCGGCTGGCGCCTGCCGTGGCGCAGGTCGTCGCGCGCCCTACGGACGACCTCGCGCCCGCGTTGCGGGCGCTGCTCGTCACCGCCGCGCACCAGGTCGAGCATTCACGCGGCGCACCCGAGGTGAGCGTGCACCTCGCCGTGGACGCTGCCCGCGCGCTCGGGCTCGGACGCGCCGCCGGGCTCGTCAATGCCGTGATGCGCCGCTTCGTGCGCGAGCGCGCTGCGCTGTTCGCCGCCCTCGACGCCGATCTCGCCGTCCGCACCGCGCATCCGGCCTGGTTCGTCGAGCGTCTGCAGGCGGCATGGGGCGAGCGCGCACCCGCGATGCTGGAAGCGTTCGATGCGCATCCGCCGATGGTGCTGCGGGTGGTCGGCGATCGGGACGCCTATCGGGCGACGCTCGCGGCCGACGGACGCGCCGCGGCGGAGGTCGCATGGGCGCCGGAGGCGCTGCGGCTCGAGCGTGCGGCGCCGGTGGCCGCGTTGCCGGGCTTCGCCGAGGGACAGTCGTCGGTGCAGGACGCGGGCGCGCAGCTGGCCGCCCGCCTGCTCGATGTCGAGGCCGGGCAGCGCGTGCTCGATGCCTGCGCGGCGCCGGGCGGCAAGACGGCACACCTCCTGCAGCGGCCCGTGCCGCCCGCCGACCTGTTGGCCATCGACGCCGACCCGCAGCGCCTTGCGCTGGTCGCCGGCACGCTGCAGCGCATCGGCGCCAGCGCGCGGTTGCGCGTCGGCGACCTCGCCGCACCGGGCGTGCTCGATGACGAGCCGCCGTTCGACCGCATCCTGCTCGACGCGCCCTGTTCTTCGACGGGCGTGATCCGCCGGCATCCCGACATCAAGCTGTTGCGCCGCTCCGAGGACATCCCGGCGTTCGCGCGTACCCAGGGCGTGTTGCTCGACCGTTGCTTCGCGAAGTTGGCGGTCGGCGGACGCCTCGTCTACGTCACCTGCTCGGTGTTGCCCGAGGAGAACGAACGGGTGGTACAGGCCTTCCTCGAGCGCACTCCCGCAGCTCGGGTGCTGCCGTGGCCGCCCGGGGTCGAGCTGCCGCCGCAAGCGGTCGTCGGCGCCTGCGGCGTGCAGTTGCTGCCGGGCGGCGAGGCGGACAGCGACGGGTTTTATTATGCTTGTCTCGGGAAAGGGGACAGCGCATGAGCAGTCTTCGAAGAAACGGCCGCGCAGGGCGCGCCGGCGCTCCGGCCGGCGGTGCGCTGCTGCTCGCCTTGCTGGCGCTGCTGTGCTGGCCCGTCGCGAACGCTGAGCCCTTGGCCGGCACGCCGGAGGTGCGTTCGGCGTTCGTCGCCCGGGTGGGCGGTGTCTACCAGCTCAACGCGGAGATCGGCTATCCCGCGAACGACCAGACGGCCGCCGCGCTGCGCGACGGCGTCACCCTCTCCTACGACCTCGAGGTGAGCGTCACGCGCGGCCGCCGTTACTGGCTCGATGCGCAGGTGGTCGCGGTCAACCTGCACCGCGAGCTCAGCTACCACTCGGTGAGCGAGCGCTTCGTGGTCACCGATCCGCTGAACGAGGGTGACCCGCGCTCCTTCGCCTCGCTCGCCGAGGCCTTGGACGAGATCGGGCGGGTGCAGGGTTGGCCGATCCTCGTGGCGGCGCAGGTGCCGCCCGGCGACAACCTCGTCAACGTGCGTGCCAGCGTGCGCCGCGGACGGCTGACCGGCACGTTGCGCGTGCTCATGTTCTGGTCCGACGACTGGCTGCTCGAGAGCGATTGGTACTCGTGGTCGCTGCCGCAGTGAACCGCGCCCGCACCTTCGCACTGCTGGCGATCGGGGCGCTGGCGGTGGTGGGTGCGCTGGTCGGCCTGTCCCTGTCGACCGAGAACTCGGCGCAGTTCGAGCGCCTGCAGCCTTGGATGCTGCTGGCGAGCGCGCTTGCGGTGCTGCTGCTCGCGGTGCTGATCGCGCGCAAGCTGGTGCAGCTGGTGTCGGCGTGGCGGCGAGGCGCCCCGGGGTCGCGCCTGACCACCCGCACGGTGGCGGTGTTCGGCCTGTTGGTCGCGCTGCCGCTCGTGACCGTGTACCTGTTCTCGCTCGGCTTCCTCAACCGCGGCATCGACAGCTGGTTCCGTGTCGAGGTGAAGCAGAGCCTCAACGATTCCGCGACGCTGTCGCGCGCGGTGCGCGACCTGCTGCTGCGCGAGCACGGTTCGATGGCCGAGTCGTTCGCGCGGCGCATCGCCGCGCTGCCCGACGGCCAGATGCTGGTCGCGCTCGACGACGAGCTCGAGTCGGGCGGCGCCAACGAGATCGTCATCTACGGCGAGCACGAACGCATCCTCGGCGCCGCCAGCCGTTCGGTGCCGGATTCCCTGCCGCCGCGCCCGCCGGCGGAGCTGGTGCGGCGCGTGGCGGACGGCGGCACCTTCGTGAGCTTCGAGCCCTTGGGCGGCAACAACTACCTCATCCGCGCGGCGGCGCCGGTGCCGTTGGCGGCGCCCGGGCCGCTCGACGCGCGTTTCGTGGTGGCGACCTACGACCCGCCGAGCCGGTTCGCCGAGCTGACCGAGGCGATCGACCGCTCACGCTCGACCTATGCCGACGTCGAGGCGTTGCGCGAGCCGCTCAAATACAGCTTCCGCCTGACGCTGACCCTCGTGCTGCTGATCACCATGCTCACCGCGATCTACGGCGCCATCTATGCGGCTGAGGCGCTGTTCCGTCCGGTGCAGGACCTCATGGCCGGCACGCGCGCGGTCGCGCAAGGCGATCTCGCCACGCGGGTGCCGGTCACCTCGCGCGACGAGATGGGCTTCCTCGTGCAGGCCTTCAACGACATGACCCGCAAGCTGGGGCTCGCCAGCGAGGAGAACGCCGCGAGCCGCGCCGCCGCCGAGCGCGAACGCGAGCGGCTGGCGGTCATCCTGGCGCGCCTGTCCTCGGGCGTGCTCGCCGTGGACCGTGCGCTCGTGCTGCAGCTCGCCAACGAGGCGGCGGGCGAGATCCTCGGCGCGGACCTCTCGGCGCAGGTCGGCCGTCCGCTCGCCGAGGTCGATGCGGGAGACGCCCGGCCCCGGCAACTGGCCGCGCTGCTGGAGGACCGCTTCGCCTCCGGCGCCACCGAGTGGCGCGAACAGGTCGAGCTCGCCGGTGACGGCAGCGCGCAGACGCGCGTGCTCGCCTGCGCCTGCGTGCCCTTGCCCCAGGATGGCGCGCCGGTGTTCGTGATCGTGTTCGAGGACATCACCCGGCTGCTGCAGGCGCAGCGCGATGCCGCCTGGGGCGAGGTCGCGCGCCGTCTCGCCCACGAGATCCGCAACCCGCTCACGCCCATCCAGCTGTCGGCGGAACGCATGCGGCGCAAGCTGTTGCCGGTGCTGCAGGGCGCCGATGCCGAGATGGTCGAGCGCTCGACCCACACCATCGTGCAGCAGGTCGAGTCGATGAAGCAGATGGTCAATGATTTCAGCGAATATGCGCGCGGTCCGGCGCTGCGGACCGCCCCCTTCGAGCTGAACCAGCTGGTGTCGGAAGTCGTCGACCTCTATCGGGCGCAGGAGCCCGCGATCCCGGTGGACACCGCGCTCGATCCGGCGCTGGAGCGCGCCGAGGCCGACCGCGGCCGGATCCGCCAGGTGCTCAACAACCTGCTCACCAACGCGCTCGAAGCCTTGGAAGGCCAGCGGCCCGCCGCGATCGAGCTGCGCACGCGACTTGCCTCGCTCGGGGGTGCCCCTGCGGCGGAGATCACGGTGTCCGACAACGGCCCCGGCTTCCCGCCGGATCTGCTCGGGCGGGTGTTCGAGCCGTACGTCACCAGCAAGCCCAAGGGCACCGGTCTGGGGTTGGCTATTGTCAAAAAGATCGTGGATGACCACGGCGGCAGCCTCGAGGCGGAGAACCGCGCTGAGGGTGGCGCCCGGGTCCGTGTTATGTTGCCGCTGCACCCGAACGGTCGTGAACAGGCCGGGGGTGAGCGGCGGTCCGAGGTGCGGAGGGAGCGGGCATGACTGCGTCACGCATTCTGGTGGTGGACGACGAGGCTGACATCCGTGGCCTCGTCAAAGAGATATTGTCCGAGGAAGGGTACGAGGTCGAGGTGGCCGCCGATGCCGCCCAGGCCCGCGTCGCGCGCGCGCGCCACGAACCCGACCTCGTGCTGCTCGACATCTGGATGCCGCAGGTCGACGGCATCACCCTGTTGCGCGAGTGGTCGGCGAGCATCGTCGACGGCTGCCCGGTGGTGATGATGTCCGGTCACGGCACGGTCGAGACCGCCGTCGAGGCGACGCGCCTCGGGGCCTTCGACTTCGTGGAAAAACCGTTGTCCTTGGCGAAACTGCTGCGCACCGTCGAGCGTGCCCTCGAAAGCGGGCGCAAGCGGTCGGCGGGCGGCCGCCAGGCCTCGGCGGCGTTCGCGACGCCGGTCGGCAAGAGCCGCACCATGCAGCAGCTGCGTGCCGACCTCGTCCGCGCCGCCGCGGGCGCCGAGCCGGTGCTGCTGATCGGCGAGCACGGCAGCGGTCGGGAAGCCTTCGCGCGCTACCTGCACGAGCAAGGGGCGCGAGCCGGTCGTCCGTTCGTCATGGCGGTCGCGAGCGCGCTGCGCGAGTCGGACGCGGAGGCCGCGCTGTTCGGTCGCGCCGATGGCGAGGGCGGCGCGGGTCTCATCGAACAGGCGGCCGACGGGACGCTCTTCGTCAGCGAACTCGGCGACCTGCCCGCCGCAGCGCAACGCCTGCTGTTCGGCGTGCTCGAGACCGGCCGCTGGTCCCGGCTCGGCGAGTCGCAACAACGTCCGCTGCTCGCGCGCGTCGTCGCTGCCGCGCAACCTGACGTCGAGCAGGTCGCGGACGGGGCCGCATCGGCGGTGCGGCGCGACCTCATGGCGCGCTTGGGCGGTGTCATGATGCGTGTCCCGCCGCTGCGGGAATATGCCGAGGACGTGCCGGACCTGCTCCGGCACACGGTGGACCGGTTGGTGGACACCGAAGGCCTCGCGTTCCGCCGGTTCGGTGTCGCCGCACAGAACCGTCTGCGCAACTACCCCTGGCCCGGCAACGTGCAGGAACTGCGCGGCATGGTGCGCCGGCTGCTCACGCGGGGCGGCGCCGAGGAGATCTCCCTCGAGGAGACCGAGCGCGAACTCGCCCAGTCGGTCCCGCCGAGCGAGATGCTGGTCAAGCAGGACCTGCTGTCGCTCGGGTTGCGCGAGGCGCGCGAACACTTCGAGCGCGCCTATCTCCAGCAGCAGTTGCTGCTCTGCCAGGGCAAGGTCGGGCAGTTGGCCAAGCGGGTCGGCATGGAGCGCACGCACCTCTATCGCAAGCTGCGTTCGCTGGGGGTGGATTTCCGCAGCGTCCCTGACGAACCCGAGACCTAGTCGCCGACGCGGATCGCGAGCGCTTCGATCTCGGCGGCCCGCAGCGCGGCCTGCGTGCGGTTGAGTTCATCGAGCTTGCTGAAGGGGCCGACGCTCACGCGGTGGAACTCCCCGGACTCGAGCGTGACCCGCTGCACCGTGGCGACGACGCCGAGCCGTGCCGCCTTGGCGCGCGTACGCTCGGCATCGGCGGCCTCGCGCCAGTTGCCGAGCTCGAGCACATAGGTGCCCGGTCGGTCGATCATCGCGGTGGGCAACTCCGGCGTCGCCTCCTTGCCCTGATCCGTGACCACGACCTCGCTGTTCTTCAGCCGGTCATAGAAATCGTACTGTTCGGTCGCCGGGTCCGCCGCGAGATCCGCTCCCGGGTCGGCCGCGGCTTCGGTGGCCGTGCGGCCGCGTCCCGGCCTCGCGACCCCCGTCTCGGGCGCGACGGAGGGCCCGTCGAGCGTGGCCGTCACGCTGCGCAGCCGGGACTGCGCCCAAGCCAGCGCCGCGAACGCGAGCAGCAGGCCGAGCGCGGCGCCCGCCGCGAATCCCTGCCAATGTTCGCGCGTGATCCGGCTGCCGTAGCCGCCACGGGCGGCGCTGCGCTTGAAGTCCCGGCCGATGGGCGTGCTCATGGCGCGTCTCCCGGGTGGCCGGAACGGGGGGCGGGCATCACATGCTCTCGGGCGCGCTCGCGCCCAGGATGGCGAGCCCGTTGCGCAGCGCCTGCTGCACCGCGAGCAGCGCGTAGACGCGCGCCTCGCGCAGGTCCTGCTCCGGCACCAGCACGCGCTCGGCGTTGTAGAACGCGTGCAGCGTGGTGGCGAGCTCGCGCAGGTAATGCACCAGCGCATGCGGCGCGCGCTGCGCGGCGGCATGGCGGACGACCTCCGGGTAGCGCGAGAGGGTCGACAACATCGCCTCCGCATGGGCGCCGGAGAGCAGCTCTGCGCCGCGCGCGAGCACCGTCCCGCGCGCCCGCGCCGCATCCCAACCGAAGCCGCGGGCCGCGAGCTCCTTCATGACGCTCGCGACGCGCGCGTGCGCGTATTGCACGTAGAACACCGGGTTCTCGTTGCTCTTGGACTTGGCGAGCTCGAGGTCGAAATCGAGCGACTGGTCGTTGCTGCGCATCAGGAAGAAGATGCGGCAGGCGTCGTTGCCGACCTCCTCGCGCAGCTGGCGCAGCGTGACGAAGTTCGCCTCGCGCTTGCCCATCGAGACCTTCTCGCCGTTGCGGTAGAGCGCGACCAGCTGGATGAGCGGCGCCTCGAGGCACTCTCCCGGGTGGCCGAAGGCCTGCAGCCCGCCGCGCACGCGCGTGACGTAGCCGTGGTGGTCGGCGCCGAGCACGTCGATGAGCTGGTCGTGGCCGCGCTCGCGCTTGTCGAGGTGGTAGGCGATGTCGGAGGCGAAGTAGGTCTTGACGCCGTTGTCGCGCACCACGACGCGGTCCTCGTCGTCGCCGAACTGCGTGGCGCGGAACCATTCGGCGCCGTCTTTGGTGTACAGCAGGTCGCGCTCGCGCAGACGGCCGAGCGCACGGTCGATGGCGCCGCTCTCGGCGAAGGCGCGTTCGGAGACCCAATGGTCGAAGTGCACGCCGAACGCCGCGAGGTCGTCGCGGATCTCGCCCATCATCGCCTCGATGCTGCTGCGGACCAGGTCCTGCCAGGCGGCCTCGCCGATGAGCGCGCGGCAGCGCGCGATCAGCGCATCGATGTGCGCTTCCTTGTCGCCGCCGGTGATGCCCGGGAGCGCGTCCGTCGGCAGGTCCGCCATGACGGTCGCGGCCGGATGGCGCAGCGTCTCGCCCACGCGCGCCTGCAGCGCGGCGCCGAGCGGCAGCAGGTAGTCGCCGCGGTAGCCGTTCTGCGGGAAGGGCAGCGCCTCGCCGCAGCGCTCGAGGTAGCGCAGCCACACCGACACCGCGAGGATCTCGGTCTGGCGACCGGCGTCGTTGATGTAGTACTCGCGCGTGACGTCGTCGCCCGCCGCGGCGAGCAGCCGTCCGAGCGCGTCGCCGAAGGCGGCCTGACGGCCGTGGCCGACATGCATCGGCCCCGTGGGGTTCGCCGACACGAACTCGAGCAGCACCTTGCGCGGCGCCGCAGGCATGTGGCGCCCGTAGGCCTCGCCCTGCTCGTGCACGCGCACGAGCTCGCGCGCGTAGAGGTCGCGCGCCAGCGTGAAGTTGATGAAGCCCGCGCCCGCGATCTCGGTGCGGGTGATGAGCGGGTCGGCCGGCAGCGCAGCGACGATGCGTTCGGCGAGCTCGCGCGGCTTGAGGCCGGCGGCCTTGGCGAGGCGCATCGCGACGTTCGAGGCGAAGTCGCCGTGCTGCGCATCGCGGGTGCGTTCGAGCGCGACCGCCTGCGGATCGATGGGGCCGGGCAGCAGGCTGCCTTCGAGGGAGCGGACTGCCGCGAGCAGCAGGCGTTGGAGATCGTCTTTCACGGGCGCGATTCTAGAACAGTTCGAGCGGGTCGACGTCGAGCGCCCAGCGGACGCGTCGCGCCTCGGGCAGCGTCTCGACCAGCGGCAGCCAGTGGTCGAGGAACCGGTGCAGCACCGTCCGGTCGGCGGCGTCGAGCAGCAGCTGGGCGTGGTGGCGGTCGGCGCGGCGCGCGAGCGCGGCGGGCGCGGGGCCGAGCAGCCGGAGCCCCTGCGGCGGCCGTCCGGCGATCCGGCGGGCGGCATCGAGGAAAGACAAGGTGGTCTCGGCCGAGGGCGCCGAGGCGCGCAAGGCGGCGAGGCGGGCGAACGGCGGCCAGGCGGCTTCGCGCCGCTCTTCGAGTGCGCGGGCGGCGAACGCGTCGTAGCCGCCGTCGAGCAGGCTGCGCAGCAGCGGATGCTCCGGATGTTCGGTCTGGATGAGCACTTCGCCGGCTTGTGCGCCGCGGCCCGAGCGACCGGCCACTTGCACCAGCGTCTGCGCGAGGCGCTCGGCGGCGCGGAAGTCGGTGCTGAAGAGGCCCTGGTCGGCGTTCAGGACCACGGCCAGCGTGACGGCGGGGAAATCGTGGCCCTTGGTGACCATCTGCGTGCCGACCAGGATGCGCGCCTCGCCGCCCGCGACGCGCTCCAGCACGGCCTCCAACTGGTCGCTGCGGCGGACGACGTCGCGATCGAGGCGCGCGATCGCCACGCCGGGGAAGGACTCGGCGAGCGTCTCCTCGACGCGCTCGGTGCCTTGGCCGACGGTCTTCACCGCATAGCCGCAGGTGGGACACTGGCGGGGCAGTTCGCGGTCGGCGCCGCAATGATGGCAACGCAGCCGCGACGCGTTGCGATACACCGTCATCCGCGCATCGCAGGAGGCGCAGGGCGCGACCCAGCCGCAGGCGGTGCAGGCGAGCGTCGGCGCGTAGCCGCGGCGGTTGATGTACACCAGCACCTGGCCGTCGGCCGCGAGGTGGCGCTCGATCGCGGTGACCGAGGTGGTGGCGAGGCCGGCATGCACCCGTTCGGCGCGCAGGTCGATGAGCCGCAGCAGCGGCGGTCGCGCCGCCGCCGCGCGCTCCGGCAGCGTGAGCCGCGTCATGCGCCCGGTGGCGGCGTTGTGCAGGGTCTCGAGCGAGGGCGTCGCGGAGCCGAGCACCACCGGGATGCCGAGGCCTTGCGCGCGCACCAGCGCGAGGTCGCGCGCGGAATAGCGGAAACCGCCTTCCTGCTGCTTGAACGAGGCGTCGTGTTCTTCATCGACGAGGATGAGGCCCAGCGCCGGCAGGGGCGCGAAGATGGCCGAGCGCGTGCCGATCACCAGCCGCGCTTCGCCCGAGTGCGCACGGCGCCAGGCCGCGAGGCGCGCGCCATCGGTGAGACCCGAGTGCAGCACGGCGAGCGGCACGCCGGCGAAGCGCGCGGCGAATCGGCCGACGAGCTGCGGCGTGAGGCCGATCTCCGGCACCAGCACCAGCACGCTGCGCCCGGCGGCCAAGGCATCCTCCGTGAGCCGCAGATAGACCTCGGTCTTGCCGCTGCCGGTGACGCCGTGCAAGAGCCAAGCGTGATAGCTGTCGCGGTCGCGGGCGCAGATGGCTTCGAGCGCGGCCTGCTGGGCCGCCGTCGGCGCAGGCCGGCGCGGCGGCGCGGGGGGCACGGCGGTCGCCGGAGCCGCCGGGCTCGCGCGGGTCGCGCCGCGGGTTCCGCGCTCGACCCATCCGCGGTCGCGCAGGGCGCGCGCGGCATCTCGCCAACCCGGCAGCGTGTCATCGAGCAGCGCGGCCTCGGTGCCCAGCACGGCCTCGGTGCCCAACACTGCCGTGGTCCCTGCACGCTCGGGCCCCTCGGTCCTGTGCTGCAGCGCCTCCAGCACGGCGCGTTGGCGGGGTGCGCGCCGCGGTTCACCCGCCGCGAGCGCCGCACGACCCGCATCCGTCAGGTGCCAGACCTCGACCGCTGCCAAGAGCGCCGCGCCCTCGCGGGCGAGCTTCGGCAGCGCGGTCGCCAGGGCCTCGCCGAGGGGATGGTGGTAGTAATCCGCTGCCCAACGCAGCAATTTCAGCAGCGGGGCATCCAGGGTCGGCTGCGGGTCGATGGCGCGCAGGATCCGCTTCAGTCGATCCTCGGAGTGCTCGGATCGTTCCTTGTGTGAAACGACGATACCGATGACCTGCCGTCGGCCAAAGGGTACGAGCACCCGCGTCCCGGGCACCGGCACACCCTCGCCATCGGCGGGCCGATAGTCGAACACCTGCCGGAGCGGCGTGTCGATGGCGACCTCGAGGATCATGGATTCCATGGTCGGGGATTTTTCCACAGAGGATGTGGATAACGTTGTGGACAGGCCATCGGGCAAGTGTAAAAACGCGGCATTTTCAGCAGATTCTCGTTGGCTTGGTCAAGGATTGACCAATTCAACTAAAATCCTTAAGAAACATATACTTGCAATATCACCAGTCTGGTCATCGGCTACTTTATGAACGGAAGATGACGCCGATTCTCCGGCTGTGTGTGCAAGTCGCTGATTCTGGTGGGGTGTCGAACGGTCGGGTCCCCCGGATTCCGCCCGCAGCGGCTTATGGCGGGGTCGTCGGCGGTCGCGGCGGGCGGGTCCAGTTGGTCAGCGACACGCCGGCGAGCGCGACCAAGCCGCCGATCACCATCGAGGGCAGGATCTGTTCGCCGAGCAGCAGCGCGCCGAAAACGACACCGAACACGGGCACCAGGTTGTTGAACACCGAGGTGCGCGCAGCGCCCAGCGTCCGCAGGCCTTGGGCATACCACACGAAGGCGAGCGCGGTGCCGCCGGCGCCGAGGAAGGCGATGCCGAGCCAAGCATCCCAGCCCACTTGGGCCGACTGCCACTGCGACCATTCCGCCGGGATGCCGAGCGACAGCATGAGGGCGCCCCACAGCGTCGTGACGGCGGTCATGGCGAGCGGCGAGGGCGCTCCCTCGCCACCCAAGGCGAACCGGCCGACGACCGTATAGAACGCCCAGCAGATCGCCCCGCCCAGCATCAGGAATTCGCCGAGGCCGACCCGCTGGAACAACAGCGCGAGGTCACCGCGCGCGAGCACCAGACAGACGCCCGTGAGCGCCAACAGGATGCCGAGCCAGCGATGCGGCGCGAGCCGCTCACCGAACACCAGCGCCATGGCCACTGCGGTCATGACCGGATTGAGCGCGACCACGAGGGCGGTACGGCTCGCGGGGATGCGCTCGAGCGCGCCTAGGAAGAACAGGTTGTAGGCGACGAGGCCGGTGAGCGCGAGCAGCGCGGTGAAGAGCCAATCCTTCGGCCGCAGCCGCGGCAGTCCGCGTTCCACCAAGATGACCAACGGCAGCAGCAAGGCCGCGGCCACCCAGAACCGCATCGCCGCCAGGGTGAAGTGCGGCACCTGGGGCGCAGCGATGCGACCGGCGATGAAGGTGCCGCCCCACAGCGCGGCGACACCGACGAGCCGCGCATAGAGGCTCCAATGCGGTGGGACGGCGGCGTTCACGGGCGCCGGTCCCCGCCGCTTCGCCGCTCTGCGGTGTCGTCGGCCGGGGTGGCTGCGGCCGGGGTCGCCGCGGCTGGGGTCGCCGCCGCCGGGTGGCGTTCGCGCCAGGCGACATACAGGCCGGCGAGGATGACGAGCGCCGCGCCGAGCAGCATCGTCTGGTCCGGACTGACCGACCAGAACACCCGGTCGATGCCGAGCCCCCAGATGAGCGCGGTGTATTCGACCGGTGCGACGACCGCCGCCGGCGCGTGCTTGAAGGCCACGGTGATGTAGTGCTGGCCGACGGCGCCGAAGGCGCCCGTCGCGATGATCAGCGGCCAATGCGCCGCGAGGATCGTGGTCCATCCGGGCAGCGCGAACCCCAGGGAGAACACGGCCATCAGCGCGAGGAACCAGAACACCACCGCTGCGGTGGGGTCGGTGCGTGTCAGCACCCGTGCCACCAGCACTGCCGCGGCGTAGCAGAGCGCCGAGAGGATCGCGGCCAGACCCGCGGCGGGCGGGATGCCCTCCGGCCGTGGCTGCAGGATCACGAGCACGCCGACGAGGCCGACCAGGATCGCCAGCCAACAGCCGAGACCGACACGCTCGCCGAGGAACCACGCCGCGAAGGCGGCGATCAGCAGCGGCGCGCCCATGTAGATCGAATACACCGAGGCGAGCGGCGCATCGCGCAGCGCGGCGATGAACGTGAAGAGCATGACGATCCCGAGCACGGCGCGCACCAGGTGCAGGCCCGGCCGCACCGGGCGCAGTTCGCCGAGCCGGCCCTGCCACCAGAGGGGCAACAGGATGAACGGCAGCGACGAGATCGCGCGCAGGAACGTGATCTGCGCGGGGTCGTAGTGCGCGGCGAACAGCTTCAGCAGCGCATCCATGAACGAAAAGGCGGCGACGGCGATGAACATCGCCAGCACGCCCCTGGCGCCGCGGACTGACATCCGCCGCACTATACGCGAGGCCGATGGGCGCGAGGCCGATGACGGGGGCGCCTCGGCGGGGATCCTCGACCGCCGTGCCGGGGCGCCGCGTCCGAGACCCCCTGCCGTTCGTCACTTGACCCCGTGGAGCGTCGCGCATCTACTCGGTCAGGCCATCGGCGATCCGTCGGCGGCACGGCAGACAACAACAAAACCATCACAGGGGGAATTCCATGGACATCACCAGCCTCATCATCCAGCTCATCTCGGGTGCGGTCGGCGGCAACGTCGGTGGCGCGATCTTCAAGAACCTGAGCCTCGGCACGACGGGCAATTCGATCGCCGGCATCATCGGCGGCCCGCTCGGCGCGATGCTCCTCAGCCAGCTCGGACTCGGCGGTGGCGCAGATGCCGGCGGCTTGGGTTCGATCCTGTCCGGGGTGGGCGGTGGTGGCGTCGGCGGCATCATCCTGATGGCGCTGGTCGGCCTCATCAAGAAGTCGATGGCCAAGTAAGGCTCGAACGGGATCGACGGCCCGCGCCCTCCGGGTCAGGGCTCGTCGATCTCGTACCCTCTCGCGCGGAATGTCGCGAGCACCCCGTCCGGCGCGTAGAGCTCGCCGAAGGGGACCACGGCGAGCGTCACCGGGTGCTGCTCCAGGGACTGCGTCACGGTGCGCAGCCAGGCGGCATCGAAGTCGCGCAGCACGGCGGCCAGCTTCGGGCTGGTGAGAAGAGCCTCCCAACAAGACTCCTGCCGCTGCGCGCCCCGACGCGACCGCAGCGCCTCGACGTCGCCCACCGCCCAGTCCTCGGCACGCCGCCGCGCGGTCGCGAGGTCCGATTCGATGCGGCTGAGCAGCGCCGACATGCAGGCGATCTCGGCATCGAGCGGGAGCTGTCCCACCTCCGCCAAGGTGCCTTTCGCATCCTCGATCTTCACCGCCGGCGTGACGATCTTCACCTTGCGCTCACGCGCCAGCTTGGCGACGGCGCGGTCGACGTCGTTGCGCAGCGTCAGGCCGCTGCGGCTGATGCCTTCGCGCCAAAGCTCGCTGGCCGCCACCACCGGACGCTGCTTCAGGATGCCGCGGTTGCGCGGCGCGTACTTGAGCCGCTGGGCCTCGAAGCGGGCGAAGAGCTCCGGCGGCAGCACCTGTTCCAAGGTCTGGTCGTCGGCGTTGCCGCGCAGCCGCCGGTACTGCAGGTAGAGCCGCATCCCCGAGATCGGCCCGATGTCGGCATCGACGTCGAAGCGGGCCGGCACGAAGCGTTGGGCGCGGGCGAGCACGTCCTCGACCTCTCGCGACCGCCATTCCATCTTCTTCGGCAGGGGACTGAGCGTGGCCAGCAGGTAGAGCGTGTGGTCGCCCTTGCGGACCTTCCAGAGGCCGGGACCGGCGCGTTCGCCCGAGACGAGCACCTCTTCGATGGTCTCCGCTTCGGCGGGCTGCTGCGCGGCGGCCGGCAGCAGGGCGGCGCAGCCCAGCAGCGCCGCGCAGAGGGCGGCCGGGAGGCGGCGGAAGTTGGCGTTGTATGTTGTCACTTTGGTGCCGTATCTTACTTGCTCAATGACCGTCGCCGACGTCGAAGAGTTCCTCGCCGTGGCCCGCCCCCTCGAGGGCGTGACGCTGCAGCAACCGGTGCTGCGTACCGATATCGCCGGCATGCCCCTCGAATGGATCGACTACCGCGAAGCGGCCCGCCTGCACCACCAGGGGCAGGTCGCCTATACCTGCGGTACGCCGATCTTCCGCCTGCAGGGCGGCACCAATGCGCTCACCGGCCGGCGCACCGTCCTCGAGGTGCACTCGATCGTCGCCACCGTGGGCCAGAGCGGCAATCCCGGCCACCTGCGCCAGGACTACGTGCCGCCGCTCAACAACGAGACCCTGTTCCGCCGCGATGCGTTCCTGTGCCTCTATTGCGGCGGGCGCTTCGGCCACCGCGACCTGTCGCGCGACCATGTGCGGCCGTTCAGCCAAGGTGGCCGCGACACCTGGTCGAACGTGGTCACGGCCTGCCGCCGCTGCAACAACTTCAAGGCCTGGCGCACGCCGGAACAGGCTCGCATGCAACTGATCGCGGTGCCGTTCACGCCGACCTACGCGGAATACATCTTCCTCAAGGGTCGCCGCGTGCTCGCCGACCAGATGGAATACCTGCTCGCGCACTTCCCGCGCAGCAGCCCGTTGCATGGGCGCATCCGCCACCTGATCTCCTGACGACCGGTTTTGCGCGCCGGGGATGGCGCGCGGCAGCCCGGATGTCGTCTACTGCGCGCCTTCCGGTTTTCCGGAGCGCTCCGGCGCGGTGCCGGACTTTTCATGGGGGATGGATACATGGACATGCAATCGATCGAGAACTTCCTGCGCACGACCGCCACCGACCTCGCCATCAAGGTGCTGGCGGCGCTCGCGTTCTGGATCATCGGGCGCTGGCTGATCGGCCGGGTGGTGAGCCTCCTGCAGGGGGCCATGAACCGCAACGAGATCGACCCGACGCTCACCAAGTACTTGGGCTCGATCATCGCGGTATCGCTCAACATCGCCTTGGTCCTCGGCATCCTCGGGTATTTCGGCATCCAGACGACCTCGGTGGCGGCGATGCTGGCCGGCGCGGGCGTCGCGATCGGTGCCGCCTGGAGCGGCATGCTCGGCAACTTCGCGGCGGGTGCGTTCATGCTGGTGCTGCGGCCGTTCAAGGTGGGTGATTTCGTGCAGGTCGCCGGCATCACCGGCACGGTGCACGAGCTCGGCCTCTTCGGCACCACGCTGATCACGCCCGACAACGTGCTGACCCTGGTCGGCAACGGCAAGATCTTCAGCGACAACATCATGAACTACTCGGCGCGCGCCACGCGTCGCGTGGAGCGCGTCATGCAGGTCGCCGGTTCCGTCGATCCGCTGGACGCGATCGCCCGGCTGCGCGCGGCGGTGGCGGCCATCCCGAACGTCGCCGCCGAGCCGGCGCCCGAGCTGAGCCTGCTCGAGACCAACCTCATCGGCCACATCATCGCGGTGCGTCCGTACTGCCACACCGACCACTACTGGCAGGTGTATTTCGACACCAACGAGGCGATGGTGCGGGTCGCCAAGGAAGCGGGTTGGCCTGCGCCGACGCCGGCGACCAAGATGATCCAGGTCCAGGGCTGATCCCGTAGCGGCCCGGCATCCGGGGCCGGCGGGGCCGTCGCCGGGCGCCGGGTAGTACTCCGGGTCAATGCCGCCAGCAGGGCGGGCATGGGAGCATCCGCGACAGGAGTCCCCATGCCCCGCCCCGCCGTCATCCCGTCCATCGCGCTTGCCGTCTTGGTGTGGGCGGCTGGCGCCACCCTGTCGTCGCGCACCAGCGCGCAGGAGATCGAGCCGCGCGCCTATTCGCCGAGCCCTGTCGGCACGAATTTCGCGGTGCTGGGCTACGGCAACACCACGGGCGATGTGGTGTTCGATTCGTCCGCGCCGTTCCAGGACGTCAAGGCAGATGTCGACACCCTCTCGGTGGCCTTCGGGCGCGTCTTCGACCTCGCGGGCCGACAGGCGAGCCTCACCGTGGCGGCGCCCTACCAGTGGGGCAAGGCCTCGGGCAGCATCGGCGAGGATCGGCAGACCGCGGAGCGGTCCGGCATGGGCGACCTGCGGCTGCGCTTCGGCACCCTGCTCGTGGGCGGTGCGGCGCTCGCGCCCCGCGAGTTCGCGAGCCGCCAGCGCCGCCCGACCGTCGGCGCGAGCCTTGTGGTCGTGCTGCCCACCGGCCAGTACGAACCCTCCCGCCTCGTGAACATCGGCGCCAACCGCTGGGCCGCCAAGCCCGAGATCGGCTTCACCTGGCCCCGAGGGCCTTGGAACGTCGACCTGCATGCCGGTGCCTGGCTCTTCGGCGACAACGACGAGTTCCGGGGTGACGGCCGTCGCAGCCAGGAGCCGGTTTTGAACATGCACGCCGGGGTCAGCTACACGCTGCGGCCCGGCACATGGGCGGCGGTGGGTGGGACCTGGTACGCCGGCGGTGAGACCGCGGTCGACGGCATCGACGACGACAACCGGCAGGACAACTTCCGCGTCGGCGCCACGGTGTCGACGGCGCTCGGGCGCGGGCACTCCCTGAAGTTCACGTACAGCGATGGCGCCGTGGTGCGTGTCGGCGGCGATTTCCGCACCCTCGGCATCGCCTGGCAGTACACCTTCTTCGATTGAGGGCAGGCGCGGCTACAATCAGCCGGTGGTCTACCTCATCGACGCTTCCGTCTACGTGTTCCGGGCGTACTACTCGATGCCGCCGGACATGCTCGACCGCGACGGCAACCCCGCGCACGCGCTGTTCGGCTTTGCGCGCTTCCTCGGCGACTTGATCGAGCGCGCCCAGCCGCGCTACCTCGCCGTCGCCTTCGACGAGAGCCTCGAGACCTCCTTCCGCAACCGCATCGATCCCGCCTACAAGGCGAACCGCGAACCGGCGCCTGCAGACCTCAAGCTGCAGTTCGCGCGTTGTCGGGAGTTCTGTCGCCTGCTCGGCGTGGCCGATTACGGCAGCGGCGAGTACGAGGCCGACGACATCATCGGCACGCTGCACGCGCGGCTGCGTGCCGAAGGCCTGCCGGCGACGCTGGTGACCCGTGACAAGGACCTCGCCCAGCTCATCTGCGAGGGCGACATCTATTGGGACTACACCGGCAACCGGCAGCTGCGCCACCACGAGATCGAGGGCCACTTCGGCGTGGCGCCCGAGCGCTACGCCGATTTCCTCGCGCTCACCGGTGATGCGGTCGACAACATCAAGGGCGTGCCCGGCGTCGGGCCGAAGACCGCTGCGGCGATCTTCAAGGAATTCGCATCGCTGGAGGAGCTCTACGAGGACCTCGAGGCGACCGCGCGCCTGCCGGTGCGAGGCGCCGCACGCCTGCCGGCCGTGTTGGCGCAGCATCGGGAGGCCGCGTTCCTCGCGCGGCGTCTCACGGGCATCGTGCGCGACATGCCGCTCGAGGCCGGCCGCGAACAGCTGCGGCGGCGCGCGCCGGACCTCGCAGCGCTCGGCGAGTTCTGCGACCGACACAACTTCGGGCCGATGCTGCGCCGTCAGGGCGAGCGGCTGGCGGCGCTCGTTTCTGCATGAGCGCGCCGGCGCCGTGGCCGTGGCGGACGCTGCTGCCCTGGTACTGGCCGACCTGGGCCGCGCTCGGGCTGCTGCGCGGGCTCGCGCGCCTCGGGTATCCGGCCCTGCTGCGCATCGGCTCGGCGCTCGGCGGCGCGCTCTGGCACCTGCCGTTGCCGCAGAAGCGCGTGGTGCGGCGCAACCTCGCGCTGTGCCTGCCGGAGCTCGACGCGGCGGCGCGCGAGCGGCTCGCCGTGCAGCATTTCCGCGAGTCCGGCATCACGCTCGGCGAGACGGCGTTCGCCTGGTTCGCGCCGCCGGAGCGCCTGCTCGGGCTCGTGCGCTTCGAGGGTCTCGACGAGCTCGACCGTTGGCAGGCGTCCGGACGCGGCGTGATCCTGCTCGCCGCGCACTTCACGACGCTCGAGCTCGGCGCGCGCTTCGCCACCGCGGCGCGTCGCGTCCATGCGGTCTACAAGCCTTCCAGCAACCTGCTGGTCGATGCCGCCTTCCGCCGCTACCGGGTCGCGGTGTCGGCCGGCATGGTGGCGAGCGACGACATCCGTTCGATGGTGCGTGTCCTGAAGGCGGGCGGCACGGTCTGGTATGCGCCCGACCAGGCGTTCCGCGCCAAGGGCGCCGAGATGGTGCCGTTCTTCGGCGTGCCGGCGGCCAGCAACCCGGCGACCTCGCGCCTCGCGCGCATGACGGGCGCCGTGGTGCTGCCGTACTTCGTCGAGCGCTTGCCCGGCACGGCAGGCTATGTGGTGCGGATCGACGCCGCGCTCGAGGGTTTCCCGGGCGACGATCCGGTGGCCGACACCCTGCGCCACCATCGGCTGATCGAGGCCGAGGTGCGCCGCATCCCCGCGCAATATCTTTGGCTGCACAAGCGCTTCAAGGGCTTGTCGCCCGACTACCCCGATCCGTACGCCTGAGGCCACCGCGATGACCGACCGCACCTCCCCGCCGCCGACCGTGCCATCCGCCAACCTCTCCTCCGTGCTGGTCGAAGGGCGCAGCTTCGCGCCCCCCGCCGCGTTCACCGCCGCCGCGCGGCTGAAGCCCGACGACCTCGCCGAGCTGCATCGCCGCGCCGCGGCGGATCCGGTCGGATTCTGGGCGGAGCTCGCGCGCGCGGAGCTCGCGTGGCGCAAGCTCTTCACGCAGACGCTCGATGAGACGCAGGCGCCGAACTACCGCTGGTTCGCGGACGGCGAGCTCAACGTCTCGTACAACTGCCTCGACGTGCACCTCGCCGAGCACGGGCACCGCACCGCGATCGTCTTCGAGGGCGAGCCGGGCGACGTGCGCCGTCTCACCTATCGCGAGTTGCACGCGGAGGTCTGCCGCTTCGCCAACGCGCTCAAGGCGCGCGGCATCGGCCGCGGCGACCGCGTGGTCATCTACCTGCCGCTGGTGCCGGAGGCGGTGGTGGCCATGCAGGCCTGCGCGCGCATCGGTGCGATCCATTCGGTGGTCTTCGGCGGTTTCTCCGCGATCTCGCTGAAGGACCGCATCGAGGACGCCGGCGCGCGCTGCGTGATCACCGCCGACGGCGGCTGGCGCGGCGGCCACGTCGTGGAGCTCAAGTCCGCCACCGACAAGGCGCTCGCCGACGGCTGCCCCAGCGTCGAGACCGTGTTCGTGCTGCGGCGGACCGGCGCCGCTGCGACCGCGATGGTGCCGGGGCGCGATGTCTGGTGGCACGAGGCGGTCGCCGACCAACCGGCGGCCTGCGAGCCCGAATGGGTGGACGCCGAGCATCCGCTGTTCCTGCTCTACACCTCGGGATCGACCGGCCGCCCCAAGGGCATCCAGCATTCGAGCGCGGGCTATCTGCTCGGCGCCAAGGTCACGAGCCGATGGGTGTTCGACCTGCGCCACGACGATGTCTTCTGGTGCACCGCCGACGTCGGTTGGATCACCGGCCACAGCTATGTCGCCTACGGCCCGCTCGCCGCAGGCGCCACCCTCGTCATGTACGAAGGCGCGCCGACCTTTCCCGCAGGCGACCGCTTCTGGGAGCTCTGCGCGCGCCACGGCGTGACGATCTTCTACACCGCACCGACCGCGATCCGTGCGCTGATGAAGCTCGGGGACGCGCTGCCGGCGCGCCACGACCTGTCAAAGATACGGTTGCTCGGCAGCGTCGGCGAGCCGATCAACCCCGAGGCCTGGATGTGGTACCACCGTGTCATCGGCGGCGGCCGCTGTCCCATCGTCGACACCTGGTGGCAGACCGAGACCGGCGCCATGATGATCGCGCCCGTGCCCGGCGTGACCACCCTCAAGCCCGGCTCCTGCACGCAGCCTTTGCCCGGCATCTTCGCCGACATCGTCGATGACGAGGGCCACAGCGTGACCACCCCGGGCGCCGGCGGCTACCTCGTCATCCGCCGCCCGTGGCCGTCCATGCTGCGCACCATCTGGGGCGACAACGCGCGCTACGTCGAGACTTATTGGTCAAAGTTCCGCGGCCGTTTCTACGTGGCGGGCGACGGCGCGCACCGCGACGCCGACGGCTGCTTCTGGATCATGGGTCGCATCGATGACGTGCTGAACGTCGCGGGTCACCGGCTCGGCACGATGGAGATCGAGTCGGCGTTGGTCGCCCATCCGCGCATCGCCGAGGCGGCGGTCGTGGGTCGGCCGCACGAGATCAAGGGCGAGGCCGTGGCGGCGTTCGTCGTCTGCCGCGGCGAGCGGCCGACCGGTGAGGCTGCGGCGGCGCTCACCCGCGAGCTGCGCGACTGGGTGGCGGAGCAGTTGGGCGCCATCGCCAAGCCCGAGGACATCCGTTTCGCCGACAACCTGCCGAAGACCCGCTCGGGCAAGATCATGCGCCGCCTGCTCCGCGCCATCGCCCGCGGCGAGCCGATCACCCAGGACATCAGCACCCTCGAGAATCCGGCGATCGTCGAGCAGTTGCGGGGCGAGGCTTGACCGCTGGTTGGTCGTTCGTTTGTTGCGTGTTTACAACGCCTGTTCGATGGTACTGTCATCAATATGACTTCTATCCTACGATGGTCTCACAAGAGTCCGGCCGCAAAGCCGCCCGTCACGGAGGTAACGACGATGATGATCAGAACGAACGCGCCGCTGGCGCTTGTGGTTTCCATGGGAGCCGCCACCTTGGCTGCCCAACCCGCATTCGCCCAATCGGACTCCGCCGAGGTCCGCGGCCCGTCGCTCGAAGAGGTGGTGGTCACGGCACGCAAGCGCGAAGAGTCGCTGCAGGACGTGCCGCTGCCCGTCACGGCGCTCTCCGCAGCGGACATCGCCAACCGTCAGGTGACCTCGCTCGATGATGTCGCGAAGTTCACGCCGGGCCTCGTCTTCTCCAAGAACTTCGGTCGCGCTACCGAGCGCCCCGTCGTCCGTGGCCTTGCCAGCGTGCTCGCCGGCACCAACGCCTCGGTCGAGACCGGCGTCGCCTACTTCGTCGACGGTGTCTATTACCAGGGCGCCATCCAGAGCCTCGACATGAACGACGTCGAGCGCGTCGAGGTCATCCGCGGCCCGCAGAGCGCGCTCTACGGCCGCAATACCTACTCCGGCGCCATCAACTTCGTCACCAAGCGCATCGGTGACACCACCACCGGCAGCGCCTCGGCGAGCTTCGACCAGGACGAGCGCAACGTCAGCGCGCGCGTCGCGGGCCGCCTCACCGATTGGCTCGCCGCCAGCGTCAACGGCCGCTACTACGACTTCGACGGCCAGTGGGTGAACCAGCTCACGGGCCGCAAGGTCGGCGATGAGAGCACCACCTCGTTCGGCGTGACGCTCGACATCACCCCGACGGACAACACGGAACTGCGCCTGCGCTACCAGAGCAACCGCGACCGTGACGGCACGCGACAGATCTTCTTCCAGTCGGGCGCCGACAACAACTGCTTCCCGGGCACCCGTTCGCTCGGCTCCTACAACAGCACCTCGACCGACAACCGCAACCAGTGGTTCTGCGGCGAGGTGAAGCCGGGTCTCGTGTACCTCAACGACGCGCCGGTCACCCGGCCGATCGTGCCGGTCAACGGCATCCCGGCGACGCTGCGCGTGTCCTCCACCGGCGGCGTGTACGACACCCGCCAGGGTCTCGCTTTCTCGGGCGTGCACCGCGACCTCGAGGTCGCGATGGCCTCGTTCCGTTGGGACATCATGGGTTCGGGCTACGACCTGGTGGTCAACGGCGGCTGGCGCGACGAGGAGCAGAAGACCGGTGCGGACAGCGACCACTCGTCGGTCAACATCATCGGCGCGAACGTGAACGGCATCCAGCCGCTCGCCACCGGCTCGTCCTCGCAGCTCGACACCTACAAGGACTGGTCGGCGGAGATGCGCCTCGAGTCGCCGCAGGATGACCGGCTGCGCTGGATGGTCGGCATCTACCACTACGAGTGGGAGAACAACCTCTATCGCATCGACTTCGGCAGCCCGGCCGGCCAGGACCGTCCGTACCAGCTGTCGGACATCATCAACACCGGCTACTTCGGCTCGGTCGGCTTCGATTTCACGGACCGCCTCTCGGCGACCTTCGAGATCCGCCGTGCCGAGGAGCGCAAGGGCCAGATCGACTGGGCGCAGGTCGTCAACCTGCAGGCCGGTCCGACCGCGGCGCCGACCTACGACTCCTCGCTGCGCGGCAACGACGAGTGGAAGGCGACCACGCCGCGCGCCACCGTCGACTTCAAGGTGAACGAGGACGTGTCGCTGTACGCCATCTGGGCCAAGGGCTACAAGCCCGGCGGTTTCAACGGTGCGGTCGCGATCGCCAACGGCCGTCCGGCTGACGAGTCCTTCCTGCAGGAAGAGTCGGTCAACTACGAGATCGGCGTGAAGACCCAGCTGTTCGACCGCCGCCTCACGCTGAACGCCTCGATCTTCAAGATGGAGATCGACGCCATCCAGCTCACCACCCCGATCACCAACTCGGTCGGCGCGGTGACCTCGATCGCCACCAACCAGGGCAACGGCGAGATCAAGGGCGTGGAGATCGAGAGCCGCTTCGCCGCGACCGACGACCTCACGCTCGGCTTCACCTACGCGCTCGCCGACACCGAGTTCACCAGCGGTTGCGACGACTTCCAGTGGCAGATCACGAGCGGCGGCGGCATCTACAACCCCGCCAACCCGAGCGATCCGGCGCGCAACCTGAACGGCAAGGGCACCTGCTCGATCGTGGGGAACCCGTTCCCGCTGGCCGCGAAGCACACCGCCTCGCTGACCGCCGACTACACGCAGCCCGTGTTCGGCGGCGACTACCGCCTGTACGTGAACAGCGACCTCTCGTACACGAGCAAGAAGAACATCCAGGTGCACAACACCGCGTACACGGGCGAGGCGCTGCTGCTTGGCGCGCGCATCGGCATCGAGACGGACAGCTGGCGTGTGGGCCTCTATGGCCGCAACCTGCTGGACGAGGACTCGCTGCCGGGCGCCACGCGCTGGCTGCACGGCTACCTGTTCGGCGTGCCGGCGACGGCCGGTCCGGCGGCGACGCTGGACCCGGGCCTGCCGCCGACCACCGTCGCGGCCTACTCGCTGCCGCGCGGCATCTTCGGCATCCTGCGCCGCGAGCGCCAGATCGGCCTCGAGCTGAACTACAAGTTCTGATCGTCCTGCCGCGATGAGTGATGGGGCCCGGCGGGCGACCGCCGGGCCCTTTTCTTTTGGGCGGGTCCCGCGTGGCGGGCGGTCAGCGTCCGGTGCGCAGCGCTGCGACCGCGGTATCGGGGAAGTCGCTGAACAGGGCATCGACGCCGAGCGCCGCGAACTGCCGGTACTCGGCCGCCGGGTCGCCGCCGTAGTCGGCTGCGAGGTGCATGGCTTCGTCGCGGAAGGTCCATGGATGCACCTCGAGCCCGGCGGCATGCGCGAGCTCGACGAAGCGCGAGGGCTCGAGGGTGCGTCGAGTGCGCTCGGTGCCGTCGGTCGCAGCACCGGGACCCTCGCCGCGACGCGTGCCGACGATATGGCGCTTCCAGGGCCCCACGGCATCCGCGTACTCTGCGATCTGCGCGAACGACGCCGCTTGGGTGAAGTCCGTCGGTACCTCGCCCTGCGGATAGTGCGCGCAGGCGCCTGTGCCTTGCCAGCGCGGTGGGGGCTGCACACGGCCGTCATCGCCGAGGTCGCCGCCGTCGATCAATTGCACGAGGCGCACGCCGGTCTGGCCGCGAAGCCAACGCAGGTTGCCGCTCTCGAAGCACTGGATGAACACCGGCGCCTCGCGCGTCGTCCAACCGGCCGTCTCGAGCGCCGCGAGCAGCGCAGGCTCGAGCGGCAGGCCCTGCTCGCAATGCCAGGTCGGATGCTTGGTCTCGGGATAGATGCCGATGGTCCGGCCGCTCGCCGCCGACCCCGCCTTGGCGAGCGCGATGATCTCCTCCAGTGTCGGGACCGGGAACAGCCCATCGAATCCCTTGGGCCGGTCGGCCCGCGGCTGCACGGCGCGCAGCGTGCGCAGTTCCGCGAGGGTGAAATCGACGGTGAACCAGCCGGTGCGCGTGACGCCGTCGATGACCACGCTGCGCTTGCGGTCCGCGAACCCGGGCCGCTCCGCCACGTCGGTGGTCTGCGTGATGTCGGGCTCGTGCCGCGCGACCAGGTGGCCGTCCTTCGTGGAGACGAGATCGGGCTCGATGAAATCCGCGCCCATCTCGATCGCGAGGCGGTAGGACTCCAGTGTGTGCTCGGGCCGATGGCCGGAGGCGCCGCGGTGGGCGATGACGAGGGGCGGGTGTGCGCTGCGGGACATGGGCCCCATTGTGCCTTGAGTCAGCCGGTCAGCGCCTTGCGCAGCACCACGAAGCCGAGGTCCGGCCGGCGCGGCTCGCCGAACCGCGTATCGCCGTAGGGGAAGGGCGCGGTCTCGCCGGTGGCCCGGTAGCCGCGCTGCTCGTACCAGGCAATGAGCTCCACGCGCTGGGCGATCACGGTCATCACGATCGCACCACAGCCCCAGCGCGCTTTGGCCCAGCCCTCCGCGGCGGTGAGCAGGCGGCGCCCGAGGCCGCCCGCCTGCAGCGTGGGGCGCACGGTGAGCATGCCGAGATAAGCCTCGCCGCCGCGCCGTTCGAGCTGGACGCAGGCGTCCGGCCCGGTGCTTGGTCCGACACCCGGTGTACCGATCGTGCCCGTGCCGTCCTGCAACAGCAGCACGCGGTCGCCCGCCGTCTCGCCCTTGAGGATGAACTCCCGCAGCGCCGCGGGGTCGGTGCGCTGGCCGCCGAGAAGGTCGGCTTCGGTGGTCCAGCCGGCCCGGCTCGAATCGCCGCGATAGGCGGAGTTCACGAGCGCGGCGAGCGCCTCGGCGTCGGCGGTGACCGCGGGGCGCAGGGACAGCGGCGGCACGGCGTTCATCGGGACGGTACGGTAACCGATTCCGTGAACGGTATGGATGGGGCGCCCGCCGCAGCGCGAACGCCTGCACCGGGGTCGGGGGTTCTGATAGCCTGTCCGCAACCGAATCCCCTGACCACCAAGGCCCTCTGACCCTGAAGGAGAGACCGATGCCTGCGATCCGTTCCCTCGCGTTCGTCGCGCTTGCTGCCACCCTGCTCACAGCTTGCTCGGCTTCCGCCACGACGAGCCGTCCTGCTGCCGCCAAGTCAGACGCCGCGCTAGAGGCCGTGCTGGCCGGCGCCCAACGTACCGCCGAACAGAAGGAACGCGACGGCGAACGCCGTCCCGCGGCCTCGCTCGCGTTCTGGGGCCTGAAGCCTGGCGCCTCCATCCTCGAGGTGCAGCCGGGTGGCGGTTGGTGGACGCAGATCCTCGCGCCCTATGCCGCGCGCACCGGCGGCCGTTACACCGCCACCGCCGCCGACCTCACCAACCCCAACCTGACGCCGGCCGCCCGCCAGGGTCGCGAGGCCTTCGTCGCGCGTTACGCCGATGCCGCGACCTACGGCAAGGTCGAGCTCGTCAACTGGGGCCCGGTGGCGCCGCCGCTGCCCGAGTCGCAGTACGATTTCATCCTGCTCTCGCGCGTCATCCACGGCTGGATGCGCACGGACGGCATGGTCGACAAGTACTTCGCGCAGGTCGCGCGCGCGCTGAAGCCGGGCGGCTCGCTGGCCGTGGAGCAGCACCGCGCCAAGCCGGGCACCCCCGACGACAAGGGCGTATCGGGTTACGCCACCGAGCAGTTCGTGATCGACGCCGCGAAGCGCGCTGGGCTCAAGCTCGTCGCGAAGTCCGAGGTCAACGCCAACCCGAAGGACACCGCCGACCATCCGTTCGGCGTCTGGACGTTGCCGCCGTCGCGGGCGACGGTGCCCTACGGCTCCGGCAAGCCGGCCGACCCGGCCTTCGACCGCAGCAAGTACGATGCGATCGGCGAATCGGACCGCATGACACTGCGCTTCACCAAGTGAGGCGCCGCCGCGGATGACCCGCCCTTGAAGCGGCGCAGCTCATCGGCTGGACGTCCATGAAGGACGTCCGGCCGGGGGCGCTGCGCGTTGCTATGTCGCCACAGCGCCTGCGCTCAATCATACAAGCGGGTATCATTTCGAGGACTGCAATCCGGTGGTGCCGGCGCCCGGCAAGCACATGGACGACACCGACCTCGCCGCAAGGCTGTGGGCGCGATCCGAATCTTTGGTCTAAGGAGTACCTCGCATGATGCAGAGTCCCCGGGCCATCAGCGCCCCCCGAACTTCCGCCATCCGGTCCGTCTGCGCCTTGGCCCTCGGGCTCGCATGGGTGGCATCGCCCGCGCCCGCGCAGCAGCTCGATCGCGCATCCGTCACAAGCCGGGCGCAGACCGCCTACCTCAGCGAGGACGCCGCGGGTCTCGGACGCCTCGAGGCATCGACCCGCGCCTGGTCCCGGTCCAAGGACCCGCTCGAGCTCTACACCTACGCGTTCGTGCAGTTCCGCATCCAGCAGTTGGCCACCAAGCAGAAGAAGGAAGACGCCGCCGAAGCCGCGGGCAAGGCCTGCATCGAAGCCCTCGACACCGCGCTCGAGGGCAGCGCGCGCTTCACCGAGGGCCACGCCTTGCAGTCGGCCTGCTACGGCTATCTCGCCAACCTGGGCGGCCTCGGCGCGATCCGCAACGGCTCCCGCAGCGGCAACAGCATCGAGAAGGCGCTCGCGCAATCCCCGCGCAACCCGCGGGTGATCCTGGTCGATGCCATGGGCTACTACTTCAGGCCTTCGTTCGCCGGCGGCGACGAGAAGAAAGCCTGCGCCCGGTTCCTTGAGGCGGTGACCGCGTTCGACAAGGACGCGGGCACCAACGGTATCCGCTGGGGCGCCCCGGAGGCCCACTATTGGGTGGGGCGCTGCAAGCGCGAGGAGGGCGACCGCGAAGCCGAGCGGCAGTTCTTCGAACGGGCGTTGCAGCTCGCGCCGAACTTCGCCGCCGCCAAGCGGGCCCTCGGGCGCTGACCCGCGGCACCGGGCACGAGGACCGTCCTCAGAAGATCCCGGCCGATAGACCCGCCGCCAACGTCGCACCGAGTTCGCGGCAGCGCGCGAGCGCGTCATCGTCGGGTTCGCCCACCACGCGTACGGGCTCGGCGATCGCCTGCCAACCATAGCCGGTGACGATGCGCTCGACGGCGGCGATGGTGCCGCGGCCGTCGTTGCCCGCGCTGACGAACAGCCCGTACGGCAAGCCGACGGTGCGCCCTTCGGCGGGATAGAAGCTGCGGTCGAAGAAATCCTTGAGCGCGCCCGACATGTAGCCGAAGTGCTCCGGCGTACCGAGCAGCAGCCCCTGTGCCCACAAGAGGTCGTCGGTCGTGGCGGCGAGGGCGTGGCGTTGGCGCAGCTCGACGCCGGGGTCGGCGTCCGCATGGAGCGCCATGATGCCCTCGGCCACCGCGGCGCGCAGGCGTTCCGTGCGCCCGCCCGGCTGGCCGCCATATACGATGAGGATGCGCACCGCCGCCGTCACGGCGTACCGTCCGTGCGCGGGCCGACGCCGCCGCGCAGCGCGCCGACGCGACGCAGCCAGTCGAGGGTGATGTCGCGGCTGCGCGCGCGGTTCATCGCCCAGATCGCGAGCGCCGCGATGACCGCGCCGAGCGCCGCGAGCGCCATGTCCTTGTGGGCGTCCCACTCGTCGCCTTGGGTGCCGAGGAAGGCCGCTCCGAGATCGCCGCCGTAGACGATCGCTGCCGCCCACTCGATGAGTTCGTAGAGCGCCGAGGTCGACAGCGCGAGGTCGACCGGCAGGAAGTAGCTCCAGAAGCCGCGCACCCCGGCCTTCAGCATGAGCAGTTCGCGGAACGGCAGCACCAGCAGCAGGCCGTAGGCGAGATGCACCACCCGGTCGTAATGGTTGCGCGTGGCGCCGAAGGCTTCGTCGAGCGAACCGCCGGTGACCGCACGGAAGGCGTCATCGTAGGGGACCAACGAATAAGTGTAATGAGCGCCGACGGCGTGCAGGCACAGGAAGCAGAAGACCATCGCGTACGAAGCGGTGGACAGCGGCAGCGAGCGGCGCGTCGCCCACAGCACCGCGACGCCCGCCGCGATCAGCACGTTCTCCAGCAGCCAGTCGGAGCGGTCGACAGGCGAGAGGGCGAGCGCGATCCACAGCAGCGTGAACGTCGCGACGAGCCCCTGCAGGATCCGGTTGCGGGTCATCGGCGGTCAGTCCTTCTCGACCGTGTAGACGATGTCGGCGCTGACCTCCTTGCCGGCCTCCGTCTTGATGGTCCAGCGGTCGTTGATGGTGTAGCGCATCTTGAAGGTGTTGATCGCCTCGGCGAGCGAGATGCCGTAGCTGACGTAGAGCCGCGGCGAGAGGTACTTGCCGAGCACGAGCGAGGCCTCGTTGGCGAGGTTCTGCTCGATGCCGACATCCTCGATGCCGATGCGCTGGCCGAGCTGCTGCGCGAGGATGGCGCCGCCCTGCGCGAGGAGCGCGTTGCGGCCGGCGCTGCCGGCATCGCCCTGTGCGCTGTCGAAGGTGCCGCCCGCCAGCAGCAGCGACACGATCTGGGACTGCGGCAGGGAAGGCTCGGCGAAGAACGTCATGCGCGGTCCGCGCAGCGTGCCGCGCACGTTGACGCCCGCCTTCACGTCGGGGAATTCCTTGGTCGCCCGGATGTCGATGCCGGGGTCGTTGAGCGCGCCGCCCGTGAACACCAGCCGACCGCGCTCGATGTCGAGGCGACGACCGAGCGCCGCATACTTTCCCTCGGCGACGCCGAGTTCGCCCGACCCGCGGCTGCTGCCGTCGGGTTGCGTGATCACGTTGAGCGTGCCGGCGAGCCGGCCGCTGAGGCCGAAGGAATCGAGCGTCACCTTGTCGCCGAGCACGAGGCGGATGTTGCTCGAGACCCGGAAGCTGCCCTCCGGATCGTCCGGCTCCTCGCCCACCAGCACTTCGTCCGCGGAGGGCAGCACGGCGCCGGTGAGGTCGGCGGGTACCAGCCGCGCGAACGGCACGCGCACCACACCGGTCGCGGTGAGCTCGCGCCCGGCGACGCGGAACCGCAGGTCGGGCGATGCCGTGATGCGCGCCTCGGGGACATCCGCGACCAGCAGGTCCTCGCCCTTGACGGTCAGTTCGCCGAACGGCTCGCGGTCGCGCCACACGAGCTCGGCGTCCGCCGCGATGCGGCCCTCGCCCGCGCGCCCCGTGGACTTGAGCACGAAACCGTTGTCGATGAGCCGCGCCTCGGCGGTGACGTCGCGCAGCGCGAGGTTCACCTGGTAGAAATCGAGCTCGCCGCGCGCGAGACGCGCCACGCCGTTGACGAGCGGCGCGCCGACCGTCCCGCCGATGACGAGGTCGAGCGACAGGTCGCCGGCCGCACGGTCGATCTCGGGCACATAGAGATGCAGCAGCACGAGCGCCGTCGAGTCGGCCTTGAGCGTCGCGCGCAGCGGCATCGCGCTCCAGCCTGCCGCCGAATGCGTCGCCTGCAATGTGCCGTTCACGCTGCCGCGGTCGCCGGCCGCAAGCCGCAGCGCAGCGTCGATCCCGGTCGGGGTCGACTCGGCGGTGAGCAAGCCGGTGCCGAGCGAGATCAGGTCCTCTTTCGCACCGCCGCGCTGCCAACGCAGCGCGGCCTCGTTGAGCTCGACACGCAGCGTGCCGAGCGGTGGTCCTTCACCGGCGCCACGCAGATCGACCACCGCATCCATGCGCCCGGTGTAGCTCGCCTTCGGGGAGGGCGGCTCCAGCAGGCTCGCGAGCGGCAGGCCGTCGACCTCGCCCTTGGCACGCCAACCTGCGGGGTCCAGTCCGCCCTCGGCGCAGAGCGTCACCGGCACGCTCCAGCGGCGTGTCTCGCGGCTGCGCATGCAGAACCGCTCCGCCTCGATGCGCCCGGGCGCGAGCCGCAGTTCCAGCGGCGAGGTCAGCGCCAAAGTGATCTCCGCCGGCAGGTCCACGCCGAGCGTCTGCCAGGTTTGTTGCCAGCGGTCGCCGTCGATGCGGCCGGTGCCGCGCGCTTCCAGCGACAGGTCCTCGCCGTCGAGGTCGAGCGTGAGGGCATGAGCCGCGATCGGACCGTCGAGGTCGAAGCGCAATCTCTTGAAGGTCTGGCCGTACGCCTCGATGTCGCGCGCGAGGATCGCCGCACGCGCCGGGCGATCCCGACCTCCGGTCGGATCGATGTCGATGTCCGCCTCGAGCCGGCCGATCTCGATCCCCTGGTAGGCGATGTCGCGCCCGTCGGCTTCCGCCCGCACCATCATCGCGGCTGGCGTCCCGCGCAGCGACCCTTCGGCGCGCAGGCTGCCCCGTGCACCGGCGGCGAGCACCCCGAGGTCGCTGGCTGCGACGCGGAACTTGAGGTCCCGCCGTCGCGGCGAGAGCTCGCCATCGAGCGCCAGCCGGAATCCGCCGGCGGCGAGGTCGACCTTGCGGAAGGTCAGGGTGTCGCGCGCATAGCGCAGGCTGCCTGCGCCGCGTGCCGTCGTGCCGCGCAGGCGGCCCGACAGCCCCGTGACATCGACGTCGATCACCTGCGCGTCGCCGAAGCCGGTGCCGCGCGCATCGACCGTGAAGTCCAGCGAGCCCGGCAGGTCGGGCCGCAGCTTGCCCGGATTGAGGCCGCGCACCGGACCTTTGAGCCGCCAGGCTTCGCGCGGCTTCCAGCTCACCTCGCCGGTGAGCGCCGCACGCGCGTCGAACGCACGGATCTCGCTGCGACCGATCACCAGCCGTTCCGGGTAGAGCGTGCCGGCCATCGTCTCGTCGATCGGCGGCAGCCCGGGCACCTCGAATCTCCCTTCGGTGGTGACCGCCCAAGGACCGCCACCCGCGAAGGTGAAGCGACCGGCAGGGCTCTTGACGACGGGCGCACCCTTGCCGGTGAGCGGCCAGCGGAAGCCTTGCCACCCGCCCTTGAGGTCGACGAGGGTGTCGCCCTCGGCGAGCGTCACCGTGCCCGCCGTCGAGGCGCGCATCCCGGAGGCCGGGTGGACGAGGTCCGCGCGTCGCAGCGCGACCTGTCGGTCCGCATACATCGCATCGACGTCCACGTCGACCGGCCCGATGCCGAGGCCGGCGGCGTCGAGCCGGCCCTTTGCCCGATAGGCTTCGCGGTCGAGCTGCAGCGCAAGTTCGCCGGAGAGGATGCCGAGCGCGTCGCCACCGCCGAACTCGGTGAGGTCGAGGTCGCTGACCTTCGCTTGGCCGGTGAGCCCCCAAGGCGCGAGCGCACGGAACTCGGCATCGTCGAGTTCCGCGCGGAAGGGTTCGCGGATGCCGCCGGTGACCGACGCCCCCGCGAGGTCGCCGTCGATGCTCGCCTCGATCACCCAACGGGGGCCCTGCTCGGGCGTGAAGGTCGCCGTGGCGCTGCCTTCGAGGTCGAGCGGATCGTCGGCGGTGAGCAGGCCCTGTGCCGTGATCTGCAGGTCGGCGAGCGCGACCTCCGCCCGCCGGATGCGCGCGACCTTGCCGTAGAGCGTGCCGCTCAGCACCGCCTCGCGCAGCTCCACGGGCTTGCCCTCGAGCGGCTGGATGACGATGCGGCGGATGCGTGCGTCTTCGGTCCAGACCGACAGCAACCCCGGCAGGAAGCGCGGCGAACGGTCCGGTGGCGGACGGTCGCGCTTGCGCTGCTCGATGCGCACTTCCTCGAGGTCGAAGCCGCGGACCTCGATGGACTGCCACACGAGCGGCAGCGTGGACACGCGCAACTTCAGGCCGCGCAGGCGGACCGCCGCCACGTCGTGTTCGACCTCGATGCTGCCGACCTGCACGCCGTCCGCGAGGGTGCCGCGGACATCCTGCACGGAGAGCCGCTCGATGGTGCCGAAGCGCTCGGGCAGCTGGCGCACCACGAACTGCAGCGCGGATTCCGAGTGCATCACGGCCACCAGCGCGCCGAGCGCTCCCACGGCGAGCAGCGTCAGCAGGACGAGGGGCAGCAGCAGCAGGAAGCGTCTCATCTGCGGGCGCTCAGAGCTTCGGCGAGAAGTTGAGGTGCAGGCGCGGACCGTCGAGCGAGTCGAAGCCCGGTTCGGTGCGGCAGCGCGGATCCGGCGTCGCGCTGCGGCAGCGCGGATTGGTCAGCGGCTGCGCAAGGTCGATGCCGACGCTCACCACCGGCAACCGGAACCGCACGCCGATGCCGGCCGAGTACTGCAGCGGGTCGCCGAAATCATCGAACGCGTTGCCCACATCGACGAACAGCGCGAGCGCGAGGTTGCGCGGCAGGTCGCGGATCAGTTCGGCCGAGCCCGTGAAGAGGTGACGGCCACCGATCTTGGCGCCGCCGTCGTCGAGCGGCGAGAGGTCGTTGTAGCCGAAGCCGCGCACGCTGCGGTCGCCGCCCGCGAAGAAGCGCTCGGTGCCGGGGAGCTTCGTGGTCTCGCTCACCCAGGTGGTGCCGAGCTGGCCGCGCACGTAGGTGTTCCACTTGGGCGCGAGGTTGAAGACCTTCTCGGCCTCGACCTTGAGCTGCAGGAACTCGGTCGGCGCACCGAGCGCGGCGGCGGAGCCGCGCAGCTCCGCGTTGAAGGTGCGCGAGAACAGCGCCTCGCCGAGATAGCCGCGCGGCACCGAGGCGTAGCTGATGCCCGGGATGACGAGCAGGCTCGAGTCCCGCGACGCCGGTTGCGTCGGCGTGGCGGCGGTGAGGGTCTCGACGTTGGACAACGAGGCCGACAGCACCCGTTGCCAGTCGCCGAGCACATGGGTGACCGAGGGCTGCAGGCGCAGCGTGCGGGTCTCGAGGTCGCCGCGGTCGTCGCGCGCCCAGCGCGCCTCGAGCGAGAATTTCTCGAGCGCCGGATCGCCGATCGGCACCACGTAGCGCGTCTCGAAGGACTGCTCGATCTGTGCCGCCTTGAGCTCGGCGCGCATGCGGTGGCCGCGATCGTTGAGGCGGCGGTTCTCCCAGCTGAGCGTGCCGCGCGCCTTGCTGTCGGTGGCGTAACCGACGCCTACCGAGTAGCGGTTGCGGCGGTTCGGTTCCGCGCGGACGTCGACGGGGATCAGGAGGTTCGCGCGGTCCGGTTCGCCCGCGATCACCTCGACCGTCGAGAAATACTGGCTGTCATCGAGCGCGAACTGCGTGCGCAGCAGTTCGGTGGCATCGTAGGGATCGGACTCGCGGAAGCGCAGGTAGCGGCGCAGCAGGTCCTCGTCCAGCGAGCGCTGCGTGATGGTGGTCGCGCCGAAGGAATAGCGCGGTCCGGTCTCCATCGCGAGCCGGATGCGTGCGGTGTGGCTGGCGAGATCGACCAGCATCTCGTTGGCCGTGAGCCGTGCCTCGGCGTAGCCGAGCGTCGCCGCCAACCGGCGCAGTTCGCCTTTGAGGCCGTCGTAGGTCGCGTGGTTGAGGCGCGCGCCGCGCCGCAGCGGCAGCGCATCGAGCACCGCGCGGAACGCGGGATGCTCGAGACCCGGACCCGACACCTCGACGGTGACGTCGTCGATCAGCACGGGCACGCCAGGCTCGATGGCGATGCGGGCCCGCCACTCGCCGGGCGCGATGCGCGACAGCTCGGTGCGGACGGTCGGTTCGTAGTAGCCGAATGGCCGCAGCGCCGAGCCCGCCTCGCGTTCGGCGCGTTCGGCAAGGCGGCCGATCAGCGTTTCGTCGAGGTCGTCACGGGTCTTGTAGCGCTCGAGGCTGAGGAACACGAGCACGTTGCGCCGGATGTTCTCGTCGACGCCCGTGACCTGGATGTCGATGTCCGCGCGCGCCGCCGACCCGAGCAGGGCGGCGAGGGCGAGCAACGCGGTCAGGAGGGGGGCGGCGCGGGGCATGGCGACGGGGCAGCCTGCGGGGCTGTGGGGATGCGCCGATTCTACTGTACGGCCTCCCGGGGCCGGGTGTTTCAGCGGCCGTGAGGCGGGTCGGCTGGCGGTGACGCCTGCGTGCGCCGCAGGCGTCGCCGCAACCAGCGGGTCGCGAGCCAGCCGCAGGCCATCACCACCCCGAGCGCGAGCAGCGGCGCCGCCAGTGCCGCGACGCTGAGCAGCGCCGCGCCGCCCAATTCACCGGTCGCGAGCACCGGGTTGGCGAGGCCGCCCGTGGCGGCCGTGGATTTCAGGCGCAGCAGCGAGGTGACGCCCTGGGTGAGCCCGGCCATGCCGCCGCCGGCGATCACGGCGGTCGTCCATTTGACGAGCGGCGGCAGGTCGGTGATGACCGCGGCGGTCGCCAAGGTGCCGGCGCCGATCGCGACCGGGGTCGCAAGAGCGTCGAGCGCGTTGTCGATCCCCGGCAGGTAGTAGGCCGCCACTTCGACGACCGCGGCCACCGACAGCATGATCAGCGCCTGCCAACTGCCGAGCCAGGCGAAGCCCTCGGCAAGCTCGACCCAGCCCATCCATCCGGCCAGCGACAGGGCGCAGAGGGGCAGGAACACCCGCAGGCCGACAGCGGCGGCGAGCGCCACGCCGAGCGTGACCGGCAACAAGGCGTCGAGGGCGGTCATCGCGTCCCCGCGCCGCGGTGGGACCAGGCCGCGCCGCGCGCCGTGACCGCGGCGAGCGGCTCCGGCCAATCGGCGTCGAACCACTCGGCGATCAGGCGGTGCGAGATCGATGTGGCCGGCGGCAGCAGGATCTCGCCGGCGGCGATCTGCGCGCGGGTGAACCAACGCACGTCCTCCAGCTCCGTGCTGCGCTGCGCTGCGGCGCCGCGGTCCGCGGTCGCGGTGAAGCCGAGCATCAAGGATGAGGGGAACGGCCAAGGCTGCGAGGAGTGGTACACGGTGTCGCGCACGGCGACGCCGGTCTCTTCGAGGACTTCGCGGACCACCGCGTCCTCGAGGCTTTCGCCGGGCTCGACGAACCCCGCGACGGTGGAATACCGGCCGGCGGGCCACGCCGCCTGGCGACCGAGCAGCGCGCGTTCGCCATCCGAGACGAGCACGATCACCGCCGGGTCGATGCGCGGGAAGAACTCCGTGGCGCAGCCGGGATCGCGGCAGCGCATGACATGCCCCGCGCGTTGCGGTTCACAGCGTGCGCCGCAGACGCCGCAGTGGCGGTGCCGGTGCTGCCAGTAGGTGAGCGCCCGAGCGTAGGCCAGCAGGCCCGCCTGCTCGCCGTCGAGCAGCGCGGCGAGCGGCCGCAATTCCTCGAACCGGGCGCCGGGCGGAGGTGGCGCATCGTCGCCGAGCTGCACGAGCACGCAGCGGGCGTCGCGGTACCAGCCGAGCAGCACCAGCGACTCCGGCGGCGCAGCGCGCACGGACGGATGGTCGGCGTGGACGAAGGCGACCTGAGGCTGCTCGCCGGCCTGTGGCTCGCTGCCGATGGGATGGGCCGTGCCGCGGGCCAGCAGGAACAGCGTGCCCGAATCGGAGAGCGCCGCATCACGCCAGTCCGGCGCCTCGCGCAACTCGGCCCGGCGGTCGATGTAGGGACCGGCGAGGAAGTTGCGGACGACGGTGAGGGTGGCGCTTGGCATGGCTCCCGGTGCGCCGGGACAGGCCGCCGGCTCGGCAGGTCAGTGTCCGCGCAGTGTACCAGTCTCGCCGCGGGCGGCGCGGTCGCGGGCGTCGGTCGTGGCCAAGCCGGACGTCCCCGCGCCGACCGTCAGGGGCCGTGCTGCGTGCTCCGTCGCCTCATGCAATCCGCTGCCGCAGGCGCGACAGGGCGGTGCGCGCAGGGTGCTGTGCTCGGTGATGTTGGCGGCGTCGCAGGCCGCGCACCATTGCAGCCGGATCTCGCCGCCCTCGTGCAGCGCGACCGCCAGGAACACGGCGTGCTCGAAGTCGATGCGCGCCTCGGGCACGATCCGGCGGTAGGTCTCGAAGGCGTCGCAGAGCGACCGGCCGCGGTTGAGGGACGGCAGGGGCGCGCGTGTCTCGCCCGGGCGTCGCGCAGCCGCCGACGGCGCGGGCAGCACGCCGAACAGCAGCAGCATCGAGGCGAGTGCGTGGGCGTCAGCCCCGCCGATGCCGCCGCGCAGGAAGTGAGCGACCTGTCGCGGTGACCTGCCGCGATGACGGCGCACGCCCGCACCGGGGCGGATGTAGGAGCGGAACAGCTTGCGGATGCGATCGTCGCTCAGCCCGGTCCACTGCCGGATGGTCTGTGTCCGCGCTTCATGGCCGATCAGGCGCAGCGCAAGCTCGATGCGCAGCCGGTCGCGGCTGTAGCGGTCGTCGGTGACGCGCATGGGTTCCCCTGTCCTTTGTCGATGACTGGCGCGGGCCTGTGCGGCCCGGGAACGCGATTCTTTGACCATAAGCCGGGCGATGCGGGATCAAGGCCGGAGAAGCGCGTGTTTCGTTGAAAATATCGCAAAACAGCCGCTGCATTCCAAGCCGGAATCGGCCACATTTGTGGTGCGAACATGGAGGAATGATGCAAGCCGACAATAACCCGCCCGTGCCACGCACGGCACATCAGGCTGTCGCCGAAGATTTCCCCGCCGCCGTCGATGCCGAGGCGTTCCGCTGGGTCGCGGAGATGAACCTGCGTGGCCTGCGCGTGCTGCGCGAGGCCCTGCTCGACGGCCGTGGCGCCGACATCGCCGCCGCCGGCACGCTGCGCGCCGAGTGGCTCGCGCTCGACGACAGCGCGTTGGCGCGGGTCGCCGAGGCGCCGTACCTCATGTTCGAGTTCTCGCTCGATGCGGCGCTGGCGGCGCAGCATCTCTCCCGATACGCCGTCAGCGACGACCCGAACCGCCTCGCGCTCTGGTGCGCCCGGCCGGCGGGTCGCGCCTTCGCGCGCCTGTTGTGCCACTTCTGCTGGCAGACCTGCCGCACCGCACCGTCGGCGGCGAGCCTGCTGCTCGGCATCTCGCCGGCCGGATGCGCCGCCTTCCGTGCGCTCACGCTCCAACATCTCGACGCCTTGACCGAGACGGCCGGCCACTGGCTGACGCTGCGCTGGGCCGACGACCCGCGCTACTGGCGCGGCCGCCTCGCGGTGGCCCGCCGCGGCGATCCGGACGCGCTGTGGCGGGATACGCTGCTCGGCTTGCAGCGCCTCGCCGCGGTGGCGCGCACGCCGGCGCCGCAGGGGCGGTCCGTGGTCCGCTGAACGCCGTCCCCCGCCGTGCCGTGCTATCGTGCGCCGCCATGCACGCGCTCTCCGTCCACGGCCTCTCCAAGCAGTATCGCAACGGTGTCCACGCCCTGCGGGGCGTCGACCTCGAGGTCGCCGAGGGGGATTTCTTCGCGCTGCTCGGCCCGAACGGCGCCGGCAAGAGCACCCTGATCGGCATCTGCACCTCTCTCGTCACCAAGACCGGCGGCACGGTCAAGGTGTTCGGCCACGACCTGGACACCGACCTCGAGGGCGCCAAGGCCTGCATCGGCGTCGTGCCGCAGGAATTCAACCTCAACATGTTCGAGACGCCCGAGACCATCGTGGTCAACCAGGCGGGCTTCTACGGCATCCCGCGCCGCGAGGCGCGCGAGCGGGCGGAGACCTGCCTCAAGCGGCTCTCGCTCTGGGACAAGCGCGGCAAGATGACCCGTACGCTCTCGGGCGGCATGAAACGGCGGCTGATGATCGCGCGCGCGCTGGTGCACGAGCCGAAGCTGCTGATCCTCGATGAGCCGACGGCCGGCGTCGACATCGAGATCCGGCGCTCGATGTGGGACTTCCTGCGTGACCTCAACGCGCAGGGCACCACCATCATCCTCACCACGCATTACCTCGAGGAGGCCGAGAGCCTCTGCCGCAACATCGCCATCATCGACGGCGGTCGCATCGCCGAGGCCGACCGCATGGACCGGCTGCTGCGCCGCCTGCACGTCGAGACCTTCGTGCTCAGCCTGCGCTCGCCGCTCGCCGCCGCGCCGTCGCTCGCCGGGTACGACTTCACCCTGACCGACCCGCAGACGCTCGAGGTGGAGGTCGGCAAGGACGTCGATCTCAACGGCCTGTTCGCGCGCCTCTCCGCCGATGGCGTACAGGTCGTCTCGATGCGCAACAAGGTCAACCGGCTCGAGGAGATCTTCATGCGGCTCGTCGACAGATCGGGCGCCGCGCCATGAACGCCGCCGCGCCTCTGCCGTCCGCCGCCCGCGGCCCCGCCACGCCGCCGCCGCGTGCCCGCACCCGCTGGATCGGCTTCCAGACCATCGTGCTGCGCGAGTTCGGGCGCATCCTGCGCATCTGGGGCCAGACCATCGTGCCCTCGGTGGTGACCGCGGCACTCTATTTCCTGATCTTCGGCAGCCTCATCGGCAGCCGCGTGGGCCAGATGGACGGCATCGACTACATGCAGTACATCGCGCCCGGCCTCATCATGATGTCGGTGATCACCAACGCCTACGCCAACGTCTCCTCGTCGTTCTTCGGCGCCAAGTTCCAGCGTTTCCTCGAGGAGATCATGGTCTCGCCGCAGCCGGACTGGATCATCGTCGCGGGTTATGTCGGCGGTGGCGTGCTGCGCGGCCTGCTGGTGGGCGGCGCGGTGACCGTGGTCGCGCTCTTCTTCACGCACCTGCCCGTCCATCACCTCGGCGTGATCGTCGCCGCCGTGCTGCTGACGGCCGTGATCTTCTCCCTGGCGGGCTTCATCAACGGCGTGTTCGCCCGCAACTTCGACCAGGTGAACTGGATCCCGACCTTCGTCCTGACGCCGCTGACCTACCTCGGCGGCGTGTTCTATTCGATCAACCTGCTGCCGGAGTGGGCGCGCACGCTGTCGTTCGCGAACCCGGTGCTGCACATGGTCAACGCCTTCCGTTACGGGTTCCTCGACCGCTCGGATGTGGCGCTCGGTTGGGCGTTCGGCATCATGACCCTCGCCGCAGCGGTGCTGTTCGCGGTCGCGCTGTGGCTGATGCGCCGCGGAACGGGCCTCAAGGACTGAGGCGGACGTCGCCGTGTCGCGCGCATACGAGTTCTCGCCGCCCCGCTGGCTGCGTGGCCAGCACCTGCAATCGATCCTGCCGAGCTTCCCGGGGCGGCGTCCCTTGGTGGAGCGGCGCGCCCGGTCGATGCTGGCCGCGAGCCGCGAACTGCTGCTCGATTGCGGTGACGGCGTGCGCTTGCAGGCCTTCCATTCGCCGGCGTTGCCCGCGGCCCGCGCGGCCTGCCGCGCGCCCGGGCGTCCGACCGTGGTGTTGCTGCATGGCTGGGAGGGCAGCGCACGCTCGCTCTATGTCCTGTCGCTCGCGCAGACGCTGTTCGATGAAGGCCACGACGTCGTGCGGCTCAACCTGCGCGACCATGGCGACACGCACCACCTCAACCGCGACCTCTTCCACTCCTGCCGCCTCCCCGAGGTGGTCGGCGCCGTACGGCGCCTGCAGGCCCTGATGCCGGCGCAGCCCTTGGCGCTCGCGGGGTTTTCATTGGGCGGCAATTTCATGTTGCGGGTCGCGGCGGAGGCGCCGGACGCGGGCTTGCGGATCGCGCGCGCGATCGGCATCTCGCCGGTGCTCGATCCGGCCACCTGCATGGACGCCCTCGAGAGCGGTCTCGCGCTCTACCGGCGCTACTTCGTGCACAAGTGGACGCGGTCGTTGCGGCGCAAGCAGGCCGCGTGGCCGGGCGAATACACCTTCGGCGAGTCCTTGGGTTCCGGTGACCTCAGGCGCATGACCCGCGAACTCGTGCTGTCCCACGCCGGCTACGACGATGTCGGCGCCTATTTCCAGGGCTATGCGATCACAGGGGAGCGTCTTGCGGGTCTGCGGGTCCCCGCGACGCTGGTCGCCGCGCTCGACGACCCCATCATCCCAGCGGTGGACCTCGCGCGGCTGGCGCGGCCGCCGACGCTGCGGGTGGTGACCACCGAGACCGGCGGCCACTGCGGATTCTTCGATTCCTTGACCGGGCCGGGCTGGGCGGACCGGTTCGTGGTGGCGGAGCTGGCGGGTGCGGCGGTTGGCGAATGACCGACGGCTCCGGTTGACCTAGAATCGGCCGATGTCCCGGATCTCCCCTTCGCCTGCCGCATCCCGGCTCTGTGTCGCGCTCGTCGCGCTGCTCGCGCTCGCGGCCTGCACCGACCGGCGCGAATGGCGCACCGCGCAGGTGGCCGACACCCTCGAAGCCTACGAGGCCTACTTGGCGGCCAATCCCGCCGGCGAGTACGCGCCGCTCGCGCAGCGGCGCCTGCAGGAACTGAAAGAACAGCGCGACTGGCGCATCGCCACCGAGATCGACACCGCCGACGCCTATCGCAGTTTCATAGACGCTCACCCGAAGGGGCGCTGGGTGCGCGAGGCGCGCATCCGCATCCAGAATTTCCTGCTCGACCCCATGCCGCCGGCCGTCGAGGACATCCGTCCGCCGGAGGCCGCAGCGCCGGCCGGGATGGCTGGCGACGGGGCGCCCTCGGATCTGCCGCCTGCCGCACCGTCGTCCGCGCCGGTCGATGCCGTCGGCACGCCGTCGGACGTGCAGGAGCCGCTGTTCGATGCGCCCGCTGCGGCGCCCCCGAAGGCCGCACCTGCCGCGCCCGCCTCGCCGGCTGCGCCGTCGAAGCCGGCTGCGCCCGCCACCGCGCCGCCGTCGGTGTCCGGCTTGCCGCAGCCGGTGTCGCATCGCATCCAGCTCGGCGCATTCGCGACCCGCGAACAGGCGCAGGCCGAGTGGGTGCAGGCGCGGGCCCGGCATCGCGAACTGCTCGGCCTGGTGCCGACCGTCACGCCGGTCGGGGCGGCTGACGGCCGCAGCATGTTCCGCTTGCAGGCGAGCGTGGCGAGCGAGTCACAGGCGCGGGAGATCTGTCGCGTGCTCTCGACCGCCCAGCAGCCCTGCGTCTACGCGCCGCCGGCGCGCTGAGCGGTCCGGGGCCGTGTACCAGGCATTCTTCGGCCTCACCGAACCGCCGTTCGCGATCACGCCGGATCCCCGCTACCTCTTCGCCAGCAGCCGTCACGCCGAGGCGCTGGCCCATCTCGTCTACGGGGTGAGCGAAGCGGGCGGCTTCATCCAGTTGACGGGCGAGGTCGGCACCGGCAAGACCACCCTGGTGCGGTCGCTGCTCGCGCGGGAGCCGTCCGGCGTCGAGATCGCGCTGATCCTGAACCCGCGCGTCACAGTGCCGGAATTCCTGCTCACCATCTGCGAGGAACTCGGCGTCGCCGTGCCGGAGGCCGCGCGCGGCAGCGTCAAATCCTTGGTGGATGCGCTCGCCGCGCACCTGCTGGCGGCGCATGCCGCGGGGCGACGCGTCGCGGTGATCATCGACGAGGCGCACCTCCTGGAACGCGACGTGCTCGAACAAGTGCGCCTGCTCACCAACCTCGAGACCGCCACCCGCAAGCTGCTGCAGGTCATCCTCATCGGCCAGCCCGAACTGCGGGATCTGCTCGCCCGCGAGGACCTGCGGCAGGTCGCGCAGCGCATCACCGGCCGTCATCACCTCGAGCCCCTGTCGCGCGAAGAGACCGCCGCCTACGTGCGCCACCGCTTGCGCGTCGCGGGTGCCACGCGCGAGATCTTCACGCCCGCCGCGCTGCGCGAGGTGCACCGCCGCAGCGGCGGCTTGCCGCGGCTCGTGAACGTGATCGCGGACCGGGCGCTGCTCGGTGCGTTCGCGCGTGACCGCCACGAGGTGTCGGCGGCTTGGGTGCGCGCCGCGGCGGCCGAGGTCGCCGGCGAGGCCGAGGGCGGCCGGGTGTGGCCGTGGGTGGCCACGGCCGCGACCGTGCTGCTGGTGGCGGCCGGCGCCTGGTGGGCGTGGTCGCAGCACTACGCGGGCGGTTGAGTCGACGGCCTCAGCGCGCCGCATCCCTCGCCAGAGTCTCGCCGAGCAGCGCGAATACGCCCGCGCCATCGGCCTCCGTCGCCCACAGCACGTTCTGCGGACGGCGCGGCGCGGCGCGGAACTCGACCGCCGTATGCCCGAGCGTCAGCGGTGAGCCGAGTTCCACGTCGACGTGACACGGACGCAGCCGGAACAGCTCCGGGCGCAGCAACCACGCGATGGGGCAGGGGTCGTGCAGCGGCGAGCCGAGCGCGGCCGGACCGTTCGCCGGCAGTGCATTGGAGAACGCGAGCAGTTCGGCGACGGCGAGCGCCGGTGCCGAGCCGATCCCGCGGATCGCCTCGACTCGCGTCGGCGTGGCGCGCACCTGGTGCGTCGCATCGAGCCCGAACGCGACCACCGTGCAACCGCTGCCGAAGACCGCCGCGGCGGCGTCGGGATCGGCGTGGATGTTGTATTCGGCGGAGGCGGTGATGTTGCCGCCTTCGCTGCGTGCGCCGCCCATGATCGCGATCTCGCGCAGGCCGCGCCGGATCTCTGGCTCGCGCGCCAGCGCGACGGCGACATTGGTGAGCGGGCCGGTGGCCACCAGCGTGACCGAGGCGGGCGTTGCGGCGAGCAAGGTCGCGACGATGAAGTCGACCGCATGCGTCGGCGCCGGCGTGCCGTGCACTGCGCGGATCGGCAGCGTGCCGAGGCCGGATTCGCCGTGGAAATGCCCTGCTTCCACGGCGGTTCGCCGCAGCGGACGCACGCAGCCTGCGTGGATGGGGACGTCCGGCCGCGCGGCGATCTCGCGCAAGAGGCATGCGTTGCGGAGGGTGAGCGCGGCGCCCACGTTGCCGGCGACGGTGGTGATGCCTGCGATGTCGAGCGCATCGCGCGCGGCGAGTGCGAACAGCAGCATCACTGCATCGTCGACGCCGGGATCACAGTCGATGATGATGCGGTGTCTTTCCATGACGCGACTCTATACCGAACGATGTGGTCATGGATGATGCTGCGGTAGGTCGGGGTGATTGACGTGGCGCCGTGCGAGGCGTACTTTCGCGGCTCCTGAAACCTTAGGGAGACTTTATAGATGGCTGCCAAGAAGAAAGCTGCGAAGAAGGCGACGCGTACCGTCATGTACAGCAAGGGCGGAAAGAAGCTCTACGCGAAGCGTGACGGCGGTGGCAAGTTCACCGACATCCAGACCTACGCCCGCGCCCACGCGGCCGACCTGCGCAAGACCAACACCAAGAACGACAAGGCCGCTGCCAAGAAGACTGCGGCGAAGAAGGCCAAGAAGACCGTCGCCAAGAAGACCGTCGCCAAGAAGACGGTCGCAAAGAAGAAGTAATCGGTCTTTTCCGGTTCTTTCCAGCGGGGCCGCGATGCAGATCGCGGCCCCGTTTGTTTTGGGCGCAGGCTGTCGTCGCGGTTCAGCCGATGTTCGCGTCCCACCAGGTCTCCATCCGCCGCCGCAGCGCGGCGTCGGGCATCACGCCGCGACCGGCGCCGAGGTTGTCCTGGAGGTTCGCGAGCCGCGTCATCCCCGGGATCACGCAGGTGACGGCCGGGTGGCCGAGGATGTACTTCAGCAGCACCTGCCCCCAGCTCGCCGCGCCGATCTCGGCCGCCCACTCGGGCAGCGGACGGTCCTTGAGCTTGCCGAACAGGTTGCCGTCGCGCGGGCCGCCGAACGGCATGTTCACGAGCACCGCCATGCCGCGCTCCTGCGCCAGCGGCAGCAGGCGCTCCGCCGCGCCGCGGTTGGCGATCGAGTAGTCCACCTGCACGAAATCGAGCCGCTCGGTCGCCATGACCTGCTCGAACTCCGCGTACTGCGGATCGCGCGAGGTGGTGATGCCGACATAGCGGATGCGCTTCGCGGCCACCTGTTCGCGCAGCAGCGGCAGCAGCACCGCGGTACCGACCAGGTTGTGGACCTGCACCAGATCGAGCCGGTCGCTGCGCAGCTTCTGTCGCGATGCCTCCAGCATCGCAACGCCTTCCTCGCGCGTGCCGCTGCGCGCGGTCACCTTGGTCGCGAGGAAGCAGCGGCCCCGGTTCCCGATCTCGGCCAGCAGGTCGCCGATCACCCGCTCCGACTCGCCGTAGGAGGGCGCCGTGTCGATCAGGCTCGCGCCGGCGGCCGTGAGACCGGCCAACACGGCCTTGCGGCTCAGTCGTTCCTCGTCGGTGGTCGGGTTGTAGCGGTTGGTGCCGACGCCGATCACCGCCAACTGCTCGCCGGTCGAGGGGATGGCACGCCGGACCGGCGGAGCGGGCGCTTCGTCACGAGCGAGCAGCGGCGTCGCGGCCGGAGCGGCGATCAGCGCGGCGCCGGCGAGTTGCAGGGCGAGGCGGCGGTCGAGGGTGGTCGGCGGCATGGGGGGTCTCCGGTGCGGGCGGCGGTCAGTCAGGCAGCGGCGAGCGGTGCGTCTCGCGCAGGAACAGGCCGCCGATGACGAGCGTCATCAGCGCGACGATGATCGGGTACCAGAGCCCGGCGTAGATGTCGCCGGTCGCGGCCACGATCGCGAACGAGGTCACCGGCAGGAAGCCGCCGAACCAGCCGTTGCCCAAGTGATACGGCAGCGACATCGAGGTGTAGCGGATGCGGGTCGGGAAGAGTTCGACGAGCCACGCGGCGATCGGACCGTAGACGAGCGTGACGAGGATCACGAGCCAGGCGCAGAGCGCGATCACCATCGGGTAGTTGACCTGCGCCATGTCGGCCTTGGGCGGGTAGCCTGCGCCATCGAGCGCGCTGCGCAACTGTTTGCCGAAGTCCGCCGAGGCCGCCTTGAAGGCCGCGGCATCGAGCGCGCCGCCCTCGAACGAGGGCACCGTGACGGCGGTCGCACCCGTACCGATGCGCACCGCGGCCGTGGCGCCTGCGGTCGCGGCTTCGTTCCGGTAGGGCACGCCCGCCTTGGCGAGCGCGGTCTTGGCGACGTCGCAGGACTCGCGGAACGCCGCTTTGCCGACCGGGTCGAACTGCAGGCTGCAGCGCGCGGGGTCCGCGACCACCACCACCGGCGCCGTCGCCACCGCGCGCTCGAGCGCGGGGTTCGCGTAGTGCGTGATGGCCTTGAAGGTCGGGAAGTAGGTGAGCGCCGCGAGCAGGCAGCCCGTCATCACCAGCGTCTTGCGGCCGATGCGGTCCGAGAGCGCGCCGAACACCACGAAGAACGGCGTGCCGATGAGCAGCGCAGCGACGATGATCAGGTTGGCCGAGGCCGCCTCGAGCTGCAGCGTGCGCTCCAGGAAGAAGAGCGCGTAGAACTGCCCCGCGTACCAGACCACGGCCTGTCCCGCCGTGGCGCCGAAGAGGGCCAACAACACGATCTTGAGGTTGCCGCGGTCGGCGAAGGCTTCCGTGAGCGGCTTCTTGGCGAGCTTGCCCTCGGCGCGGATCTGCTCGAAAGCCGGTGATTCCTCGAGCTGCAGCCGGATGTAGACCGAGATGGCGAGCAGCACCACCGACAAGAGGAACGGGATGCGCCAGCCCCAGACCTCGAATTCATCGCCCGTCAGCCAGCGACATACCAGGATCACGAGCAAGGAGAGGAAGAGACCCATCGTCGCCGTGGTCTGGATCCAGCTCGTGTAGAGGCCGCGGCGGCCGTCCGGGGCGTGCTCGGCGACGTAGGTCGCCGCGCCGCCGTATTCACCGCCGAGCGCGAGGCCCTGCAGCATGCGCAGCACGATGAGGATGATGGGCGCCGCCACGCCGATCGTCGCGTAGTTCGGCAGCAGGCCGACGAGCGCGGTCGACACGCCCATCAGCACGATGGTGATGAGGAAGGTGCGCTTGCGGCCGACGAGGTCGCCGAGCCGCCCGAAGACGAGCGCGCCGAAGGGCCGCACGAAGAAGCCCGCCGCGAAGGCGAGCAGCGCGAAGATGAAGCCCGTGGTCTCGTTGACGCCCGAGAAGAACTGCTTGGAGATGACGATCGACAGCGCGCCGTAGAGGAAGAAGTCGTACCACTCGAACACCGTCCCCAGGGACGAGGCGAGGATCACCTTGCGGTGGGCGGGGTCGACTCCGGTGCTGCCGGGCTTCGGGGCGCCCGGGGAGGCGCTGCGCGTCTGGGCTGTGGCCATGACACGCAGTGTGCCTTCATTCGCAGAGGCTTTCGAGATACCCCTGGGCGACGGGCGAGAGGCGCTTCATGGCGAGGGCGCGGGCCTTGGGGGCGTCGAACAGGTGCTCGAGCGGGCCCGAGACCAGGATGCGGCGCACGGCCGGGTCCTTGCGGGACACGGCGGCCATCTTGTTGAGGACGGTGAAACCGCGGTTGATCTTGGCGCGCGGGGCGCGGCGGTCTTCGATGGAGCGGGCGAGGTACTGGCCGAAGCGGGAATAGAGGAAATAGTCGTCGTCCCCCACATGGAACCGGGCTTCGGCGAAGAAGTCTGGGAAGTTCCGCTCGAGGTACTGGTTGACGGCGAGCAGGCGTCCGGAGTCGTTGCCGTGGGGCGCGAAGTTCGTCTTCATCTCTGTCTTGCCACACCTCCAAAGGGATCCGGAGCACCATTTCTGGGCGTCACGACCGGTACCCGACCCCGCAACGCGGCGCGGAAGTTAAGGCAAGCGGCCCTGCGATGCAAGACCCGGCAGAAAAGATCCCGCCGGTAGCGCGGCCGACGCTCTGTGGCTCACTCCTGCGGAGCGCCGGGCGCGGGGTCCGGACTCGTGGGTTGTCCGCCGGGAACGTCTCCCGGCGCGTCTGGGCCAGAGTCGCTCTCAGCGCCTCGTGCCTGCGGCCGTCCGATCGCCGCGAGCCGCTCGGCGAGGGCGGGCGCGTCGGCCGGGTCCGCCTGTTCCAAGGCCTGCATCAGCCCTCGAAGCCGCAGCGACCGCGCGCCGCCGTGCGGGTTGTAGGCCACCGGCACGAGCACGGCGCGGGCCTCGTTCAGCTTGCCGTCGGCGAGGTACCGTTGGGCGAGGTTCAGGGCGATCTCGTGCGCGTAGGGGGCGAGGAGCGCGGCCTTCTCGAGTCCGGCGACCGCGTTGGCCGTGGGTTTGGCGCCCATCGCGACGAAGCTCCGGTAGAAGTAGACCAACGGGACGGGATGGTCGTTCTCAAGGCGGTTGAGCGCCACGAACGCGCGTTGCGCAGCCTGCATCCCCGCTTGGTCCTTGGCGCGGTCGGCCTTGCGGAACAGCGCGTAACCCTTGTGGATGTGGGCGTTGACGTTCTTTGGTTCGAGGGCGAGCGCCGCGTCTGCGGCGACCACCGTCGCATCGTCGTTGCCGGCGTCGTACTCGGCTTCGGCGAGCGCTGCCAGCACGGCCGGATCGCCCGGGAACTTGCCGCCGACGGCGCGGGCCTCCGCCAGTATCTCCTCCGCGACCTCCTTGGAGTTGGTGCCGCGCTTCGAGCGCATCACCACCGGCATGATCTCCGCCTCCGCAGGTCGCAACGTGCGCAGCGAGATCTCGCCGACGGTGAGCGCCTCGGACTTGATGGTGAGCAGCGAGAGGGCCGGCCGGCGCATGTAGCGGTCGAGCTCCTTGTCGAGCTTCGCGAGGTCGCCGAACACCGATTCCGCCGCTTCGCGGGAAGGTTTGCCTGCGGCGAGTTGCCGCGAATAGGCGCTGAGTTGCCCCGCACGCGACGGTTCGAAGGTGAGGTAGTGGAACATCAACCATGCGCGGCCGTAGTACGCGTCATAGCCCTTCCGGTCGCCGCGGCGCTTCTCGTAGTGGGCTTGGTCGACGAGGTCGATCGTCGTGACGTCGACCCCCATGAAGAGTTCCTCGGCGCGGTGCTTCGCCGCCCGGCCAAGCTTGACCGAACCGTCCGTCCCGAACCCGGCTGATGCGAAGAACTCGGCCGAGCCCTCGCTGAACCAACGCGGTGCCGGGAAACGGCTGTGGATGGCATTGAAGTGGTGCGCGTACTCGTGCAGGAGCACCACCATCGAGAAGTCGAGCTCGTCGCCGCTCGTTGCCGCGATGCGGGGCACGAACGCTGCCGGACCCTCGATCCGTGGCATGTAGAACCCGGCGATGTATCGTGCCGTCCTGCCGTCCTGCGAGTAGAGCGCGCGCAGCCTGTCTTCAGTCCCCGCCACGTAGATGGTGACCCGAGCCGACCGGCTCGGCTTGGTCCTTGGCGTTCCCGTGATGAGCGACATCGCCGCGTCGAAACGCTCGAGCTGCTCGGTGAAGCGGCGCAGGCTCCTCTCGCTCGTCTTGCCGTAGACCACGAAATGGTCGCTGGAAGCCTCCATCCAGTCGGCATGAACCGAGGCGGACGCGAACAACAGCAGTGCCGTGAGCAAACGACGCATGGTGCCCCCCGTCAGGTCGAAGATCGCGGCCCGTCTGCGCGATCCTCAAAGATGGCCGTCAAGGCAAGAGCATTGCACGGCTTCGAGGGTGCGGACAAGCCACGGTGGCTACGGTCGCCCGCCGGCTGTCCCGCGTCACCTCGCGGTGCGCATCAGGTGTTCGGCGACGGCGCGGAACGCGGGCAGGGTGGTGGGGTCGAGGAACACGTTGCTCGCCCACGGGGCGGAGCCGAAGCGCGCGATCACCATCTCGGCCTTGGGGTCGATGTAGAGCGCCTGGCCGTGCACCCCGCGCGCCATGTAGGCGCCATGGTCGTCGTGCGAGATCCACCACTGCGAGCGGTAGCTCCAACCGGGGAGCGTGGCGTAGCCGCCCGCCTTGAACTTCTCGCGGTCGCCGCCGCGGCGGATGTCGGCGATGACGCTCGCCGGCACGATCTGCCGGCCGTTCCACCGGCCGTCGCGGCGCAGCATCTCGCCGAAGCGCGCGAGATCGCGCAGGCCGAGGTTGAGCCCACCCGCGCCCACGCCGTTGCCGGCAGGGTCGAGGCCGAGATAGGCGTCCTGCTCGGCGCCGAGCAGGCCGAAGAGGCGCGTCTGCAGCGCCTCGGCGGCGCTCTGTCCGGTGACGCGCCGGATCAGCCAGGTCAGCACCTCGGCGTTGGTCGAGCGGTAGGCGAAGCCCGCGCCGTGCTCGCCCTGTTTGCGCACGGTGGGCAGGAATTCATACAGCGACTTCGGACCCTGGTAGCCGGGCGGCCACGGCAGGATGCCGCCCGCGCGCGCGAAGTCCCAGATCTCGGCGTTCGGGTCGGTGTAGGTCTCGGAGAACTTCTGCGCCGTGGTCATGTCGAGCACTTGGCGAACCGTCGCGTCCTCGAAGGCCGACCCCTTGAGCTCCGGGAGGTAGGCGGAGACCCGCGCATGCTCGTCGAGCCTGCCCTCGGCCACCAGCATCGCGCCGAGCGTGCCGTAGAACGACTTGGTGACCGAGTGCGCGATGTGCTGGCCGGTCTCTTTGAACGCCCCGGCGTAACGCTCGTACACGATACGGCCGCGGTGCAGCACGACGATGCCGTCGGTGTAGTTGGCGAGGAGCGACTCCGCCCAGGTCATGCGCGAGGGGCCACTCGCCGCGGTGGCCATGGTCATGAAGCTCACGGCATCGAGGTCGTCGCGCAGCGCACGCGGCAGCGCGCTGACGGGCCCCGAGCCGCGCGCGATGCCGACGCTCGGGATCAGCTCGCGCCAATGCGAGAAGCTCCAGCGCAACTGCGGGAACTGCATGTAGGAGCGGTCGTGGAAAGCGATCCGCCGCTCGGGCGGCGGCGGGTCGCCCCGCATCCAGCCCATCGTCACCGGATCGCTGGCGCGGGCGTCGAGGACGGGTGCGGGGGCGGGCGCCGCCGCGAGGGCCGCCGGGGTGACCAGGGCGGCTGCGAGCGCGGCAGCGACGGCCCCGGCGAGGATCCTCACCGCGCGTAGACCCGTTCGAAGGCGGCGCCCTGTCCCGGGGTCTCCTCGATATACACAGCGACCGAGAGGATGTTCTCCGATCCGAGTTCGGGGCCGAGCTCCGTGCCCAGCAGGTCGAAGTACGCGCGCGCGAGCGTCTCGCAGGAGATGTTGTCGGTGTCGAGCCGCACGACCTCGTCGGCGGGCAGCAGGTAGCGCCTGCCGCAGAGCCGGAACTCGAGCTCCTGCGCATCGAGGCGCAGCTCTTCGTAGAACGGGTTGCGGGTGGCGACCAGCACCTTCTCGTCCCAGGCGAGCGCGATCTTCTTCATGCCCGCCTTGAGGCGCGAAAAAGGTATCGTGGCCTCGAAGGAGGCGTCGCGTACCCTGACGGTGAGGCTCGGGACGTAGTTGTGGCCGTGCAAGGCTTCCTTCGAACCGTCCGGGAACACCGTCATGTGGCTGGCGGCGAACTTCAGCGCTTCTTTGCGGATGCGGATTTCGTAGGATTCGAGCATCCGACCATCGTAGCAGATGGCTCACGATGCCAGAGAAGGACGACACCCCTTCGCCCTCTGCGTCAGGCAGGCGCCAGGGCCGGATCACACCGTCACGACGCCCTTGCTCACGGTCGGTTTCGCCCGTCATCCGGTGGCGGCGGCGGACGATCGGCGGTCAGGCTCAGCACGGCCTTCACGAGCAGATGCGCGCTCACCGGCGCGGTGATGAACAGGAACAGCGCGACGAGGATCTGCTCGGTGCCGCCCCGCCCCGCAGTCATGAAGAAGACGCACGAGGCGAGCAGCACGCCGCCGACGCCGAGCGTCGTCGCCTTGGTCGGCCCGTGCAGGCGCTTGTAGAAGTCGCTGAGCTTGGCGAGCCCGTAGGAGCCGACGAGCGCGAACGCGGCGCCGCCCACCATGAGGACGGCGACGATCCAATCCACCCAGGCTGCGCTATTCAATGATGTCTCCCCGCAGGAGGTACTTGGCGAAGGCCACCGTGCCGACGAAGCCGAGCATGCCGATCACGATCGCCGCATCGAAGAAGGTCGGATCCTCGAGGCGCACCCCGGCCACCATCAGCCCTGCGAGGCTGTTGATGTAGAGGGTGTCGAGCGCGAGGATCCGGTCGGCCATCGAGGGGCCCCGCAGCAGCCGGAACAGGCAAAGCAGCATGGCGAGCGCCAGCATCGCGAGCGCGATGTCGGCGGCGGTCTGGATGACGGCGCTCACGTGAAGATCTCCCGCAACGGGCGCTCGTAGCGCTGCTGGATGTCGCCGACCAGCGCCGCCTCGTCATCGACGTTGAAGGCGTGCACCAGCAGCCAGCGACGGTCGGGTGCGATGTCCACTGACAGCGTACCCGGCGTCATGGTGATCATCGCGCCGAGCACGGCGATGCCCTGAGGGTTGGTGATGCTGAGCGGCACCCAGACGAAGCGCGGGCGGATCGCCGACTCGGGCCCGAGGATGCGCCGCGCCACCTCGAAGTTGGCGACCACGATGTCCTTGAGGAAGACGCCGAGCAGCGCCAAGGCGAGACCGGCGCGACGCAGCGTGGTGACGCGCGGCGTGAGCGCCGACAAGGCGAGCGGCAAGGCGATCCCGAGCAGCGCGCCGAGGAGCCAATGCGCCGGGTGCAGCGTCTGGTTGAGAGTCAGCCAGCAGGCGAGCAGCGCGAGCGAGCGCAGCGGATACGGGATGAGCCGCTTCATGCCGCCACCAAGGCCGAGGCGGTCTGCCGCAGGTATTCGTAGGTCGGATCCGCGAACAGCGCCATCAAGAGTCCGCATCCGAGCAGCAGCAACGCTGCCAGCAGGAGACCGTGCCCGCCGAGCCTGGTGCCTTGCACCTCCGGCGGGATCGCATCTGCGGTCGACGGTCCCCAGAACACCGCGCTCGCGCAGCGCGACAACGCGACCACCATCACGAGGCTGGAGAGCAGGACGATGGACCATATCCAGGCGTGCGCCGGCGTCGCCGCCGCGGCGTCGAGCAGCAAGGCCTTGGCGATGAATCCGGATGCGGGCGGTAGTCCGGCCACGACCAGCGCCGTCACGAAGAAGAGCGCGGCGATCCAGGGCGCGTCGCGCACCGGTCGCGCGGCGTCGATCCGGTAGTCGGCGGCGACCGGCGCCGATGAGCCGGCCCGTCGGCGCGCGATGAACTCGACGGCGACGAACGCCGCACCCGCGGCGAAGGTCGAGTGGGGCAGGTAGTAGAGCGCCGCGGCGGTCGCCGGCACGGTGCCGAGTCCGAGCGCCGCGAGCAGCGTGCCGGCCGATACCACCACGGACCACGCTACCAATACACGCAGGTCGCGCGCGGCCAGTGCCCCGGCCGCGCCCAGCAGCAGCGTGGCCAGCCCCGCCGACAGCAGCCACGGCAGGGCGAGTCCGGCGAGCGGGAGGGCCGCGGACGCCGTCGGTGGCATCGCCTCGAACAGCGCGCCATGCACGCGCAGGATCGAATAGATGCCGACCTTCGTCATGATCGCGAACAGCACGGCGACATGCACCGTGGCGGCGCCGTAGGTCCCGGGCAGCCAGAATCCGAGCGGCAGCGCCGCAGCCTTGATGGCGAACACGGCGAGCAGCAGCAGGCCTGCGACCTGCGCGAGGGCCACATCGGACGCCGGCAAGGTCGCGAGGCGGGCATCGAGATCGGCGATGTTCAGCGTGCCGGCGATGCCGTAGAACATCGCGGCCGCGATCAGGAACAGCGAGGAACCGAGCAGGTTCACGGTCACGTAGTGCAGACCGGCGCGCAACCGCGCCGCCCCCTGGGCATCCAGCAGCAAGGCGTAGGAAGCGGCGAGCAGGACCTCGAAGAACACGAACAGGTTGAAGAGGTCGGCGGTCAGGAACGCGCCGTTGAGTCCCGCCAACTGGAACTGCAGCAAGGCGTCGAAGCGACGGCCGCCCTCATCGCCGGCGGCCAGGCGACAGGCGATGCCCATCACGGCGGTGACGGCGAGCATCACGGCCGTGAGCCGGTCGACCGCCATCGCGATGCCGAAGGGGGCCGGCCAGTCGCCGAGCAGGTAGGTCCAGCTTGCGTTGCCTGCGGTCTGGCCGAGGAGCACCAGCGACATCGCCAGCAGCGACGACAACGAGACCACCGTGATCGCCCGTATCCAGCCGGCGTGGCGCAGCAACAGCGACAGCGCGCCGGCCAACAGGGGCAGGGCTACGGGCAGCACCGCCAGATGCGCCAAAAGTCCCTCCACCGGGCTCACGGATCACCCCGCTCGCGTCCGCCGTCGCCAGCGGGATCGCCGCCGTCTACATGGTCGCCCCCTGACGCCTCGCGCAGCTTCAGGGCGACCACGATCAACACCGCCGTCATCGCGAAGCTGATGACGATGGCGGTGAGCACGAGCGCCTGCGGCAGCGGGTCGGTGTAGTGCTCGAGCGTGGTCGGCACGCCCTCGCGGAGGATCGGCGCACGCCCCGCCACCGGGCGTCCCATGGCGAAGATGAACAGGTTCACTGCATAGGAGATCAGCGTGAGTCCGAGCACCAGTTCAAAGGTCCGCGAGCGCAGCGCGAGATAGACCCCTGCGGCGGTGATCGCGCCGATCGCGGTGGAGAGCAGCAGTTCCATCATGTCCGCCCTCCGTCCTGCGGCACGCCGGAGAGCCGGCCGAGCCGCGTGAGTGCGAGCGCGGCGGCGCCGGCGACCGTCAGGAACACGCCGAGGTCGAAGAACATCGCCGACGGGATGGGCAGCTTCTCGATCACGGGCAGCACCGGGGCAAGATACGCGCTCGTCAGGAAGGGATGGTCGAGCGCCAGACTGCCGAGGCCGGTGACGGTCGCACAGGCGAGACCCCAGCCGATCCAGGCCTCGAAGCGCGGCGCCGAGCGCCGCTCCACCCAATCCGTGCCGCTGCCGAGATAGGGCAGCAACAGGCCGATCGCGAGCACGAGTCCGCCGATGAACCCGCCACCCGGCAGGTTGTGGCCGCGCAGGAAGAACCAGACCGCCACCAGCGCGGTGAGCGGCAGCATCACCCGCGAGGTCACTTCGAGCATCAGCGAGCGGTCGGCTCCTGCGGCGGCGCCGGGTGCCTCGACGGTGCCCGCTGTCACGGTGCGCGGCAGCAGCGCGGCGACGAGCACTGCGGCCAGACCGAGCACGGTGATCTCGCCCAGCGTGTCGAAGGCGCGGAAGTCGACGAGGATCACGTTGACGGCGTTGGTGCCGGAGGCGCCCGGGACTGCGTTCTCGAGGAACCACGGCGCCAGCGAGTCGGGACGCGGGCGCGACAGCACCGCATGGACGATCGTGCTGATGCCGATCCCCGCGCCGAGGGCGATGCCTGCGTCACGCCAGCGCCGCGTGGGCGGATCCGTGCGCGATGAGCGGCGCGGCAGGAAGTTCAGCGCGAGCAGCAGCAGCAGGATCGACGCCACCTCCACCAGCAGCTGCGTCAACAGCAGGTCGGGGGCGGAGAGCGCGCCGAAGGTCAGGCTGACGGCAAGCCCGACGACGCCGAGGTACACCAAGGCCTCCAGCCGCTCGCGGTGGCGGACGACCAACGCTGCGAGCGCGCACAGCGTGAGGAGCCAGAGCGTCCACGCCACCGGGCCCGCCGAGGTCCCAGCGGCCGTCAGCGGCGCGGCTGCGGGCTGCGGCGCGAACAGCGTCCAAAGACCGAGCCCGAGCGCGGCGAGCGTGATCAGCAACACCGAGCGTTGCACGCTGCCGTTGACGAGCAGGCCGGTGAGCGCCCGCGCCCCCCGGACCGCCGCGGCGATCGTGGCGTCGAAGACCTCGCGGCCACCGCGCGGCAGGTGCACGAGGTCATGCAGCCGGAACAACCGCTGCAGCGTGACGTACAGGACGACCCCCACGAACAACGCCAGCACGCTCATCAGCAGCGGCAGATTGAGACCGTGCCAGATGGCGAGCGAGTAGTCGGGCAGTGTGCCGCCCACCACGGGCGCGGCGGTGACGGCCAGCAAGGGACCCACTATCAGCGCCGGCAGGATGCCGACCAGAAGGCAGAGCGCCGCCAGCGTACCGATCGGCACCAGCATCCAGATCGGCGGGTCGTGCGGCGTCCGCGGCAGGCCGGCCGGCTCGCCGTTCCAGAACACGTCGTGGATGAAGCGCAGCGAGTAGGCGACCGAGAACGCCGCGGCGACGGTGGCCAGCAGCGGGATCGCCACGGCCAACAGCGGTCGCGCATCGAGCTGCAGCGTCTCCGCGAAGAACATCTCCTTGGAGAGGAAGCCGTTGAGGAGCGGCACGCCGGCCATCGCCGCCGAGGCCACGATCGCCAGCACGGCGGTCAGCGGCATGTATCTCCAGAGCCCGTGGAGCCGCCGCATGTCACGCGAGCCGGTCTCGTGGTCGATGACCCCGGCCGCCATGAAGAGCGAGGCCTTGAAGGCCGCATGGTTGATGATGTGGAACACCCCGGCGACCGTGGCGAGCGGTGTCGAGAGGCCGAACAGCAGCGTGATCAGTCCCAGATGGCTGATGGTCGAGTAGGCGAGCAGGCCCTTCAGGTCGTGCTGGAACATGGCGATATAGGCGCCGACCACCAGCGTCGCGAGGCCGGTCAAAGACACCACATAGAACCAGAGTTCGGTACCGGCGAGCGTGGGATGCAGACGGGCGATCAGGAAGACGCCGGCCTTCACCAGCGTCGCCGAATGCAGATAGGCCGACACGGGCGTCGGCGCGGCCATCGCCTGCGGCAACCAGAAGTGCAGCGGGAACTGCGCCGATTTGGAGAACGCGCCGAGCAGGATCAGCAACAGGGTCGGCGCATACCAGGGATGCGCGCGCACCACGTCGCCCGCGGCGAGCACCGCATCGAGCTGGAAGCTGCCGACGATGTCGCCGAGCAGCAGCACGCCGCCGAGCAATGCGAGTCCGCCGAGCGCTGTGATGGTGAGCGACAACCGGGCGCCCCGCCGGGCCTCGGCGCGATCCTGCCAATAGCCGATCAGCAGGAAGGACGAGACGCTGGTGAGTTCCCAGAAGACGACCAGCAGCAACAGGTTGTCCGCCAGCACGAGACCGAGCATGGCGCCCATGAAGACCATGAACAGCGCGTAGAAGCGCGCCATCGGGTCGTCCGCGGAGAGGTAGTAGCGCGCATACAGCACGACCAGCGCGCCGATGCCGAGCACCAGCATGGCAAAGGTCCACGCCAGGCCATCGATCCGCAGCCCGAAGTCCGCGCCCTCGAAGGGCAGCCAGGGCCATGAGAAGCGGGGGATGTCGCCCGCGAACACGGCCGGGCCCTGTATCGCCAGCAGCGCCGCCGCGAGCAGGGTCGCGCCGCCCGCGATCGCGGCGGCGGTGTTGCGACGCTCGTTGGGCAGCGCGAAGAGCGCAAGCGCGGCGAGCCAGGGCAGTGCGAGTGCGGCGAGCAGCTGCAACGGCATCACCGATATCCAAGCCGGCCGGCACGCCAAGCGCGCGCCGTGGTCCCGAGCAGGGTCGCCATGGTCCGACTCCTCCGTGAGACCCCGATTTTACCCTGCGGGGTACCCTGCATGCGACCTGTCCGTGCGCAGGCAGTTCCCGCGGCCCGAAGACAGTGTCTTGGCCTTGCAGGGCCTTCTTCGAGCCGTCCGGGAACAGCGTCATGTGGCTGGCGGCGGACTTCTAGTGCTTCTTTCCCGCCGCGTATTCCGTAGGATTCGGGCTTCGTCCACCGTAGCAGAGGCTCACCATGTCAGAGAAGGACAACACCCCCTCCGTCATCCTGGTCACCGGCGCCGGCAAGGGCATCGGCCGGGCCGTCGCGGAGGGCTTGGCGGCGCGGGCGCAGGCGTCCGGGTCGGCGGTGAAGCTCATGCTCGCCGCGCGTACGCAGTCCGACCTGACGGCGCTAGCGGCGCGGCTGCAGGGCGGCTCCGTCGAGTGCGACAGCGTGGCCTGCGACCTCGCCGACGCGCCGACGCAGCCGCTCGAGGCCTGCCTTGCGCGCTATGGCCGCCTCGATGCGCTCATCCATTGCGCGGGCGTGGGGCGGTTCAAAGATTTCCTCGAGCAGACGCCCGAGGACCTCGAGTTCACGCTGAAGACGAACGTCACCGCGACCTTCCTGCTGTTGCAAGGTGCTTACGCTTCGATGAAGTCGCAGGCGCCGCGGCACGGGATGCGCGGCCAGATCCAGGTCGTCACCTCCATCGCGGCCGAGCAGCCCTTTGCGCAGAGCTCGACCTATTGCCTGAGCAAATACGCGCAGCGCGGCTTGCTGGATGTCATGCGGCTCTATGGCCGCCAGGACGGCATCCGCATCCTCGAGGTGCGCCCGGGTGCGGCCTACACGCCGATGTGGGGTGAGGTGGACCCTGTGCAGGTCGCACGCATGATGGCGGCCGAGGATGTCGCGCAGCCCATGATCGACGCACTCGCGCTGTCCTCGCGGGCGGCGCTCGAGGTGATCACGATCCGTCCGTTGCATGGTGATCTTTGAGCCAGCCGCCAGATCTTGCAAGCTTCGCCCCCGGCCTGCGCGCGCTCGTGTTCGGCGCGGGCGGCGGCATCGGCGCGGCTTTCGCGGCCGAGCTCGGCGCGCACCCGCGGGTCGCGGCGGTCCATGCCGCCGCGCGTTCCGCCGCGCCGCCGTGGGCGTTCGACCTCAAGGATGAGGCCAGCATCGAAGCGGTCGCGAAGGCCGCCGCCGCCGAGGGCCCGCTCGATCTCGTCCTCGTCGCCACGGGCGTGTTGCACGGCCCCGCGCTGCGGCCCGAGAAGACCTGGCGCAGCCTCGACGCCGCGGCGCTCGCCGAGGCCTTCGCCATCAACGCCACCGGCCCCGCGCTCATCGCCAAGCACACGCTGGGTCTGCTGCGGCGCGATACCAAGAGCGCGTTCGCCTGCCTGTCGGCGCGCGTCGGCTCCATCGAGGACAACCGCCTCGGCGGCTGGCATGCCTACCGCGCCTCGAAGGCGGCGCTCAACATGCTGGTGCGCAGCTGTGCCGTGGAGCTGCACCAGCGCAACCCGGGTGCGCTCTGTGTCGCGCTGCACCCTGGCACCGTCGACACGCGGCTCTCGCAGCCTTTTCAGGGCGGCGTGGACCCGGCGAAGCTGTTTGCGCCGACGCGCTCGGCCCGTGCGCTGCTCGGCGTCCTCGATCGCTTGACGCCCGCGGACAGCGGGCGTCTCTTCGCCTGGGACGGGCAGCCGATCCCTTTTTAGTCCTCACCTCAACCGCGTCAGCCCCGGTACGCGGTCGAAGGCGGGATCGAAGCTCAGCACCTGCTCGATGCCGTGCCGCTGCATCGTCGCGACGTGCAGCGCGGCGCGCACCGGCAGCGTCGGGTACTGCAGCACCAGTTGCTTGGCGCGCTCGACGGTGTCCCGGTCGATGGGCAGCACCTCGTCCACGACGCCGAGCAACGCATCGATCGCGGGCTGGATGCCGCCGCGCCGCTCGAGCGCGGTATAGCGATGCAGGATCTCGGTCAGCACTTCGGCGTCCGTGACGAGCCGCGCACGTTGTGTGACCAGCGTCTCGAGGCGCCGCTGTGCGTCCACCTTGTTGGGGTGAGCGGCGCCGACGAGGTACATCGGGACGTTGGCATCGATGAACACCATGCCCGGCCTCAATACCCGCCGTCGCCGCCCGGCGTCGCCGCGTACCCGCGTTCGGTCTCGCTGACGAGTCGGTCGATCGGCCCGGTCGGGGCGGCATGGCGCACGGCGGCCCGGATGGCGGCCAGCTTGCGGTCGACATCGGCCGTCGACGCTTCGCGGCGTGCGGCGGTGAGTGCCTGACGCACCCACTCCGCCATCGTCATGCCGCGACTGGTCGCCGCCGCCTGCAGGGCGGCGTACTCGGCATCCTCGAACAGGACCTGAAGCCGCTTTGTCATATAGATAGTGTGGTTGACTCATTGCTATGAGTCAAATGGGGTCGGTGGCTTTTCTCCAATGCTGGCGGGTGTTTATAGTCTCGGCCGGGGGCCTTGGGAGAGCAGCATGAGCGATACGACCATCGGTGGGCCCGCGGCCCGCACCACCCGGCCCGGCAAGCAGGGCCTCTATGACCCCCAATTCGAGCGCGATGCCTGCGGCGTCGGCTTCGTGGTCGACATCCAGGGCCGCAAGTCCAACAAGATCCTCCGCAACGCCATCGAGGTGCTGAAGAACCTCGACCACCGCGGCGCCTGCGGCTGCGAGGTCAACACCGGCGACGGCGCCGGCGTGCTGATGCAGATGCCACACGCCTTCCTCAAGGCTGCCGCGAAGCAGGCGCACATCACGCTGCCTGAACCGGGCGAATACGCCTGCGGCCTCATCTTCATGCCACGCAACGCGACGCAGCGTCGCCGCCTCGAGGAGACCTTCGCGCGCGTGGTGCAGTCCGAGGGCCAGATCTATCTCGGCGGCCGCACCGTGCCGACCGACAACTCCATGCTCGGCGAGACCGCGCGCGCGAGCGAGCCGTTCATGCGGCAGGTGTTCATCCAGCGCGGACCGGATACGCCGGACGTCGAGGCCTTCGAGCGCAAGCTCTACGTGATCCGCAAGCGCGCCTACAACGAGATCCGCGTCTCGACGCTGGGCGGCGCCGAGTCCTGGTACGTGGCGAGCCTTTCGCACAAGACGCTGGTCTACAAGGGGATGCTGCTGACGATGCAGCTCGACCAGTATTTCCCGGACCTGCGCGACCCGCGCCTCGAGACCGCCATCGCGCTCGTGCATTCGCGCTTCAGCACCAACACCTTCCCGAGCTGGGACCGCGCGCATCCCTACCGCTACATCGCGCACAACGGCGAGATCAACACGCTGCGCGGCAACATCAACTGGATGCGCGCCCGCGAGGCGCAGCTCGAGTCCTCCCTGTTCGGCGACGACATCTCGAAGATCGCGCCCATCGTCAACGTCAACGGCAGCGATTCCTCGATGTTCGACAACGTGCTCGAACTGATGGTGCTCGCCGGCCGTCCGCTCGCGCACGCGATGATGATGATGATCCCGGAACCCTGGTCGAAGCACGAGACCATGGATCCGGCGCGCCGCGCGTTCTACCAGTTCCACTCGAGCCTGATGGAGCCCTGGGACGGTCCGGCCGCGATCTGCTTCACCGATGGCGTGCGCATGGGCGCCGTGCTCGACCGCAACGGCCTGCGGCCGGGGCGTTACTGGGTCACCAAGGACGGCATGGTGGTCGCCGCATCCGAAGCCGGTGTGCTCGACATCCCGCCCGCCGACATCGTGCGCAAGGGCCGCTTGCAGCCCGGCCACATGTTCATGGTCGACACCGAGCAGGGCCGCATCGTCGATGACGAAGAGATCAAGCGCAGCGTGGTGCAGGAGTGGCCCTACGCCGAATGGCTGGGCGAGCATCTCGTGCATCTCAAGGAATTGCCGGCGGCGCCCAAGCTGCCGCCGCCCGAGCCCGACCTGCTGCGCGCGCGCCAGGTCGCCTTCGGCTACACCTTCGAGGACCTGCGCATCCTGATGGCGCCGATGGCCCGCGACGGCGTCGAGGCCGTGGGTTCGATGGGCAACGACACGCCGCTCGCGGTGCTGTCGCAACGGTCGCGCCTGCTCTACGACTACTTCAAGCAGCTCTTCGCGCAGGTCACGAACCCGCCCATCGACAGCATCCGCGAGGAGATCATCACCTCCTCGGATGTCTGGCTCGGCCCCATGGGCAACCTGCTCGAGCCGCGCCCGACCGACTGCCGCCGCATCGAGCTCAAGGCACCGGTGCTCACCAACGAGGAGTTCGCGAAGGTCCGGCGGCTCTCGCTGCCCGGTCTCAAGGTCGGCACCTTGTCGCTGCTGTTCCGCGCCGCGCGCGGCGCCGAAGGCATCGCCAAGTCCATGGAGCAGCTCTGCGAGGAAGCGCGGCGCCTGGTCGAGGAGGACGAGGTCAACATCCTCATCCTGAGCGATCGCGGCGTGTCGCGCGAGGAGGCGGCCATCCCGGCGCTGCTCGCCGTCTCGGGCCTGCACCATCACCTGATCCGCGAGGGGCTGCGCACCCGCGTGTCGCTCGCCCTCGAGACCGGCGAGGCGCGCGAGGTCCATCACTTCGCGCTGCTGATCGGCTATGGCTGCAACGTGGTGAACCCGTATCTCGCGTTCGAGTCGCTCGACGGCATGATCCGCGACAACCTCTTGACCAACGTCGACCACAAGCTCGCCTGCGCGAACTTCGCCAAGGCCGCGACCAAGGGCGTGGTGAAGGTGATGTCCAAGATGGGCATCTCGGCGGTGCAGAGCTACCACGGCGCGCAGGTGTTCGAGGCCGTGGGTCTGCGTCAGGACCTGATCGACCAGTATTTCACGGGCACCGCATCTCGCGTCGGCGGCGTCGGCCTCGACGTGATCGCCGAGGAGGCCTTGATGCGCCACCGCGCGGCCTTCCCCGAGCGTGCGGTCGCCGGACACGCCTTGCCCGCAGGCGGGCAATACCAGTGGCGCGCCGATGGCGAGTTCCATGTATTCAACCCGGAAAGCATCCATCGCCTCCAGAAGGCGGTGCGCACCGGTAGTTACGCCACCTACAAGTCCTACGCGTCGCTCATCGACGACCGCGCGCGCAACCTCTCGACGCTGCGCGGGCTGCTCGACTTCAAGAAGGGCCAACCGGTCCCCCTCGAATCGGTCGAGTCCGTCGAGAGCCTCATGACGCGCTTCAAGACGGGCGCGATGAGCTACGGATCGATCAGCAAGGAAGCCCACGAGACCCTCGCGATCGCCATGAACCGCATCGGCGGCAAGAGCAACACGGGCGAGGGCGGCGAGGATCCCGAGCGGCGCCAGCCGCTGCCGAACGGGGATTCGAGGAACTCCGCCATCAAGCAGGTCGCCTCCGGCCGCTTCGGCGTCACCAGCGAATACCTGGTGAGCGCCAAGGAGATCCAGATCAAGATGGCGCAGGGCGCCAAGCCCGGCGAGGGCGGCCAGCTGCCCGGCACCAAGGTCTATCCCTGGATCGCCAAGGCGCGGCACACCACGCCCGGCGTGGGACTCATCTCGCCGCCGCCGCACCACGACATCTACTCGATCGAGGACCTCGCCGAGCTGATCCACGACCTCAAGAACGCCAACCGCGAAGCGCGCATCAGCGTGAAGCTGGTGGCCGAGGTCGGCGTCGGCACCATCGCCGCGGGCGTCGCCAAGGCGCATGCCGACGTGGTGCTCATCAGCGGTCACGACGGCGGCACCGGCGCCTCGCCGCTCACCTCGACCACGCATGCCGGCCTGCCCTGGGAGCTCGGCCTCGCCGAGGCGCACCAGACGCTGGTGCTCAACAACCTGCGCAGCCGCATCACGGTCGAGACCGACGGTCAGCTGAAGACGGGACGCGACGTCGCGATCGCCGCGCTGCTCGGCGCCGAGGAGTTCGGCTTCTCGACCGCGCCCTTGGTGTCGGTCGGCTGCATCATGATGCGCGTCTGCCACCTCAACACCTGTCCGGCGGGCGTCGCGACGCAGGATCCGCGGCTGCGCGAGCGCTTTGCGGGCGACCCGCAGCACGTGGTGAACTTCATGCGCTTCGTCGCGGGGCACCTGCGCGAGATCATGGCCGAGCTCGGTTTCCGCCGCCTCGAAGAGATGGTCGGGCGCGTCGATCGGCTCGAGCCGAAGGCGGCGCTCGACCATTGGAAGGCGCAGGGCTTCGATTTCAGCAACATCCTCTACCAGCCGGACTCGGGCGCGGAGGTCGGTCGCTACCGCCAGATCGACCAGGACCACGGGCTCGACAAGTCGCTCGACATGACGACGCTGCTCGAACTCTGCCGTCCGGCGATCGAGCGCGGCGCCAAGGTCGAGGCGCGCCTGCCCATCCGCAACGTCAATCGCGTGGTCGGCACGATCACCGGCAGCGAGATCACGCGCCGTTGGGGCGCGGCCGGCCTGCCGGACGACACCATCCGGTTGCACTTCAGCGGTTCGGCGGGACAGAGCTTCGGCGCGTTCCTGCCGCGCGGCATGAGCTTCACCCTCGAGGGCGATGCCAACGACTATGTCGGCAAGGGGTTGTCGGGCGGCAAGCTCGCGATCTTCCCGTCGGTCGAGGCGACCTTCCCGGCCGAGCGCAACATGATCATCGGCAACGTGGCGCTCTACGGCGCGACCGGCGGCGAGGTGTTCATCCGCGGCATGGCGGGCGAGCGCTTCGCGGTGCGCAACAGCGGCGTCGACACCGTGGTCGAGGCGGTGGGCGACCACGGCTGCGAATACATGACCGGTGGCCGCGTCGTGGTGCTGGGCCCCACGGGCCGCAACTTCGGCGCTGGCATGTCGGGCGGTGTCGCCTACGTGCTCGATGAGGACGGCGGCTTCACCGCAGGTCGCGTCAACAACCAGATGGTCGAGGTCGGCGGCGTCGACGACCCCGCCGAAGCGGAGGCGCTGCGTGCGCTCATCGCCCGCCACGTCGAGGCGACGGGCAGCACCCATGCTCAGCGCCTGCTCGATGAGTGGCCGCGGACGCTCGCGCGCTTCGCACGCGTGATCCCCAAGGATTACAAGCGCGTGCTCGCCTGCCTGCAACGCGCCCACGACCAGGGCCTCTCGGGCGATGAGGCGGTGATGGCGGCCTTCGAAGAGAACTCGCGCGACCTCGCGCGCGTGGGGGGCAACTGACCATGGGCAAGCCGACCGGGTTCATCGAATACCTCCGCGAGACGCCGCTCGACCGCTCGCCCTCCGAGCGCGTGCGCGACTGGAAGGAGTTCCACCACCACCTCGACGAGAAGACGCTGCGCAACCAGGCGGCGCGCTGCATGGACTGCGGCGTGCCGTTCTGCCACACCGGCAAGCTGATGAACGGCGGCGCGGCAGGCTGCCCCGTCAACAACCTCATCCCGGAGTGGAACGACCTCGTCTACCGGGGTCTTTGGCGCGAGGCGCTCGAGCGGCTGCACCGCACCAACAATTTCCCCGAGTTCACCGGGCGGGTCTGTCCGGCGCCCTGCGAAGGGTCATGCGTGCTCGGCATCAACGCGCCGCCGGTCACCATCAAGAACATCGAGAACACCATCATCGAGCGCGGTTTCGAGGAAGGCTGGGTCGTGCCCGAGCCGCCCAAGACGCGCACCGGCAAGAAGGTGGCCGTGGTCGGCTCCGGTCCTGCGGGGCTCGCCGCCGCGCAGCAGCTCAACCGCGCCGGGCACACGGTGACGGTGCTTGAGCGCGCCGACCGTCCGGGCGGGCTCCTGATGTACGGCATCCCGAACATGAAGCTCGACAAGCAGGACGTGGTGATGCGCCGCATCCGCCAGCTCGAGCAGGAAGGCGTGAAGTTCGTCTGCAACGCCCACGTCGGCGACAACTACGAAGCGCAGATGATGCAGCGTGACTTCGACGCCGTGGTCGTCTGCACCGGCGCCACGCAGCCGCGCGACCTGCCGATCGAGGGCCGGCAACTGTCGGGCGTGCATTTCGCGATGGACTACCTCACGGAGACCACGCGCGCCGTGCTCGGCAAGGGGCCCAAGGCCGCGTCGATCAGCGCCAAGGGGCTCGACGTGGTGGTGATCGGCGGTGGCGACACCGGCACCGACTGCGTCGGTTCGGCGATGCGCCAAGGCTGCCGCACGCTCACGCAGTTCGAGATCATGCCGAAGCCGCCGACCGAGCGCGCCGAGGACAACCCGTGGCCGGAGTGGCCGCGGCTCTACAAGATGGACTACGGCCAGGAAGAGGCCGCGGCCAAGTTCGGCCGGGACCCGCGCGCCTACCTCACCACCGTCAAGGGGTTCGTCGGCGACGAGGCCGGCCACGTCAAGGAAATCATCACGGTCGAGGTGCGCTGGGAGGCGGACGCGCAAGGCCGCTCCGCGCCTGTCGAGCAACCGGGTACCGAGCGTCGCCTGCCGGCGCAGATGGTGTTGCTTGCCATGGGTTTCACCGGCCCCGAGGACGGGCTGCCGCAGGACCTCGGCCTCGCGCTCGACGAGCGGCGCAACATCCGCGCCGATACGTCGAGCTACGCGACCAGCGTGCCTGGCGTGTTCGCGGCGGGCGATTGCCGCCGCGGCCAGAGCCTCGTCGTGTGGGCGATCGCCGAGGGTCGCGGCGCGGCGCGGGAGTGCGACCGTTGGCTGATGGGGGCGACGGAACTGCCCTGAGACGGCTGCCGCCGGCGCGCGTGCGCGCTGTTATCCTTGGCCGGCGGGAAGTCCCCGCTTGAAGGAGCCGCCCATGACCGCGAACCGTCCCGTCCTGCGTGCCGCGCTCGTCGCTGCGCTGATCCTGCCTGTGCTCGCCGCTTGCGGGCGCACCCCTGCGCCGGCCGCCCCTGCCCCGGCCGGTTCGGCACCGGCCGATTCTGCACCGGCCGCCGCCGAGTCGACCGTCGGCGCGACGCTGCCCGCCGCGGCGCCGGAGAGGGTCGTCGCCGATCTCTACGGCGCGTTGGCGACGTTGCGTCCGAGCGGCGCCCCCACCGAGGCTCAGCGTGCTGCGCTCGCGCCGCTGCTCTCGTCGGAGCTGGTCGGTCTGCTGTCGCGTGCCGACACGGCCCGCGCCACGGCCCGCGCTGCGGCACCCACCGAGAAGCCGCCGTTCACGGACGGTGACCTCTTCTCGAGCTTGTTCGAAGGGCCTACGGCGCATCAGGTCGGCGCGCCCGTTTCCGGTGCGGCCGTGCCGGGCGGCCGCCTCGGCGACCTGACCGTGCCCGTGACCCTGACCCATGTCGCGGACCCGGCGGCCGGCAGCAAGCCGACCACGTGGACCGATACCGTGCTGCTGCGCGAGGAGAACGGCCGTTTCGTCGTCGCCGACATCGCGTTCGGTGGCGATTGGGACTTCGCCAACAAGGGCAGCCTGGTCGCGGCGCTGCGCGCGGGGCTCGGCGAGGGCGGCTGACATGGCCCGCGTGTCCTGGCCTGTGCTGCTTGCGGCCTGGGCATGGGCGGCATCGCCTCCTGCCGTCGCCGGTGACGCCGCGTTCGATGCGCTGCGCCGCGACGGGAAGTCCGCCGACATCGAGCGCTTGGCGCGTGAGCGATTGGCGCGCTCGCCGCAAGACGATGTCGCGCTCTGGCACCTCGCCTCCGTCTCGGGGGGCGACAAGGCCAAGCGCGCGACGGCGATCCCGATGGCCGAGCGCTGCGTCGCCGAGCGTCCGCGTTCCGCCTGGTGCCACAGCGCGTTGGGGAGGTTGTACGGCATGGAGGCGATGTCGCGCGGCATGGTGGGCGGCATGCGGTACGCGGGTCGCATCAAGGACGCTTTCGAGGAGGCGGTCCGATTGGCGCCGGCCGACCACGAGATGCGCTCCGACCTCGTCTCCTACTACCTCGCGGCGCCCGCGGTCGTGGGGGGCGGGTCGCGCAAGGCGATGGCGACCGCAGAGGCTTTCGCGAAGGTCGACCCGTGGCGCGGCGCGGTCATGGTCAGCCGGGTGCTGGCGTTCGAGCGCAAGTTCGAGGCCGCCGAGGCCCGCCTCCGGCCGCTGGCGCCGGCTGACGCGGAGCAGCGCGACCTGCTCGCGCTCGGTTACCTGCGGATCGCGGGCGCGCATCGACGCGCCGGAGACGCGCCCAAGGCGCTCGCCATGATCGACAAGACGCTCGCCATCTCCGCCACCGGGCCGGTCGCCGACAGCGCGCGCCGCCAGCGCGACGCGCTGCTCAAGCCCAAGTCCTGAGCTTGCCCGCCGCGCGCGCCCAAAAAAAACCCCGCTTGCGCGGGGTTTCCAGTCTCGTCGTTCGCCGTCGATCGCTGTACGGCGGCTGCAAAGGAGCCACCCCGCGGGCGCTATCTGTTCCGGTCGGGGCCCTTGCAGACCCCTCGGTCGTCGCCAAAAGGAGGCGGCGGCCGTCCCGTGCCCGCGTCGATCGCCGGAGAGGGAGCGTTGTCTGCATTCCGCATCAGGCGGTCGCGAAGCGGCCGGACCGCGGGTGCATCAAAGCCTCAATCTCCGCTTTTGCCTTGAGGATCAACCGGTTAAGGGTTGTCTCGCCGCAACGCGTGGAGAGAAGTATACACCTCCCCCGTGGCAATGGAAGTCCCCTTTCCGCGACAGCCGTCACAACCTGCTGATTCTCCTCAGTTTCCCCAGTGGGGGCCGCGCGACAGCTCGACGAGCTCGTAATGGGTCTGCATGTACCCGGCCACCTGACCCTTCAGGAACAGGTACTCGCCGTCCGCCGTGCACCACACGTCGTAGGGCGGGTGCTCCTGCGGCAGTTCCGGGTTGGCGACGAACTGGAAGTGCAGCGCATCGAAGCTGCCTGCGCCCACCGTCACTTTCTCGGGCCCCACGAACACGATGTTGAGGCCGATGGAGAACAACATCGGGCCGGTCGCGCCGCGGTGGTCGGGCGAAGAGAGCAGCATCTGCCGGATGCGCTGCACCTCGCCGGGCTTTCTTTGGTCGATGAGGCGCAGGTGCCAGGCGTCGCAGGCGATCGCATGGTTCTGGAAAGTGGCGAGCGGTGTCTCGAGGTCCATGCGCTGCGAGACGCGTCCCTCGAGCGAGGTGAAGGTCTCGCACTCGGCGTACTGCGGGTGGAAGCGGAACCAGCCCGAGCCCATGAACCGGCTGCCGACCGAGAGCCGCACGAAGCAGTCGGTGGGGTTCCAGTCCTTGTCCAAAGAATAGGTGATGTCGCGCATCACCGAGGGCCGATCATCGATCTCGCAGTGTGCGGTGCAGGTGCGCGTGCCGTCGGCGTGGACGTCGATGCGGAAGAACTCGCGGCCGCGCTCCTGTCCCATGCGTTCAGGCTTGCGGCTGGTGTAGAGCACCTTGCCCATCACGCTGCGATGATCGCGCTGCAGGATGGGGAGCTTCGGGTCGGATGGGGCGTGGGCCATGGGCGGGTCCTTCAGGGTGGTCGGTCCGGCGTGGTCGGTCCGGGATGGTCGCAGGGAGGGTCGATGAAGCGGGGCAGTCTGGCGCTCAGGCGGTGCGTGTCGTCCAAGTGCGCGACTCGCGCACCGCAGCGCGGAAATGCGGCAAGCACCAGGTGAGCAGCACGGCGCCGCCGATGGACACCACGACCGCGACCACCAGCATCGAGTAGCGCAGCTGCGATTCGTCGCCGAAGACATAGTCCGTGAGCATTGCCACCGAGGTCGGGCCGACGAAGAAGCCGATGGCGTTGAGGACGAAGTAGTACATCGCGATGCACTGCGAACGCATGGAGGGCGGCGCGATGGTCACCACCGCCGCGGCGCCGGCGGCGGTGGGCGCCGCAGCGCCGAGCGTCGCCGGCACCAGCATGGCGATGGCCAGCGCCGGTGTCGGCATCAGCACGAACGCGCAGTAGCCGATGGCGAGGAACACGAACGATCCGAGGCAGACCCGGACGTAGCCGTCCTCGTAGCGCTTCTGGAACACGTCGCAGAGCCAGCCGCCGACCATCACGCCGACGAGACCCGCGGCGATGGAGACATAGCCGCGCACCTGCAGCCAATAGCCGTACTCGGCATCCGAGAGCTGGTAGGTGCGGCGCAGGAACTCCGGGGTCCAGGAGCCGACACCGTAGGCCATGATGGCGAGGCCGGACAGCGCGAGGAACAGCAGGATGAACGCCCGCCACCGCTTGAACACATGCGCGAAGGTGGCCCACAGGGGGCTCGCTTCGGTCTTGCGCCCGGTCTCGACGAACTCGCGCCTCGCCGGCTCGCGCACGGTGAGCAGCAGCAGGCCGACGAGGATGCCCGGCGCGCCCACCCAGACGAACATCTGTTGCCAGGGCTCCAGCACGCCGAAGATCGGCCAGTCGACAGGTCCGGCGGCGCGCAACTTCGGGTAGACCATGCCGCCGATGATCGAGGCGATGCCGAGGCCGCTCGACACGCCGGCGGTGTAGAGGCCGATCGCCCGGCCGACCTTGTCGGGCGGGAAGTAGTCCTTGAGCATCGAGAGCGCGCAAGGGTTCAGCGTGGCCTCGCCCGCGCCCACGGCGACGCGCGCGAAGAACAGCAGCGGGAACGTGACGGCGAGCCCACAGGTCACGGTGGCGAGGCTCCAGAAGATGATGCCGGCGAACAGCAGCGCGCGCCGGTTGCCCCGGTCGGCGAACCAGGCGATCAGCAGTCCGAAGAAGGTGTAGAAGATCGCGAACGCCCCGCCCATCAGCAGGCTCATCTGGGTGTCGTTGATGCCGAGCGATGCCTTGATGTCCGGCACCAGCAGGTTGATGATCTCGCGGTCGATGAAGGCGATGATGTAGGCGAGCAGCAGCACCACCACGACGTACCAGGCGTAGGCCTGGTTGGGATAGGGCGGGTGTGTGCCGGGGGCCGCGGAGGGCGTTGCGGGGGTCGTGGTCGCGGTCATCCGTGCTCCCGATGCCGGCTCGCCGCCGGTGTAAAGTGTCGGCGCCCCGCTTGCGGGGCGCCGATGTTTGTAGCCTATCCCGAGCCATCTTGAAAGCCAGCCACCACCCCGATTATTTCCTGCCGCTGCCAGACGGGCATCCGTTCCCGATGGCGAAGTACCCGTTGGTCCGCGAACGCCTGCGGGCGGGCGGCTGGCTGCGCGCCGAGGACGAACTCGTGCCCGAGGAAGCCGCCTACGAGGATCTCGCGCGGGTGCATACGACGGGATACCTCGATCGGCTGTTCGGCGACGGCCTCGATGCCGCCGAAGTGCGTGCGCTCGGCGTGCCGTGGACCCCGCGGCTGCTGCGCCGCTCGCGTCTGGCCGTGCAAGGCACGCTGCTCGCCGCCCGCGCGGCGCTCGAGGACGGCATCGCCGGCAACCTCGCGGGCGGGACCCACCACGCCTTCGCGGACCATGGCGAGGGGTTCTGCGTGCTCAACGACGTCGCCGTGGCGATCCGCCGCCTGCAGGCCGAGGGCATGATCCGCCGCGCGCTGGTGGTGGACCTCGATGTGCACCAGGGCAACGGCACCGCCGCGATCTTCGAGGGCGACGACTCGGTGGTCACCTTCTCGATGCATGGCGAGCGCAATTACCCGGTACGCAAGATGCGTTCGACGCTCGATGTCGGCCTGCCGGACGGCACGGACGATGAGGGCTATCTCGCGGCGCTTGCCGCGCACCTGCCGCAGCTCGTGGCGGGCTTTGCGCCGGACCTCGTCTTCTACCTCGCCGGTGTCGATGTCGCCGCGGGCGACCGTTACGGGCGGTTTTCCTTGAGCGACGCGGGGCTGCGCGAGCGCGAGCGGCAAGTGCTCGGCTGGGCGCGAGCGCGCGGCTTGCCGATGGTGGTGACCTTGGCGGGCGGCTACGCGTCGAGCGCGGAGCGCACCGCGGAGCTGCATGCGATGGTCTTCGAGGAGGCGGCGATCCTCACGGGTCGCTCCGCCCTGCGGGAGGCCTGCGGCGCATGAGCCGTCCCTACTTCTTCCAGCGCATCCTGCGCCGTGCCGCCGAGCATCGATGGTTGCCGGACGGCCGCCTGCTCGAGTTCTATCCGCCCTTCCTCGCCATGCGCATCAAGGTGCTGGAAGTCTCGCCGCAGTGGCGCAAGGTGCGCATCCGCCTGCCGCTCAACGCCATCTCGCGCAACCCGGGCGGCGTCATGTTCGGCGGCTATCAGGCGGCGCTCGCCGACCCGATCGCGGCCCTCGCCTGCGCGCGGGTGTTCCCCGGCCACTCGACCTGGACCCGCTCGATGCAGATCGACTTCGAGCTCGGCGGCAGCACGGATCTCGAGCTGCGCTTCGAGTTCCCGCCGGATCTCGAGGATCGCGTCCGCGAGGAGCTCGCCCGCGACGGGCGCAGCACGCCCTCGTTCGAATACGGTTATTTCCTCGCGGACGGTCGGCGCTGCACGCGCATCATCAACACGGTGGCGATCCGGCCGCGTGGCTACAGCAAGGCCACGACGCCACCGGCGCCGGAACAAGGCGTGGATTGAGCGCCCGGGGCCGGTGTACCCGGAGTCGGGGTGCCCGGAGTCGGGGTGCCCGGAGTCGGGCGTCGAGGGCCGTCAGGCCGTCTCGAGCATCAGCGCGCGCAGCTTCTTGATCGCGTTCGCTTCGAGCTGACGGATGCGCTCGGCCGACACGCCGTACTTCGCGGCGAGTTCGTGCAGCGTGGCCTTGTCGGCATCGCCGGTCATCCAGCGGCTGGCGAGGATGTCGCGGCTGCGCGGATCGAGCCCGGCGATCGCGCGGGCGAGACCGGCCTGCGCCGACTCGTCCCACTCCGCCTCCTCGACCTGCTGGGCGGGATCGGCATCCGGCGCGGGCAGGTAGGCGGCCGGGTTGTGGATGTCATCCTCGTCGGATTCGGCGGGCGAGGGGTCGAAGGCGAGATCGCGCGCGCTCAGGCGCCGCTCCATCTCCGTGACCTCCGTCGGCTCGACGCCGAGTTCGCGTGCGACCGTGGCGGTCTCCTCGGCCGACAGCCAGCCGAGGTTCTTCTTCATGCGGCGCAGGTTGAAGAACAGCTTGCGCTGCGCCTTGGTGGTGGCGACCTTGACGAGGCGGAAGTTGCGCAGCACGTATTCATGGATCTCGGCGCGGATCCAGTGCACGGCGAAGGACACAAGCCGTACGCCGAGGTCCGGGTCGAAGCGCTTGACGGCCTTCATGAGGCCGACATTGCCTTCTTGCACCAGATCGCCGACCGGCAGGCCATAGCCCAGATAGCCACGCGCGATGTGCGCGACGAAGCGAAGATGGGAGAGCACCAGCGCACGCGCCGCCTCGACGTCGCCATCGTCGCGGAAGCGACGGGCGAGCATCTGCTCGTCCTCGCGCGACAGCACCGGCACTCGCGAGACGCGGTCGAGATAGGCGTCGAGGTTGCCGAGCGGGCCGGCGAGCGCGACGTCAGAGTAGCGGGCGATCAGGGCATTGGCGGTCATGGTGTACCTCCAGAACAGTCTAGCACTCCCGTAGTTGGAGTGCTAAACGCCGCCCAAGTTCAAACTATAAAGTCAATGGATTCAAATACTTGGTGGCGTTCCGCCCGCTCGCGTCAGCGCTGCGGCTCGATCCGGCCGATCTGCCGTGCTGCCCCCGCCCAAGCGCCGATGAGGCCGAGCAGGGCGCCGGCGAGCACCACCCACAGCATCTCCTCGGCCGCGAGCCCGGCTAGCTGGAATCGCCCACCGTAGAGCGACACCAGCCGGGCGACCGGCACCTCCAGCATCCCGAGCACGCCCGCCACGAGGCCGAGCGCGAGCAGGCCGCCGAGCACGCCGTGGAAGAGGCCCGAGTAGAGGAACGGGCGACGGATGAAGGCGTCCGAGCCGCCGACCAGCTTGGTGACGGCGATCTCGGGCAGGCGGGCTGCGATCTCGACGCGCGTGGTGTTGCCGATGACGGCCAGCACACCGAGACCGAGCAGCACCGCCGAGGCGAGGAACAGCGTGCGCAACACCGCGAGCAGGGCGGAGAGCCGCTGCGCCCATTCGGTGTCGGCCTGCACGATCTCGACCTCGGGCCAGACGGCGAGGGCTTCGCGCAGCCGGTCGAGCGCCGCCGCGTCGCGCTGGCCGGTGGTCGGCTGGATGACGAGGGTGTGCGGCAGCGGGTTGCCCTCGATCGCGTCGAGCGCCTTGCCGAAGCCGGAGCGCTCGCGGAATTCTTTGAGACCCTGCTCTGCGGTGATCAGGGTCACGGTGGCGATGCCGGGCTGGGCTCGCACGGCGACCGCAAGCTCCTGCGCCCGCGCCACCGGCGTGCCGACCTTGAGGAAGGCCGAGACCTGCACCGCCGTCGCGAGATCCCCGGTGGCGGCGCGCGCGTTCTGCACCAGCAGCCAGAGCCCTGCGGGCAGGGCGAGCGCGACGGCGATGACGAGCGTGGTGAGCAGCGTCGAGAGCGGCCGGCGCAGCAGGCGGCCGAGCGCGGCGACCAGCGATTGCAGGTGACGTGTCGTCCAGGTGGCCGGCGAGATCATGCGGACACCTTGCCGTCCTCGACGTGGATGCTGCGCTGCCCGAACTCCTCGACCAGCGACAGGTCGTGGGTCGCGACCACCACCGTCACGCCGACCTCTTGGAAGCGGCGGAAGAGGCGCATGACATCGAGCGCCAGCGCATGGTCGAGGTTGCCGGTCGGCTCATCGGCGATCAGCACGACCGGCTTGCCGACCACCGCACGCGCGATGCCGACGCGCTGCTGCTCGCCGACCGACAGCTCGGAGGGGAGCGCGCGGACCTGTTCGAGCAGGCCCACCTGGTCGAGCGCTGCGCGGACGCGCTTGTCGATGTCGCGGAACGGCGCATCGGCGACCACCAGCGGCAGCGCGACGTTGTCGTAGACCGGCCGGTCCATCAGCAACTGGTGGTCCTGGAACACCATGCCGAGCCGTCGGCGATAGGCGGGGATCGCCCGCGCGGGCAGCGACGCCGTGTCCTGGCCGTTGACCGTCACCGTACCGCGCGTGGGGCGCTCGAGCAGCCCGACCAGTTTCAGGATCGAGCTCTTGCCCGCGCCCGAGCGGCCGGTGAGGAACACGAACTCGCCGGGTTCGACCTGCAGCGAGACCTCGCGCAGCGCGTCGCGACCGTTGGGGTAACGCTTGGAGACGCGGTCGAAGCGGATCATCGAGGTGTCGCTCATGCAGCAGCTCCGGGAGCGGCGCCAGGAGCGCCACCGTCCACCAAAGCCTTGGCGAAGGCCGCGGCGTCGAACTCCGCGAGGTCCGCGGCCTGTTCGCCGAGGCCGACGAAGCGGATCGGCAGTTTGAGTTGCCGCGCGATGGCGAGCACGATGCCGCCGCGCGCCGTGCCGTCGAGCTTGGTGAGCACGAGGCCGGTGACGCCTACGGCGGCGTGGAACTGCTGGGCCTGCGCGAGCGCGTTCTGGCCCTGGGTGGCGTCGAGCACCAGCAGCACCTCCTGCGGGGCGCTAGGGTCGGCCTTGCCGAGCACGCGCCGCACCTTGCGCAGCTCTTCCATCAGATGGGCCTGCGCCTGCAAGCGGCCGGCCGTGTCGGCGATCAGCAGGTCGGCGCCCCGCGCCCGCGCCGACTGCAGCGCATCGAAGGCGACCGCCGCCGGATCGGCGCCGGTGGTCTGGGCGACGAGCTCGGCGCCGGTGCGCGAGGCCCAGACGCCGATCTGTTCCACGGCGGCGGCGCGGAAGGTGTCGCCCGCGGCGAGCACCACTTTCAAGCCCTGCGCACCGTAGCGCTGCGCGAGCTTGCCGATGGTGGTGGTCTTGCCCGAGCCGTTGACGCCGACCACGAGCAGCGTGAAGGGCTTGTGCGCCCTGTCGATGACGAGCGGCTGCGCCACGGGCGCGAGCAGCGCGGTGATGTCCTCGCGCAGCGCCGCGAGCAGGGCTTCGACGTCGCCCAGCTGCTGGCGTGCCACGCGCTTGCGCAGGCCCTCGATGAGCTCCTCGGTGACCGTGACGCCGCAGTCCGCCTGCAGGAGCCGTGTCTCGAGCTCCTCGAGCGCTGCGGCGTCGATCTTGCGCCCGCCCAGGATCGCGCCGAGGCCGGCGCCGAGGGTCTCGCCGCCGCGCGAGAACGCGGCGCGCAGGCGCTGGAAAAAACCGCTGGGGGCGTCGGAAGGCATGGGCGGATTCTAGCAGCGCCGCCCCGGCTGCTGCTGCCCAAGGTCCGGGTGCCGCCGCGGTCGCCCGCGACGGCACCCCGTGATCACAGCAATTGCGCCGCGATGCAGAGCATCGCGCCGACCCCGACCGCGAACGCGAGCGTGCGCACCCAGGGGATCGCGAAGGTGTACGCCAAGGCGTGCACGATGCGCGCCCAGAAGTAGACCATCGCGCAGGCCGCGGTGGCCGGGCCGTTCGCGCCGGCGACGTGCGCCACGAGGATGAGCGTCGCGAACACCACGAGGTTCTCGATCGCGTTGTAGTGGGCCGCCTTCAGGCGCTGCGCCCAGGGCGCGAGCGGCTTCGGGTCGGTCGGATAGCCGACGGCCTGTGTGAGGCCGCGCACGACGATGAGGTTGAGGATGTACGGCACCCACATCAGGACGGTGAACACCGCGATGTAGACGAGGAAGGTCAATTCGACGGTCATGACGGAAACCCCCTGATATTATTGTTGTCGAGTCCATCATCGCCCACGACCTCGGCGCGCGCAACCGGCGGCCTGTCGGCCTGCGCAGGTTGCGTGACACCCGAAGGTTGCGCGACGATCACCAGAGAAGCGCGCCCCTTGAGCTTTGGCGACCCGATCCGCATGACCTTGCGTCCCGCCACGCCCCGCGACTTCGCGGCGATCCTCGCTCTCAACCTCGAGTCGGAGCGCTTCCTCAGTCCGTTGACGCCGGAGCGCCTCGCGCAGCTGCATCGCCGATCCGACCTCCATCAGGTCATCGAGGAAGGCCCGCAGGTCGTCGCCTTCGTGCTTGCGCTGCGCGAGGGGCAGGACTACGACAGCCCGAACTACCTTTTCTTCGAGACCCGCTACGACCGCTTCCTGTATGTCGATCGGGTGGTGGTCGCGGCGACGTCGCACGGTCGTGGACTCGGCCGTGCACTCTACGGTGCGGTGTTCGCCCATGCGGTCCGGTCGCGATTGCCGTGGGTCACCTGCGAGTACGACATCGAACCGCCGAACCCCGCGTCCGAGCGCTTCCATCGCGGCTTCGGCTTCACGGAGGTCGGTCGCCAATCGGTAGCCGGCGGCAGGAAGCATGTGTCGCTGCAGGCGGCGCCTGTGCGGCCCGGCGGCTAGGTCCCTGCCCGCCGCTCGGGTACGCTTCGTCCCGTGAACCGCCCACCCGACCGAGGCCGAACTCCCGGGCCCCGCACTGCCGGATCCCGCGAACTGCGCATCATCGCCGGTCAGTGGCGTGGGCGGCGTTGGCGCTTCCCCGAGGGCCCTGACATCCGCCCGACGCCCGATCGCGTGCGCGAGACGCTCTTCAACTGGCTTGCGCCGCACGTCCGTGGCGCGCGGGTGCTCGATCTCTTCGCCGGCAGCGGTGCGCTCGGGCTCGAAGCGCTGTCGCGTGGCGCGGCGCATGCGTCTTTCGTCGATGCCGACGCCAAGGCCGTCACGGCGCTGCGCGAGCGTTGCACGGAGTGGAGCACGGCGTCGCGCGAGGCGGGCACGCCGGTGGGCAGCGCCGAGTTCCACCGCGCCGATGCGCTCGCGTCCTTGGCGACGCCTACCGGTCGCACCGCTCCCTTCGACATCGTGTTCCTCGACCCGCCGTTCGGCGCCGCCCTCTGGGGCAAGGCCGCATCCCGGCTGGAGTCGGGCGGGTGGCTCGCGCCGGAGGCGTTCGTCTATCTCGAGGCGCCGGCTGCGCGCGGCACCGCCGATGCCGTCCTGCCGTCGGGCCTGCCCGCCTCATGGCAAGCCTGGCGCGACGGCAAGGCGGGCGAGGTCGGCTATCATCTGCTGCGCCGCGATGCGCGGCCCAGCAGCGACGAGGATCCTCCGGCATGAACCGCGGCGTGATGTATCCCGGGACCTTCGACCCGATCACCAACGGCCACCTCGACATCGCGAGCCGCGCGGCGAAGATGTTCGACCGGGTCGTCATCGCGATCGCCGCCAATCCGGGCAAGACGCCGCTGTTCCCGCTCGAGCAGCGCATCGCGCTCGCGCGCACGGCGCTCGCCCACATCCCGAACATCGAGGTGACGGGCTACGCCAAGCTCACGGTGGAGTTCGCGCGCGAGCATGGGCTCGGCTTCATGCTGCGCGGGTTGCGTGCCGTATCGGACTTCGAGTTCGAGTTCCAGTTGGCCAACATGAGCCGCCATATCGCGCCCGAGATCGAGACCGTGTTCCTCACGCCCAAGGAACAGTTCACCTTCATCTCCTCGACGCTGGTGCGCGAGATCGCGGTGCTGGGCGGCGACGTGTCGGAGTTCGTGCACCCTGCCGTGGCCGAGGCGCTGAAGACGAAGCGGCGCGTGCCCGCACCCTGAGATCCTGCCGTCGCGGTGCGATCGGCATCGGCGCCCCGGCGCGCGCGAGGTCGACCGCCCGCCAAAGATACCAGGCCGCTGCCGACCGATAGGGCGCCCAACGCTCGCCGTGGTGCGCGAGTGCCCGCGGCGTCGGCAGCTCGGCGAGGCCATAGGCCAGGCGGAAGCCGTTGCGCACGCCGTAGTCGTCCACAGGCAGCACGTCCGGCCGGCCGAGCTGGAACATCAGCATCATCTGCACCGTCCACGGTCCGATGCCACGCACCTGCGTGAGCCGTGTGACGATCGCCGCATCGTCGAGGCGATCGAGGACCGTGCTGTCGGGCACCACACCTGACAGCGTGTGCCGCGCGAGATCCTGCAGGGCGGCGACCTTTGCGGCGGAGAGACCGACCGAGCGGAGCCGCGGCACGGGCGTGTCGCGCACCGCTCCGGGCGTGGGGAAATCCTCGCCGTCATACAGCGCGACGAAACGCGCGAGGATGGCGTCGGCGGCACGGCCGCTGATCTGCTGCGATGCGATCGCCCGCACGAGGTGCCGGAACGGCGATGCGCAGGGCTCGGCGCGCAGTCGGTACGGCCCCGCCTGCTCGACCAAGGCGGCCATCACCGGATCGGCGCGGCGGAAGTGCGGCAGCAGCGTGCGGCGGTCGGGCGTGCGTGCGGGAGCCGCCGGAGCGGCTGCGCCGCCCTTCGCGCGGCTCACTTCTGGCACGCGGGGCACCAGTAGGTCGAGCGCTGGCCCTGCACGCGCTGGCGCACCGGCGTGCCGCACTTGCGGCAAGCGTCGCCCGCGCGCTCGTAGACGAAGAGCTTCTGGCGGAAGTAGCCGGGGTTGCCGTCGACGCCCACATAGTCGCGCAGCGTGGTGCCGCCGACCTCGATGGCTTTGGCGAGCACCGTGCGGATCGCGGCGGCGAGCCGGTCGCATTCGGCGCGCGTCAGGCCACCCGCCTGCCGTCCCGGGCGGATGCCGGCGCGGAACAGCGCCTCGCTCGCGTAGATGTTGCCGACGCCGACCACCACCTTGGCGTCCATGATGAATTGTTTGACCGCGACGCGCCGCTTGCGCGAGGCGCGCCACAGCGTACCGCCGTCGAAGCCGGCTTCGAGCGGTTCCGGTCCGAGATGCCGCAGCAGCGGGTGCTGCGCCGGGTCGCCCTCGATGAGGTGCAGCGAGCCGAAGCGTCGAGGGTCGTTGAAGCGCAGCGTCTCGCCCGAGTCGAGCTCGAGGTCGAAGTGGTCGTGCAGGAGGCGCGGCGTGGCGCTGGGCAGCACGCGCAGGTTGCCCGACATGCCGAGATGCACAAGCAGTGTGGCGGGTACGCCGCCCGCGCCGCCCTCCGATGCCCCGCCCTCGAGGGGGAACAGCAGGTACTTCGCGCGCCGCAGCGCGCCGGATACGGTGGCGCCCTCGACCTTCGCGGGGAGCGAGGCCGGCACGCGCCAACGCAGCCGCGGCTCGTGGACACGGAGCGCACGGATGCGACGACCCGCGACGCGCGGCTCGACGCCGCGGCGCGTGGTCTCGACTTCAGGGAGTTCCGGCATGACGGGGGACCGTCGATGCGGGTGGGGGATGGGGCGTGCCCGAGCGGGCACGCCGCGCCCTTACTTGATCTTGGTTTCCTTGTACGACACGTGCTTGCGCACGACCGGGTCGTACTTCTTCGTCTCCAACTTCTCGGGGTGGAGGCGCTTGTTCTTCATGGCCACGTAGAAATGGCCCGTGCCGGCGGTGGACAGCAGCTTCACTTTTTCGCGCATGGCAGTCGTCTCCGGCTCAGATCTTCATGCCCTTGGCGCGCAGGTCGGCGACCACCGCGTCCAGGCCGTTCTTCTCGATGGTACGCAGGGCGTTGGTGCTGACGCGCAGCGACACCCAGCGCTTCTCGCCCTCCAGCCAGAAGCGCTGCGTGTGCAGGTTCGGCAGGAAGCGGCGGCGCTTCTTGTTGTTCGCGTGCGAGACGCGGTTGCCCGTGACCGGGCGCTTGCCAGTGAGTTCGCAGACGCGGGACATGATAAGAAGCCTTTCAGATCAGTTGGTTACGATACGGCGGGCGCCTGAGCGACCGCCAAAAGGGCGGCATTTATACCAGTCCCGGGGCCGCTCGGCAACCGGGGCGGTTGCAGCACGACCCTGGAGGCTACAGGACCCCCCGCTCCGCGAGGGACACAGCCTCCGGCCCGGCGACGATCAGGTGGTCGAGCACCCGGATGTCGACGAGGGCGAGGGCATCGCGCAGGCGCACGGTGATGAGCTCGTCCGCATGGCTCGGCTCGGCGACGCCGGAGGGGTGGTTGTGCGCGAGGATGATCGCCGCGGCGTTGTAGGACAGCGCCTGGCGCAGCACCTCACGCGGATGCACGGCCGCGCCGTCGATGGTGCCGCGGAAGAGCTCCTCGAAGACGATCAGCCGGTGGCGGTTGTCGAGGTAGAGGCAGCAGAAGACCTCGTAGGGCCGGTCGCGCAGCTGCGCCGTGAGGAAGCGGCGGGTGTCGGCGGGGGAGTGCAGCGGTTCGCCGGGACGCAGTGCCGCGCCGTAGTGCCGTCGCGCGAGTTCGAGCGCGCCCTGCAGCAGCGCCACCCGCGCGGGGCCGAGCCCCGCGGCGGCGAGCACGCGGTCCCGGTCGGCGGCGAGCAGCCCGCGCAACGAGCCGAAATCGTTGAGGAGCTGGCGCGCGAGATCGAGTGCCCCGATCCCGCGCAGGCCGGTACCGAACAGCAGCGCGAGCAGCTCCGCATCCGACAGCGCCGCCGCGCCGCGCTGCAGCAGTTTTTCGCGAGGGCGCTCGAGCGCTGGCCAATGCCGGATGGAGCGGCAGGCGGCGCGCGGCCGGGGCGGCGGCGGTGCTGCGGGGGTCGGCGTGCAGGTGGGATCGGACAGCATGGCCACAGCATCGTCGCCACGCGGTGTCCCCGCCAGCGTCGAATCCGGGCGAATTCGCCCATTTTCCGCCTGCCGGTTGTCGGCAGGGTGTTGTCGCCCATAATGGTCGGATGATGAACGACCCCCGCACGACCTCGCCGCGCCCGCTCAAGGTCCGCCTGCTCGACCCGCGTCTCGGCCAGGAATTCCCGCTGCCCGCCTACGCCACCGACGGCTCCGCCGGGCTCGACCTGCGCGCCTGCCTCGATGCGCCGCTCGAGCTCGCGCCCGGGCGCGCGGAGCTCCTGCCGACGGGGCTCTCGATCTGGATCGAGGATCCGGGCCTTGCGGCGGTGATCCTTCCGCGCTCGGGCCTCGGCCACAAACACGGCATCGTCCTCGGCAACCTCGTCGGCCTCATCGACTCCGACTACCAGGGCCCCTTGATGGTGTCCTGCTGGAACCGCGGCGCGACCTCGTACACGGTGCAGCCGGGCGAGCGCATCGCGCAGCTCGTCGTCGTGCCGGTGGTACAGGTGGCCTTCGAGATCGTGGACGATTTCACCGCCACCGCGCGCGGTGCGGGCGGGTTCGGGAGTTCGGGGACGCGCTAACCCCGCTCGACGATCGCCGTCACGCCCATCCCGCCGGCGGTGCACACCGACAACAGCGCGCGGCGCGCATTCGCATCCTGCGACAGCAGTTTCGCGGCGGTGGCGAGCACCCGCGCGCCCGTGGCTGCGAACGGGTGTCCGACCGCGATGCTGCTGCCCCTAACATTGAGCTTGGCGCGGTCGATGGCGCCGAGCGGCGCGGCGAGCCCGAGGCGCTCGCGGCAGAACTCCGGTGATTCCCAGGCGGCGAGGGTGCAGAGCACCTGCGCCGCGAAGGCCTCGTGGATCTCGTAGTAGTCGAAATCCTGAAGCGTGAGGCCAGCATCTTTCAGCATGGCCGGCGCGGCATAGGCCGGCGCCATCAAGAGCCCCTCGTGGCCGCCCGCGTAGTCGACCGCCCAAGCCTTGCCGAAGGTCAGGCGCGCGAGCACCGGCAGGCCGCGCGCCCGCGCCCAGTCCTCGCTCGCGAGCAGCACCGCGGCGGCGCCGTCGGTGAGCGGCGTGCTGTTGCCGGCGGTGAGGGTGCCGGCAGGGGAGCGGTCGAAGGCGGTGCGCAAGGTCGCGAGCTTCTCGACCGAGGAGTCAGCGCGGATATTGTCGTCGCGCTTGAGTCCGGCGAACGGTGCCACGAGGTCATCGAAGAACCCGTCCTGCCAAGCCGCCGCGGCGCGGCGATGGCTGTCGCAGGCGAGTTGGTCTTGCGCTGCGCGCGGGATGTCCCAACGCTTCGCCATGAGTTCGCAGCTCTCGCCCATGGAGAGTCCCGTGCGGCGCTCGCCCGCATCCGGCACCTGCGGCTTGAAATGCCGCGGGCGCAGGCCGAGGAAGGGCTTGAGGCGGCCCCAAGCGCCGCGCGCGCGGTGCGCCTGCAGCAGCAGTTGCTGGTACTCGCGCGCATAGACCACCGGCGCATCGCTGACCGTATCCACGCCCGCGGCGATGCCGGCGTCGATCTGGCCGAGCGCGATCTTGTTGGCGATGGCGATCGCGGCCTCGAGACTCGTCCCGCAGGCGCGCTGCAGGTCGAAGGCCGGCGTCTGCGGGTCGAGCCCTGCATCGAGCACGCACTCACGCGCGAGGTTGAAGTCGCGCGAGTGCTTGATGACCGCACCTGCCGCCACCTCGCCGAGCCGCACGCCCTGCAGGCGGTGCCGCTCGACGAGGCCGCGCAGCGCAGCCGTCAGCATCGACTGGTCGCCCTCTGCCGCATACGCGCCGTGCGCGCGCGCGAAGGGGATGCGGGTGCCGCCGACGATGGCGACCTGGCGTGCTGCATTGCCGACGAGCATGTCTGCGTGACTCCTTAGAGGATGTGCGATCCGCGCCCTGAGACGCCTCAGCGCGCTTCGCCGCGCCGCACGCGCTCGAGGTAACGGTCGCGCAGCAGCGTGTGGCGCGACACGCCCGACTGCAGCTTCCCATCGGCCACCACGAGCTCGGCGACGCTGCTGACCTCGAGCGGATCCCCCGACCACATCACGAGGTCCGCGGGGCGGCCCGGCGCGAGCGTGCCCAAGCGGTCGGCGACGCCGAAGACCTCTGCGGGCACGCGGGTGATGGCGGCGAGCGCGGTCGCCCACGGCAGCCCGTGCGCCACGGCGTTGCCCGCCGACTGGCGCATCTTGCCGGCTTCGTAGACGCCCGGGCTGCGCAGGGCGATGCCGACGGTGACGCCCGCTGCGTCCAACCGCGCGGCGTTGTACAGGGTCGAGCCGACGGCATCGAAACTCGAGGGCAGGTTCTCGAGCGGATCGAGGAACACCGGGATGCGCGCTGCGGCGAGCTCGGGTGCGAGACGCCAGGCCTCGGCGCCGCCGCGGATCACGACGCGCATCTTCTCCTGCTGCGCGAACTCGATGGCGCGCCGGATGTCGACCGCACGGTCGACGTCGAACACGAAGACGCCCCCGCCTTTGAGGAAATCGAGCAGTACCTGTCGCCCGGAGGGGGAGAGCAGACGCTCATCGTGCACCATGACGAGGTTCGGCGCCCGCGCCTCGACGATCGCTTGCCGCAGCAGCATGAACTGCGCGGCGCGGCTGCCCCCCGAGAGGTCGTTGGCATCGCCGCCGAGGTCGATGAACATCGCGCGCGGGGCCAGCGCCTCGCGGCCGGCGAGGCTCGCCGGCGCGCCCTGGCCGGCGACGATGCTGCCGCCCGGTGCGGAACCCGGCGTCAGCACGGTGAAGGTGACGCCGTTGTTGCGGTGCACCTCCACCGACGGGGCGTCGGGGTTCCAGGCCTGCGTGACATCGAACTCGGGGCGCATCTCTCCGAGGCGCTGCGAGTGGTCGCCGTTGGCGCTGTCGAGGCCGATCTCCTCGAGGCCGATGCGGTTCAGCCCGCCGAAGATCCCCGGCGTCACGGGTCGCCCCTTCGCATCGATCACGCGCGCGCCCGCGGGCGCGGCGAGGCCCTTGCCGAGGGCGGCGATCTTGCCGTCCTGCACGAGCACATCCGTGCCGGCCTGCGGCGCGGTACCGGCGGCGCCCGTGTATACGGTGGCGTTGCGGATCAGCAGCGCGTCGGCGGCGAGCGCCACGGGGGCCGTGAACGCCGCGAGAGCGAGCGCGGCGAGCGTCAGGGCCGAAGACCGGCGGGCGCGGAACGTGATGACAGGGCTCACGGCGACACCCCCGGAGCGGCCGGTTGGCCGAGCATGAAATCGGACTCGGGCAAGGCACGGCGCGCCCCGCGGTCGAAGCGCCTGGCGCCGTCGATGAACACCTGCTCGGTGAGCGCATAGGAGCTGAACGGGCTGCCGTTCCAGACCACGAGGTCAGCGGCCTTGCCGACCTCGAGCGTGCCGGTCTTGTCGGCGATGCCGAGCGCACGCGCGGGGTTCTGCGTGAGCCAACGGATGGCGTGCTCCGGCGTGATCGTGATGCCGGCGCGCGCCGCCGAGGCGATGCCCTTGCCGGCCTCCTGGTTCAGGCGCTGGATGCCTTCGTCGGAGTCCGAGTGCACGATGGCGCAACCGCCCTTGGCGGCGTCGACGATCACCATGTTCTCGGGGATCGCGTCGTAGGACTCCATCTTGAAGCCCCACCAGTCGGCCCAGACCGCGGCGCACACGCCGTTCTCGGCGAGCAGGTCGGCGATCTTGTAGGCCTCGGTGGCGTGGTGGAAGGTCGAGACCTTGTAGCCGAATTCTTTGGCCATGTCGAGCACGATGGCCATCTCGTCGGCGCGGTAGCAGTGGTTCTGCACCAGGACCTCTCCGGCGAGGACCGCCGCCAGCGTCTCCATGCGCAGGTCGCGCTTGGGCGCGCGCAGGTCCTTGGCGCCCGAGCTGCGACGCGCCTCGTACTGCGCCCAATCGCGCCGGTACTCGACCGCCTCGGACCAGCTCTGGCGCCACGAGGCGACGTTGCCCATGCGCGTCGAGGGCAGCGTGCGGCGGTTGCCGTACACGCGCTTCGGGTTCTCGCCGCAGGCCATCTTGAGGCCGTGCGGCGCGTCCGGGAATTTCATCGCCTGGTAGGTGACCGCCGGAACGTTCTTGAGCGTCACCGAGCGGCCGCCGAACAGGTTCGCGGAACCGGGCAGCACGTGCAGCGTGGTGACGCCGCCCTCGAGCGCGGCCTCGAAGCCCGGGTCCTGCGGCCACACCGAATGCTCGGCCCAGACGTTGGCGGTGTTGGGTGCGGTGGATTCGTTGCCGTCGGAGTGCGCATCGACGGCCGGCGAGGGGTACACGCCGAGGTGCGAGTGGATGTCGATGATGCCGGGCGTCACCCACTTGCCGCGGCCGTCGATGACGCGCGTGCCCGGGGCGGCGGCGAGGCCGCGTCCGACCGCCGCGACCTTGCCGTCGCGCAGCAGCACGTCGGCGCCGTCGAGCCGCTCGCCGGTGCCGGTGAGCACCGTGGCGCCGCTGATCAGCACAGGCTCGCTGGCCGGCGCGCGGTAGGTGGAGGGGAAGGGCGCGGTCTTGGCGGCGCCGGCGCCCGCACCGGCCGCCACAGGCGCGGCGTCAGGCTTGTCGGGGCGCTGCGTGGCGGTCGTCGGCGTGCAGGCCGCGAGCAGCAGGGCGAGGCTCACGCCCCAGGCTGCGGCGGCCGCCGGCGAAGTCGGGTGTCTACGCATCATCGATCTTCCCTCCGGGGCTTCTCGTTCCGGGACCGGGTCCCGAGGCCCCGACCGCAAGAGTAAACGCTCGCCGTCCCCGCGGCGAGGCCGCAGAGACGGGCGCCGCGGTTGCGCCCGCAGGCTTCGGCGCGTCAAGATGCGCCCCCATCCTGGTGAGGAGGCGCTGTCATGGCCTTCGCCAACTTCGAAGAGTTCTACCCGTTCTACCTCGGCGAGCACGCCGACCGCACCTCGCGCCGTCTGCATGTCATCGGCACCGTGCTGGCGCTCACCCAGTTCGCGGGCGCGCTCCTCACGCAGCAGCCGCGCCTGCTGCTCACGGGTCTGCTGTTCGGTTACGGATTCGCCTGGATCGGGCATTACTTCTTCGAGAAGAACCGGCCGGCCACCTTCAAGCATCCGCTCTGGAGCCTGCGCGGCGACCTGCGGATGGCGCGCGACGTCCTCCGCGGCCGCATCGCCTGGTGACGGGCGGCGCCCGCCCCCGCAGCCCGGATCCTCCCGTGCCCACGCCCCGCATCGACCGCGCCTTCGAGCGCCGCCTCGCCGCCTTCGTCAACGCCGGCGAGCCGCGGCTCTTGCAGGGCGGTCGTCGCGGCGTCGAGAAGGAATCGCTGCGCGTCACCCCGGACGGCCACATCGCCCAAACGCCGCATCCGGTCGCGCTCGGCGCCGCGCTCACCCACGAGCACATCACCACGGATTATTCCGAGGCGCTGATCGAGCTCGTCACGCCGACCTTCCATAGCAACTGGGAGCTGCTGCAATATCTTTGTGATCTGCACCAGTTCACCTATCGCCATCTGGGCGACGAACTGCTCTGGGCGACGAGCATGCCCTGCGTGGTCGAGGGGGACGCCAGCATCCCGATCGCGCAGTACGGCCCCTCGAACGTCGGCCGCATGAAGACCGTCTACCGCGAAGGCCTCGGACTGCGCTACGGACGGGTGATGCAGGCGATCTCGGGCGTGCATTTCAACTATTCCTTCCCGGAGCGGCTGTGGGAGGCCTGGGCCGCGATCCGCGGTTCCCGCGACACCGGGTCGGAGTTCGTCTCGGCGTGCTACTTCGACCTGCTGCGCAATTACCGGCGCCACGGTTGGATCGTGCTCTATCTCTTCGGTGTGTCGCCCGCGGTCTGCAAGTCCTTCCTGCGCGCCCGCGGCGAGACCTTGCCCGAGTTCGGTCGTGGCACCGCCTGGGAGCCGCACGCGACGTCGCTGCGCATGAGCGACCTCGGTTATCGCAACCGCAGCCAGTCCAGCGTCGAGGTCTCGGTCAACAGCCTGCAGGACTACGTGCGCGACCTCACGCGCGCGATCAGCACGCCGCATCCCGAGTACGAGCGGCTCGGCGTCAAGGTCGACGGCGCATATCGCCAGCTCAACGCCAACCTGCTGCAGATCGAGAACGAGTACTACGCGTTCATCCGGCCGAAACGCGTGGCGCGCTCGGGCGAGCGGCCGACCAAGGCGCTGCGGCGCGGCGGGGTGGAGTACGTCGAGGTGCGCTCGCTCGACGTCAGCGCCTTCGATCCGGTCGGCGTCAACCAGAACACGCTCCGTTTCCTCGAGGCGTTCATGGCGCTCTGCCTGATGCGCGAGAGTCCTCCCATCGACGCCTCGGAACAGGGCGCGCTCGACGGCAACCATGTCACCGTCGCGCGCCGCGGGCGTGAGCCGGGTCTCGTGCTGCAGCGCGACGGACATGCCGTGCCGATGCAGGATTGGGCGCGCGAGATCCTCGACCAGATGCAGGGCGTCTGCGAGATGCTCGACGCAGGCGATGTACAGCGGCCGTACAGCGCCGCGTTGGCGGTGCAGGTGGCCAAGCTCGACGACCCCTCGCTCGCGCCATCGGCGAAACTGGTGACGGAGCTGCGCGCCACGGGCGAGTCGTTCTTCGACCTCGCGCTGCGCACCTCGGCGACGCACAAGGCCTATTTCATGGACCTGCACGCGCCCGATGCGGCCCGCATCGCGCAGTTCACGGCGGAGACCGCCGAATCGCTGCAGCGCGCCGAGGCGCTCGAGCGCGCGCCGCAGGGCGATTTCGACGCCTTCCTCGCCGCGTATCTCGCCTAACGGCGAGCCGCCCGTCAGTCCTCGTGGATGGCGACCTGACGGCGGCCGGTCGAGTCGCGCAGGCCGCGGAACATGCCGGGGCTGTTGAACTCCAGCACCACGTTGCCTTGCGGATCCACCGCGATGATGCCGCCCTCGCCGCCGCGCCGGACGAGCTTGCCCTGCACGACCTCCCGCGCGGCCTGCGCCAACGTCCACCCCTTGTATTCGACCAGCGCGCAGATGTCGTAGGCGACGACCGAGCGGATGAAGTATTCGCCGTGGCCGGTCGCCGACACCGCGCAGCTCGCGTTGTTCGCGTACGTGCCGGCGCCGATGATCGGCGCATCGCCGATGCGACCCCAGCGCTTGTTGGTCATGCCGCCCGTGGAGGTCGCGGCGGCGACGTTGCCCGCCGCGTCGACGGCGACCGCACCCACCGTGCCGAGGCCTTGCAGTTCGTTGCGTGGCGCCGTCGCACCCGTGAGCACGCGCTCGAGTTGGCGCTTGCGGGTCGGCGTGATGAACCACTCGTTCGGCACGCGCTCCAGCTCCTGCAGCCCCGCGAACTCCTCGGCGCCGTCGCCCGCGAGCATCACGTGCGGTGATCTCTCCATCACCCGCCGCGCGAGGTCGATCGGATGCCGCACGGTGGTGACGCCCGTGACCGCGCCGGCGGCGAGGTCCTTGCCGTCCATGATCGAGGCGTCGAGATAGGCACGGCCATCGTGCGCCAGCACGGCGCCGCGTCCCGCGTTGAAGAGGGGGTTGTCCTCGAGCAGTCGCACGGCGGTGGTCACTGCATCGAGGCTGCTGCCGCCTTTCTCGAGCACCGCGTAGCCGGCATCGAGCGCCTCTTCGAGCCCGGCGCGGTACACCACGCCGCCGTCCGTGAGCTGGTCGCGCGGGATCACGCCGGCGCCGCCGTGGATGGCGATCGCGATGCGGCGCGGCGCGGCTGCGCGGGACGCTGCACCCGTGTCCGCCGTCGTGGCGGCTTCCGCTGCAGCCTCCGCTGATGCGGTCGCCGACGTTGACAGGGCACCGGCCATCGCCGCGATCATCGCCGCCACGGCGAGGGGCAGCCGGCGCGGAGCGGACAGGGATGCTGAAGGCATGGCGTGTCTCCCGGGGGATGGATGGACAAGGGATCGCCCGCCGCTCAGGCCGAGGGCCCGCAATCTTTGAGCGCGACCGCCGGGTCGGCGAGCTTGGCGACATCCGGCCGCAGCCGGGTCGGGATCAGCTTACGGGCCGCCAGGTGGTCCTTGGCGACGTTGATGGTGTCGATGGCGAGCAGTTCGCCGCCGCGCAGGTAGCAGCAGGAGAACGCGCCACGCTCGGGATCCCCGCGCAGCACCACCTGGTCGTGTCCCTGCGACAGGCCGACGATCACGAGCTTGTGCTCGTACTGGTCCGACCAGAACCAGGGCACCTTGTCGTGGCGCGCGTCGAGGCCGAGGAGGTCGGCAGCGGCCGTGTTCGCCTGTTCGACCGCGTTGTCGACGGATTCCAGCCGCACCCGGCCGCCGTAGTGGATCGAGGGGTGGTTGGTGCAATCGCCGATCGCATGCACGGCGGGGTCTGCCGTGCGGCAGCGTCCGTCCACCACGATGCCGTTGTCGCAGTCGAGGCCGGCGGTGCGTGCGAGCTCGTCGTTCGGCAGCACCCCGACGCCGATCACCACGAGGTCCGCGGCGAGCTCCCCGGCGGCGGTCGCCACCGCACGCACCCGGCCTGTGGCATCGGCCTCGAGGGCGAGCGTGCGCGCGCCGAGTTCGATGCGCACGCCATGGAGGGTGTGCTGCGCTTCGTACCAGCGCGAGACGGGCTCGGCGACCACCCGGTTCATCACGCGGTCCGCGGCTTCCAGCACGGTGACCTCAAGCCCCAGGTGGCGCAGGGTGGCGGCGACTTCGAGGCCGATGTAGCCGCCGCCGATGATCACGGCCCGTGCGCCGGGTCGCGCCGCCGCCCGCAAGGCGTCGGCGTCGGCGATGCCCCGCAGCACATGCACGCCTGCGAGGTCGGCACCGGGCAGAGGCAATCGGCGGGGGCGGCTGCCGGTCGCGATGACCAGTGCGTCATAGGCCAAGGCCGTCCCGTCGTCGAGCAGCGCATGGCGCGTGCCGCGGTCGATGGCGGCGACCCGCCGCCCGAGGCGCAGGTCGACCCGGTGTTCGGCGTAGAAGGCCGGCTGGCGCAGCAGCAGGCGCTCCACCGGCAGTTCGCCGGCCAAGTACTTCTTGGAGAGCGGCGGGCGCTGATAAGGCTCCCAGCGCTCTTCGCCGATGACGGTGAGCGCGCCGCCGTAGCCGCGCCGCCGCAGCGACTCGACGCACTGGGCCGCCGCCTGACCGGCACCGATGACCACTACGTTGCCGATCGTCGTCTGCATCGGGCGGCATGATAGGCGGCGGAGCAGGCGCAGACCACCGGGCGGGCGACCCGGCACCGGTCAGTCAAGCGCACCACGGCCGGGCGCGCGCAGGCGCGGGCTGCGCCATAATGGTGCGCCCAGCGGCTTCCAGAAGTGCGGAACCCGCGCTTTTCACTGTCGCGCGCGTGGCACGGAAGGTGCAATATCGCAGCCAGTCGCCGCGTACGGACGACGCATCGGGAGAAGAACGCCATGAAACTCATCACTGCCATCATCAAGCCTTTCAAGCTCGACGACGTGCGCGCTGCGCTGTCCGAGATCGGCGTCTCCGGCATGACGGTCACCGAAGTCAAGGGCTTCGGTCGGCAACGCGGCCATACCGAGCTCTATCGCGGCGCCGAATACGTCGTGGACTTCGTGCCCAAGACCCGCATCGAGGTCGCGGTGCGCGCGGATCTGGCCGACCAGGTCGTCGAGGCGATCGTGAAGGCCGCCAAGACCGGCAAGGTCGGCGACGGCAAGATCTTCATCACCGACATCGACCGCGTCATCCGCATCCGCACCGGTGAGACGGACGAGTCGGCGCTCTGACCGCCCGGTCGGCGTCCTGATGCCCAAGGCGATCCGGCTACACCAGACCGGCGGTCCCGAGACGCTGGTCCTCGAGGATTTCGATCCGGGTCTGCCTGCACCGGGCGAAGTCTTGGTGCGCCACACCGCCGTCGGCCTCAATTACATCGACGTCTACGACCGCATCGGGCTCTACCCCATGCCGCTGCCCGGTGGTCTCGGCCGCGAGGCCGCGGGCACGGTCGCGGCGGTCGGTCGTCGCGTGCGCGGCTTTCGGGTGGGTGACCGTGTCGCCTACGTGCTCGGACAGCCCGGCAGTTATGCCGACCTGCGCAACGTCCCCGCGGAGCGTCTCGTCAAGGTGCCGCGCGGTGTCAGCGACGAGCAGGCGGCGGCGCTCATGCTCAAGGGGCTCACCGCGCATTACCTGCTGCGGCGCACATACAAAGTCCGCCGCAACGATTGGATCCTCGTGCATGCCGCCGCGGGTGGCGTCGGGCTGCTGCTCTGCCAGTGGGCGCGCGCGCTCGGTGCGCGGGTCATCGGCGTGGTGGGCAACGCCGAGAAAGCCGCGCTCGCCAAGCGCAACGGCTGCCGCCATGTCCTGCTCTCCGGCAGCGGTCCGCTCGCGCCCGAGGTGCGTCGGCTGACGCGCGGTGCTGGCGTCGCGGTGGTCTACGATTCGGTGGGCAAGGACACCTTCATGGACTCGCTCGACTGCCTCGCGCCGCTCGGCATGATGGTGAGCTACGGCAACGCTTCAGGGCCGCCGCCTGCGATCTCGCCGCTCGAGCTTGCCAAGCGCGGGTCGTTGTTCCTCACGCGCCCGTCGTTGTTCGCCTACATCTCGCGTCCGGCCGACCTGCAGTCGGCCGCGCGGGAGCTGTTCCGCATGGTGTCGTCGGGCAAGGTGAAGCTGCGCATCGGCCAGCGCTACGCGCTCGCCGCCGCGGCGGACGCGCACCGCGACCTCGAGGCGCGCCGCACCACCGGTTCGACGGTGCTGCTGCCCTGATCGCCGCGTCTCAGCCGACCGGGCCTTGGCCCGGCTTCAGCACGCCGATCAGCGCCGAGATCGCCACACCCGCCCAGATGAGGAGCACATAAGGCCGGCAGGCCGCCATGCCGTCGGTCATCTTGCGGTCGCTTTCGGGGGTCGGCCCGCTCGCGGCCAGGGTGCGGAAGCCTTCGATGAAGGGCGGGATGTTGCGGCGGACCATGAAGCCGCAGAAGATCAGGAAGGCGAAGATCAGCAGTTTCGCGGCGAGCCAGGGATAGGGACGCAGCGGCCCCGTCGTCCAGTGGTACGCGACCGAGGCGACGATCGCGACGATCATGAACACGCGGAAGCGACGGTCCCAGGTCGCGAGCGTGCGGCCGAAGGACGTGCCTTCCTTGGTGTGGATGGTGTGCACCACCCACACCCAGATCGGGCCGAGCGCGAGGATGGCGGCCATCTGCCACTGCGGATGCTCGTAGCCGATGAAGTGCGCGAGCGCGCCGCCCACCGTGAGCATCAGCGCAAGGCAATAGCGCGGCAGCATGTCGAGGTTCATGAAGATCTTGAACGCAGTGAGCCGCGCCTCGCGCGAGAGCGTCGTGTCGGTGACGAAGGTGCTGGAGTAGAACACCCCGGCGTCACCGCCCAGCCAGTACACGAACAGCAGGATGTGCAGGTAGAGCAGCAGCCCGTGCGCCAGCCCGATGTCCTCGACCATGGGACCCCCTCGTCGTTGTCGTTCGTGGGTCGACGCCCGCCGCCGACGGCGGCCGGTTCAGACCGCGTTGCGGACCTTCGGGTCGCCGCTGCGGATGTGCCGCGCGCGCAGCGAGGCCGTCGCGACGAACACTTCGCGCAGGAAATAGATGAGCCCCACCATCACCGTGCCCATCACGCCGATGAACACGAAGCCGATCACCCGTGCCAGCGAGTAATGGGTCAGCGCGTCGAGGAACATCAGTGCGATCAGCCCGCAGATCACGATGGCCGCGAACGTGCACATGACGATGCCGCGCTGGATGAGTTTGGCGCGGATCGCCAGTTGGTCGCGCAGCGCGGCAAGATCGGCGGACTCGTTGGGGTCGTCGGCGTCGTAGGAGACCTCGCGCGCGCGGTCGATGATGCGCGCCAGGCGCTGCGCCATGACCGAGAGGAAGGTGCCGATGCCCGCCAGCATGAAGGCGGGCGCGATCACCTGCTGGACCACGCGGGCGATGTCGGTGACATGCAGTTCATCCATCACGGGCGGATTCTAGCCCGACCGGAGGGCATTCCGCCCCGCCGCCTGCCGGGTTAGGCTTGGGCGTACCGCGAACCACCGCACCGAGGTTGCCATGCGCCTGATCTCCGCCCTTGCCGTCCTGTCCGTCACCTTGGCCGGCTGCACCGCACCCGGTGGCGGTTCCGCCCAAGGTCCCGCGGCCACTTCCGCGGCCCGCCCCGTGGCCCTGTCCGCCGCCGAAGCGCGCACCCGCCTCGAGGCGAACCGTTGGGAGCTCGTCTATTGGGAAGGCACGCCCGTGCCGCACGGCGACAACGGCGAGCCCGTGATCCTGACCTTCGCCGAGGGGCGGGTCAGCGGACACGCCGGCTGCAACCGCATGATGGCGGGCTACGAACTCGGCGCCAGCGCCGGCCAGATCGCCATCAAGGGCGCGGCCACCACCCGCATGGCCTGCGAGGAGGGCCGGATGACGTTCGAGGCGGCCTTCACCAAAGCCTTCGGCGCCGCGACCGCCGTGCGCTTCGAGGGCCCCCACATGTACCTCGACTCGCCGGGTGTGCCGACCCTGAAGTTCCACCTGCGGGAACTGCAGGGCGCCTGAGGCGCCCTCGGACGTTGCCGCCGTCGCCCGTCAGAACGCCGGACGCTTGCCGCGCCTGAACGGCGCGTCGAGCGCGGCCAGTTCGCGCGCGTCGCGCGAGTACGGGTCGGGCTTGAAGACCACGCTGCCGTCGTCGTCGCGGTCGGCGGTCCAGTAGATGATCAGCACCGGTACTTTGTTGGCGAGGCGCACGGTGCGCGTCTCGCCCGCGGCGACCGCGGCATCGAGGGCGCTGCGGTTCCAGCGTGCGGGATCGGCGAGCAGCTTCTCGGCGAGCTCGAGCGGGCGCTCGGTGCGGATGCAGCCCGAGCTGAACGCGCGCACGGTCTCGTTGAACAGCGACTTGCTCGGCGTGTCGTGCAGGTACACGAGGTGCGGGTTCGGGAAGTTGATCTTGACCACGCCGAGCGCGTTGTCCGGGCCCGCATCCTGCCGCAGCATGAACGGGAAGTTCGATGCCGAGTAACGGCTGAAATCGATCGTCGCCGGGTTGAGCTTGTTGCCGTTGCGGTCGATCACGGACAGGCGCTTGCGCGCCAGGATGCTGCGGTCGTTGCGGCGCAGCGTGGGCAGGATGTCCTTGGCGAGGATCCCGGGCGGCACGGTCCAGGTCGGGTTGATGACGATGTTGTCGATCATCGACTTGAACACCGGTGTCTCGCGGAACGGCTGGCCCACCACGGCGCGGGTGCGCCATTGCCGCTTGCCGTCCACGACATACCGCACCTCGAAGCCGGCGATGTCGACCACCACCAGCGGCCCCTCGGGCTTGATCTCATGCAGCACCTGCCGTGCGCGCTCGAGGTTCAGGCGCAGCTGGTCGACGCGTTGGCCGACCGGCACGTTGAGTGCGCGGGTGGTGCCGGGGCCGAGCACGCCGTCGGCGTCGAGGCGGTGGCGGCGCTGGGCATGCTTGAGCGCCGCTTCCAGCACCGGATCGAAGAATTCGGGCGCGGAAGGGCCGGACGGTCCGACGGGCGCGGTCGCCGCGCCGCTGACCGCGGCCAGATCGCCGGTGACCGCGAGCCGCTTGCGCAGCACGGGGACGCGCGGGTCGGTGGCGCCCGCCTTGAGTGCGGGGCCTTCCGGGATCGTCGGCCAGCCGCCGAGCGCGGCGATGTTGCGGTAGGCGGCGAGCGACTCGCGACCCGCCTTGTAGAGCGGATGTTGCGGCCGCGCGGCTTCGATGGTGCCGAGCAGCCGGTTGCGCGCGATGGCATCGCGCACGAAGGCGATCGCATCGACCTCGCGGATCTCGCGCGCGCCGAAGTTCCAGTTCGCATCGAGCGACACCGGATCGACCTTGCCGAAGTAGAGGTGGTAGAGGACCAGCGCATAGGCGTCGGTCGCGAGCAGGTCGAGCTTGGCCCGGTCCACCGGCGTCGCCCCGGGACGCTGCATCAGCGTCTGCAGCGGCTTGAGGTGGTAGTCCTCGGGGCGCAGGCCGTCGTCCTCGATGTCCTTCAGGACCTCGATGAGCGAGACGAGGCGGGCACGGTCCCACAGCGGCGTGTAGCCGTTCTCGGAGTAGAGCTTGCCGAGCGTGCGTGCCGCGAACAGCGGTTCGCCGTCGATGTTCACCGGTCCGCCGGCGTTGACCGCCTCGATGCGTTCGCGCAGGGCCTCGGTGACCGGGTTGGTGGCGGGCAGCGGCGCTGCGGCGGGGCGCGCCGCCACGGCCTGCTGCGCAGGGAGCGCGGCCGGGGCCAGCGCTGTGAGGGCGAGCAGCAGGGCGACGGTGACGGGGGCGGCGGGGCGGGCGTGGATGTTCAAGGGTGCTCCGGAGGTCGGGCGGCGATGCCGCTGCGGCCGCATCATACAATCTCGGCCATGAAACCTGCCGATGCGCCCCGTCTCGGTCCTGCGCTCGTCGCCTGGCATTCGCGCAGCGGACGCCACGACCTGCCATGGCAGCGGGACCGGAGCCCCTATCGGGTCTGGATCTCCGAGATCATGCTGCAGCAGACGCAGGTGTCGACCGTCATCCCGTACTTCGAGCGTTTCATGTCGCGCTTTCCGGATATCGCGGCGCTCGCGATGGCGCCCATCGACGAGGTGCTGCACCTCTGGACCGGGCTCGGCTACTACGCCCGGGCGCGCAACCTGCACCGCGCCGCGCAGCAGGTGCGTGACCTGCACGGCGGGGCGTTCCCGACCCGGTTCGAGGAGGTCGCGTCCTTGCCCGGCATCGGCCGCTCGACCGCGGGCGCGATCCTCGCCCTGTCGCGCGGCGAGCGGCACCCGATCCTCGACGGCAACGTGAAGCGTGTGCTGGCGCGCTGTTTCGGCATCGAAGGCAGCCCCGCGGAGCGGGCCGTCGAGCAGCGGCTGTGGGCGCTTGCCGAGGCGGCGACGCCGGCAGAGGGCGTCGCGACCTATACGCAGGCGGTGATGGACCTCGGCGCGACCCTGTGCACGCGCCGCAAGCCGGCTTGCGTGCTCTGTCCCCTGAGCGAGGATTGCAGCGCGCGCCGCAGCGGCCGCCAGCACGAGATCCCGGCGCCCAAGCCGCGCGCGCGCGGCACGGCGCGGCCCTCGCGCCGCTGCTGGATGCTGTTCGTGCGGGACGGGGAGGGCGCGGTGTTCCTCGAGCGCCGGCCCGAACGCGGCATCTGGGGCGGACTCTGGTGCGCACCGGAATTCGCGTCGCCGACCGCCGCTGTGGCCTGGGCGCAGGGCCAGTCCGCGAAGTGGGGCGGTGCGCCGCAGGCGTTGGCGCCGGTCGCGCACGCCTTCACGCATTTCGACCTCGAGATCCTGCCGTTGCTGCTCGAGACCGTGCGCGTGGAGACCCCGGGGGGGCTCTGGTATAACCCTCGGGGTCCGGCAGGCCCGGCGGCCGTCGGGTTGCCGGCGCCGGTCAAGGCCCTGTTGGACGGCCTGACATCCAGCATTCTTTGAACAAGTGTTCTTCGGGAGCGTAGCGAAGCATGACCGGAACCGCCGTCCGCATGGTCCAGTGCGTGGTGCTCAAGCACGAGGCACCCGGCCTCGATCGCTTGCCCTATCCGGGCGATCTCGGCGCCCGGATCTGGCGCAGCGTCTCCAAGGAAGGCTGGCAGCGCTGGGTCGCCCACCAGACCATGCTCATCAACGAATACCGCCTCGTCCCCATGGAGCCCAAAGCGCGCAAGTTCCTCGAGGCCGAGATGGAGAAGTTCCTGTTCGGTGACGGTGCCGCCAAGCCCGAGGGCTTCGTCGCGCCGACATGAACCCGATCCTCTACGCCATCCCGGTCTTCATGGCCACCGTCGCGCTGGAGGCCGTGCTGGCGTGGCGGCTGCGGGGCAACCGGACCGCCGACGCCGGCGGTCGCATCCGCGCGATCTACCAGTTCGCCGATGCGGTCGGCAGCCTGCATATCGGCATCCTGAGCCGCATCGCCGCCGCCTTCCCGCGGTTGCTGACGGTCGGCCTCTACATCCTCGCCTACCAGCACTTCGCGGTCGCGCAGTGGGACAAGTCCGATCCGCTCGCGTGGGTGGCGGCGGTGGTCGTCTACGACTTCTTCTACTACTGGAAGCACCGCGCCAACCACGAGGTGCGGATCATGTGGGCGGGGCATGTCACGCACCACAACAGCGAGTACTTCAACCTGTCGACGGCGCTGCGCCAATCCTCCACGACCTTCGTCTTCGACTGGATGTTCTACCTGCCGATGGCGGTGATGGGCGTGCCGCCCGAGATGTGGGTGACCGCGGCGCTCATCGACCTGCTGTACCAGTACTGGACGCACACCGAGCTCATCGGCCGGCTCGGCTGGTTCGACCGCGTGTTCGTGAGCCCGAGCAACCACCGCGTGCACCACGGCCAGGACGACTACTGCATCGACCGCAACTACGGCGGCATCCTCGTGCTGTGGGACCGGTTGTTCGGCACCTTCGCCGACGAGCGTGACGGGCCCATCACCTACGGCGTGCGCACGCCGCTGCGCAGCGTGAACCCGTTGTGGGGCAACCTGCATTACTACACCGTCATCTGGCGCGACGTACGCGCCGCCCGTGGGCTCGGCGCCAAGCTCGAGGCGCTGTTCGCGCCGCCCTCCGGCTGGCAGGACGAGCACGTCGCCGGCTTCGATCCGGTGGCTTTCGAGCGCCATGAGGTGCAGGTGCCGCCGGTCCTCGCGCGCTATGTGGGTGCACAGCTCGTCGTCAGCATGCTGCTCGCCTGCGTCTTCCTCTACCTGTTCCCGCGCTGGGAAGCCTGGCAAGGCGCGTTGGCCGCGGCCTGGATGGTCGCGGCGTTGGTGGCGCCGGCGGGGCTGATGGAAGGACACCGCTGGGGACGGTGGCTCGAGGCGCTGCGCTGGGCCGTCGCGCTGCCGGTCGCTTGGCTGCTTTTTCTTTGAAAGTGCCCCGGTGAGCCTGCAGGCACCGTCGCGATGACGCCGGATGCGTTCTCCGACCTTGTGCTCGCGCTCACCTGCGCCGTGCTCGCGCATCGCTGCCGCGGTGACGGCCGCGGCGGGGTGGCCGTCGCCTGCCTGCTGATCGGCATCGCGGCGCTGCTCGGCATGCTGCGGTTCTCTTCATGGGAACCCTTGGCCACCGCGGTCGGGGGCGCACACCGCTTCGCTTCATTGGTCGCGGCCGTGGCCGGTTTCCCGCTGCTGGCGTTCAGCCTCGCAAGCCCCGGCGGCGCGCTCGCGCGCCATGCGGGCGGCGCTTGGTGGCTCGCGTTCGTGGTCGGCGGCTTCGGTGTCGCCGCGTGGCTGCTGGGCTTCAAGGTCTGGGCGCAGCTCGCACCGCTGGCGAGCGTGGCCGCGATCGCCTGGGCGGTCCAGCGCCACGGCGCCGGAGGGCGTCGCTGGGCCGGGTTCGCGGGCGTCCTGCTGCTGTGCGCCGGTCTCGCGATCGCCGCCGGCGCCTGGCCGACGGGCGGCGCGCTGCCTGCGCTGCTGTCGAAGACCCAAGCGCTCCACTACGCGCTGGCGGGCGCGTTGTGGCTGGTCTTGGGTGGCATACGGACCTGACCGGTCCACCGCTCATCGGCAGAAAACCGCGTCGATTCAGCGGGTTGCCTCGACAGCCGCTTGACGCCGCTGCGCGGCGCGAGTCTAATTGCGTCCCCCCGTTCGGGGTCAGTTCCTGCCCGTGGCCGGGTAGCTCAGTTGGTAGAGCAGCGGATTGAAAATCCGCGTGTCGTTGGTTCGATTCCGACCCCGGCCACCATCTTTCCCGATCCTCGACCGGTCCTGCCGGTACGGAAAGACATCCCGCGCTCAGTCCGGCAGCAAGTGACCGGTCTTCACGAAGATCGTGCAGCCCCCTTCGCTGAACGGCGTGTGTTGGCTCATGTGGGGGCTCCTGATCCACGTCCCTTCAGGATAGGTGCCGTGCTCGTCCGCGAACACGCCGCGCACGACGAATATCTCTTCGCCGCCGTAGTGGCGGTGGGTGTTGAAGCGGGTCTTGGGCGCCCATCGTACCAAGGTCGATCCTGCTCCTTGGCGCATCAACGGCATGACGCTGAGACCGGGGACCATGCCCTGATGCCAGGGCGCGCTGCCGGTATCGACGACCTCGCGCATGGTCTGGTCGGGGCCGAGATGGCGCAATTTGACGAACAAGGTGCAGCCGGTGGCGCTGAACGGCGCGTGCGTCGACCCCGGTGGGTTCATGAGGTATGACCCCGCGGGATAGTCGCCCGTCTCGTCGCTGAAGACGCCCTCGAGGACCAGGATCTCCTCGCCGAGGTCATGCGTGTGGGCGCTGAACCGGGCGCCCGGTCGGTAGCGGACGACGGAGGTCGCGCGGGCGATCTCGCCGCCTGTCCGATCGAGCATGCGCCTCTCGACGCCAGCCTCAGGGCTCTCGATCCACGGCAGGTCCTGATGGCGCAGGACGACCCGTTGGCTGTAGTCTGGATTGATGAACATCGTCCGCTCTGTCGATCTGACGCAAGCCCAAGGTCGTCGCGAGTCTACGCGGCGGCGGCGGTGGATGCCATGCGCGGCGTCGCTGCTCGCGTTTCTTTGTGGAGCGTTGACGCTGTCACCCGTCATCGCCGCGCCGGTGCCGGAGACGGAGCGGATCCCGGTGGACCTGCGGCGCACCACGCTCGTGGTCCGTGACATCGACCGCTCCTTGCCGCTCTACCGCGATGCGCTGGGGCTGAAGGTGATCTACGACCAGGTGATCGGTGGCACGACGCGCCTTGTACTGCTGCGCGCCAACGACGATTTCGTCGGCGTGCTCGGTCTGATGCAGCGGCTGAACCTCACGGAGCCAGTCCCTGCACCCGAGTTCCGCAAGGCGCAGCCGGGCGATCCCATCCTGGTGTTCAATCTGCAGGATCTCGAGACCCGTTTCGAGCGGATCAGCGCCGCGCCGAACGTACGGGTCGCCGAGGTGCCGCGCCGCATCGAGTATCCGGGTCCCGGTGGCAGCGTCATCCCGGTGCTGTTCAGCGCCGTCTGGGACGCCGACGGCAATTTCATCGAGCTCAACCGGATCCTGGGCACACCGGCAGGCCGGTGATCCGGCCGGGCACCCGCGCCTGCCGCGTGCGCGCTGCGCCTTGGCCGCGGTTCAGCCGCGCAGCCGGCTGAACCGCACGGCGCCCCCGTCGGCGGGGAGGGTGATGAGCATGCCGTCCTCGCCGAGGCGCATGCCCTTCGGTCGCAGCTCGCGCACGCCGCGCAGCCACGGCACTTCGATGAAGTCGAACGGCAGCGCACGCCATGGGATCGGCGGCGCGATGTGCGTGAACACGAGTTCGCGTACGCCGGCCTCGTTGGCGAGCTGCGCCGCTTGCACGGGCGTGAGGTGGTAATCGGTGGTGTCGCGCAGCACGCCCGCGAGCCGTCCATCGCCGCCTGCCTCGATCGCACCCGCGACCGTTTCGAGCATGTGGTGGGCTTCGGCCTCGCTCACGAGGACGTCCGCACCACGCGCTGCTGCGATCAGCGGGGGATAGAAGGTGGTGTCGCCGCTGATCACGACCGATCGCCCGCGGTAATCGAAGCGATAGGCGAAGGCCGGGGTGACGGGCCGATGGTCGACCTCGATGGCGGTGACCTTGACGCCGTCCTGCTCGAACACGACGGCGCTACGGCCCTGCGGCGCTTCGCCGGTGCGCGCCAAGCCGATGAGGCGCGATCGCATCACCGCAGCAGCCGGGGGCATCAAGCCTTTGCCGTGGTCGTGGTGCGCATGACGATAGCCGCTGTCGAGCGCGTAGACGGTGTTGAAGCCATCGACCACCTGCGCGACGCCCTCGGGCCCATGCACCTGCAGCGGTCGTCGCCGTCCCTGTGCCCAAGCCATGAAGTTGAACTCGCCGAGTTCGCCGATGTGGTCGGAGTGGAAATGCGTGAGGAAGACATGCTCGATACGGGTCACCGGCACGCGCCAGAGGGCGAGGTTCTCGGTCGCTTCGGGACCGATGTCGATGAGGAAGATCTGTTCGCCTGCCGCGATGATCGTGCAGGATTTCGCCGCGTCCCGCGCCGGCATCGGGCTCGAGGTGCCGCAGAGCAGCACGCGCAGCGAATCGCTGTCGGGTGGCAGCGGATCGGGGCGGGCGATCTGCGCGCGTGCGCCGCGCGCGACCACGAGGTCCTGCAGCGCGGG